>LNFM01004257.1_pt1 | contig 23841 bp, 20 predicted proteins | sample 596031 | NCBI WGS metagenome assembly LNFM01 (sample SAMN04254537, study PRJNA301005) | activated carbon metagenome | isolation source: dual media filters at the Ann Arbor, Michigan drinking water treatment plant | place: USA: Ann Arbor | reverse complement strand
CGAAGCCCGGCCAGCCCTCGGTGACCGGCGTCACCTTGGCCATCTCGCTCGCGCGCGTCGCGGCGCGGGCGATCCCGCTCGCGCTGATGTCGCTCGTCGTGACGCTCGCGATCTGCGACCGACCGTCGACCGTGTGCGCCACGCGAACGACGGCGCGCCGCTCTTCGAGCTCGACGTGCTGATCCAGCTCGCCCCTCGAAAACCGCGCAAAACCCCGGTCAGAAGCGTGAACAAACGCCTCTGCCGCAGGCACCTTCGACCGCGCGAGCCCCTCGCGCGCGTCGCGCAGCATCGCGTCCAGACGCTCATCCATGGCCCAACTCCACGCCGTAAAAGCGCGCAGGAGCCGCGCCATGTCCAACCTGCATGAGCTGCATCGGCTCGCCCTTTCCGCAGGTCGTGATGCCCCACAGCCGCCAGTCGCTCGGCCCGCAGATCGCGTCGCACCCCGCCCAGAAGCGCGGCGTCACGCCGGTGTACACAGGATCGCGCAGCATGCGCACGCGCTTGCCGCGCTTGATCTCCCACGCGACCTCGCATCCGAACTGAAAATTCAGCCGCAGATCATCGATCGACCAGCTCTTGTTGGTCTCGAGCAACACGCCGTCATCAGTGTCCGCGATGAGCTCTTCGAGCGTCGGTCCGCGCGGGTCGGGCTCGAGGTTCACGTTGACCATGCGGATCAACGGCGCGCGTCCGAAGCCGTCGGCCCGCATGGCGCCCGAGCTCGCGACCCCGAGCCTCGCCGCGGTCTCGCGAGAGGAGAGGTAGCCGACGAACATCCCCTCTTGGACGAGGGGCGTCTTGGTGCCACGAACACCCTCGTCGTCCCACCCGAACGTCCCGAGGCCGCCCGGGTTGGTCGCGTCCGCGGTGAGATTGACCTTCGAGCTTCCATAGCGAAATCCCTGGAGCATCGACGGCTGCAAGAACGACCCGCCGGCCAGCGAGATCTCTGTTCCCATCGCGCGATCGAGCTCGCACGGATGCCCGCAGCTCTCGTGCACCTGCAGCGCGAGCTGCGAGCTCTCGAGGATCACCGTGGCGTCCGAGCGCGCCGCGAGCGGCTCGGCGCTGAGCAGCGCGACGCTCTCTTCGCCAGCTCTTTCCGCGGTGGCGACGAGGTCCATCGCGTCGACCCGCTCGTATCCGCCCTGCCCCGCCTCGCCGTCCATCGAAGCCGGGAGGCTCCTTCGCTGCGCGACGCCGTCGCTCCCGACGGCGAAGCACGAGACGCCGGCGCCGCCGAAGACGAAGCGCTGAATCACCTCGGTTCCGTCCGTGGTCACGAGGGCTTTTCGCACGCGAACCCAGCCCATCCGCGCCTCGGCCCGGCGCACGAGCGCGCCCTTGCGCCGGGCAGACTCCGTGGCGCGCACGAGCAGGTCGATCTTTTCATCGGCGCTCACGGCGAACGGATCGCGCACGAACGGCGTGTCGTATCGGCCCTTCGAAGGCTCGATCGGCGCGATTTTCGCCCGCTCGCGAACGGTCTTCGCGGTCGCGCGGGCCACCGTGAGCGCTCGCTCGGCGGCCCTCGTGGCAGACGCCGCGTCGCCGCCGCTGCTCGACGCGAAGCCCCACGCGCCGTCGGCGATGACCCGCACTCCGACGCCGAGCAGATCCGCTTCTTGCACGGCCTCGACGCGCCCGTCTCGAACGCGAATGCTCTCGGTCCCTTCGTCGACGAAGCGCACTTCGGCGTACTCCAGCCCGCGCTGCTTCTTCAGCCACGAGAGCGCCTCGCGAAGCGCCTCGAGCACAGCGTCATCGCTGAACTGAGATTCACTGGTGGTAGTCACGACGACGCCGAGGATACGCGAGCTGCCAGGCTCCGATCGCCCTCGCGTTTAGGAGCTCGCGCGTGTCGGGCCGATCGATCGCTAGCCCAGGCGCGCAACCGTGCTACGTTCGTCCGCGCCGCGAGGATGGCGGAATTGGCAGACGCACTGGGTTTAGGTTCCAGCGTTTCACACGTGCGGGTTCGAGTCCCGCTCCTCGCACCGATCGACCGAGTCAACGACAGCGCCGCACGACCATCAGCGTGACGTTGTCGTCTGGCTTGGCGTCGATCGCCAGCGCCATCAACGACCGGCACAGATCTACGGGCGATTGTTCTGCGCTGATGGTCGACTCCATCGCGCCCTCGCCGACCGCTCGCCAGAGCCCGTCGGTGCACAAGAGCCAGCCGTCCGACGGATGCAGCTCGTCGACTCGCGTGTCGATGGCGAGCTCTTCAGCCGCTCCCAAGCACCGCATCAACACGTTGCCGTATCGCTCTTCGATTTCGCGGAGCGAGGGCCCGCTCGACAACGGTGCCTGCTTGCGAAACTCCTCGACCAGCGTGTGATCTTCCGTGAGGCGGTCGAGCCGACCATGCCGAAGGAGGTACGCGCGCGAGTCTCCCACGTGTGCGACGAGCGCGTCGCTGTCGCTCAGCGCCAACAGCGCGCCGGTCGTGATCCAACCACTCGACCCGCCGTTGTAGCTGGCGCGTATCGCCCTGTTGATTCGTTGAAGGAGCGCGCGCGCCCGCGACTCGAGCTCCTGATGGGTCGCCGCAATGCCGTCCAGGCCCGCGACGAACAAACGAAACTCCCGCGTCGCGACCTCGACCGCGATCGAACCCGAGCGCCCGCCGCCCATGCCGTCGAAGACCGCGTACAGCCCGCAGCGCTCGTCGAACGCAAAGCCGTCCTCGTTGGAATCGCGCAGCGGGCCGACCTCGGAGAGCGCGAAACACTCGACACGCACGCGCCGAGTGTAGCGCCGCGCTGTATCGTCCCGCACCGCGTGATGCGCGACTCATGGGCCGACGCCTTCTCCGAGACCGCCCGAGCCTTCTGGACGCGCGAGCGGCTCGACGATCTTTCGCGAGGAAAATTTCTGGCGATTCAGCCGCACGAGGCGCCCGCGCTGCTGCGCGCGCTGGGGATCTTGCACCGCGACGGGAGCATGCCGCCCGCCGAGCGTCGCAAGTTCTTTCAGATCAATCACATGGTGGCCGCCCTCGGTCCGTCGCTCCGCGAGTTGGTCGCCGCGCGCAGCGCTTCGGGAGCGACCCAACCGTTGTGGCTGCTCGACGCTGCCTGCGGGCGCTCGTACCTCACGCTGCTGGTGGCCCACACGCTGGAGCACGTTCACCAGACCCCCGTGCGTGTGCTCGCCGTCGACCGCAGCGAAGCGCTGGTCGCAGAGTCCGCGCGGCGCACCGAGCTCGCGGGGCTCGACCGGATCGTTCGTCATCGCGCGTCGCCGCTGTCGACGTTCGACCCGCTGGCGGCCTTCAACGAGGCGTTCGGTGCGTCGCGCGACAGCATCGACGGCGTGCTCGCGCTGCACGCGTGCGACACGGCCACGGACGACGCGATCGTCCTCGGCGTCGCGTCGCGGGCGACGCTGCTCGCCGTAACTCCGTGCTGCCAGGCAGAGCTCGCGTCCGCGTGGAAGGCGCTCGCCGCGCACAACGCTGGCCCGTTCGCGCCCGTGCACGCGACGCCGCACCTGCGACGAGAGGCGGCCGCCCTCGTCACCGACACGATGAGGACGCTGTTGTTGCGCGGGGCGGGCTACGAGAGCTGGGCGCTCGAGCTGGTTCCGACGGAGCACACGCCGAAGAACACGCTCTTGCGCGCGATGCGGCGGGGAGCGCGAGACCGTGCTGCGCTGCAACAATACGAGGCGCTCGTTCAGGCGACGGGCGGCGCGGGCATCGGCCTCGCCAAGAGGCTCGAGTCGATCGCGGACCGCGGAGAGAACCAATGACCCACAGGCTCACTGACCACACGATCACCGACGAGGCCGCGCTTCGAGCGCTGATCGGCGAGCCGTCCCCGATCGTGTGCGCGAAGATGACAGACCGGCTCAACGCGCTGACCCGACGTTGGATCGAGCTGGCGCCGTTTGTCTGCCTCGCGACGACGGACCGCGACGGCCGCTGCGACGTAAGTCCCCGCGGCGACCCTCGCGGATTCGTCAGGATCCTCGACGACTCGACGCTGCTCGTCCCCGAGCGACCAGGCAATCGAATCGCGGATTCGCTGCGAAACATCATCGCCACCGGGCGCGTCGGGATGCTCTTCATCGTCCCCGGCGTGAGCGACACGATGCGGGTCAACGGCAGAGCGACGCTGACCACCGACGCGCAGTTGCTCGAGCCGTGCACGGTCGAAGGCAAAGCTCCGAAGCTCGGCATCCTCGTCGACATCGAAGAGGCCTACACGCAGTGCAGCAAGGCGTTCATTCGCTCGGACTTCTGGAATCACGAGCTCCACCTCGATCGCTCCGCCTTGCCGAGCAACGGCGAGATCCTGCGCGCGCTCGAGGGCGAGGACTTCGACGCAGAGCGCTACGACGACGAGCGCGCGGGGCGGTACGCGCGACGCGAAGGCTTCTACTGAGGGACGGTTAGAACCCGAGCCGTCGAAACTCGCGCGCCGTCGTGAACTCGGTCGCGACCTGACCGTCCATCGACGTGATGCGCGCGACCTCGCCGTAGCACTCGGTCATCCACAGGTACTGAATCCGTCGGCGACCGGGCCCCGCAGGAAACATCTGCGTCGTCTCGATCCGCAGCCGAATCGCGTCACGAAACGTGAGCGCGCCGAGCCTCACCTCGCCGCGCGCGTCCGCTGCGATCGTGTACGTGTCGCGCGAGGCGACCGGCGTGCCGTCGACCATCCCGTCGACCGTCATCGCCGTCGCCGACCAGGAGTCCCCCATCCGCAGCGGAAATCGCAGGAGAGAAACGGCGTTGTTGTAGCGCAACATCGTCCGCGGGCTCTCGGCCTCGCTGACGGCGCCGAGAAACTCGAGCGCGGTGTCCGTCGCGCGATACACGCCGAGCGTCGGCTCTCGCGGGTCCAGGCGCGCTGCGTATTGTGCGCCCGCGAAAGACGCCGCGAACCATTGGCTGTTCACCTCGGCGAGCCGCAACGTGACGAGCTCTCCGGCGGTGCTCGTGAAGTCCCAGACGCGCGCGCCGGCGGCGCCCATGGTTCCCATCGTGTCGACGATGACGCCGACGCCCGCGGGGTTGATGCGATAGCTCGCCTCGGCGCCGGGGATGAACACGACCTCGGACCGATCGATCACGCCGTCGTTGTTTCCCCTGCACTGCACCTGCGCGTCGGGGAGCGGAACGTATACGTCGCCACCGGCGTCTCGCCCCGGCATTTCGCCCATCGCGCAGGCCTGCATCACCAACGCTGCGGTCCACAAGAACGGCCGGCAAGAAACCATGTTCGAACTCTCCAGCGTCGATGACTCAGAAGCGATATGCGAGCGTAGCGCGGAGCGCGTGAGCTGGCGCAGGACTCACGCCCCGAACCGCGTCGGCAAAGCCCGCGAGGGGCAAGAGGATCCCGTACTCCGCGCGCGCGAAGAAGCCCCACTCCTGCTCGTAGTTGAGCGCGACGTTCGCTTCGACGCCGAGCGGGCTCGCGCCGCCTGGGGTGCTCGAGGCGAACATGGCCATGCTCGCGATCGCCGCGCCTTCGAGCGTGAACATCGGGCCGACGCGATAGCGCAGCATGGGACGAAAGTACGCCGCGTCCGTGACCATCCCGATGAGCCGTCGAAACAGGATGAGATCGACGCGGTAATTGGGGTGGAAGCGAAAGTTGTCGATGCTCGTGTCCGGCGTCGGGCCCGTGATGTCGAACTGCGGGCCGTCGATGTCACCGGGCTGCGCTGGGGTGATTCCCTGCGGGCGCGCGCCGAAGCCCGGCGCGGTGTCTCCGCTGGCGAAGCCGAACTCGATGCGACCGAAGAGCCTCGAGCTGCCGCGAAAATCCGCGCGAACGACGCCGCCCATCTGCAGTCCCTGCACCGGGACGTTGGTCGTCACCGTGGGGTCGAGCGAGAGGTTTTGCACGCTGAGATAGAGCAGCCCGAGCTCGGCCTCGAGCGTGAACCACGAGACGTCGAGCCGCGCCCACACGTCCCCGACCACCGCGAAGAGCCCTCGCGGAATCACGCTCCTCGCCGTGGGGACCATCCCAGGCGCGCTGTCGAAATCCTGCCAGCGAATGGCCGACACGGCGCCGAAGTTGAAGCGCGTACGGTTGGCGTCGAGGAGCCTTCGTCGCGTCGTCGCTGTGTCCCAGCGGGCGACGCCGAAGGCGACGGTGCGCACGTCGTCTCGCGGGTCCAAGTCGAACGCGGGCTTCACGCGGCGATCGACCTGGTCGGTGGCCGCTCCGCTGGCGCTGTTCTCGTAGAGCAGCGTCCAGAGCAGCCCTCCGAGCGACGTGGTGAACGACACCCGATCGCCGACGTCGCCGAAGTCATCGTCCCACCCGTTGCCGGCGTTGACGAAGAACCCTGTGCCCCAATCGACGAGCGCGCCCATGCGCCCGGCGCGAAGCACGCCGATCGGCAAGAGCACTTCGCCGTAGAGCTGGCGGACGTCGATGGGCGTCACGGGCGAGCGCTGCGAGACCGATCCGCCGACGAAATCCGAGTCGGGCAGCGATCCGAAGCGAACGTTGTCGAGCGCGTGGAGCCTCGTGCGAAAGGTCACGCCGTACCCGACGCTCACTTCGGCGTCGAGGCGCAGTCGCATGTCGCCGTTGCTCTGAATGGACGAGCGACCGTTGTCGACGTACGCGGCCGGCCAGATGGGCGCGCCCATGGGGGTCGGTCCGCGGTTCAAATCCCAGCCGACCCCGAGGTCGCCGCGCACGCGATAGAAGCCCTCGAAGCGGACCCGCGGCCAGGCGTGGGACGACGTCGCGCGCACAGGCTCGTCGATCGGCGTGACTCCCGGCGCGTCAGCGTAGGGCTCGCGCGCTCGCGCCGCGTTTTCGTCGCGCGAGACGGGGCGCCGCGGCGCGGCTCGAGCGGTCGCAGCCGTGCTCGAAGCGGCGGGGGTCGTCGCTTGTTGCGCGGCCGCGGGCGTGGCGGTCGTCGCTGCGGCGTCCGTGCCAGGCGCGCTGGTGGCGCTCTGCGCGACGGGCTCTGCCGAAGGCGGCTGCGATGGAGGCAGCGAGGGCGGGGTAGCTTGAGCGCGCGACTCTTGTGCAGCGCACAAGAGCGCGATGGCGCACGCGGCGGCGAAGGTCCGTTTGGGATTCACGGCGTCGCTCCTCGGGGGCCGTCATCGAGAAATCCGCGCACGTACCCTCGGGTCGCGCCGGCGCTCTCGAACATGGGAAAATGACCCGCGCGCGGAACGACCACGAGTCTTCCATCGCGAAGCTCGTTGGCGAGCCGCGCGCCATAGCGAGGGAGCGCGACGCGGTCTTCGTCGCCGTAGAGCACCAGCGTCGGGGCAGTGATGGTCGAGTACCTGCGCTCGAGCTGGAGGTAGTACTGGCCGCGGACCGCGGCGAGCGCGGCGCGGAGCGTTCCTGGGCGTTCGAGCGAGCGCTCGATCGCGTCGACGGTCGACTGCGGGACCGTGGATCCTTCGGCGAAGCCCATGGGGGCGCGGTCTTCGAGGCGCTCTCGGTAGAAGAGCTCGAAGAGCGCCTCGCCGACGCCGCCCTCGCGCGCCCAGCGAAAGAACGGCGGGATCTGCTCTTCGAACGCCCACGCGCCGATCAGCACCATCCGACGCACGCGCGAGGCGTGCCTGAGCACGAACGCCAGCGAGACCGAGCACCCCCACGAGTGCGCGACGACGTCGACCTGCGCGACGCCGAGTCGATCGAGCAGCGACGCGAGATCGTCCGCGATGGCGTCCGGCGAGTAGTCACCTTGGGTGCGGTCGCTGTAGCCGAAGCCTGGAAGGTCGACGGCGATCGTGCGGCGCTCGGGGCGAAGGGCGGGCTCGATGGTGGCCCACGTCTCGCGGTTGCTCGCAAACCCGTGCACGAACAGCACCGGAGTGCGCGCGCCCGAGCCCCTCACCTCGACCGAGAGGTTGCGGCCCGACTCGACGCGAACGCGCTCGCCGCCCCCGTTGCGAGGGATGTTTAGTGACTCGCCCTGCTGTTGATACTGCGCGCACGAAGCGGGCGCCGAGAGCGCGACGAGCGCGGCGACGAACAACGAGTTCGACCGGCGAGGACTGGCAGTCGTTGTGCGTCGCACCATGGGGACCCCTTCTCACAGCCCGAGGCGGCGATACTCGCTCGCGCGGGTGAACTCCATGGACATCTCGTTGTCGACCGACGCGACGCGGGCGACGAGGCCCCAGCACTCGGACAAGAACAGGTACGTGCGCTGCGTGCGTCGGATGATCGTGCCGGTGAGGGTCTGATCGAGCTCCATGCGCAGGCGCAGGACCGGAAAGCGCGTCGCTGGCGTAAGGACGGTCCCTCGGCGATCGACGGTGAAGCGCCAGGTGTTGACGGTGCTGTTGGCGACGCCGTTGAGAAAGCCGTTGCCCGCGCTGGTGACGGTCCACGTCGAGCCTTCGCGCAGCGGAAACCGGATCGCGTCGACCGGCGGGTTGAACAAGATGTTGGTGCGCGCCATGTCTCGCGAGACGGTCGCGAGGATCGCGAGAGAGCTCGCGTCCGAGCGATAGAGCGCGAACGTGCTCGCGGCGCGATCGAGGGGCAGCGCAAAGGTGGCCGTCGGATAGAGCGGCTGCCACCACCGGCCCATGGGCGATTGCACCTCGTCGAGCACGCGGCGATCGCTCATGCGCATCGCAGAGAAGTCCCACTGCGGACCGGACGGCGTGTCCGTGGGCGCGGTGTTGATGCCGTCGACCGTCGTGTTGTCGTCGTTGACGAGGTAGAGCACCTGCGCGCCGAGCGAGTACGGCATCTCTCCGCGATCGATCACGCCGTCGTTGTTCGGAACGCACGACGGCCCCGCGTCACCCGCGTCTCGCGGTGGGACTCCCGAGTCTTCGACGCCGCCGGTGTCTGTGACAGAGCCGTCCTCGGCGACGCCGGTGTCCGTGCCGGTGTCTGTTCGAACGTCTGGCTGCGGGTTGGGGTTGACGCGCTCCTCGACGCAGGCCGAGAGCCACAGCGCCGCGGCGAGCGCCGCGAAGGAAGAAGAGCAACGCATGGAGGTCACGCTACCTCATCGGCGCGCTGGACGTGATCGGTCATCCAGTCGACGAGCTGCGGGTGAAATCGCTCGCGGGCGCTCGGGTTGACGACGCCCGAGACGTGACCGCCGCGCACGACCAGCACCGAACGATCGACGGACTGGATGTAGTGCTCGAGCGCCAGCGCAGAGGCCGGCGGAGTGATGGCGTCTCGGTCCGCGACGATGGTGAGCAGCGGGCAGTCGATGTTCTCGAGCTCGACGCGGGCGCCGTCGATGACGTGCGTGCCGGCGATGAGCTCGTTGCGCTGAAAGAGCTGGCTTACGTACTCGCTGTACGCCCGGGCGGGAAACGGCACGTTGTCGTACGCCCACCCAGCGAGCGCGAGGACCGCAGCGCGCTCTTCTCGCCGACCCGAGAGGGTCAGGTCGGCGAGCTTGACCATGTCCGAGACGACGTTGCTCGGTCGCAGCGCGAGAAACCCGGCGAGCATCTGCGAGGGCGAGATGTTGCCCGCGGACGCGACCTGCTCGGGCGAGAACCAGCGCGGATCGGTGAGGCGCTGGAGCATTCCGCTGCGAGAGAAGTCGACGGGTCCGGCGAGGTTTACGAGGCCCGCGACGCGGGCGCTCTCGCGGGCGGCGGCGATGACCGAGAGCGTTCCGGCGATCGAGTAGCCGAGCAAGATGCACTGGGGCGCGCCGGTTGTGCGACGCACAACGGCCATGGCGCGCGAGATGCGAAGGACCAGGTCGGACCAGGACAAGTGCCGATCGGAGTCGTCCGCGACGCCCCAGTCGAGCACCCAGACATCGAGCCCCGCGTCGCGGAGGGTCTTCACCACGGACCCGGCGGGGTGAAGATCCAGGACGTACCAGCGGTTGATCAGCGACGGGACGAGCAGCACCGGCGTGCGCCCCGCGCGCTTCACGGCGGGATCGGGCGCGATGCGGTCGAGCCGCGCGGCGCCTTCGCGATACACCGTGCTCCTGGGCGTCTGGCCCGGCAGCGGACGAACGGGGAGTCCGACGGCGCGGGCGGCGTGCTCGGCGCCGTCTCGGACGTGCCTCTGAACCTCGTAGAGCGCTCTCAACATCAGCGTACCTCGGGCGGGACAGCGGGCACCGTAGGGCAGGCGAAGGGGCGGGTCAAGCAACTTTGTTGCACTGCACCATTTCGCCGGCAACGTCGCAGGCTATCGGCGCTTTGGCACTGAATTTTTGCGCCGTTTCGCGGGTGGTTCGCTCTTTTGCGCCGCACGATCTTCGCGGGCCGTCTGGGGCGTCCTGGCGACGAGCGCCGCGGTCTCTGCGGACTGCACGCGCGCGCGGAGGGCGGCGAGCTCTTCGCGCAGGGCGTCGATGCTGCGGGCGTGCTCTTCGGTCTCGTTGACGACCGACTCGATGGCCTCGTCCTGCGATTGCTCGTGACCGACGGGCACTGCGGGGACCATGACGGCACCGGACGAAGACGTCGCCGCGAAGGGCTGCGCGGGGGGCGTCGCTGCCGCTGCCGCTCCCTGGGCGATGGCGTACGGCGAAGGCGCGTAGGCCTGCGCGCCGCCGGGCCACGGCAGCGCGCCGTTGAGCAGCCGGGCGAGCGACTCGGTCGCGGCGAAGGGCAGCGTGGCGAACGGGTTGAACGGCGCGAACGCCTGCGCCGTCCTGCGCGATTGCAGGTAGAACTCGAGCGCGGTCGCGACGTAGCGGCCGAGAAAATCCGCGAGCGCGTCGTCTCCGAGCCTCACGAGCTGAAGCAGCAAGGGCGCCGACAGAAAGCGCGCGGCGCCTCGCCCGTCGAAGAGCATCTGCGCGAGGGTCTGCTGCGTGAGGTCCTCGCCCGTGGTCGCGTCGACGATCCGCACGTCCGCGCCGCCTTTGACGCGAGACACCAGCTCGTCGAGCGTGATGTACGCGCTGTCCGTCGTGTCGTAGAGGCGACGGTTTGGGTACTTCTTGATGAGCCGCGGGGGCTGTCGCGTGAGCCTCATGTGCGGAGCCAGCGTAGCGCGCTTACCGCTCGAGCGAAACTCGGACCTCATTTGTGCACTGCACCATCGCACTGCTTGACAAACGTTGTCTACTATGGAATCCAAGGCGCAGTTCGCGCTGGTGCGCCACAACAACGCACCGAGGAGAGAGCTGCTGATGCTCGGCTGGGACACGTGGAAGAAGGGCTTCGATCGCTGGGAGGACAAGACCGCGAAGGTCTTCGAGAAGGTGCTTCGCGCGCCGGTGGTGCTCGTCCCTGCGGGCGCCGCGCTCACCGCGGGGATGCGCGCGAAGGCGGCGATGGACGCGATGATGGAGGCGACGTGGGCGGCGATGCGGCTGCCCACGCGCGGCGATCAAGAGCGCGCGCTGCACCAGCTCAATCAGCTTCAGGGTCAGCTCTTCGATCTGCGCGAGCGGCTCGAGGACCTCGAGAAGAGCAAGGCTCGCCAGCGTTGAGCCGCGCGCGCTGAGCGCTCGCGATCAACGCCCAAGTCCCCCGCAACACCATCCCTTCGACCGAGAGCAATTCCGTGGACGTCACGCCGTACATCGAAAAGATCGAGCCCGCACCGGTGGCTGTGTTCAACCGTCTCGAGACGCACCGAGACAAGCCGCGCTTCTTGCTCCCGCGCGCCGACGGGCAGTGGTCGCCCGTCACGTGGGGACAGTTCGCGACGGAGATCGAAGAGCTCGCCGCGTACCTCATCGGGCTGGGCTTTCTGCACCGCGATCGCGGCGCGGTCTTCGCGCCGAACCGGGTCGAGTGGATGAGCGCGGCGCTGGCGATCGAGGCCGCGGGCGGCGTGATGGTTCCCGTGTATCCGGCGTCGACCGCAGAGCAGGCCGCGTACGTGATCGAGCACTCGGACGCGCGCGTCGTGTTCGTCGATACGGCGCCGTTGTTGGCGCGGCTCTTCGCGGTCGCCGGGTCCATCGGCGCGGTCGAGTCGGTCGTCCTGCTCGACGACGCGATCGACGCGGGGGCTGTCTGCGAGCAGGCGAGCGCGAAGCACCCTGCGCTCGCGGAGAAGATCCGCGCGCTCGGCGCTCGCGTCGTGCGCATCGGCGAGGTCCGCGCCCGAGGGCGCAAGGCGCTCGAGGCCGACGCGCAGTTGGTGCGCCGCAGCATGGCTGCGATCGACCTCGACGCCCCCGCCGTCATGCTCTACACGAGCGGAACGACGGGAAACCCCAAGGGCGTTCCCCTCACCCACAACAACGTCGGGTTCAACGGTCGCGACTGGCTCGTCTGCAACGGGCCGGTGATCGACGAAGGCGGCGTCGATCTCTTGTGGCTTCCCTTCAGCCACATCTTCGGCTTCGGCGAGGCGTGCCTGGGAAACACCCTCGGGTTCACCACGTACATGTGCGATCCGGCGACGGTGCTCGCGCGCTTGCCCGAGGTCGCGCCGACGATCTTCATGAGCGTCCCGGCCTACTGGGAGAAGATCGCCATGTCCGTGATGGGTGAGCCAGACCTCGCGGCCAAGAAGGCGAAGCTCGCCGCGGTCACCGGCGGGCGGCTGCAGTTCTGCCTCTCCGGCGGCGCGGGCTTGAAGCGCGAGGTCAAAGAGCTCTTTCACTCGTGCGGCGTGCTCATCATCGAGGGCTACGGGCTGACCGAATGCTCACCGACGCTGACGCTCAACCGCCCCGATCGGTTCAGGTTCGACTCGGTCGGCGTCGCGCTGCCGTCGGTCGCGTTGAAGCTCGCGGAGGACGGAGAAATCCTGGCGCAAGGCCCCAACGTCTTCGCCGGCTACCACAAGGACCCCGAGGCCACGCGAGGCGCGTTCTCGGAGGACGGCTGGTTCAAGACCGGTGACGTCGGCCGCTGGACCGAGGACGGCTTTCTTCAAATCATCGACCGCAAGAAGGACATCCTCGTCACCGCGGGCGGCAAGAACGTCCCCCCGGTCAACATCGAGCTTCGCTTCGCGGACGACGCGCTCTTCTCGAACGTCGTCGTGTACGGCGACGGAAAGCGCTTCTTGACCGCGGGCCTCTGGATCAACGAAGCCGTCGCTCGCCCGCTCGTCGGCGAGGCGACCTGGAGCGACCCGATCGCCCGCGACGCCGCGGTGCGCGCCCTCGCCCAGGCGCGCGTCGATCGCGTCAACGAGCAGCTCGCCAGCTACGAGAGCATCAAGAAGTTCACGATCATGCCGACGCCTCTCACGGTCGATGGCGGCATGCTCACCGCGTCGCTCAAGGTCCGTCGAAAGAAGGTCTACGAGGCGTTTCGCGGACAATTCGAGGCGCTCTACGAGCAAGGGTGATCGTCGTGGCGAAGGTGCTCGACAAGATCAAGTCCGCGCTCGGCGCCGAGAATCCCGAGCGCGAGGCGCGTCGGTTGAAGAACCTCCTCGGGCTCGTTCGACGCAAGAAGCCCGCGATCGCCGCGACGCCGCACGTCGTTGTGCACCGCGAAAACAAGTGGTCTCTCTTGCGCTACGAGCGCGCCTCCAAGAGCGCGCCCACGTTCGAGACGCCGGTCTTGCTCGTGCCTTCGCTGATCAATCGGCACTACGTCCTCGATCTCGCGCCGCAGCAATCCATGGTCGAGGACATGGTCAACCGCGGGCACGACGTGTTCGTGATCGACTGGGGTACGCCTGGACGCGAAGACCGGTACGTGACGTTCGATGACGTGTGCGATCGCGCGATCGGCCGCGCGATGCGCGTGGCATCGAGCTTCGGTGCGACGGACAAATGCCATCTGCTCGGCTATTGCCTGGGCGGAACGCTCGCTGTCATCCACGCCGCCGTTCGCCCCGAGCGCGTCGCCACCCTCACCGCCCTCGCCGCGCCGGTGCGCTTCGACGACGACGGGCTGCTCTCGCGCTGGGTTCGCAGCCCCGGCTTCGACGTCAACGTGATGATCGACGCGATGGGGCTCGTCCCGTGGCAGCTCATGCAGCCCGCGTTTCTCATGCTTCGTCCGACGCTGAGCCTGTGGAAGGCCGTCCAGCTCGTCGACAAGGCGTGGGACGACGAGTTTCTCGACTCGTTTATCGCCGTCGAGACCTGGGGCAACGACAACGTCTCGCTGCCCGGCGAGTTCTACCGGCGCTACATCGACGAGCTCTACCGCCGCGACGCGCTGGCGAAGGGCGAGTTCTTGCTCTCGGGCCACACGGCGAAGATGAGCGCGATCGAGCGGCCCGTGATGGCCATCACGTTCGAGCACGACAACATCGTTCCGTGGCGCTCGGCGGCGGCGCTGCTCGACGAGGTAAAGAGCACGGACAAAGTGCACCTCCACCAGCCAGGCGGGCACGTCGGCGCGGTGGTCTCCAAGAAGGCGTCGCAGAGGCTGTGGCCGAAGCTGTCGGCGTTTTGGGCGACGCACGACGACGCGCGCTGAGCGACGAGCGGCGCGACTCGCCGCGGCAGCGAGCTGGCTCAGACACCCATGCCGACGTGAGCGCTCACGAGCGCGCCGCTCGTCTCGCTCTGCGTGTTGCGAACGTACTCGTCGACGCCCCCCGCGCTGAGGGTGTTGGCCAGGCGCTCGAGCTCGTCCGCGAGCTGCCGCGCCGTGGGTCGGTGCTCTGGCTTCTTCGCGAGGCAGCGCATCACGATTTCGGCCAGGGCCGGCGACACGTTGCGCACGAGCGACGAGAGCGGCTTCGGCTCGTCGCTCTCGTGCGCCTTGAGCCAACCAGCGCCCGTCGTTCGGTCAAACGGCGCCCTTCCCGCGAGCGCGCGGTACATCACGAGCCCTGCAGCGTAGACGTCGGACGACACGCCGATCGTCCCGTCCGCGACGAACTCGGGCGAGACGTACGCTGGGTCGACGCCGGACAAAATCGCGGTTTCGTTGCGCACGCTCGACTGAGAGCTGCGGATCGCGCCGAACCCGAGCATGCGCACCCCCGGAGAAAACCCGCTCAGCATCACGCTCGCCGGCGACAGCGAGCCGTGCAAGAGCCCCGCGTTGTGCGCTGCAGCAAGCCCGCTGGCGACCAGCGCTCCCATCCGGGCGACGATCGGCGACGGGAGCGGGCCTTGCTGCGCGAGCCACGCTTCGATCGTCACGCCCGGGACGTACTCCATCGCCTGAACGAGGACGCCGTCCTCGGTGAGGTCGATATGCACGGTGCGAACGAACACCGCGTCTCGGATGGACGAGAACACATCGACCGTGCCGAGCATGCGGTGAAACTCATCGAGCTCTGCGGCCGACGTCGCCTGCGCCACCCGCAACACGACGCGCCCGTCGGTCAGCTTGTCGTCCGCGAGCCAGACAGACCGTCCCACGTTGAGCGGCGCGTCCACGACGAAGCGCGCTCCGACGATCGTTCCCGGCGTGATCGTGCGACGACCTTGCGCGCCGAGCGCGAGCTTGGCGAGGGCGAGAGAGAGCTCTTTGGTGCGGCGCTGCACAACCACGTCGAGCTGCTGGTTGAGCCGCCCGATCTCGCGAACGTGCTCGTTTGACGCCGCGAGCTGCTCGGCGAGCTCGCGCTCGAGGTTCTCGCGGGCAGCGTTTTGCGTGAGCTCGGTGCGAACGACCGCCGCGAGCAGGTGCGACGTGATGCGCGACCACAGAAAGCTGAGAAGCCCTGCGCCGAACACGGTGACGATCGCTGCGCCTCGCAGCGCTGGATCGGGCTGCGTGTTCGCGATGGCGAACGACAGGAGCGACGCGGCGACCATGTTCAGCGCGAAGGCCCCACGTGCGTCTTGGATCGCGATGGCCGAGGCGAGCGACGCGAGGAGGTAGAAGCCATAGCCCTTGTGGCTGCGCTGCGCGTTTGCGGAGATCAACGCTCCAAACAGCGGATAGAAGCGCAGCAGCGCCTCGAAGAGCGCCAACCTCCACGTACTGTTGCGAAGCTCACGAACAGTGGCGGTCACCGCGGCGAGCACGATCGCGGCGAACGCCGCCGCGACTCCGTGCAGCTTCGTCAGGGTGTCCAGCCAGAGCGCCGAGCTCTCGTCCACGCGCGGAAGGCCTGTGAAATACGCGGCGGACGCGAGGTGAATCACCAGCAGCGAGGGCAGGACCCACTTGAGGTGTGCGGCCTGCACCTGCACTCGCCGCTCGTCGAACAGCGCCCGCCCCGCGTCGCTCAGCGCGGCGCGCGGCTCGATCGCCCGCCATACACGGAGCCACCACGAGGGCTGTGTGTTCTGCTCGGATGGTGGATCGGATCGCACGAGATCACCGGCAGGGTACAGCCAGATGGAGCGCCGCTGGTAGGGCAACCAAGAGTCCGCGCAGGGCTGATCGACGGGTGCAGTCTGCCTGTCGCTCGGCGGTCAATCGCAGCGGATTATGCGTTTCGGACGGGATTTCCACGGTCGTCGAACGCAACGCCGCGAACCTCGAGTTCTCGACGCACCGCGAGTCGCTCGGTCGAGTACTCGTTGAAGTGCCCCCACACGACGTACCAGGCCACGGACGCGAGCCCGATCGCAGTGATCGCGACGAGCAACGCGGCGAGTCCGTTGACGAAGTACCACGCGACGGGCGCCAGCAGCACGGTGACCGCGAGGTACGGCGCGCGCTGTTGGTCGCGTGCGAGGGAAGTGATGTTTCGGTCGAGCCAATCGAGTCGCTCGAGGAGCACCTTCGTGCGGTCTTTGGTCATAGAACATTCCTCGAGCGGTCGCGCGACCCGGTCGAGCGCCTCGGGGCTCGCCCAGGCGCCGCGGACCGTATCATGTCGCAAACGCCGGAAGTCGCACCGCGACTCGCGTCCCTTTTGCTTCGGCAGAGTCGATGAGCACCGCGCCGCCGTGGCGCTGGACGATCTGTCGGACGATCGTGAGCCCGAGGCCGGTGCCCGCGGGCTTTGTGGTGAAGAACGGCTCGTAGATTCGCGCGAGCGTCGCCTCGGGAATCCCACGTCCATCATCGCGAACGGCGGCGAGGACCGTGGGCGTCGGCCCCTCCTCTCGCTCGACAGAGACCTCGATGACGCCATGCTCGGCCGACGCCTCGAGCGCGTTCACGACGAGGTTGTGAAAGACCTGCTCGAGCCGCTCGCGATCTCCGCGCGCGGTCGCCTGCGCGAAGCGACGCTCGACGGTGATGCCTCGAGCGCTGGCGATCGGCTCGTGCAAAGACAAGACTCGCTCGAGCAGCGCGACGAGGTCGACCGGCTCTCGTGCGATCGGGCGCGGCCGCGCGAGCTCGAGAAAATCGCCGAGCAGGTGCTCGAGCCGCTTGAGCTCGGAGGCCACGATCTCGACGCGCGCCTTGAGCGGCGAGCGATCGTCGCCGTCGGGCAAGCGGTCGACGGCGCGACCAAGGAGGTGCAGCTGAAGCCCCGCAGCGTTGAGCGGGTTTCTGATTTCGTGTGCGAGGCCCGCGGCGAGCGTGCCCATATGCGCGAGGGCCTCGGACTCGGCCGCGCGACGCTCGAGCTCGAGTCGCTCGGTCACGTCGACGCCGGTGAGGTAGACGAGCGCGGCGCTCTTTGGCGAGCCTCCGGACGCCGGTGTGCCGTGCCATCGCACCGCGCGAAGACCGCTCTTCGCCACGAGCGACGCGTCGAACTCGATCGCGCCTTGCCCGCGCAAGACGGCGTCGACCCTCGTTCGGGCCGACGCGCGACTCTCGGCGGCGATGCACCGAATGAAGAAATCCGCTCCGACGAGCTCTTCGGACGGGACGCCGACGGTGTCACAAGCGCGACGGTTTGCCATGACCACGCGCGCGTCGCCGTCGAGCGCGAAGACCAGAACGCCCGTCGAATCCACGACGTCGCGGTAGCGCCGCTCGCTCTCGCCGAGCTGTCGCGACAGCGCCTCGCGCTCGGCCCGCAGCTGCACCTGCGACAGCGCGCGATCGACCGTCGCCACCAGCTCGCCCACGTTGAACGGCTTGACGACGTACTGAAACGCGCCGACCCGAACCGCGGCGATCGCCGAGTCGATCGAAGCGTGGCCGGTCATCAGCAACACCTCGCCGTACGGGCACGCCGAACGCAGCGCAGGAACGAGCTCGTGCCCCGAAGTTTCCGGGAGGTTGACGTCGACGAACGCGAGGTCGAAGCCGCGACTGCGGGCGATCTCGAGTCCCGCGGCCGCGCTCGGGACCACTTCGACAGCGAAGCCTCGCTCTTCGAAGAGCTCGACGAGATTGTCGGCGAGCTCCCGATTGTCGTCGATCACGAGGAGCCTCGGACGTCCGGTCATCGCTCGTCCTCTGCGATCAAGAGAGAGAGATCGAAGCGCGCGCCTCGCTCGCTGGGGACGAAGGTGAGGTCGCCCCCCTGCGCACGCGCGAACGAGCGAGCGATGGCGAGGCCGAATCCGTGGCCGGCGTCCGAAAACGTGGCGCCGAGAGAAAACAACCGTACGCTCGTGGCCGGGTCGATCCCTGGACCGTCATCTTGCATCGAGAGCACGATGTAGGGACTCTCGACGCGAGCGCGCAAGGTCACCGTCGCCGAGCCCCCCGCCGCCGCGAAGGAGTTGCGCAGCAGATTGCTGAGAATCTGCCGAGTGCGACGCGGATCAACGAGCACGCGGCCCTCGCACGAGCGGACCTCGAGCCGCAGCGAGTCGGGCAGCGCGGCGTCTTCGATGGCTTGCGAGAGCAGAGGCTCGAGCAGCACGGGCTCTCGCGAGATGGGCCGCGCGGAGCCGGCCTCGACCATGTCGCCGACGATGCGCGTCGCGAGCGCGATCTGTCGCTGAATCTTCGCGACGTGATCGCTCGCGCGCTTGTCGTTCGACGTGCGCGACTCGAGGATCGACGCGCTCGTCGCGACGACGGCCAAGGGGTTGCGCAGCTCGTGCGCCGCCGATCCCGCGACGCGCCCGGCCGCGACGTTCGCGGCAAATGGCGCGAGCAGCGCTTGGACCGCGGGACGCGCGGCGATGACATCACTCGGGTCGCGTCCGAGCGCCGCGGCGACAGCGTCGCACACGGCGCGGGCGAGCTCGTTGGGATCCGAAGGGTCGTGCATGCTCTTGCGCGCGTCAGCGTCGGGAGTGTACGCGAGGCTTACCCCCGCGCGAGACGCTGTCCGCCGACCTCGCGATCGCCCACCCACTCCTACGATGATCGAGCGAGGACGATTCGCCCCGACTCCGTCGGGCCGATTGCACATCGGCAGCGCACGAACTGCGCTTGCGTCACAGCTCGCCGCGCGCGCCCGCGGCGGCCGACACGTGCTGCGCGTCGAGGACCTCGATTCGGCGCGCACCAAGGCCGGGATGATCGACGCGATGATCGAGGATCTCGCGTGGGTCGGCGTCGAGTTCGACGAGGGATTTCGCTGCCAAGAGCGCCCGCATAGCCCCTATCTTCAGAGCGAGCGATCGGCGCTGTACCGCGCGGCGCTCGATGGTCTGCGCGAGCGCGGGATGGTGTTTCCCTGCGCGTGTTCGCGGGCGGACGTCGAGCAGGCCGCGACCGCGCCGCACGGCGCCGAGCCGATCTACTCGGGTCGCTGCCGGGCGCGCGCGGAAGGAGCGGTGTTCGACGAGGCGCGCATGAAGGGCAGGACCGTCGCGTGGCGATTCTGCGTGCGACCGGGCACGGTGTCGCTCGACGATGAAGTCGCGGGACGCTTCGAGCAGGACGTCCAGCGGGACGTCGGTGACTTCGTCGTGTTTCGCGCCGACAGCGTCGCCGCCTATCAGCTCGCGGTGGTGGTCGACGACATCACCATGGAGATCACGCAGGTTGTGCGCGGGGCAGATCTTCTCGCGAGCACGCCCAGGCAGCTGCTGTTGTACGAGGCGCTGTTGGCGCCGGCCCCTCGCTTCGCGCACATTGGTCTGGTGGTGGATCACCGAGGCGAGCGGCTCGCCAAGCGCGCGAGAGGGCTCGCGATCGCCGAGCTGCGAGAGGCCGGCGCGGACCCGAAGGCTGTGCGCGACGCGCTCCTCCGATCGCTCGGGGCGGGGGACGACGCTGGGCCGTTTCGACTCGACCCGTCGATGGCGGCAGCGATCAGCCTGGAGGAGCTTCGGGGCAACGGTTTGCCGATGGATATCACCGCGAAACTCGAAGGCGTTTGACCGCGCGTCGCCGTTGCATCGCGGGGCCGAACGCCGGTAGCGTGCGCCGCGCGCCGCGTTCGAAGGCGCAATGACGCGAAAGAGGAGCAGTGAAGCGATGGCCGTCGATGTCGTGATGCCGCAGCTCGGCGAGAGCGTGGTCGAAGGGACGATCACGAAGTGGCTCGTGAAGGAGGGTGGCGCGATCCAGAAGGATCAGCCGCTCGTGACGATTTCGACTGACAAGGCCGACACGGACGTTCCGTCGCCCGTGTCCGGCGTTGTGGTGAAGTTCGTCGCCGCCGAAGGCGAGACCGTCAAAGTCAACAGCACGATCGCCGTGATCGACGCCTCGGGCGCCGCGGTGGCGAGCGCACCGGCGGTGGCCGCGCCTGTCGCGGCCTCCGCGACGAGCGACGCGGTCGACGCGGGCGGGCAGACATCGCCCGCAGTGCGCGCGCTCGCACGCGAGCACAACGTCGATCTGTCTGCCGTCCGCGGCAGCGGCGAGAACGGAAGGATCACCAAGCAAGACGTGCTCGACGCGGCCGCAAGAAAGACTCCTGCGCCCCCCGTCGCGCCGGTCGCAACCCCAGCGGCGGCGCCCGCGCCGTCTCGCGTCGAGGCGGTCCAAGCGCTCGTTCAGAGCGCAGCGATCGCCGGTCCGCCCGCGAGCAAGACGTTCAAGCTGCCCGCGTACGTTCCGCAGCCTGGCGACGAGGTCGTCCCGTTCTCGCGTCGGCGCCGAATCATCGCCGAGCACATGGTGTACTCGAAGCAGACCTCGCCTCACGTGATGACGATCGCCGAGATCGACATGCACAAGGTCCACCGCCTTCGCGAGACGAAGAAGAACGAGCTCAAGGCGCAGGGGGTCAACCTCACCTACCTCGCGTTTATCGCAGCGGCGACCGCGCGCGCACTGAGGGAGAACCCCGTGATGAACGCCCGCGTGTTGAACGACGCGTTCGTCAAGCTCAAGCGCATTCACCTCGGGATCGCTGTCGAGACCAAGGAGGGGCTCATCGTTCCGGTCGTGCGCGATGCCGACGAGCTGACGGTGCGCGGGCTCGCGCGCGCCATCGACGACGTCGCCCTCAAGGCGCGTGACGGCAAGACGACTCCCGACGACCTCGCGGGCGCGACGTTCTCCATCAGCAACCCAGGGCTCAAGGGCAACTTTGTCGGCGCTGCGATCATCTCGCAGCCCAACGTCGGGATCTTGCGCATCGGCGAGATGGTCAAGCGCCCCGTCGTCGTCGAGCAAGACGGTCAGGACATGATCGCGATCCACCCGGTGATGTTCGCTGCGCTCTCGTACGATCACCGGATCGTCGACGGCGTCGCAGCCAACAGCTTTCTCTATCGCGTCACCGAGCTGCTCGAGAAGGCTGAGTTCGACGTCTGATCGACAGCGTGGCCGACGGAGCTCAAGGGGTGTAGAACGTGATCACGTAGGGGCTCGACGGACGCTCGATGCCGATGAGCTGCGATCCGCCGGTCATGAACATGTTGCCCGAGCTGATACACGTCGCCATGCTCGCGCAGTCGCGTCGAAGCGCGAGGTTGCCAGACGACGTCGAGACCGTCGCCATCCCTGCCGCCGAGCGCAGCGAGTAGTAGTCGTACTGACCGAAGGAGCCCAACCCTCCTCCGCTGCACGAGAGCCGGTCCATCGCGCCGAGCGCCGCGACCGATCGAACCGCGCCGCCGCCCTCCATCACGAACGGATTGCCGCAGCGAGAATCGACGGACGTCTGCGTTCGGAGGCGAAGCGTGAACGCTCCCGCGCTGGTCGGACTGTACGAGTCGACGGCGATGTTGATGGTACGGGTGCCGATGCCGGTGATCGTCTCGGTGCGAAATACGATGCGCGAGCCCTTGTTGGCGCGGCCCATGTCGTCGTTGCAGATCGCCGCGGGTTGACCGCACATCGTGTTCGCGAAGAGCACCGGATCGACAGAGTCGCTCGCGCCCTGGGCCTCGACGAACAGATCGCGGTTCGACGGCCACACGACGGTGTACCAGAGCTCTCCGCCGGTCCCGAGGTCGCTGCGATTGCAGTAGCCCTGCACCGTGCTCGGGACGCGCGCGTTGTTCGCGGTGAGCATCGCCACGCCAGAGGTCGTGAGATCGATGCGAATCGGCGCGCTGCAGGTCACGTTGGTCGGCGTCGTGCTCATGCACATCGGCGCGTCGTCGATCATCCCGTTGCAGTTGTTGTCGACCATGTCGCACACCTCGGCGGCCATGGGGTTGATCGCGCGGTTTCGATCGTCGCAATCGCCGCGCTCGGCGCACATCTGTCCGCTGACCATGCGCGCAGGCGAACCGTCCATGTCCTCGTCGACCGGAGGATTGCTGCAGCGATTCGAGGTGCAGAGGTCTTGCGTGCAGGGGTTGCGATCGTCGCAATCTGCCGGGGCGCGACAGCCCGGCATCATGGTGGGAACGCACCCGCGCATCGGGACGCACGTCGCGTCCGGACCGCACCGGGTGTTGTCCGGTGTGTTGACGCAGACGTTGGTGTTGCAGCGATCGATCGTGCACGGAATGCCATCGTCGCAGCCGGCGGTGCAACCCATCGGAACATCGACGACCGGCACATCGACCGGAGGCTCGACGGTGTCGACCTCGACGACGTCCGGCCGCGGACTCATCGTATCGCTGCTGCTACCGCCGTCGCCACGCAGACGCCCGAGGTCGGGCTGCACGAGCACCGAGCAGCCAGAGAGCGCCGCGAGCGATACACCTACGATCGCGCGCCTCACAGCGAGCCTCCAACCATGACACCCGCGCCCGCGAGGTGAACGGAAGGCGCGATGTACACGCGCTCGGCCGCAGGGCGACGCCACTGCGTGTTGATCGCGATCACCGTCGTGGCGACCGCGCCGGCGATCGTGAGTCCCATCATGACGTCGGACACGGCAGCGAAGGTCCTCGCGCGGCTCGCCGCCTGCTCGCCCGTTCGCACGTCGTTGGGCTGCGCGGCGCCGGTCTCGACGCGTCGAGCGATCGTGTTGAACTCTCCGTTCGCGCTCATCGCGAGGCCACCGAACACGCCCCACGCGATGGCGACCGCGCCTGTTCCGGCGGCGGCGCCGATGAAGACGGGAAGCGGCAGTCCGCGACGACGATCGGTCGGGCCAACGACGTCGTTACCAGCGCCGACCTCGGGGCCCGTGCTCGAGCCGGTCGCGCCGGTTGCCCCCACCGTGGCGTTCGGACCCGTCGACGTCGCGGTGGTGGTGTCGGTTGTGGTGCCGGTGTTGGGCTGAGTCGTCGTCGCAACGGCCGTGGTCGTCGCAGCTGTGGTCGATGCTCCAGCGGTGCTCGAACCCGCGGTGGTGGTCGACGCAGCCGTGCTGCCCGCGCCGGTCGAGACGACGGCCGCGGTCGGCGGCCTGAGCGTGATGGACACTTCGGCGCGCTGGCCGGCGGACGCGACGAACTCCTGACGGCCCGTCGCGAATCCATCCGCGGTGACCTCGATGGTGTGGCGGCCGGGCATCATGCGGATCACGCCCGACGCGTTGGCGGGCTGACCGTCGACGGAGATGATCGGATCGCGAACGCTCGCCGGCTCGATGCGCACTTGCACCTCGCCTACCTGCCCCCGCAGCTCGGAGATTTGCGTCTCGACCTCGCGTCGCTGCGCGGCGGCGAGCCCGCCTGCCGTCGTCGCTTCGGAGATAAAGCTCTCGAAGTGATTGAGCGCGTCGATCGGTCGACCGAGGTGCATGAAACAGTTGGCGATGTTGACGCGGACCGAGTGGTGCGGCGCGATGCGGTACGCGCTCTGAAACTCGCCGAGCGCCGTCGCATAGTCGCCCGACTGGTACGCGCCGACGCCGGCACGAAAGTGACGTCCCGCCTCTTGCCGCGCGGACGCGCTCGGTTGAGCACTAGCGACGGACGGCGCAGCGA
>LNFM01029558.1_pt1 | contig 23845 bp, 21 predicted proteins | sample 596031 | NCBI WGS metagenome assembly LNFM01 (sample SAMN04254537, study PRJNA301005) | activated carbon metagenome | isolation source: dual media filters at the Ann Arbor, Michigan drinking water treatment plant | place: USA: Ann Arbor | reverse complement strand
CGCGCGAGGACTGGGCCGCCATCTTCTCCGTGGTCGAGGCGTTCTCGGCGTTCTGCTTCACGTTGGCCGCCATCTCCTCCATCGAGGAGGAGGCTTCCTCGGTCGACGAAGCCTGCTCGGTCGAGCCCTGCGAGAGCTGCTCGGCGCTGGCCGAGAGCTCCTGCGAACCGGCCGACATGTTCTCGGCGGCGGACGTCACCTGGCCGACGACCTCGCGCAGCTTCTCGACCGTGCCGTTCAGGGCGGTGACGAGATCGCCGACCTCGTCATTGGACTGCACCTTGGCGGTCTGGGTGAGATCGCCTGCCGCGACGGCGTTGGCGATGGCGACGGCCCCGGCGACACCGCGGCTGATGTTGAGCGCGATCCAGAAGGCGGCGGCAATGGCGATCAGCAGCGACGCGAGGACGATGGCGACCACCAGCGTCTTGGCGAAAGCGGCCGTGTTGGTGCCCTGGGCGCCGAGTTCATTCATGCGCTTCTCGATGTAATCGCCATAGGCGTCATAGGCGGCGAGCGCCTCCACGAGCGCCTTGCGGCCGTCGGTCTTGCTCAGCTGGGTCGCCCGGATGACGCCGCCGTCCTTGGCGATGTCGAGGGCGCGCAGCATGACGGTGCTCGCCTGAGCCGACTGGTTTTCCAGCACATCCGCGCCGACCTTGAGCACGCGCAGATCCGCAGCGGCGGCCGTGACGGCGCGCTTCATCCCCTCGACCTGATCGACCAGCGCGCGACGCCGCTGCTCGAGGTCCGCAGGACTCGCGGCCGTGAAGGTTTCGATGAGCATCCGCAGCGAGCGGGCGGTCTCGAAACGGGCCGTGATCAAGAGGCGAGCGGCATGCTCATGGTCATAGGAGCCGACCGCCTTGTCCATTTCGGCGACGAGCGAGGTGATCGTCCCGTTGAGCGCATTCAGCGCGGGCACGCCCTCGGCGTGCCAGAGGCTCTCGGCGCGAACGGCCGAGTTCATGCGGGCGAGGCGCACCGTCTCGTCCTGAATGTCGTTCAACGCCTTGGACTTGGCGCTGGCCTGATCCATCAGGCGCTTGCCCTGCTCGGACGCGGAGCCATACATGTCCGCCGTGACGGCCTGAACGCGCTGCCGGGCTCCGATGAGATCGGCCGCGGCTGCCTCGATCTCCTTGTCCTCGGTGGAGAGGATGACGTTCTTTTCAGCGCGAACCTGCGTCTGCAGGTCCTTCTGGAGGTCAGCGACCTTTCCGGCCCGCTCGCCCTGGGCGATAATCGCCTGCTGAGACCTGTCCAGCTCGGACAACTGATGGAAGGCGATGCCGCCCGCCGTCATCGACAAGGCGATGATGACACCGAAGGTCGTGGCCAGTTTGGCCTTGATCGTGAAACGCATCTCGGTAGCCCCCAGAGAGGAAAGCAGAATTCAGCCCAGAATTCGGGACATGTCGGGAACGATGACGAACTCATCGCTCCATTTGGTGATGAATCGGATGAATTCGGGCCGCCAATGGCTGCCCAGGCGCGGCGTCTGCTGCATCTGCCGCGTCGAGATCTCGGTGACTTCGTAGACCTTGTCGGCGAGCAGCCCGAGCGTGACGGGATCGCCGTCGATGTCGACCTCGATCACGACGATGCGGGTGTCGGCGGTCTGCTCCGTCCTCGGCATGCCGAAGCGGATGCGCAGATCCGCCAGCGGAATGACGTTGCCCCGCACATTGACCAGCGCCGGCAGAAAGACGCGCGCGCCGGCGACGCGCGTCACCGGCACGGGGTCGATGATCTCGCGGACCATGTCGGTCTCAATCGCGAAGATCTCGTTGCCGAGGCCAACCATCAGCACCTGCAGGCGGGTTTCGGTGGCCGGCGGCAGGCCCGTGGCGCCCGCCTGCGGGCTTGTCTGCATCTGAGCCTGGCTCATCACGCGGCCTCCGGGGTTCTGTCGCTCTCAGCGCGGGACTGGCCGAGGGTGACGAGCTGGGCGACGTCCAGGATCAGCGCCGCCGAGCCATCGCCGAGGATGGTCGCGCCGGAGAACATGGTGACGTCGGAATGCAGCTTGGACAGCGACTTGATCACCGTCTGGTGGCTGCCGATGATCTGGTCGACGACGAGGCCGACACGGGTGTCGCCGATCGAGGTGACGATAACCTTCTGGTGCGGATCGGGCTGGCCGTCGGCATCGAAGACGTCGCGCAGGCGCAGGAAGGGCACGAGGTCGCCGCGGACATTGAGGAAGCTGCGGCCCTTGGCGCGGGCTTCCGCCTCGGCCGTCAGCTCGATGCACTCCTCCACCGCCGAGAGCGGGATGATGTAGCGCCCTTCGCCGACCCGGATCAGCAGGCCGTCGATGATGGCCAGCGTCAGCGGCAGGCGCAGCGTCACCGAGGAGCCGTGGCCGGGAATCGTGGTCAGGTCGATCGTGCCGCGCATCGCCTCGATGGTGCGCTTGACGACGTCCATGCCGACGCCGCGGCCCGACAAAGCCGAGATCGTCTTGGCGGTCGAGAAGCCCGGATGGAACAGGAACTGGTGGATCTCGTGCTCGCTGAGATTGGCGCCGGGCGGGATCAGCCCGTTCTCCTCGGCCTTGGCGCGGATGCGGGCGGTGTTGAGGCCGGCGCCGTCGTCCTGCACCGTGACCAGGACCTGCGCGCCGACATAGCGGGCGGCGAGCTCGATGCGGCCGGTGGCGGATTTGGCGGTCCTGGCGCGGTCCTCGGCGCTCTCGATGCCATGGTCGATGGCATTGCGGATGAGATGCACCAGCGGATCGGCGAGACGCTCGATCATGGTCTTGTCCATCTCGGTGTCCTCGCCGACCGTGACGAAGTCGACCGGCTTGCCGAGATCGCGCGAGAGGTCGTGGACGAGGCGGCGGAAGCGGCCGAAGAGCGAGCCCATCGGCACCATGCGCACGCCCATGGTGGAGTCGCGCAGGCCCGAGGCCAGGCGCTCGATCTCCTCGGCGATCGCCTTGATCGCGAGATCGGTGCCGGAATGGGCGATCTGGCTGAGGCGGGCCTGGGCGATGACGAGTTCGCCGACCCGGTCCATCAGCTCGTCGAGGCGCTCGGCCTGGACGCGGACCGTCGTGGTGCCCTTGTCCTCGGCGCGGCGGTTCAGCTCGGCCTTTTCCGGGGCGGGCGCGGCGGCGGCGGGCGCGGCCGCACGGGCGGCCGGCGCGGGAGCCGGGGCGGCCTTGGGCTGCATCGCGGGCTCGGCGACGGCGGGCGCCGCATCGCCCGGCATCGACATGTCCAGGCCAAAGCCGGCCGGCCCGTCTGCATCGAGCGGGGTGATGACGAGCTTCATCTCGTCGCGGACGAACATGAAGACGTCCTCGATCTCGTCCTGCGAGCAGGCGCTCTCGAGCGTCACCGTCCAGGTGATCAGGCAGGTCTCCGGGTCGAGTTCCTCGAGAACGGGAATCGCACCGGTGTCGGCCTCGACCGTGCAGGGGCCGAGCGCGCGCAGGTCATCGAGCAGGACGAGCGGGTTGGTGCCGTTGCGCAGAATGCCGGGCTCGAAGGCGATCTCGATGCGCCACCCCGCGGCGGTGGGCTCCATGCTGGGCGCTTCGTCGGCAGGGGCCTCCACGATCGGCGCGGTCGGCTTCTCGGCGGGGCCGGCGCCGATCAGGCGCTGCAGCTCCTCGACGATCGCCTCGCCGATGATCGGGTCGGTGGAATCGGGATCCTCGATCAGCGTGCGGATGTAGTCGCGCGCCGAGAGGGAGACCGTGACGATCTCATGGTTGGCGTCGATCTTCCCCTTGCGGATCAAGTCGAAGGCGGTCTCGAAATCATGGGTGAAGGCCGCGACCTTGTCGAAGCCGAACATCGCGCCCGAGCCCTTGATCGTGTGCAGCGCGCGGAAGGCGGCGTCGATCAGGTCGCGATTCTGCGGCGTCTGGCCGAGGTCGAGCAGCACCGTCTCGAGCGAATCGAGCAGTTCGGACGCTTCCTGCCGGAATGTTTCCGTCGGATCGAGTTCCATCAGGCCCTCACGAGTTTGGCGACGACGGCGAGCAGCTGCTCGGGCTTGAACGGCTTGGTGATCCAGCCCGTCGCGCCGGCGGCCTTGGCCTCCTGCTTGACGGCGTCGTCGGATTCGGTGGTCAGGAAGACGATGGGCGTGCCCATGAAGGCCGGCAGGGCGCGCAAGGCCTTGATCATCTGCATGCCGTTCATCACCGGCATGTTGAGGTCGGTGATGACGAGGTCGAAGCTCTGCGCCTTGGCCTTGGCCAGCCCCTCCGCACCGTCGCCGGCCTCGACGACATTGTGCCCGGCCGGTCCCTCGTCGACGGTGAGGATGTTGGCCATGGTCAGATCCCGGACAGTTCAGAAGGCACAGTGCCGGGCGGCGTGACGCCGGCCCGGTGGAAGGCGGAAGCGACGACGTCGCTCATGCTGGAGAGGGTGAAGGGCAGGTCGCGGGCGGCGCAGCTGCGGCTGGCGGCCAGGAGTGTTTGCACGAAGGTGATGTCGGCCTGCTCGACGCTGGCACAGTCGATCTCGATCCCGGACCCAGCCTCGAGAAGACCGGCCAGTGAGGCGGCCGTCGCCTTGGCGTGACGAAGCGTACAATCCGCCCCCGCAGCAAATGATGCCAGGCCTCTGGCACTGTTATTGCTCATCACGCCCCTCACTGACACTTACAGCAACTTGAAACCCCTCGTTCCATACCGAGAATTTAATCGAATAAATTTATAATTCACTTAAAAATGCAGCTTTTTATATTAACGTGTTCGTCACGAAGATTCGTCTCCGGAGTCGGCGACGCGCAGGCGGAGTCGGCGACGCCCGGGATCGCAGCATTTGAGTAACCATGCCGGAGGGTGTTGCTTTACGTTTGGGCAACTAGCCGCCCGGCGGGCTCCGAGACTGCCCTGCGGATCGCCCTGGCACGGTCGTGCCAGAATGGGTCAGCGGCGGCGGCGGGTCTGGGAGGGCTGCTCGCCAAAGGCGTTGCGATAATCGAGGGCGAAGTGCCCGCGGTTGACGAAGCCCCAGTGCCGGGCGATCGCCTCGATCGAGCGCGTGGAGCCCGGCTCGAGCAGCTCGGCGCGCACCGCGGCCAGGCGCACCTGCTTGATGTAGTCGTGTGGCGAGACGTGCTTGTGTTTGCGGAAGCCTTCCTGCAGCGAGCGCAGGCCGATGCCGACCGCGTCGGCGACCTCCTGGACGGTGAGCGGCCCGTCCCTGTGCGCGTCGATGAAGGCGACCGCCCGCCGGATCTGCCAGGGCGCCGGGGCCGCCGTCCTCTCGAACCAGGAGGCGTAGCGGTGCGGGAAGCGCGCCAGGACCAGCATGACCAGCGCATCGCGCAGCAGCCTCGCCGCCTGCGGCGCCGACGCCAGCGGGGCGTCGCCGGAGAGGCCCGCCTCGATCGCGCTCATCATCGCGACAATCGTCGCGCCCTCGGGGGCCGCCACATCGAAGGTGCCGGCAATGTCCAGTTGCCCGGGCGCGGGCCGCTCGAAGGCGGCCTGGAGGATGCGGGCGACCTCCTCGCCCGGCAGGGTGAAGGTCGTGTGCACGCTGCCACGCCCGTATTCAGCCGATTCGCAGAGGCCGGTGTTGAGCACGAGCCCGCGTCCCGGCACCGCGGCAAGCGTCTGCCGGCCCGCCGAAAACAGGCTTCCCCCGGCGGCGACAATGCGGACGGTGAGATCGTCCGTGGCACCGCCGTGTTTCAGCCGCATCCCGGCGGGATATTCGGCCCGGATGATGTGGGCGCCCGCCAGCGACTGTGCCGACAGCCTGGCCTCGAAGCCGTCGCCGCCGAGCGGCTCCAGCCTGAGATCGCGCGATGTCGCGGCTGACGAAGACGTGGGCAGACCCGCCGGGAGAGTCCTCGGCCGTCGGCGGGTCAGCGGGTCGTGGCGGCTGCATCGTCGTCACAGCCCTAAATGACGACGCTGACCTTTGGTTAGCAAGCCCCCTCGGCGCGCAGTGCGCCTGCCACTGACGGGACACGGGTCGGCCGTGCCGCAGGACCGGACAAGGAGAACAGCGACCATGCAGCAGGACCTCCCGGGCAAGCCTCGTCGCGAAACCGGCGACACGGCCCAGTCCGTCATCGATTTCTGGCGCGATGCCGGCCCCGAGCGCTGGTTCAGGAAGGACGCGGCGTTCGACGGCTTGTTCCGCGAGCGCTTCATGACCCTGCACTTCGCGGCGGCGCGGCGGGAGCTCGATGCCTGGGCGGGCACCGCGGCGGGCAGCCTGGCGCTGGCGATCCTTCTCGACCAGTTCCCGCGCAACAGCTTCCGGGGCACGGCTCATATGTATGCCACAGACCCGTTGGCGCGGCATTTCGCGCGGCTGGCGCAGGCGCGCGGCCATGGCGCGGCGACCGAGCCGGCGCTGCGGCTGTTCCTGCACCTGCCCTTCTGCCATTCCGAGGATCTGGCGGACCAGGGGCGAGGCGGCGGAGCATGCCGAAGGCCACCGCGCGGTGATCCGCCGCTTCGGGCGCTTCCCGCATCGCAACGCCCTGCTCGGGCGGGAGACCACGCCGGAGGAGGCCACCTTCCTGGCGGAGGGCGGCTTCGCGGGCTGAGGGCGGTCAGCCCTTCGGGATCAGACCGGCGGCCGCGCCCGCCTCCAGCGCCGCGTCGCTCTCGTCCTTGAGCCCGACGCCGGTCAGCGAGCGGCGGAAGCCTTGGTCGATCAGCCAGGCGAGCCTGAAGGCCGCCTCGGCGAAGCCCAGCCCGCCGGGGCGGATGTTGGAGATGCAGTTGCGCGCCTCGTCGGTCAGGCCGATCCGCGGCGCGAAGGTGAGATAGGCGCCCAGCGAATCCGGCGACGACAGGCCCGGCCGCTCGCCGATCAGCACGAGAACCATCTGGGCGCCCAGCGCCTGGCCCGCCGCATCCCCCAGTGCCACACGCGCCTGAGAGGCGATGACGACAGGCGCCAGCGTCAACGTCTGGCGCCTAAGGTGCGGCAGCATCGCCTCGACCAGCGGCGCGGCGTTCTGGTGAACGGCGGTAGAGGACAGGCCGTCGGCGATGACGATGGCGAGGTCGAAGCGGCCACGCCGCGCCTGCAAGGCGGCCAGACTCTCCGGCGACAGGCTGCGCCCCCAGTCCGGCCGGCGCAGATAATCCTCGCGCGAGCGGGCCGCGCTTTCGACCTCGAGTGTCTCGACCCCGAGCTCCAGGAGCGCGGCGGCGATTGCGTCGGGGCGGAAGGGCGCATGCACCGCGTCGCGCGCCTGGGCATGGGCGAGGCCGAAGCGCAGCAGCTCGCTTGTCGGCAGCGAGGCGCCCGACCGGCCGAGCGCGATGCGGGCGGGGGTCAGCCGCGCGAGATCGGCGAAGCGGCCCGGGGCCGGCGGCTTGTCCCGCCCGCTCATGCGGCGCGGTCCTGAATCGCCGCGAGCAGGGCCGGCCCGCCCTGCCCGGCACTGAGGCGCCCGGCTGAATCGGTGATGTCCATGCGCAGCAGCCAGTCCTCGAATTCCGGGGCGCGCTTCAGGCCGAGCACCTCGCGGATGTAGAGCTGGTCGTGGAAGGAGGTCGACTGGTAGTTCAGCATCACGTCGTCGGCCCCGGGCACGCCCATGATGAAGTTGACGCCGGCCGTGCCCAGCAAGGTGAGCAGCGTGTCCATGTCGTCCTGATCGGCCTCGGCATGGTTGGTGTAGCAGATGTCGCAGCCCATCGGCACGCCCATCAGCTTGCCGCAGAAATGGTCCTCCAGCCCGGCCCGGATGATCTGCTTGCCGTCATAGAGATATTCCGGGCCGATGAAGCCGACAACGGTGTTGACCAGCAGCGGCTGGTAGGCCCGGCAGACGGCATAGGCGCGCGCCTCGAGCGTCTGCTGGTCGACACCGTGATGGGCGTTGGCCGACAGCGCCGCACCTTGGCCGGTCTCGAAATACATGACGTTGTCGCCGACCGTGCCGCGCTTCTGCGAACGGCCGGCCTCCAGCCCCTCCTGCAGCAGCGCCAGCGTGACGCCGAAGGAGGCGTTGGCGGCTTGCGTGCCCGCGACCGACTGGAAGACGAGATCGACAGGGGCCCCCTGCTCGATGAGTGCGATCGAGGAGGTGACATGGGTCAGGATGCAGGCTTGGGTGGGGATGTCGAAGCGGGCAATCACGCCGTCGAGCAAACGCAGGAGTTCGCCGATCCGGGCCGTGCTGTCGGAGGCCGGGTTGATGCCGATGACCGCATCGCCGCAGCCATAGCTCAGACCGTCGATGGTCGAGGCGAGGATGCCGGCGGCATCGTCGGTCGGGTGGTTGGGCTGGATGCGCACCGCCATCCGCCCGGGCAGGCCGAGCGTGTTGCGGAAACGCGTGACGACGCGGCATTTGCGGGCGACGAGGATCAGGTCCTGGTTGCGCATCAGCTTGGAGACCGCAGCCGCCATCTCGGGCGTGATGCCCGGCGCGAGCCTCGCCAGCACCTCGGTCGTCGCCACCTCCGAGCAGAGCCAGTCGCGGAAGGCGCCGACGGTCAGCGAGGACACGGGGGCGAAGGCGACGGCATCGTGGCTGTCGAGGATCAGCCGCGTCACCTCGTCGGTCTCATAGGGGATCAGCGCTTCGTGCAGGAAGGTGCGCAGCGGCAGGTCGGCAAGGGCCATCCTGGCCGCCATCATCTCTTCCATCGACTCGGCCGCGAGGCCAGCGAGCCGGTCGCCCGAGCGCGGCGGCGTCGCCTTCGCCATCAGCTCCTTCAGATCGCTGAAGAGATAGCTGCGCGTGCCGATCGCGACGCGATAACCCATCGACACTCTCCCGGGCGGACGGCCCGACGGCCGCGCCGCCATAACAACCCTTCGAGAGGGTCCAAGCAAGCGGCGGGCCGGGCTACCGCTCGCTTCAGGCCGCAGGCCGGGTTCGCCTCGGACGTGAGGCCTCACGCAAAGTCCATCCGCACTTAAGCGCCATTGCCGCCACAGGCCGTGCCGCTTATCCGTTGCCGCAGAGCGGGCGGTACCCGCCATCGCACCGAGGGAACGCCATGGCCGACGCCGCCGAGACCGACCGCCGCTGCATCGGCCGCTTCGACTATGTCGTGATCGGCGCGGGCTCGGCCGGCTGCGTCGTCGCCAACCGGCTTTCGCGCAACCGCAAGACGCGGGTGCTGGTGCTGGAGGCCGGCGGGCGCGACGACTGGATCTGGTTCCACATCCCGGTCGGCTATCTCTTCGCCATCGGCAATCCGCGCGCCGACTGGTTGTTCAAGACGGAAGCGCAGCCGGGCCTCGGCGGCCGATCGCTGGCCTATCCGCGCGGCAAGGTCGTCGGCGGCTCCTCGGCGATCAACGCCATGGTCTATATGCGCGGCCAGGCCGCCGATTATGACGGCTGGCGCCAGCTTGGGCTCTCCGGCTGGGGCTGGGACGACGTGCTACCCTATTTCCTGAAGCACGAGGACCATATCGGCCCGGGCGAGAGCGGGGTTCATCGCAGCGGCGGGGAATGGCGCGTCGAGCATCCGCGCGTGCGCTGGGCGATCCTCGACGCCATCCGCGAGGCGGCGTCCGAGGCCGGGATCGCCAAGATCGACGACTTCAACACCGGCGACAACGAGGGCTCCTCCTATTTCCAGGTCAACCAGCGGCGCGGGCGGCGGCTGAGCGCCTTCAACGCCTTCCTGCGGCCGGTGCTCGACGCCCGCGAGGACAATCTGCGGCTGGAGATCAAGGTACTCGTCGAGCGCGTCGTGATCGAGGACGGCCGCGCGACGGCGGTCGAGTTCAGCCATGGCGGCGAGAAGCTGCGGGCCGAGGTCTCGGGCGAGGTCGTGCTCTCGGCCGGCGCGATCGGCTCACCGGCGCTGCTCGAACGATCGGGTATCGGCGACGGGGCGCGGCTGCAGGGTCTGGGCATCGCGACGGTGGCGGACCTGCCCGGCGTCGGCGAGAACCTGCAAGACCATCTCCAGATCCGCCCCGTCTACAAGGTCGAGGGCGTGCGGACCCTCAACAGCGACTACGCCAAGATCTGGCGCCGGCCGCTGATGGCGCTGCAATATGCGGCGATGCGCAGCGGGCCGCTGACGATGGCGCCCTCGCAGGTCGGTGCCTTCGCCAAATCCTCGCCCGAGCACGCAACCGCCAATCTGCAGTATCATTTCCAGCCGCTCTCGCTGGATTCCTGGGGCTCGGGGCTGCACCCGTTCGACGCCTTCACCGCCAGCGTCTGCAATCTGCGCCCGACCAGCCGCGGCCATGTCCATATCGCGACGCCGCACGCCGAGGACGCGCCCGCGATCTCGCCGAACTATCTCGACACGCAGGCCGACCGGCAGGTCGCGATCGACGCGATGAAGCTGACGCGCCGCATCGTCGGGCAGGCGCCGCTGGCGCGGTTCCGGCCGCAGGAGCATCTGCCGGGGCCGGCGGCGACGAGCGACGAGGACCTGCTCGACGCCTCGGCGCGGCTCGGCACCACGATCTTCCACCCGGTCGGCACCGCGAAGATGGGCCGTCCGGACGATGCCCGCGCCGTGCTCGACGAGCGCCTGCGGGTGCGCGGCGTGGCGGGCCTGCGCGTCATCGACGCCTCCGTCATGCCCGCCATCACCTCCGGCAACACCGCCAATCCGACGATGATGATCGCCGAGAAGGGCGCCGCGATGATGCTGGAGGACGCGAAGGCGGGGTGATTTCCCTCCACTCCCTGGCCGCTGCCGTTCGCCTCATCCACGCCGGTCGTCCCGGGCGACCGCAGGGAGACCCGGGATGACCTGCGCTTGATGGGGACGCCTCAGAATTGCTGGGATCTGTCGGGATAGGATGATGAACCACGGCTGCGGCACGGCGTAACCGTTCAAGGACGATCGATGACGCAGCCGCCGATCCGGGACGAGACACGCGGCCCCCTCGCCCGCCTCCTCTTCGCCATCCTGCGCGCGGTGCTGACCGTCGTCGTCGTGTTCGACGAGATCGCCCGGCCGCTCTACCGGCCGCTGGTCGAGTGGGTGGCGTCACTGCGGATCGTGGCGCGAGCGGAGGCCGTGATCGCGCGGCAGTCGCGGCTTTCGATCCTGGCGCTGCTGGCGGTGCCCTTCGCGATCGCCGAGCCGCTGAAACTGCTCGGGCTGGTGATGATGGCCGATGGCCGGTTCCGGACCGGCCTCGTTGTCTTCGCCTTCGCCCATCTGGTCAGCTTCCTGCTGGTCGAGCGGATTTATCACGCCGGGCGCGACAAGCTTCTGACCTATGGCTGGCTCAACTGGCTGGCGCTCGACTGGGTCCGCAGCAGCGCGGCCTACGCCTTCGCGCGGCGGGCCCGCGACGCGGCGCGGGCTTGGTGGCGCGGGTTGCGAGCGTAGGCTTTATCGATCTTCAACGAAACACGCCGTCATCCTGGACAAGCCGCGCAGCGGCGCAGGCCGGGATCCATCATCGAGCTCCGTCGCTGCCCTATGATGGATCCCGGTCGGCCTGCGGCCGCCCAGGATGACGGCGCATTTGGTCGATCGGGAAGAACCTAAACCACCTGATTGCGCAAGGTCGTCTCGCCGCGGGCGAGCCGGGCGAGGTTGTCCACGAGGAGATCGACCACATTGGTCTCGTAGGCGCGGGTCTCGCCGGCGCTGTGGGGCGTGACGATGACGTTCTTCATCGCCCAGAGCGGTGAGGCCGCCGCCAGCGGCTCCTCCACGAAGGTGTCGAGGCCGGCGCCGGCGATGCGCCCTTCCGACAGCGCCGCCACCAAAGCCTTCTCATCGACGACCTTGCCGCGCGCGACATTGATCAGCAGCGCGGTCGGCTTCATCGCGGCGAGTGCCGCAGCGTCGATGAGGTTCTCGGTTTCGGGCGTCAGCGGGCAGGTCAAAGCGACGATGTCGGCCTGCGCCAGCACCTCATGCAGTTGGTCGGGCCGGACGATCGCCTCGATGTCGGGATGCGGCTCGGGGCTGCGGCGCACGCCGATGACGCGAAGGCCGAAGGCGGCGGCCAGCGTCGCCAGTCGCAGGCCGATGCGCCCCAGCCCGACGATCACCAGCGTCTTGCCGCCGAGTTCGTCCTCGCGCCGGGCGCGATCGCCGATCATCGGGCGCCAGGTCGCGGCGGTCTGGTTGTCGCGGGCGAGGTGGATCTGCCGGGTCAGGCCGAGGATCAGCGCCATGGCGTGCTCGGACACGGCGCGCTCATTCGCTCCCTGGGCGCTGGCCAGCCGAATGCCGGCGGCAGCGAAGGCGGCCTTGTCGTACTGGTCGGTTCCGGCGCTGACCGACTGGACGAAGCGCAGCTTGGGGCAGGACGCGATCAGCTCGTTGCGCCAGAGGCCCGACACCACCACGACATCGGCCTCCGGCGCCCGCGCCTTCAGTTCGTCGAGCGAGCGCACCTCGAAGCTCTTGGCGGCATGGCCGCGCGTCGCGAATTCGGCCTGCAACTGGTAGGCGGCATGGGCGAAACAGATGGTCAGGTCGCTGGCAGGCGGCAGGGCGGGCATGGTGCGTTCCTTGGGGCGAGGCGTGTTCGGGCAGGTTAGGCGATCAAACTAGCGAGCGGCTTCGGATCTGTCCCGGCGCGCGACGCATGCGGGCTTTACGATGCCAGCGAAGGCGGGACGAAGGACGCCAGCGCCGCTTCCAGCCGCGCCCAGCCCGGCGCATCGCCGGGCAGGCCGAAGCGCAGCCGGGTCGGATCGGCCTGGAAGCGGCGTACATAGAGCCCGTGGGCGCCGAGATGGGCGAAGAGCGCCGGCGCCGCGGGCGTCGCCAGCAGCCGGAACAGGGCGGTGCCGCCGATGATCTCGCCCAGCGGGGCGAGCAGCGCGTCGAGCCTCGCGGCGTCGGCGGCGCGCGCGGCGCCGGCCTGCGCCAGCCATTCGGCATCGGCGAGCGCCTGCGCGCCGATCGAGAGCGCGGGACCGGCCACGGCCCAAGGGCCCATCGCGTCGCGCAGCGCCGAGACCAGATCCGCCTCGCCCATGGCGAAGCCGAGCCTGACACCGGCCAGCCCATAGGTCTTGCCGAAAGAGCGCAGCACCAGCGTCGCGGGCGGCAGGGCCGGGACCAGGCTCGCCTCGGGCGTGAAGTCGCAGAAGGCCTCGTCGACGACCAGCAGCCCGCCGCGGGCGGCACAGCGCGCGGCGAGCACGGTCAGCGCCTCCTGCGGCAGCAGGCGCCCATCGGGGTTGTTGGGGTTCACCACCACCACCGTCGCGGCGTCGTCGGCCTGCGCCAGCGTGTCAGCCTCGACGACCGTTGCGCCCATCTTCCGCCAGGCGAGCGCATGCTCGGCATAGGTCGGCCCCAGCACCGCGACCGGCCCGGCCCTGATGAGATCCGGAACGACCCGCGGCAGGAGATCGATCAGGATCTGCGTGCCGGGCGCAGCGACGATGCCGGCCCCGGCCGGCACGCGATAGGCCTTTCGCGCCGCCGTGAGCAGCGCCGCCTCGTCATCGGCGGCGGGCAGGCGCTGCCAGAGGCTTAACGGCAGCGCGGGAAGCGGATAGGGGATCGGGTTGATCCCGGTGGAGAGATCGATCCAGGGCTCGGGCGCTGCCGGAAACAGCGCCCGCGCCCGGCCGAGATCGCCGCCATGCCAGATGCCCCCGGTCCCCGTCGTTTTGCCCATGGCTTTGTCTGATCTCTGGCCCGACACACTGCTTCTGCTGCTGGCCGCGCTCGCGATCGAGGCCGCGGTCGGCTATCCGCAGCGCTTGTATGCGCGGATCGGCCATCCCGTCACCTGGATTGGCGCGCTGATCGCCGGGCTCGACCGCCGGCTGAACCGGGAAGCGGCCGGCTTCGCCGCCCGGAAGGCGGCGGGCGTGGCCGCGCTCCTCATCCTGCTGGCGGTGGCGCTGGCCGGGGCGCTCGCGCTGACCACCCTGTGCCGACAGCTGGGGCCGGCGGGGCTTTTGCCGCTGGCGCTGCTCGCCTCGACGCTGCTGGCGCAGCGCAGCCTGCACGAGCATGTCGCGGCCGTCGCGCAAAGACTCGAAACCGGAGGCCTCGCTGAAGGGCGCAAGGCGGTGTCGATGATCGTCGGCCGCAATCCCGACAGCCTGGACGAGGCCGGTGTCTCGCGCGCCGCCATCGAGAGCCTGTCGGAGAACTTTTCCGACGGGGTCGTGGCGCCGGCCTTCTGGCTCGGGGCCGCCGGCCTGCCCGGCATCATCATGTACAAGGCGATCAACACCGCCGATTCGATGATCGGCCACAGGACGCCGCGCCACCTCGCCTTCGGCTGGGCCTCAGCGCGGCTCGACGACCTCGTCAACCTGCCGGCCTCGCGGCTGACCGCTCTGCTGATCGTGGCGGCTGCGGCGCTCGACCGCGATGCCGATGCGGCCGGCGCCTGGCGGGCCGTGCGCCGCGATGCGAACAGCCACCGCTCGCCCAATGCCGGCTGGCCGGAGGCGGCGATGGCGGGCGCGCTGGGCCTGAGGCTGGCGGGACCGCGCATCTATGGCGATGTCACGGTCGAGGATGGCTGGATGGGCGACGGCCGGGCCGAGGCGACGGCAGCCGACATCCGGCGCGGCTTGCGGCTGTATCGGACAGCTTGCGGGTTGTTGTGGGGGTTGGCGGGATGCGGCGCGCTGATCGCGCTGGTGCTGTCGCGGGGGTGAGCAGGCTGGCTTACCGCTGGCCGCTGTTTGCGCTAAAATCTGGCCTTGAGCCGGATGGGAAGGCGATCATGGGCACGCATGTGACGATCGACGACGACGTCGTCCGCGCCGCCGAGAAGCTGGCGCGGGAGCAGGACCGCACCGTCGGGGAGGTGATCTCCGATCTGGCCCGGCGCGCCCTGCCGGCGGAGCCGGAGATCACCTACCGAAACGGCTTCCCTCAACTGCCGAGCCGTCCCGGCGTCGTGGTCACGTTGGAACTGGTGAACGCGCTTCGCGATGAAGAGCCGTGACGTATCTGCTCGACGTCAATGTTCTGATCGCACTCATCAATCCGTCGCACATTCATTCCTCGGCCGCACATGACTGGTTTGCGTCCCGTGCGAAAGAGTCATGGGCGACCTGTCCGATCGTCGAGAACGGCGTGGTGCGTATCCTCGGAAACCCGCGCTATCCGTTTTCGCCGGCCCAATCGTCACCTGCTGGCGTTGCCCGGATTCTGAGCGAACTCCGCTCCATTCCCGGACACGTCTTTTGGCCTGATGCGGTCAGTCTTTTTGACGACGCGCTCGTCGATCTCTCCCGGCTGCGCCATTCAAAAGAGGTGACCGATACCTATCTGCTGGCGCTCGCGTCATCCAAAGGCGGGAAGCTCGCGACCTTCGATACACACGTCGCCACCTATACAGTCCGTGGCGGTGCCGACGCGCTTCACCTCATTCCCACCGCCTGACACCCTTCAAAACTCGATCCCCTCCTGCGCCTTCACGCCGGCGGTGAAATGGTGCTTCACCAGCGTCATCTCGGTCACGAGGTCGGCGGCTTCGATCAGCTCCGGCTTGGCGTTGCGGCCGGTGACGACGATGTGGAGATCGGGCCGGCGGGCCTGCAGCGTGGCGATGACTTCGGCCAGCGGCAGGTAGTCGTAGCGCAGCGCGATGTTGAGCTCGTCGAGCACGATCAGTCGGATGCCCTCGTCGGCCATCAGCTCCCTGACCTTCTCGAAGGCGCGGGTGGCGGCGGCGATATCGCGGGCCTTGTCCTGCGTCTCCCAGGTGAAGCCCTCGCCCATGGTGTGCCAGGCGATCTGATCGCCGAAGGCCTCCAGCGCCCGGCGCTCGCCGGTCTCCCAGGCGCCCGAGCGCGCGCAGCATCAGCCCGAAGGCCGCCGTCGACTTGCCCTTGCCGGGGCCGGTGTTGACGATCAGCAGGCCCTTCTCGACCGTCTTGGAGGCGACTTCGGCGTCCTGCAGCGCCTTGCGCTTTTCCATCTTCGCCTTGTACCGGGCGGCCTCGTCCGTCTCGTTCGTCATCGTGGTTCTCACTTCACGGGCCAATTCACTTCACCTGCATGGGCAGGCCGGCCACCATGAAGATCACGCGGCCGGCCCTTGCCGCAATCGCCTGGTGCAGCCGGCCGGCCTCGTCGCGGAAGCGCCGCGCCAGCGCATTGTCGGGCACGATGCCGAGCCCCACCTCGTTGGAGACGAGAACGAGAGGCGCCGTCGCCTGTGCGCAGGCCTCGAGCAGCGCGCGGCCTACAGCGGCGGTGTCCTGCTCGGCGAGGATCAGGTTGGTCAGCCACAGCGTCAGGCAGTCGACCAGCACGGGGCGTCCCTCTGGCAGGCCGCGGATGGCGCCGGGCAGATCGAGCGGCGCGTCGAGCGTGATCCAGTCCGCCGGCCGGCGGGCGCGGTGCTCGGCGATCCGCGCCGTCATCTCGTCGTCCCAGGCCTGGGCGGTGGCTATATAGGCCCAGGGTGGCGGCAGCGCCTCGATCAGCGCTTCGGCATGGCGGCTCTTGCCCGAGCGGGCGCCGCCGAGGACGAGGGTGAGGTGGAGAATCGGTTCGGTCACGGCAGCCCGCGCGAGAAAGCGAGCCCTCATCCTGAGGAGCGGACGCAGTCCGCGTCTCGAAGGATGATCCAGAGCGCGCTGGAGCATCCTTCGAGACGCCGCTTCGCGGCTCCTCAGGATGAGGGCTGGAGTGGAAGCGAGGCAACTGCATTGCACAGCCTCTCGCACATGGCTAATGATCGTCGCCGACGGTGCCTCCGCGAGGAGGTGAAAAGGGAACGCGGTGCAATGCCGCGGCTGCCCCCGCAACTGTAAGCGGCGAGTTCCGCGCCATCGGCCACTGGGAGCGATCCCGGGAAGGCGGCGTGGAATGACCAGACCCGCGAGCCAGGAGACCTGCCGTCGACAGTGTTCCTATGGGCCCATCGGACGGGGTGTTCCGACGGCGGCTGTGTTCGCGTGGCGATGGTCACGCGGCTCCGTCCTTGGGAACGTTGGCCGGTCGCAAGACCGGCCGCCTTCTGACGGAGACCGGAACCATGACGCTGCGCAACCGCCTGACCCTCGCCTTCACCGCCCTGCTCTGCAGCCCGGCGCTCGCCCACCACCCGATGGGCGGCAAGACGCCGTCGACACTGACCGAAGGGCTGCTGTCGGGCCTCGGCCACCCGATTCTTGGGCTCGATCACCTCGCGGCTCTGGTCGCGGTCGGCCTCGTCGCCTCGCGCTATGCCTCGGGCGCGCTGCTGCTGCCGGTGCTGTGGATCGCCGGCATGGGACTTGGCGCCTTCGCCCATATGAACAGCATCGACCTGCCGGCCGAGGAGATGCTGGTTGCGGGCAGCCTCGTGCTGATCGGCGCCATCGGCGTGCTCAAGCCGTCGCTGCCGCTGCCGGCCCTGGCCGCGCTGTTCGCCGCCGCCGGCTTCGCCCATGGCCATGCGCTGGCGGAATCGATCATCGGCGCCGACACCGCCGTGGTCGGTGCCTATCTCATTGGCCTCGTTGCGATCCAGGCGGCCGTCACGGTCGGCACGATCCTGCTGGTGCGGCGGCTGTTCTCGCCGGAGTCCGGCCTGACGCTGCCCGTTCGCGCGGCCGCCGCCGCAATGGGCTGCATCGGCTTGGTCTTCCTGATCGCCGCCCTGCCCGCGACGGCCTGACGCCGGACGGATCATGAGCACGCAACTGCAGCAGCCGCGCCCGGAAACGGGCACGGCGCCCGTCCGCATCCTCGTCTGCGCGACCTGCCGCGCCGCCGGGGGCGATCCCGATGCGCCCCGTCCCGGGGCCCTTCTGGCAGCCGGCCTTCGCGACGCGCTCGACCCCACGCTCGATGCCGCCGTCAGCGTCGAGACGGTGGAGTGCCTTTCCGTCTGCAAGCGACCCTGCACGGTGGCGCTCAGCGGCGAGGGCCGCTGGACCTATGTCTATGGCGATCTCGACCCCGCATCGGGCGTCGAGACGCTGCTCACCTTCGCGCGCCAGTACCGCGAAGCCCCGGACGGCATCGTGCCCTGGCGCGAGCGCGCCGAGGCGATCCGCAAGGGCGTGGTCGCGCGCCTTCCTCCCCTCCCGATCGCGGGTTCCCGATGAATTCCCTCTCGAAAACGCCCTGCACCATCATCACCGGCTTCCTCGGCGCCGGAAAGACGACGCTGGTTCGCCATCTGCTCGAGAACGCCGAGGGCAAGAAGCTCGCGGTGCTCGTCAACGAGTTCGGCGATCTCGGCTTCGATGGCGAATTCCTCAAGGGCTGCGGCATTTCCGGCTGCACGGAAGAGGACGTCGTCGAACTCCCCAATGGTTGCATCTGCTGCACGGTGGCGGATGATTTCGTGCCGGCACTGGAAAAGCTCCTGAACCGGGCCGACCCGCCGCAGCACATCCTGATCGAGACCTCGGGGCTGGCACTGCCCAAGCCGCTGGTCCAGGCCTTCAACTGGCCGGCGATCCGCGCCCGCGTCACGGTCGATGGCGTGATCGCGGTGGTCGACGGGCCGGCGGTGGCCGAAGGCCAGTTCGCCGACGACCCCGACGCGCTCGCCGCCCAGCGCGCGCAGGACGCCTCCGTCGACCATGACAACCCGCTGGAGGAGGTCTTCGAGGACCAGATCCTCTGCGCCGACCTGATCCTGCTCAACAAGAGCGACCTGATCGACGCCGCGACGCGCGAGCGGGTGAAAGGCGAGATCGCCGCGCATCTGCCCAAGGCGATCAAGATCGTCGAGACCCGCCATGGCACGATCGAGCCCGCGCTGATCCTGGGCCTGAGCGCCGCGGCGGAGGCCGATCTGGCATCGCGGCCCTCGCATCACGGCGAGGGCGAAGACCATGAGCATGACGATTTCGATTCGGTCGCGCTGGCGCTGCCGGCCGGCCTCGCGCCCGAAGTGCTCTCGGCCCGTCTTGGCAAGGCGGCCGAAGCGCAGGGCGTGTTGCGGCTGAAAGGCTTCGCCGCCGTGCCGGGCAAGCCGATGCGGCTCGTCGTGCAGGGCGTCGGCCGCCGCGTCAGCCATCATTTCGATCGGGCCTGGACCGAGGGCGAAGCGCGCGACGGGCGTCTCACCGTGATCGGGCTCAAGGGCTTCGACGTGACCGCGGTGGAGGCTGCGCTCGCCGGCGCCTGAGCGGCAGCCTTTTTCGAAAGCCAGGCATGCATCTGCTCCCGACCAGCGAGATCAGGCTCGACGACGGCGAGGACGCCGTCGATCTCGGCTTGGCCGCGGGAGATGTCGTCGTCCTGTCCTTCGCCGATAGCGATCTCTCAGCGCTGGCGGCGGCGGCCTGTGACTGCGATCTCACCGTCCGCCTCGCCTCGCTGCGGCGGCTGCGGCACCCGCTCTCGGTCGATCTGCTGATCGAGAAGACGGTCACGAGGAGCCGTTTCGTGCTGGTGCGCTGCCTCGGCGGGCTGGACTACTCGCGCTACGGCATCGAGCAGCTCAGCGAGACCTGCCGCGCCAGAGGTATCGCGCTGGCGGTGCTGCCCGGCGACGACCGCGACGACGCGCGGCTGGCAGAGTACGGAACCGTGCCGCCCGCCTGCGCGAGGGCGATCCTGTCGTATTTCCACGCCGGTGGCGGGGCGGAGAACATGCGCCGGCTGCTGGCGGTGGCGGCGGGGTATCTCGGCCACGACCGGCCGCCCTCCGGCCTTGCGCCTCTGGCCCTCCCGCCGCTGTTCGCGCTGGGCGCCAACGCCGCGCCGACACCCTGGCGCGAGGCGCTCGCCGCCCTGCCAGACCGGCCTTTCGTGCCGATCCTGGTCTATCGCTCGGCGGTCAGCGCCGGCGACACGGGCGCGGGCGAGGCTCTGGCGGCGGCGCTCACCGCGCGCGGACACGCCCCGCTGATCCTCGCCCTGACCAGCCTGAAAGACCCCACTGTGACCGCCGAACTCGCGGCGCTGATCGCGACGCGGCGGCCGGCGGCGATCGTCACCACCACCGCCTTCTCGGCGCGCGAGGGCGCCGATTTCGTGCTCGACGGCGCCGATTGCCCCGTGTTTCAGGCGATGCCGGTCGGCAGCGCGCGCGACGCCTGGGCCGCCTCGACGCGGGGGCTCTCGGCGGCCGATCTCGCCATGCAGGTGGCGTTGCCCGAATTCGACGGGCGGCTGGGCACCATTCCCGTCGCTTTCAAGGGCGAGACCACCGACCCCGCGACGGGGTTGGCGACGCGCCGGCTGGTGCCCGATCCGGACGGCGTCGCCGCGCTCGCCGATCTCGTCGCCGGCTGGATCGCGCTGGCGTCGAAGCCGGTCGCCGCGCGCCGGCTGGCGCTGGTGATGTCGGATTATCCCGCGCGCGGCGGCCGGGCGGGGTTTGCGGTCGGGCTCGACACGCCGACGAGCGTCGATGCGATCCGGGAACTGCTGGCGGAGGCGGGGTACGATTCCAGGGGGACGTCGAGCGAGACGGTTCTGGATTGCTTCGCTGCGCTCGCAATGACGGCCAAACCCTCATGGCCGCCCTCACCACCGGCCCGGCCAATCTCATCCTCCCGCTCGATGCTTACAGGGCCTGGCTCGCGACGATCCCCGACGAAGCGCGCGAAGCCCTCATCGCCGCCCATGGCGCGCCCGAATCCGACCCTGCCTGCACGGACGGCGCCTTCTGCTTCCGCGCCGTCGCGGACGGTGCCCTCACCATCGCGCTGCAGCCGCCGCGCGACTCGACGCCCGACCGGAAGGCCCGCTATCACGACCCCGACGCGCCGCCTTGCCATGGCTATCTCGCCTTCTACCGTGCGCTGCGCGAGACGGCCGGCATCGACGCGCTGATCCATCTGGGCACCCATGGCACGACCGAATGGCTGCCCGGCAAGGCGGTGGCGCTCTCGTCCTCCTGCTGGCCGCGGCTGGTCACGCAAGGGCTGCCGGTGGTCTATCCTTACGTGGTCGACGACCCCGGCGAGGCCGCGCCGGCCAAGCGGCGGCTCTCGGCGGTGACGCTCGGCCATCTGCCGCCGCCGCTGGCCGAGATCGGGGCCTCTGGAGAGACCGCGCTGCTGCGCGATCTCGTCGAGGAGTTCAGCCAGGCGCAGGTGCTCGATCCGCGCCGGGCCGACATCGTTGCGAGCGAAATCCGGGCGCGGGCGCAGGCCAACGGGTTGGCGGAATCCTGCGGCGTGACGCCCGACCAACCGATGAGCGAGGCGCTGACGCGGCTCGACGCGCATCTCTGTGACATCGCCGAACTGCCCTTCCGCGACGGGTTGCATGTCTTCGGCCGGTCGGCGCTCGATCCCGTCTCCGCGCAGGCCGAGCGCGAGGGGCTGCAGCGCGCGCTCGACGGGCGCTTCGTGACGCCCGGACCCGCCGGCTCGCCGCATCGCGGCCGGCCCGACGTGCTGCCGACCGGGCGCAACCTCTCGACGCTCGACCCGCGCGCGATCCCGACGCGGGCCGCGGCGCGGTTGGGCGCACTGGCGGCGCAGGCCGTGATCGCGCGCCACCTGCAGGATGAGGGCGAGCCGCCGCGCCGGATCGTGAGCGGCGAGGACATCGCCCATGCGCTGGCGCTGATGGGCGCAGCCCCGCTCTGGGACGATGCCTCGACGCGCGTCACCGGCTTCGCGATCACGCCGCTGCCCAGGCTCGCGCATCCGCGCATCGACGTCACCGTTCGCATCTCGGGCGCCTTCCGCGACACGTTTCCGAGCCAAGTCGCGTTGCTCGACGCGGCGGCGCGCGCCATCGCGATGCTGGACGAACCGGACGACTGGAACGAGCCCGCCGCCGCACGGCGACGCGGCGAGGCCGGGGCGCGCGTGTTCGGCGCCGCGCCCGGCCGTTATGGCGCGGCCGTCGCCGACCGGGCGCTCGATGGCGACTGGAGCGGCCGCGACGAGCTCGGTGCCGCCTATCTCGCCGCCTCCAGCCATGCCTATGGCGGGCCGGAGGGGGCAGCCCAGGCCGATGCAAGCTTTTCCGCCCGGATCCGCGCCGCCGACGCCTTCGTCCATATCAGCGACACCGCCGGGCGCGATATCCTCGAAGCCTCCAACGCCGCCGACGTCATCGGCGGGCTCGCGGCCGCGGCGCAGTCGCTCGGTACCGCGCCGGTGCTCTACAGCCTCGATGGCGGAGGACATCGCCCGCATCGTCCATGGCCGGCTGACGCATCCGCGCTGGATCGCCTCCCATCTCGCCCATGGCTGGCGCGGCGCGGCGGAGCTCGCGGAAGCGATCGACACGCTCTTCGTCTTCGCCGCCAGCACGGATGCCGTGTCGGACGGGCTGTTCGACGCCGTGTTCCAGGCCTGGTGCGCCGATGCCGCGGTCTGGTCCGCGATCGAGGCCGCCAATGCGCCGGCCGCCGAAGCGATCCGCGCGCGGCTGGCGGAGGCGGCGCGACGGGGGCTGTGGACGAGCCGGCGCAACTCGGTGGGGGCGTTCCTCGCGGGCAAGCCTGCGACGCGGGAGGCGGCGGAATGAACGCGCCGTCCCGCGACAGGCTGCGGCGCGGCTGGTGCCCGAGCACGCTCAAACCCATGGAGACCGGCGATGGCTGGCTGGTGCGGCTGCATCCGCCCGGCGCCTGCCTGACCCCGGCGCAGCTGCGGCGCATCGCGGCGCTGGCGGCCGCCTATGGCAACGGGCTGATCGAGATTTCGGCACGCGGCAACATGCAGCTGCGCGGGGTGACTGCGGAAAGCCATCCGGAGCTGGTCGCGACGCTGCTGGCGGAGCGGCTGGTTGACGAGCATGAGGGAGACGGGCCGCAAAGGCTAACGCTGGTTTCGCCGCTGGCGCACCCGCCACATCCTTCCGGGGCTTCGCGCAGCGACCTGATCGACGCGCGCGCCCTCGCCGCCGCCATCGAGGCGCGTGGGCGCGAGGTCGCCGGCCTGCCCGCGAAGTTCGCCGTCATCGTCGATAGTGGCGGTTCATCGTCGCTCGACGCGCCGGGGCGTGTGGTGATCGCGCTGGCGGACCGGCTCTGGTTCGGGCCAATCGCCGAAGGCGAGGCCGCAGCCGCCGTTGCGCAGGTTATGGCCCGCTTCTCCGCGCGACGGGCGCAGGCGCCCGTCGCCCTCCGCCGCATGGACGATCTCGGGGCCACGGAACTGGCGGCGCTCTGCGACCTCCCCGTGGCCGAGCCGCCACCACACCGCCCCGCGCCGCGGCGGGCCGGGCTGTTTGCGCTGGGCGACAGTTGCGCCGCGCTGGTCGGACTGCCCTTCGGACGGGTGGAAGCCGCGGCGCTCGACCGTCTCGCCCGGGCGGCCGAGACACTCGGCTGCCCGGAGATCCGCCTCTCGCCCTGGCGTGGCCTCGCCTTTCGCGGGTTGTCCGAGGCCGATGCGACGACCCTGCTCGAAAGCGCGGCGGCGGACGGCCTGATCACGCGTGACGACGACCCGCGCCTGTCGGTGCAGGCCTGCGCCGGCGCGCCCGCCTGCAGCCGGGCGGAGGCTCCGGCGATGGCGGATGCGGCGCAGCTCGCCCAAGAGCTGGCACCTGACCTCGCCAAGGGCCTGACCCTGCATGTCTCGGGCTGCGTCAAATCCTGCGCCCGGCCCGCGGCCTCCGACCTCACGCTGGTCGGCGAGGGCGGGCACTACCGCGTCGTCATCGGCGGCGGCGCACGGGACAGCGCCCTCGCCACCCTTGACCTTTCCGCCCTGCTGACGCGATTGCAGCCCGGACAGGACCTTCATGCCCGCCTGAGCGCGGCGGGCCGGCTATCAGGACCGACCAAGTGACGACGGGTTACGACTATATCCGCGATGGCGGGGCGATCTATGAGCGCTCCTTCGCGATCATCCGGGCCGAGGCCGATCTCTCGCGCTTTGCCGGCCGGGCGGCGCATGTCGTGGTGCGAATGATCCATGCCTGCGGCATGACCGACCTGCCTGACGATGTGGAGATGTCGCCCGGTTTCGCGGGTGCCGCCGAGGCCGCGCTGAAGGCGGGCGCGCCGATCCTCTGCGACGCCAAGATGGTCGCCAATGGCGTGACGCCGTCCCGCCTGCCGGCGCGCAACCCGGTGATCTGCAC
>LNFM01004931.1_pt1 | contig 23847 bp, 25 predicted proteins | sample 596031 | NCBI WGS metagenome assembly LNFM01 (sample SAMN04254537, study PRJNA301005) | activated carbon metagenome | isolation source: dual media filters at the Ann Arbor, Michigan drinking water treatment plant | place: USA: Ann Arbor | reverse complement strand
GGCCAGCCACACGGTGAGCACACACAACGCAACGTCCACCGCAAGCGCCACCAAGCGCTTGGCCACACGAGGCATGTCCAGCAGCGTGGTCGCCGCGAATGTCTCCGAATCCCTGTTGTTCATTGTTTTAGTGGGTCACACCGTCGCGGCGCAACACCTTCACAAACGTCATCCACAAAATGCGAATGTCGAAAGTTAGAGTTTGATGGCGCAAGTACTCCGCGTCCAGCGCCACCTTCTGCGGAATCGGCAATTCGTCGCGACCATTCACCTGCGCCCAGCCCGTCAACCCCGGCACCAGTTCGTGCACCCCCTGTTCGGTGCGCAAAGCGATCAGGTCGTGCTGGTTGAACAGCGCGGGCCGAGGCCCCACGAAGCTCATGTCGCCTTTGATGATGCTCCACAGCTGGGGCAGCTCGTCCAGACTGCTCTTGCGCAGGAATGAGCCGATGGGGGTGAGGTACTTCGCCGGGTCGGTCAGCAGGTGGGTGGCCACGGCGGGCGTGTCCACTCTCATGCTGCGGAATTTGGGCATTTTGAAGATCTGGTTGCGTCGGCCCACGCGGTCGCTCCAGTACAGCGCAGGGCCGGGCGACGTGAGCCGCACCGCCAGCGCAACGCTGGCCACCGGCATCAGCAAGACAAGCGCTGCTGGAAGCGCCAGAGCTAGATCAAACAGGCGCTTGATCACGGCGTGAGCCCCGCCACGGCGCGCCGCAGTCCCTCGTCCACCGAAATCGGCGGGGTCCAGTTCAGGGTGTTGCGCGTGTGGCTTATATCGACCTGCAGATTGCCGAGCAGGCGCTGCGCCATGTCGCCCTTGCCGAGCAGGTTGGCTCCGAACTGAAGCAGTGAAGGCGGGACCGGGAAGAGGCGGGCTGGCTTGTTCATCGCTTGGCCCAGGCGGCGCAACAGGTCGGCGGTCGACAGGTCTTCGCCGTCGCTGACCAGAAAGGTCTGGTTGGCGGCGGCGGGATGGTCGATGCAGGTGATGAGCAGGTCGACCAGGTTGTCCAGCGCGACGAAGCTGCGGCGGTTGTGGGTGACGCTGGCGAGGGGCAGGGGAAGGCTGCGTTGTAGCAGCCCTGTCAAAGTCCGAAAATTGCCCGGTGCTTCAGGGCCGTACACCAAGGGGGGTCTGATGTTTACGTAGCTCATGGCTGAGCCTTGGCAGTGCCCTTGCAGTAGCCGTTCCGCTTCGTACTTTGACTCACCGTATGGGCTACACGGGGCTGCAGTGTCATATGTGCCAAGCGCGCGGCCGGGCGAAGAGACCGGACCGTTCACCGCTACTGAGCTGAGCAATATGAAGCGACGCGCATTGCAAAGTTGCGCGGCGTTGATCAACCGGGCGGTTAAACCCACATTCACATGGTGCATGGCGTCGCGGTGTGCATGCGAACTGTCTGCCGGTATATGGGCAAGGCCCGCGCAATGGATCACCGCATCGATCTGACCGAGCGGCATATCGCTCCAACCTGCTTCATCGTCAACGGATGGGCAAACCCATTGCTCAACGCGCTCTGACAGCAGCGGCTGTTGCTGGCGCACCAGCGACAGGACCGTATCTCTTGGTCGTCGAGAAATCAGCTGCTGCAAAACGGCCTGCCCGATGAAGCCGGATGAGCCCGTGAGCAGAATGCGCATGGTGCTTCTTGGGTCTGTGGCGTTCAGAAACTCCGGTACTTCCACCATCCACGTATGCCGTAGTTGGCGAAATACCAGAAGGCAGCTATCGGGTTGAGTCCCTCGAGCTCTCGGTAAGCGCGCCACACGTGCAGAGCGGAGCGTTTTTTGTTTCGCGACACCGACTGTTGCACGACACGGTATCGCATTAGGTCCTCGTTCACGCCTACGGCTTTCATGCCTTGCTTGAGAATCTGTAGCCAGCAGTCGAAATCATCGTAGTAGGTTTTGCGCATTCGGATTTCGCCGATCTGCTGACGATCCAGCAACACAGTTGATGTTGCGATGGCGGTGTTGCCAAGCAACTCGCGATAGCTTAGCTCTGCAGGTACGCTGATGTACTTGCCAACCCGTACCGAATCCGAAGAAATGCGGCGAAATCCTGTGAAAATGAGCGCGGCGCCACTGGCGCGAGCCGCCGCAATAGACGCTTCGAGCTTTGTCGGTTGCCAGAGATCATCGCTGTCTAGAAAAGCGATCCATCGCCCGTTGGCCAGCGCTAGCGCAGCGTTCCGAGCGGCCGCTGGTCCACCGTTGCGTTCAAGCGGGATCAGTCGCACGCGCGAATCATTCTCCGCCCATCGGCTAACGACCTCTCGAGTGTCGTCGGGCGAGCAGTCATCAGCGATCAGCATCTCCCAGTCTTGATGGCTCTGGGCTAGAACCGAACGGATCGTCTCTTCAATGTAGGACGCTGCCTTGAAGGCGGGTGTGATGATCGATACCCGATCCCCGCTAATTGCGTTCAATGCAGCAGTCGTGCCGTTGACGTTCATGCGGGCTGTTCCGTCCTAGGTTGGTGCAGCAATTCGTCAAAGTAGGCAATGGTCATTTTCAACCCCTGTTCAAGGTGGATGCTTGGTTGCCAGTGCAGCAGCTCTCGGGCTTTGTCGATGTTGGGTTGTCGTTGTCTGGGGTCATCTTGCGGTAGGGTCTTGAACACCAGTTTTGAGGTAGAACCCGTCATTTCCAGCACCTTCTCTGCCAGCTGTCGAATGGTGAACTCGACGGGGTTGCCTAAATTGATGGGACCTGTAATTGTGTCTTCACTGTCCATCAGACAGGTCAGGCCGCTAACAAGATCGTCTACATAACAGAAGCTGCGGGTTTGCTGACCTTCGCCAAATATGGTGATGTTTTGCCCCTGAAGTGCCTGCACGATGAAGTTGCTAACGACACGCCCGTCGTTGGGGTGCATGCGTGGTCCGTAGGTGTTAAATATTCTGGCGATCTTGATGCGTACGCCGTGTTGTCGGTGGTAATCGGAAAACAAAGTTTCTGCGCAGCGCTTGCCTTCGTCGTAGCAAGAGCGAATGCCGATGGGATTGACTCGGCCCCAGTAGTCTTCGGTTTGTGGATGCACTTCAGGATCACCGTAAACCTCACTGGTAGAGGCCTGCAGTATTTTGGCCTTGGTGCGCTTCGCAAGACCGAGCATGTTGATCGCGCCATGCACGTTGGTTTTGATGGTCTGCACCGGATCGAACTGGTAGTGCACCGGTGATGCCGGACATGCCATGTTGTAGATCTCGTCAACCTCAATATGCAGGGGAAAAGTGACGTCGTGCCTGATGAACTCGAAGTACGGGTTGGACAGCAAATGCGCGATATTGCGCTTGTTACCCGTAAACAGATTGTCAACGCAGACCACATCGTGACCTGATTTCAGAAGGCGTTCGCAAAGGAAGGAGCCGACGAAACCCGCCCCTCCGGTGACCAAGATTCGTTTCATGAGAGTTTGATGGCTAAGGAATAACAGGCAATTTTAACGATCGCCGTGCCTGAAAACCCCCCTCAAGCCGTCGACCCAGCGCATGCTCAAGCGCCGCTGGATGTCGAAGAATTGTGGGAGAGATGGTTTGGGATAAGCGTAGGCGGCAAGCATAGGCCAGACCCTCTTCTCGACCGTGTCGATGATCTCATCTTCCTCTCGCGTGTCGGCAGCATGAGTTGCATCATCCGGCAACAATTTCCCTTCGAGCAACGCGTGATCGAGGCGACCGGGGTCTGCCCCCTGAAAGTATTGGTAGCGGGTGGTGGTGAGCGGCTGCACGTAATCGTTGAACTGTGGCAGACGGCGTGCTGACATGTAGATGAAGCGCAGGGTCAGGCGTATGCGGTCGCGAGTTGAAATTTCCGGCCAATCAACGCCGTGCTCGAGATCCTGCGGGCCAAGGGCTGTTGTGGCGATACCCGCGTGCGTGTAGTTGGCAGGACCGAGGCTCAGGATACGTTTGCCAAGCACTCCCGCTTCAATGGCCGCGCTGCCGCCATTGAGCACTACCACGTCGGATTGATCGATGAGGTCGTGCGTGCTGGCTTTTTCACTGGGGCCAATGCACGCGATGCTGCGACGCTTGCACCACTGCTCATAGACTTCGAAGGATCGAGCGCCAGAGGTTTGCCCGATAGACTCGGCCCAGTTTGGATGGCAACGCACCACGATCTGGTGCGGTTGCAGACGCTGCGCATCCATCAGATCGTCCAAAGCGCGCGTGTAGTCGCCCCAGCCGCTTTGCCAGTCCGGGTGGCCAACGAACTCATTGCGGCTGCTGGGTAGCACGAGGTAGCGCTCTCCCTCACCCGAAGCGGGCCAACTCGCAGACTGCGCATCTTGGTTGTAGGCACGCCACTCAAGTTTGTTTTGACGACTGAATCGTCGTGCTACGAGCGACGCAGCAAGTCGCGCTTGCGTTCCGGTCAGAGGAAGATCGCGGTAGAGCGCCGTCATTCGATGTGTTTCACTCAGGCCGAGACAGTTGTCGTTGGGTGTGAGAGATAGACCATCACCGAACCAAGTCCGTTCATGGGTTAGGAAGGCGATGCTGGCGTCGCGACATGCTTGGACTACCGCCTGAGTCAGCTCCATGCGGCCGTTAAAACATACCACCGAATCCAGCTTGTCGCGTTCGATCCATGCCAGCGTGGATTGGTAGACCTGCTGTACGGGTCCGCTTAGCCGCTCGCGAACCTGCAGCACTGGTGTCGAAAGCTGATCCTCGTCTGTTTCAGTGCGCAGCAGAGTGCAGGCACTAGAGAGCGTGAGCCCTTCTGGTGCGCGCTTCGGGCCAAGCGTTGGCGCACGTTCAATCGAGTGCACCGAGCTCACAGGGTAGGAGCGGACGCCGCCCAACACGCACTTCGGGCACTCAGTCCAGCGGGACGTGTCTTTGAGACCTTGTGCGTAACACCAGCCCACCGAGGAGTCGCAAGTCAAAAAGCTGACTCGATGGCCTCCCTTTTTGGCCAAGCGGCTCAAATAGTAGAGATGTTCGACGTGAGGGCGGAACGAATAAATGTTCGTGAAGCCAATGTTCATCCAAGCACTTCCTACAAAGTGTTTCGCCTGTCCCACCGTCGAGTGAGATCGGACAGGAGCGCTATCGCGACAGCCGAAGTGGCGATGAACGGGAAATTAACAAAGTCAGCGGCGAAGAGCAGCGGCGAAAGTACTAGCGTGGCATGGCATAGGGCGTATGAACTGAGCAGCAATAGACTGCATGACCTTTTGCTGTGCCAATGTGCAATCAGGCGGCCGAAAAATCCGAGTAACGCGCCACAAAGCAGGACTCCGACCAGCCCCAACTGGTGATATAGCGCCCCCGGTAGTGAGGGCAAGAGGCCGCTTAGGAACCAAGTGGTGTCTGGCGGGGCCACAAGCCCGGTTTTGGCTAGCAGCGCCTGCAAGTGGCTAAAGACCATCACCTTGTCTTCAACCGGCGCCGCGACAATAGCTGCGGTCGTTTGCAAGCTGTGCGTTAGATACCCCCCGGCAAGCGTGATGAGTGATAACAATGACGACCACCATGACGCGGGATCCATCGCCTTGAACCAAGGCGATGGAGACAAACCCAATACTTGAAGAAAATCGATTGTGTAGGCGTGTGCAGTTACTCCCGATAGGGTGGCTCTTGCGTAAAAAACATACAAGACGTATGCCAAACATACCGCGGCAGTCACACCGTAAAAAAACTTATAGCGAACTGGTAGATGCCACAAATATGTAGCGCAAGAGGCGCGACGTGAACACATTGCCAAACTGAAGCTAATCAAAAAAAGCAGACCACTTCGCCCGCCTGTTATTCCTAGATTGCCAATTAACAACAACAAAACACATGCCCAGAGAGCAAACTTCTGGCCTGCTGTGAGTAAGCACTTTTCGTGAGCCAAGAGCAGAACTGCAATGAAGTAAGCGCTGCCGATCAAGTGTGCCGCAACACTCGCTACCGATGAGATTTGAGCGCCCCGTGCTTCCCCCAGTTCTTTCAATTGCTCCCTTGCAGATGCAATCCCATTTGAGTAGTCAACACCTTGAACTATAACTTTATCGAAAATTTGTAATGCTAATCCTATAAAGGAAAGAAGCAGCGCCCAGAGAATCCATCTCTTGATCTCATTTGAGGTTGCATCTGGACCTTTGCGGAGCGGTGAAGGGAAAAGCGGCACGCTTAAGAAAAATACTGTCGAACTGACGAAGCTTGCTTGCAGAAAGAAAGCGTTCCACATATCTTGAGACCATGACGTCTCAAAGGGCATTAAGATGGTGAGAAGCCAATAAAAAAGCCATGCCGCAAAAAAATGCAATCTCAAACCATTTGCCGCCTGGTTGAAATCAGGATTAAAGGGGGTAGTAACCATTAATTTGCAAGATGCTCATTGAATAGGGGTGACTCCCTACGCGAATGCTTAGGACATCAATTTGGGTGTTGATTTTTGTGCTTTACTGAAAAAATCACGCACATCGAACCAATCTGATCGCGCTGACTATGCGCAACGTCGTGATGAAAGTAAACATGGTCGACTTTGTCACCAAAGAACTCAAGGATATCCTTGCACGAATCGATACGCTTTGCTGCGCCAGGTCGGTACCCCATCATCTTGATCACCTCGTCTTCAGACATCGGGCTGTATTCCACTCCAACAGCTATCAGGCCGCCATGTCGTGTTATCCTGGCAATCTCAAGAGCGGCAACTATTGGCCGCTCGCTGTAGGCTAGCACCCACCCCGCGACCACTAAGTCAAACGTGCCATTCTCATACGGCATGTGATGCATGTCGCCTAGATCGATGCGCGGTGAATAACTTATCAGATCCAAGCCTCGTATGTTCGACCATCTAAATCCGTGCGCAGTAAGATTTAGCAATTCACCCTCTGATCGAGGTCCAATGCTCAAGACTTTCGATTCAGGGCTGCTTGTTTCAATGATCGAGAGCGGTCGTACAAGAAAGTGAGACCTCGCCACTGCGAGATCGCGAATGCCACGGAGATTGTGGTGTATGGTATTTTCTGCAACGCCCGCTGCAATACCTTTCTCCAAGTCCCAAGTGCGCAGACGCCTCAATACGACCACGTACCACAGGTAGCGCGTTGCAGCGACGGAATAGCGCAGAGCATCAATCAGCAATAGCTGATCCACAGTGTGTCTAAGGAGGCCTTTGGAGGATTTGACTTTGCTTGGATTCGGCATATCGAAAGTTGAGTTCTATTTAGGAGGGGATGGGCGGCACCGGTACCATGACGCACCACTTACCGCCAGATAGTGAACCCCGGCCACTCCAACGGCAAGGGCAGCTATCGCTTTCAAAGGATCCTGCTGGACAGCCAGAGCCTGCCAAGCTGGCCAAAAAGGCACGGTAGATGCCAGAGCAAGGATGAGCAAGTTTACGCAGGTAAGGGTGCGCTCGTATCCTGACACCACAAGATACGTGGAGAAGAAGTCCGACAGCCTGAGCACCGCAATAGCACAAATGGGCCAAGCCACTGATAGAGATGGGGCGTATTGAGGCAGCCAAGCGTTCACCAAGTGCTGAGAGCCAACGACCACAATGGGCCCGAAGGCGGCTCCGAGAGCCAAGCTGGCAAAGGAGAGGTTGCGCGCTATGCGAAAGGTGGCTTCTTTACCCTTTGTCGCATGTCGGCGTGCTACCAGCGGAAATAGGGCTGCATTCAGGAGGCTCTGAAAAGACTGGGCAATCATCAATCCAATAGCAATGAATGCATACTGAGCGAACGCTTGCTTGCTCAACCAAATGCCCGCCACCCAGCGATCGATGTTAAGCAGTCCGTAGGTGAGAATTGAAGCGGAAAGCAGAAACGTGGCGTTGGTCCAATGAAGCTTGCTTGCTGTACTCAGCGCCTCCATGACGGTGGATTTCAATCCTGCATTGTCACGCACGAGGATGCGTCCCAAGGCAACCGCACTGAGAGCAATCGATACCATGGCTTCAGCAAACAGCACTAGCGTTGCAGAGCCTGTGCCAGCTGCAAGCGGCCAAGATATCACCGTAACCAGCGCTGCACGCATCAGGTTGTCCATGGAGAACTGCAGGGGATTCCCACGACTTCGACTGTCGGTGGTGACCGTCATGAACAACTGTTGCGCAAGTCCGTGAAACAAACCAGCTGCCCACACCTCTGTGGGGTACGCCGCTACGGACGGACCTAGTGTTGTAATCGGCAGCACCACCAAGAAGCAGATGGCTGCAGCGAGACAGGCTTGCAGCATCAGGCGTCTTGCCTCGAACTCTTGCCCGCGAACCAGCATCCCAGGGAGATCGCGTTGCAAAAGCGGTTGCAGCCCCAGCGCACCCAGAATGCAAAAGCCTGAGCTCAACAACAGTCCGAATGCCAACGCAGCGAAAGCATCAACGGGCAGCCACGCTGCAAGCCATATCAAACGCGCCATCATCAAGCCCATGGCTATGCCCAGAACGGGCACATACCATATCTGTCTACGCCGATGACGGCTCTCAGCTAAACTGCGGACTAGGCGCCCAGCGCGCTCAAACATCAATAAGCTCTAACGTGTCTGTGGCGCGATGGTCATGCATTGCACCGTAGTCGAACAATGCAAATTGAAGCTGAAGCAACAGACGAGGGGAGTGATGAGGCGTGAGCCCTTTGTGAACACACAAGGTATTCTCCGCAAAGCCGACACCCGCCTGCCCGGTAATCTCCAAGATGTCTTGAGGAGCGAAAATACGGTTGATTTCCGAGTCGCTGTAGCGGCGGATCAACCATCGGTCGAGCAACTTGGAAACCGGAGGAGTGTGGTGGGATCCGCGCACGCAGACATGGGCACCATCACCAGGCTGCACATCGGTTAGGTAGAAGAAGAACTTCATGAAACGGAAGTCGTCCACATCGCGGTGGAACAGGTGCGCATGCTCCGCTCGATCTGCGTCCGAGGCCTGCACCGGATAGGTCCACCATAGATTGGCGCCTACGAAGCGAGGTTCGGACCTCAGATAGCGGCAGGCGATCAGGCGCAGCAAGGGATCGTTGATCAGGCGTGAGATCGCCTGACTTTGGACAACCGTATTGAAGTACTGCGCGACCAAAATCTGCTTGTTCAGCACTTGACAAGCGCGGGCGTGCTGGGTGTTGTAGAACCCGTGTGCAGTACTGCGGTCGGCAAAGCAAGGGAAATTGAGCGTGTGCTCATGGATGGACTGAATGTCTTCGCCTAGCAATCGCAAGCCAAGCGATACGCCATCTGTTTGAAGTTGTTGCACGAAGCTGTCGGTGCTACATCCGTTGTCTAGCTGGATGCGTGAAGATGCCAGCGCTGCTACTGCCTCACTCTCAAGCTGCCGAGCCGTTGAACGGCGCGTCAGTCCATGCGCGCTGCTGACCGCTTTGCGAACAAAGCCAAATCGCGCCAGCGCCCGCATCCCGACGTAGCCAGGGTTCTCTTTCGTCGAGTTCCAGAGACGCTGCAGGTATCGAGAGCGGTTGTTGTAGGGCGCAGCTATCTTGGGCGTCACTCAATATCCTCCGCCTTTACCGGCGTAGCCGCTGCCACATCGTGCCGTACCACCTTACCGATGATTTGGTCCAGCAGCTTCGGAGGCAGGCCGTAGCCAGGCCGCACGCTGCGAACGTCGGCAGGCGAAATGGTCTGTCCAGTCTTGAGTGGACGTACGAAGTAAAGCGAGCGGCGGAATTTCACATTGGCGCGTTCGCTGGATTGCTGGCTGTAGTCGACACTACCCAAGGCTTGCCAAGCCGTGCGGCTATCTTGGCAGAGCGCCTTTAGCTGGGTTGGCTCAAGCGAGAAGCTGTCATCCGGGCCTCCCCCCTTGCGATCAAGGGTGAAGTGCTTTTCAATGATGGACGCACCCAACGCAACGCTGGTTATGGCCGTGGTGTTGTCCAGCGTGTGATCAGACAGGCCCGTGACCTTGCCAAAGCGACGGATCAGGTCGGGGATGGTGCGCAAGTTGTATTCCTGCGCAGGCGCGGGGTAGCCGCTGACACAGTGCAAGATGGCCACCTCACGGCAACCACCACCAAGCGCGGCCTCGATCGCATCGGCAATCTCGCTTTCGTCAGCCATGCCTGTTGAGATGATCAGCGGCTTTCCCTTGCTCGCGGCGTAACGGATCAGCGGTGTGTCGACCGCCTCGAACGACGCAATTTTGAATGCCGGTGCACCCAGCCGGTCAAGCAAGTCGACCGCGGTGTTGTCGAACGGGGAACTGAAGATGGTGAGGCCAAGCTGCCGAGCACGCTCGAACAGTGGCTCGTGCCATTCCCAAGGCATGTGCGCTTCTTGGTAAAGGTCGTGCAAGGTCCTGCCTGCCCATAGGCCACCTTCGATGCGGAAGTCCGGGGCTGAGCTGTCTAGGGTGATGGTGTCGGGTCGGTAGGTCTGCAGCTTGATTGCGTCGGCACCGCAAGCCTTGGCCTGCTCGACAATGGCCAGTGCGGTGTCAAGACTACCGTTGTGGTTGGCCGACAGTTCTGCGATGACATAGGGCGGGTGGGCAGAGCCGATGCGCCGCCCGGCAATCGAGATCTCAGCTGTCGTTTGCATGCTTCAACTCCTTGATGGTCGGCCACTCCGACCGAAGCAGTCCGAAGCAGCATACATCCACGAATGTATCGCCGATTCGGTGGTATTCACGCATCAGTCCCTCCTGCCTGAAGCCCAAGGCCAGATGCATCCTGATAGAGCGCTCGTTGCTCGCAAGAGTCCATCCGGCAAGGCGATGCCAGTCTAGAGGTCCGAAAGCATATGCAATCGCTGCGGCACCCAACTGGCGCCCGGTGCCGCGGGGTGCATCGGGAGCTGCGTAGAAGCCCCATTCTCCCGAGTGCTGACCAGCACCGCGTTCATCCAGTCGGAAAAACCCGACGGGCTCTCCCTCATTTTCGAATACGAATGTATGGACAAGGGGATTTTTCTGAATCTTCTTGAACCAACAACGGTGGGCTGAGGCCTGAATCGCCTCATGGTTGAACATGTGTTGCCGCACCCGCGGATCGTTGCGCCACTGAAGGATCAAGTCGAGGTCATCTTCAAGCAGCGCGCGAACGTTTCCCGTGCCCACTACGCAAACTCTTTCATGGCGGCGGTTACGCGCTCTGCGCCTCGACCGTCGGCGACGGTCGCAGCACGGGTGTGCATCTCACGGTACACATCAGGGTCTTGCAGGCGTTGCCACGCGCGGGGCAGTTCGTCGATGATCCGATCTGATTCACCAAGCCACAGCGCCGCTCCAGAGTTCACCAGAGCCTGTGCTCCTGAGTGTTGGTTCTCAGCCAGTACCACCAGCAACGACGGTAGTCCGAGAGCGCATCGCTCCCACGCCGAGACGCCGGCGGCACCGATCGCAGCATCGGCTTCGGCCACCAGTCGTGCCATGTGGGGGGTGCCGACGTGCAGCTTGCAGGGTATGTTCAATTGCCGTGACACGGTCCTCACGGCTTCTTGATGTGGCGCCTGCTTGCCGAGTACCACGTCGATGGAGGTGATGCAAGCGTTCGGCAGTTGTGCAAGCACTTCCAATAACTGGCCTGTGACGTTGCCGGCATCCACGCCGCCGAGCGAAACCAGCAGCCGCGTAGGCTGTTTAACGGTGAGCCTGCGCGCAATTGTCGCTTCGCGCAACTGGCCGAAGCCGGGCCGCATCAGGGCATGGAGCGGGCCGATCAGCAGGCGAGTGCCTTCGCTGGTCAATTCGGCATAGTCCAGTGCTGCATGCCCCAAGTTTTGATCTAGCAGCAGATCACAGCAATGAGGGCGGTCGGCAAGATCGTCGATCACCAACAGGTGGTGAGACACCTGACGCACGTTGGCCTCCCAGCGGCGGTCGAGTCCGTAGTGGTCGACCACCATCCAGTCGATGCCCTGATTCGGCAATTGCCTGAGAGTTTGTGTTGCGTCTGTCTGCCAATCGGTGCCCAGCCAAGCCGCGTAGCCCTGCATATCTGGCTCTGCGGTGACTGGAGAAAGTAGGCTCAGGCCGTGACCTCGTTCGAGGATGGTGCTGCCGAGGTGGCCTTCGTGATCGCGTGCTAAGAAACAGCAGGCCGCACCATTTGCCTTCAAATAGTCTGCAAGTGCAAGGCAGCGCATGACATGACCGCTGCCAATGCGAAGCGATGCATCCACTCGGAAGGCGACGCGCATAGTGGCTTATCGCACCTTGAAGAGCGGCACCAAGGGTGTACATCGCAGGGCAGACTTGAGATTGCCGGCCGTAAGGTGCTGGCCGATGGCGGGCAAGACTTCGCGGTAGACCGCCAGCAGACGCTCGACATCCTCATCGGTGTGGGCATACGAGACGTTGTGCGTGCCCACCGACAGGATGCCGCGCGCCAAGATCTCCTGCATCCACAGCGTCTTGATCTCGAACGCGGTGGCGCCGCGCGCATCCTTGATGTTCAGGAAGCTCCATGTGGGATGGCCGCTGACATGGAAAACGTCTTCCAGTTCGTGTTGTTGAATGATGTCGATGGTTCCCGCCATGATCGTGCGCCCTGTGGTTTGCAGGCGTTCGACGACCGGTTGTGTCTTGAGCTTGGTCAGCGTGGCCTTGGCCGCCGCAAGCGACAGGGTTTCGCCACCGAAGGTAAAAGAAAAGAAAATTTCCTCCATCAGCTTCATGACCTCGCGCCGGCCCGCAACAGCCGATAGCGGATAACCGTTGGCCAAGCCCTTGCCGAAGGTTGCGAGGTCCGGCGTCACGTCGAACAATGCCTGTGCGCCACCGGTGTGGAAACGAAAACCTGTGATGGTTTCGTCAAATACCAGCAGTGCGCCGTGCTTCCGAGCCAAGGCCTGCACGCTCTGGAGAAACTCCGGCGTGGGAAACACCACATTCATAGGCTCCAGTATCACGGCGGCGAACTCTCCAGGATGAGCCGTGAGCACCGCCTCCAGGCTTGACGCGTCGTTGAAAGTGAAGGCGTGCGTGAGGTCGCGCACCGCCTGGGGCACGCCGCGGTGGCGCGCCGTGGAGCCGATGTACCAGTCCTGCCAGCCGTGGTAACCGCAGACCGCCACGCGATCGCGCCCAGTGAAGGCGCGCGCCACGCGCACCGCCCCCGAGGTGGCGTCCGAGCCGTTCTTGCCGAAGCGCACCATCTCAGCGCAGGGCACGAGCTCGCAGATCAGCTCGGCCACCTCGGTCTCCAAGCGATGGGGCAGCGAGAAGATTACGCCGTCGTCGAGCTGGGCGCGCACCGCGGCCGTGACGTCCAGGTCTTGGTAGCCCAGTGTCACCGAGGCCAGGCTGCTCACGAAGTCGACGTACTCGTTGCCATCGACGTCCCAGACGTGCGAGCCCTGGCCGCGCTGGATGAAGTAGGGCGAGACGCCGTGCGGGTACTGCGTGCGGCTCTTACTGAAGGTCTGGCTGCCCAGCGGGATCACCCGTTCGGCGCGAACGAGCAGGTCTTCGGACTGTTGGTAGCGGTGCATGGTGGTGCGGTGGTTCGTGGTTGGAACTGGCTCAGGCGCGTCGCGCGAAGGCGAGCCCCATCAGGATCAGGTCTTCGGGCTGGCCGTCGAGCAGGAACTGCGCGGGGCGGCGGCCTTCGATTGCGAAGCCGGCCGATTCGAAGGCGCGCGCGCTGCCTACGTTGGACGCGTAACAACCCGCGGTGAGCTTGCGCAGGCCAAGCTCGTCTCGCGCGATGGCGCTCATGCGCGCGATCGCGGCGCGCGCGAAGCCCCGGCCCCAGGCGGCGGGCTCGCCGATCAGGATGCCGATGTCGCCGGTCTGGTGGCGCGGGTCGATCGGGCCGAGCTTGATGTTGCCTATGTGCTGATGGCCCATGGAGGGGGCGCGGATGCCCAGCATCAGCGTGCGCTCGTCGGCGCGGCAGCCTTGGACGAAGGCGCGCGTGCTGTCGAGGTCGTGCGGCGCATAGCGGCTCTCGAGGAAGCGGTTGACCCGAGGGTCGTTGAGCCAGGCGACGTAGGCGGGCTCCACGTGCTCGGGCTCCAGCAGGAACAGCTGCACCGTGGCATCGCCCCAGCGTTGCGTGGTGGGCAGGAGCATTAGGTCTCCATGCGGATGGGAATCGAGGCGTTGCGGATGTGAGCCCGCGTCTGCATCGGATTCTGGTCGCGGAAGCAGAAGTACGTCCCGGCGGCTACGCCCTCGGCGCCCCCATTGGCGAATCCTTCAACGAAGTGCTCGGCGCGGCCGCAGCCGCCCGAGAGGATGACAGGCACCTTTACCAGGCGCGTGATGGCTTCGCCCACCTGCCAGCTCAGGCCCAGGCCCGAGCCGTCGCGATCGACGTCGCACAGCAGCAGTTCGCCCGCGCCGCGCGACTCCACTTCGGTGGCCCAGTCCGTCACGCGGCGGGGCTCGCTCCAGTGGTGCGCGGCGTCGTGCACCCAGGCCACGCCGTGTTCGTCCACCTTGTAGTCGATGGACACCACCACGCATTGCGCGCCGAGTTCGTGCGCGGCGGCACCGACCAGGGCCGGGTCGCGCATGGCCGCGGTGTTGATGCTCACCTTGTCCGCGCCGCGCGATAGCAGCAGGCCAAAGTCATCGACCGAGGCCACGCCGCCCCCGACGCACAAGGGCATGAAGGTCTCGCTCGCGAGCCGCTGAATGAGGTCGAGCGTGACCTCGTCGTCGCGGATCGGGGTGCGGTCGATGTTGAGCACCACCAGTTCGTCGGCCAACTGCGCCTCGTAGATCTTGGCCTGCGACACCGGATCGCCCACGTCGACTGAGCGCGCAAAGCCTTGCGTGGTCACCAGCACAGGCCGCATGCGCGGGCCGATCTGGCGGTGGCGGATCAGCAGCTTGGGGATCAGTCGCTTCTTCAGCATGCGGTGGCGGTCTGCATCGAGAGGAAACCCGAGAGCAGGCGCAGCCCGGCGGACTGGCTTTTTTCGGGATGGAACTGCGCCGCCACGATGGAACCCATGGCGATCAAGGCCGGGAAGGCGCGGGCGTGCCAGCAGCTGCCCAGCACCCGGCCGCGGGTAATGCCGCTGTAGGCGTAGGAATGGTCGAAGTAGAAGTCGGTGGCCTCGCCGGCCTTGAAGTCGCCGAAGTCGGATTCGAAGGTGACGGTGTTCCATCCCACGTGCGGCACACGGCAGTTCTGCACACCGTCGGGCAATCGCTCGACCGAGCCCCCCATCCAGCCCAGGCCTCGCTGGTGACCCAGCTCCTCGCTCCAGTCGGCCATGAGCTGCATGCCCACGCAGATACCCATCAGCGGGCGCTGTTCTTCGAAGGCCCAGGCCGTGATCCGCGGCAGCAGGTCGCTGTCGCGCAGCCGCGAGGCGCAATGCCCGAAGGCCCCCACGCCGGGCAGCAGCAGGTGCGACAGCGCGTCTATCTGCTCGGGCCGGCGCACCAGCGTGACCTCGGCGCCCAGGTGCTCCAGCGCATTGCCGATGGAGTGCACATTGCCGGCCTGGTAGTCGATGATGCCCACGTGCGCGGGCGGCATGGCGTTCATGGTCGGGGCTTCACTGGCCTTTGCGGGCGCGCCAGTTCGTCAGGATGGCATCGGCGTCGACGCGCGCCATGTGGCCATCGCGGCTCCACTGGTCGTAGTCGGGCATGCGCGCGCCGGGCTGCGTGGCCAGCGGATCGTGCACATAAGGCGAGACCTGGTGGCTCATGGCGATCTCCATGAATTCCTTTTCGGTCAGGCCGACGAATTCCAGGAACAGGTCCAGGCTGGGGGGGCGGCGGCCTTCGTAGCGGTCGACGAGGTGCTGGCCTTCTTCGGTGCTCAGGCGGCCATTGCGCACGTCAAGGGCCACCAGGTGCGTCGGCCGTGAGTAGCCGCGCTTAATGAACTTGAGGTAGTCGCGCACGCCTTGCATGTAGCACTCGATCTTTTCGTACTGGTACTGCGGCGGCACGTTCTCGACCAGATTGCCTGTCCAGCCGAGTTCACGCTGGATGATTTCGGACTGCGTTTTCACGTCCCACGGGATGTAGGAGCCCAGGCAGACCGAGCGGTAGTTCAGCGCGCGCAACTCCTTGAGCGGCGGGTACGAGTACGGTTTGAGGTCGCGCTGATCGATGTTGCCGCCCAGGCGTACGAACATGTCGTCGGCGCTGATGCCCAAGTTGACGTAGCGGTTGAAGCGCTTCTCGTCCACGTCTTCCTTCTGGCCGTAGCTGAAGTAGGCGGTGTACTCGGAAGAGGGCTCACCCCAGAAGATCAGGGGCACCTTGGTCTGCAGGGCCACCCACATCGGGTAAGAGAAGATGCCGGTGTGGCAATGCCAGCAGAAGTCGCCCTTTTCCAGCAGGGATTGCAACATCAGGCGCTGCACCACTTTCCAGTTCGGCGTGAAGCTCATCATGTCCACGCCCAGGTGGCGCATGGTCTTCTTGACGTTGTCTTCGAGGTTGGGTCGCATGAAGCCGTGGTCGAAGCGCACCACCAGCGGCTTGATGCCGTATTCCTTGACCAAGTAGTGCAGCGTCCAGGTGCTGTCCTTACCGCCGCTGAAGGGCACGATGCAGTCGTAGTCGTACTTGCCGCGGTGCTCTTCGATCAGTGCATCGAGGGCCTTCTTGTTGGCGGTCCAGTTGATCTTGTCTTTCTTGAACTGGTGTTGTCGGCAGATGTTGCAAACGCCTTGTTCATCGAATGCGATGGTCTCGTGCGTCTCGGGCAATCCGCATTGTGTGCAGCGTTTCATGGGGCGGTCCTGTGGGCGGTTTCTTTGTTCAGGGAGATTGTGAGGCCTTCATTGCGGGCATGTGGGTTGGCGGCCAGTAGCTCCGGCCGGCGGCCCAGCACCCGAAGGCAGTCGTAGAGGTCGGCCTGCAGTGGCGAGCCCAGTTCGGCTGCCAGCGCCTGAATGACCCTCAGATCGTCCGGATAGTCCACCGTCAAGCGAATGGAGGACATGTCACAAGGCGCGTTCAGGCTCCAGCGTTTGAATGCAGCTTCCTTTGAACGCATCCAGAGCGTTACATGTTCGCGCTCAGAGGGCAGCTTGGCGTGCCTCAGCGTTGTGGCCAGCGCTTCGGCTGTGAAGGCTTCCACGTCCAACCCGTCCGGGAAGGTGGGCGGGTCGACGTTGGATGCATAGTCTGCGCGGTGCGTCGCCAGACCTGTGATAACGCCATCGATCAATATAGGATCGATAATCGGACAATCGCCTGTGAGCCGTACATACACTGCCGCCGGGAAGCGGGTGGCGGCACTGCCAAAGCGTGCGAGAACGTCATTGAGGTCGCCGCGGTGGAATCGAATGTCGGCACCCTCAAGCATTGTCACCAGAGCGTCGTCGCTGGGGTCGGTGCTCGTGATAACCACCACCTCGCTGGCACGCTGCGAACGCCGCGCACGCGCGACCATAAACTCTATCATGCTCGTACCGCCAATCGGCGCGAGGACCTTGTTCGGAAAGCGCGAGCTCGAGCAACGCGCCTGGATGAATGCCACCACTTGGTTCATGCACGTCTCCAGCGTCGGGGATCGATGATGTCGAGATCGGTTGTCTGTAGGGTGCACGCGGGCAGGGGGCTGCAGCATTCCCAGGCCTCAAGGATGTCTGCCAGCTGCTGCGGGCTGTCGACACCGATCACGCAATGAGTAACCTGCCGAAAGCCTTTGACTACCGACAGTGCTCCTTGTAACGCAGACAGGTTCTGTTCTTCCAACCAAGCGTGCCAACGCCTCAATGCTGGCGAGGCAGCCGGCAGTTTGCTCTCGGCCTGTCCCAGGGGCATAAGCAGCAGACCCTGCAGGAAGCAGGAGCGCAGGTGTACTTCGTGCGTACCCACAGCATGTTCCTGCACGCGCTGGTCGAGTGCGTTGCCCGGTAGCTGGACGAAGTCCAGATCCAGCGCTTTGTGCAGGGAGCGCAGTTCGTTGGGCGCGTAGCCGGAACTGCCCACCTTCACGCCGTGCTGCAGAGCCCAATCGCGCGCGCGGGTCCATAGGACCATGCCAGCTGAACCTTCCAGTTCGCTGGCGTTGTGGAACAGCACGCCGGATAGTCTTGGCCCCAGACGCTGCAAGCTGCGCTGCAGCGATTCGAAGAGCGTCTGTTGATTCAGCTCGCGACCCTGGCTGGGGCTAGATATTTTGCTCACAATGCGGAAGTCGCGCCCCAGACAGAGCGCGTCGAGTCGACCCTCGATGTCTCCATACGCAGGCGCTGTATCAAGCGTGCGAATACCGGATGCCCAAGCCAGTTCGAGAATAGCTCGTGTACTTTCTTCGCTCACGCGGCCGCCCGACCCAGCAATGCCATATTCGAGACCAAACTGTACGGTGCCCAGAACCAGTTCCATGTTGTTCAGCGCTGAGCGATGATGGATTGAGCAAGGAGGTCTACCACGCGATCCTGCTGTTCGTCGCTCAGGGCCGGATAGAGGGGCAGTGACAGCGCGCGCTTGTAGTAATCCTCGGCCGCAGGAAAGTCGCCGTTCTTGAATCCCAACCGCTGGTAGTAAGGCTGGATATGGATCGGAATGTAGTGAACGTTCACGCCCACGCCAGCTGCGCGCATGGCCTCAAATATACGGCTGCGGTCGACTACGTCCGTGTCGTTTCCGAGCTCGACTGCGTAAAGATGCCAAGAGCTGATGCAGCGATCGGCGCGCGCGGGCGTGCGCAGTGGCAAGCCCTGTAGTTTTCGATCGTAGCGATCAGCCAGTCGCTCGCGTGCTTCGCGCCAAGTCGACATGCGTTTGAGTTGCGATATGCCGAGCGCCGCGTGTATGTCGGAAAGCCGGTAGTTGAAGCCCAACTGCCGCTGTTCATAGTACCAAGGTCCGTGAGGCGCATTTTCGAACTTTTCAGCATCGCGACTGATGCCGTGTGAGCGCAGCATGCGCAGGCGCTCGGCAAGCTCGTCGGAGGCGGTCGCGACCATGCCGCCTTCGCCGGTAGTGATGATTTTTACAGCGTGGAAGCTGAAGACAGACAGGTCAGCGTGCCGGCTGCCCACCGGGAAACCATCGAAAGACGCGCCTGTGGCGTGTGAAGCGTCCTCAAGTACTTTGAATCCGTAGCGAAGGGCCAGCGCTGCCAGTGCGCTCATATCGCAGGCAAAGCCGGCGAAGTGGACTGGGATCACAACCATGGGCAACCGGCCCACGCGCTCGGCCTGTATCAGTTTCTCCTCCAGCCGCAGCATGCACATGTTGCGAGTTAGCGGGTCAATGTCGACGAAGTCGACGGCAGCACCGCAATACAGTGCGCAGTTCGCCGACGCCACAAAGCTGTTCGGCGAAGTCCATACTAGGGAGCCAGGGCCGACGCCGAGCGCCAGGCATGCGATGTGCAGCCCCGCTGTCGCGTTGCTCACTGCCACCGAGTGCAGGATTCGGTGTTCCGCTGCGAAGGCTTGTTCGAATGCTTCGACGCGGGGACCTTGCGTGAGGAAATCTGAACGCAGAGTCTCCGCTACAGCCTCAATGTCCGAGGCGTCGATTTCTTGGCGGCTGTAGGGAATGTGGTCCACCTCTTCAAGCCTCGAAGCTCGTCACGTGTCGCTGGATAAGTTCGCGCAGCTGCTCGACGCTGAGGAAATCTGGATTGGAGCCACTGTCGTAGGCAAAGCCTGGTGCAACCAGCTTGCCTTTGAACTGCCGGTTGTATGCATCGATGTCGAACTGGCCTGAGGTCGGCAGGATGGCGAAGTAGTGGCCAATGTCAACAGTGTTGACACTGTCGCTGGAGGTGATCATTTCCTCGTGGACCTTCTCGCCGGGGCGAATGCCCACAATCTCCTGGCGACAATTAGGGTCAATCGCAGTGGCCACGTCGGTGATGCGGTATGAGGGAATCTTAGGTACCAGCACCTCTCCACCGAGCGCGTGCTCGATCGACCACAGTACCATGTCGACACCCTCGTCGAGCGAGATGTTGAAACGTGTCATGTTGGGGTCGGTGATCGGTAGCACGCCGCTCTTGCGGCGCTCCAAAAAGAAGGGAATCACCGAGCCGCGACTGCCCATCACGTTGCCGTAGCGCACCACGCTGAAGCGAATGTCGCGGCCACCGCGGATATTGTTACCGGCCACGAATAACTTGTCCGAGCACAGTTTGGTGGCGCCATAAAGGTTGATCGGCGCTGCAGCCTTGTCGGTCGACAGTGCGATCACGCGCTTGACGCCCGAATCCAGGCAGGCCTCAATGAGGTTCTGTGCACCCAGCACATTTGTTTTGATGCATTCGAAGGGGTTGTATTCGGCCGCAGGTACTTGCTTGAGCGCGGCCGCGTGCACTACTACATCGATACCTTCGAGCGCGCGACGGAGCCTGGCTTCGTCGCGGATGTCTCCGATGAAGTAGCGCAGCCCCGAGTATTCGCGATCCGAGAAGACCTGCTGCATTTCGAACTGTTTCAGCTCGTCGCGGGAATAGATTACCAGTCGACGTACCTGTGGGTAACGTGCAAGCACGGTTTTCACGAATGCTTTGCCGAAGGAGCCTGTGCCACCAGTGATTAAAATCGAAGAGTTGTTGAGCATCTTGTGTGTCATCGCGAAATAAGTGGGGCCTAGTCAGGGCGCGAGGCTTTCGGAGTGCGAAAACAAGGCCGCCAAGCTCAGGCCGGCTGCGTCCTTGGAGGACTGAGTTGGTGACACATCCGCTGGCCAATGGATGTTCAAAGTAGGGTCTTTCCAGGCAAGCACGAGTTCGTGTGCGGGAGCGTAGTATGCCGTGGTCTTGTAGAGGAAATCGGCTGTTTCGCTGGTCACCAGAAACCCATGAGCGATCCCAGGTGGCATCCACAGCTGTTTGTGATTGTCTTCGCTCAGATCCACCCCCACCCATCGACCGAACGTTGACGAGCTGTGTCGAATGTCCACTGCCACGTCGAACACGCTGCCGCGCACTGCGCGCACCAACTTACCCTGTTCGTGCGGTGGCAACTGGTAGTGCAACCCCCGCAGCACCCCCTTGGCGCTGCGGCTCTGGTTGTCCTGTACGAAGATCACGTCCAGACCGGTCGCTTCGTTGAAGGCTTTCTGGTTGAAGCTCTCGAAGAAAAAGCCACGCTCGTCACCGAACACCTTGGGTTCGATGATGAGCACGTCGGGGATAGCGGTGGGGGTGATTTTCATCGGAGCACCGGGTCCTTCCGCAGATGCGCCAAATACTGGCTGTAGCCGTTCTTGAGCATGGGTTGGGCCAGGGCTTCCAGTTGTGCGCTGTCGATCCAGCCATGCAGCCATGAGATCTCTCCAGGGCACTCAAACTTCAAGCCTTGGCGGTGTTCGTGCGTGACGATGAACTGGCTGGCTTCCAGCAGACTGTCGTGTGTGCCGGTGTCCAGCCACGCATAAGCGCTGGGGCTGTTGCACACAAAGTCCGCGCCGATGATTAAGGTCTGCGCCAGGCCATCGGGGCTGGGTTGCACCGCATATTGCAGGTTCATGCCCCAGGCGCTGCCGTCGCCCAGCAGTTGCTGAAAGCGCGGCGTATCCTGCGGCGTGCTGATGACGAGCACGTCGCAGATGCCGGCGAGCATCAGTGTGGTCAGCGGGTAGTAAATCATCGGCTTGTCGTACACCGGCAGCAGCTGTTTGCTGAAGGCCAGCGTGGCCGGGTGCAGGCGGGTGCCGGAGCCACCGGCCAGGATGATGCCTTTGCGTTGCGTCATGCGTTTTGTCTCACAAAACTTCGGCAAGCATACGCCGCACGCCGTGTTGCCAGTCGGGCAAGTTCAAACCAAAGACGCTGCGCAAGTTTGAGGTGTCCAAGCGCGAATTCAGCGGCCGGCGAGCGGGTGTGGGGAAGGCGCTGGTGGGCACAGGCGCCACCTCTGTGGCTTTGATCAGCAGGTCGGGCTTGAGGGCGCGCGCTGTCTCCAGCACGAAGCGCGCGTAACCGTTCCAGGTGGTCTGGCCTGCGGCCGCCAGGTGGTGGGTGCCGCAGCAAGCGCCGTCGCGCAGCGCCTGCCGAATCGTGTGCGCCGTCACGTCTGCAATCAGCTCCGCGCCGGTGGGCGCACCAAACTGGTCGTCAATCACGGTGAGCCGTTCTCGTTCCTGGGCCAGGCGCAGCATGGTCTTGGCGAAATTGCCGCCACGCGCGGCGTAGACCCAACTGGTGCGAAAGATCAGGTGACGCGCAGTGGCCGCCGCGATCAGCTGCTCGCCTTCCAGCTTGGTCTGGCCGTAAACGCTCAGGGGTCCGGTGGCGGCGGCCTCGGTCCAGGGCGCGGTGCCGCTGCCGTCGAACACGTAGTCGGTGGAGTAGTGGACCAGCAAGGCATCCACCGTGTGGGCAGCTTCGGCCAGCGCACCAGGCGCCAGCGCGTTGAGAGCCCGCGCCAATTCGGGCTCGCTCTCGGCCTTGTCCACTGCAGTGTGTGCCGCCGCGTTCACGATCACGTCGGGCCGCAGCCGCGCCACGGTTTCGCGCAGGCCGTCCAGGTCGTTGAGGTCACCGCAGCCGCCGTCGGCCAGCTTGCTGTGCCGGTCCAACGCCACCAGCTCGCCCAGCGGTGCCAGGCTGCGTTGCAACTCCCAGCCCACCTGTCCGTTTTTTCCCAGCAGCAAGACCCTCATGCGGAAACCGGCGCCTCGTACTGCGCCTGCACCCACTGCCGGTACGAACCGCTCTGCACGTTCGCCACCCAGTCGGGGTGGTCCAGGTACCACTGCACGGTCTTGCGGATGCCGCTCTCAAACGTTTCGGCCGGTTTCCAGCCGAGTTCGCGTTCGATCTTGCGCGCATCGATGGCGTAGCGGCGGTCGTGGCCGGGGCGATCTTTCACGTAGCTGATCTGGCTGGCGTAGGGCTGGCCGTCGCTGCGGGGGCGCAGCTCGTCGAGCAGGGCGCAGACGGTGCGCACGATCTCCAGGTTGGGCTTTTCGTTCCAGCCGCCCACGTTGTAGGTCTCGCCCAGGCGCCCGCCTTCCAGCACGTGGCGGATCGCGCTGCAGTGGTCTTTCACATAGAGCCAGTCGCGCACCTGCATGCCGTCGCCGTACACCGGCAGGGGCTTGCCCTTGAGTGCGTTGACGATCACCAGCGGGACAAGCTTCTCTGGGAACTGAAACGGGCCGTGGTTGTTGCTGCAGTTGGTGGTGAGCACCGGTAGGTCGTGGGTGTGGTGCCAGGCGCGCACCAAGTGATCGCTAGCCGCCTTGCTGGCTGCATAAGGGTTGTTCGGCTCGAAGCCGTGACGTTCGCTGAAGGCGGGGGCTCCTTGCGCCAGACTGCCGTACACCTCGTCGGTGCTCACGTGCAGGAAGCGGAACTTTGACTTCTCGTCATCCGGTAAGGCCGACCAGTGCGCGCGCACCTCGTCCAGCAAGCGGTAGGTGCCGACGATGTTGGTCTGAATGAAGTCTTCGGCACACTGGGCAGATCGGTCCACGTGGCTTTCGGCCGCAAAGTTGATGACCGCGCGAGGTCGGTGCTCAGCCAGCAGCCTAGCCACCAGCGCACTGTCACCAATGTCCCCCTGTACAAATAGGTGGTTCGGATCGCCATGCACCCCCTCCAGGTTTTCAAGGTTGCCTGCGTAGGTGAGCTTGTCGAGGTTCAGCACGGGCTCAACAATCCCGGTCGGCTGGGCCAGCCAGTCGAGCACGAAATTGCTGCCGACAAAGCCGGCACCGCCTGTGACCAGAATCATGTGTTTCCCTGAGGGTGGCGTTCTTGGGGCAGCCCGGAGGCCGCCGTGAACCACGCATTATCTTTGCCAAACCGCCGCTTCCAGCGGATTTACCGAGCGGATCAGTGACCGTGTGAAACTGTTTCGCCCGCTTTCAGGCGGTAGACCGTGCCGCAATAAGGACATTTGGCCTCGCCGCTGTGGCCCACATCCAGGTACACCTTGGGGTGGCTGTTCCAGAGTTTCATGTCGGCCAGCTTGTTCGGGCAGAACACACCGCCCTGGGCGTTGAGGTCGCTGGCTTTGAGTTCGATGGCTTGCGTGGACATGGCGTTCA
>LNFM01010349.1_pt1 | contig 23854 bp, 29 predicted proteins | sample 596031 | NCBI WGS metagenome assembly LNFM01 (sample SAMN04254537, study PRJNA301005) | activated carbon metagenome | isolation source: dual media filters at the Ann Arbor, Michigan drinking water treatment plant | place: USA: Ann Arbor | reverse complement strand
TATCCAGGATAGCGTGACTGAGGATGCTCAGAGTAACGAGCCAATTGAAAAGAAGTCGATTAAACCCACACCGATGAAGATAAGATCAACCATCGTTGTTTCTGAATGACCCTAACAGTTAGTTGGGTAATTTCCTGAACGACAAGTCGACTAACAGTTCTGGTGATTTTAGGATCGCACCGGCATCACATGAATCATCGAATTGTCCAGGTAGATTGTTTGGCGCTCACCTTCCTTGAGTTGTCTTCTTTGCCGGCCCGCCAAGGTAATGTTCAGAACCCCATTTGGTAGGTCACCCAAGGCAAGCTTTGCAAGCGTAATTTCTCCCAAATGCTTGGCGCGAACAATCTCCGCTTCAAACTTGGCATTGGACGCCGTATCCGAACGCAAAATCCCAATGCCGTCACCTGGGATCACCCAGCTAACAGGCTGTCCAGGCTTGAGCTTCCCTTTATCGATGACCTTGAACATTGGGTCCAGATCTGGATCTGAATGAACACCCGTCCATCGCAGCATCCCCCAACCAGGCTCGTCCGACGGACCTATCCACTGTCCACTGAAACGATTTTGGATGCCCACCAAATCAGCTACGCGAGCGTTGCGCGGCGAGCGATGGATGGCGTCAGGCTTCCCAGATTGCAGAACCTGACCACGATCCATGACAACCATGCGGTCTGCCATCAAGGCAGCTTCATGGAGGTCATGGGTGACCAGCACAATCGGTATCGACAGTTCCCTGCGCATATCCGCCATGAGTTGGTAGAGACCTTGCCGGGTCATCTGGTCCACGGCAGAGAACGGTTCATCAAGCAGGAGCAACCGCGGCTCACGCGCCAACGCACGGGCAACTGCGACACGCTGCTGCTGTCCACCCGATAGCTCGGCTGGTCGCCGAGACTGTTGTCCACTGGAGATTTGGACGTGATCCAGCCACTGAACGGCTTTTTTTCTGCGCTCACTCGCAGGCAAATGCATCAGAGATAGCTCGACGTTGCGTTGGGCGTCCAGATGCGGCATCAGCGCATAGTTCTGAAACACCATCCCAACGTGCCTGCATCTGGCGGGTTGGTATATGCCCATATTGGAGTCAAACCAGACTTCATCGCCCACTTGAATGCGACCGTTCTTTGGCTTCATCAACCCCGCGAGAACTCGCAGAATCGAGGTTTTTCCTGCACCTGAAGGCCCAACGAGCGCCAACAACTCACCTGGCTCGCAGGTGGCTTCGCACCGTAATGGCATAGGCAAGTCCTGACTCACGTCAAAGACTAATGTCTGGGCGCCATTCATGATTTGCGCCTGCTCAGTGTTTTCGAGGTGGCGAAGAAGGAAGCGGCAACGGCACCAAGCGACAACACCAGCAAGACCAACGCCATTCGATCAGCCGCTGCAAGATCGAACGATTGAACCCGGTCGTAGATCGCGATAGCAATGGTTTTGGTTTCGCCGGGAATGCTTCCGCCCATCATCAACACCACGCCGAACTCGCCCAAGGTGTGCACGAACGTCAACACCGCTGCGGACAGAACGCCTGGCCACGCCAACGGGAGTTCGATATGCCAGAAGGTTTGCCACGCCGACAGACCGCTCACGGCCCCCGCATCCATGAGGTCGCGCGGAACGCCCTCAAAGGCCCGCTGCGTGGGCTGAACAATGAAGGGGATGTTGAAGATGATGGAAGCAACCAGCAGTCCCGCAAAGTTGAACGTCAATTGGATTCCAAGAACTGTTTTGACCCATGCGCCTATGGGAGAGGCGCCACCCAGGGCGACGAGCAAGTAGTAACCTAAGACAGTTGGCGGAAGCACCAACGGAAGCACGATCAAGGCCTCCGCCAAAGACTTGCCGGTAAAGTTCGAATAGGCCAGAAGCCTGCCCATCCAGATGCCCGCCGGCAACAACACCAGCAAAGTCACCAAGGCAAGCTTCAACGACAGTCCCAGGGCCTCCCAGTCCATGTGCGCCCCTATGTGGTCATTGCTTGGGCATGACAAACCCAAACCGTGACATCACCGCCTGCGCGGATGGCTGGCCCAGGTAGTCATAGAAGCTCTTCACTGCTACCGGCGCATCTTTCATTAGAACCATGCGCTGCATCAAAGGCTGATGCCAATCTTCCGGGATCAGATCGAAACTACCCAGCTTCCCAATAGCTGGCGACAACGCCAATGACTGCGCGATGATGCCGCCTTGCGCGGACCCGGATGTGGCGAACTGGGCGGCTTGGGAGATGTTTTCAGCGAGCACGAGCTTGGGCTTGATCGCATCCCACAGACCCGCTTTGCGCAGAGCCTCCTCTGCGCGTTTGCCGTAGGGGGCATGCTCTGGGTTGGCGATGGCAAACTTTTGCAAGCGGCCATCATTGAGTGCAGCAGCCAAGTCCTTCAGTTGTCCGTCTGCCTTTAGCGGTGATGTGGCTGGCACCATGACGCCGATGCGGCCTTTTGCATAGACACGCCCTTGATCCTGAGTTTTTCCTGCCTCGGCCAGTTTGTAGACGAAGTCCTGATCCGCAGACATGAACATGTGGAATGGCGCGTCCTGCATCAGTTGCGTGTAGAAGTTGCCAGACGAGCCAAAGACCAAACGCAGCTTTTGACCCGTTTCCTTCTCGAATCTGGCGGCAACCTCCTCCAGCGCAAACTTGAGATCGGATGCCGCAGCGACCGTCGGCAAAGACTGCGCATGCGCTCCCTGAGCAGCCATCGCAAAGGGAAGCATCGAGAGCCATTGAAGGTGTTGACGTCGCGAATGGGAGAGCATAGCGATATGTTTTCAAAAAGATAACGGTAGCAAGTATATGCGTTGACATACAGGTGCGCTGACATGCCCTTGCAGGGATAATTTGCCCGTATGAAGCCTTCCATTGCGCTGTCCCACATCGACCAATCCACGCAGTTCAGGCTGGAACTCAAGCACGCGATTGCCATCGGCCCCGGCAAAGCCAATGTGCTGGAATGGATTGAACTGACAGGGTCGATCGCGGAGGCAGGAAGGCGCCTGGGGATGAGCTACCAGAAGGTGTGGTCGCTGGTCCGGGCCATGAACCAGCACTTTGTTGAACCCCTCGTGGAGACTCAGCGCGGCGGCACGGCTGGAGGGGGAACGACCCTTACACCCACTGGCAAGCAAGTCTTGAAGGTCTATCGAGCGATTGAGCGCGATGCGCAGAAGTCCATTGCCAAGCGACTCCCTGAATTGGTCAAATTGATTCGCCCAGATGTCGAATGACTTACCGTTTAGTGTCAACGCGAGCTTCTGGTCGTGTTTAATGGATTGAAGGGCTTGGGCTCCATTCTCAAAGGGTTAAGCCCTTGCTGTGGGCATATCGCTCCATTTGGTGGTGTATTGCGGTGTGAGGCGCTGTTGCCGCATTGACCAGTCACTCGGTGCGCGCTGACGGGCTGCACTTCCCACATGGACTGTGCCGCGTCCATATCGATCGTTCAAGGCATCCATCGCAATCATCAGCTTAGTCCGGTCACGGGTCTCAACAGGGTCAAGATCCAGTTCACCTTGCATGCTCGCATCGTTGGTCAAGTCCATCAACATAACGCCCGCCTTTGACAGCCGAAAGCCCGGTTGGTAAATTTGCCTGACGCCAGCAACTGCCGACTGGACCAGCAAGCGACTATCCGCAGTCGGCCGACGCAGGGGGATGACTATGCTTTTGGAGAAGTGTGGCCCCTGCCGGAAGGGGGACGTGTGGGCAAACACCAGTATCTGACCAGCCAAGCCAGTTTGACGCCGCAACTTGGCTGCCGCACGGCTGGTGAACTCGCTCACCGCCTCAATGAGCGCTTCAACTTCAGTGATGGGCTGTCCAAATGAGCGGGTGCAAGCAATCTGTTTTTTAGGGCTTGGCGCGTCATCCAAGCTGATACATGTCTCACCCTGCAATTCTCTGACCGTGCGCTCCAACACAACGCTCCAACGATCACGAACCATGGATGGACTCAATCTTGCGAGGTCAAGAACTGTCGTCACCCCAGCGTCACGCAGTTGCTGCCCGATACGTCGACCGACACCCCACACTTCGCCCACATCAGTCGCAGCCAATATGGCATCCAAATCAGACCCAGGTAGGTTCACAAGATTACAAACCGTAGCCAGATTGTCTGGGTAGCTGCCGGGCTTTCTTTCAGCAGTCTTGGCAATGTGATTGGCAAGTTTGGACAGGGTCTTGGTGGCCCCGATACCGACCCCGCAAGGGATGCCAGTCCACTGGTTGATCCGGTCACGCACAGCATGCGATCTCTTAGTCAGGTCGCCGCGAACCCCATCAAGCCCAATGAATGACTCGTCGATACTGTAAATCTCTTGGACTGGACCAAGCCCAGCAGCAATGCTCATCATCCGATTCGACATGTCTCCATAGAGAGCGAAGTTGGCCGACAGTGCGACCAGACCTTCCTGTTCTTCCAAATGCTGAATCTCGAACCAAGGAACGCCCATCTTGATGCCCAGCGCCTTGGCTTCATTGCTGCGCGCAATCGCGCATCCGTCATTTGAGGACAGAACAATGACTGGACGACCGTTCAAGCTGGGTCGAAACACGCGCTCACAACTGACGTAAAAGTTATTGCCATCAACCAGAGCGAACATGACCAGAGCCTTTGAACAGAGCTAAACGCCTGCGCCTTTTGTTTTAAGAATCGAAACCACTTTCCCCGTGGCCATGCCCTTGAGCAAGGCCACTTCATTGACAAGCACTTGGTTGATCGATGCAAGCTTAGCCAAGTCCGCTCGCGAATCTGCGAGTTCCTGCCTCAGAGCACGGTTGATTTCGCGCTCACGAACCAGCGCGTCATGCTTAGCATCGCGTTGGGTTCGCGTCGCCTTGCCCACCAGCCCTCTGATTTTTTCGGCGAGGTCAGGGTAGGTGTTGTGAATGAGGGCTGGGGTGACCCCGGCCAACTTGGCAACCCCAGAGATGGAAACCTTGCCTTGACTAACCTGCGCCTGCGCGATAGCCAGCTGAATCTCATCAACGGTCTTTTTTCGGCTACGCGCCTTGAGGTCACTCATTTGAAGCTCCATTCAGATTTGACGTGTCCGGTGGCATCAGAACACCAAGGTCTACCATCACTTGGCGCGCCCATTGAACGTCACGCTCGGCACGTTGCTTGACCGCCGGGCCAGCATCGTCAATGGCCAACAATTCGGTTTGTTGCTCATAGATTCCCTTCCAGATGTCAGTAAACGACTCATCAATGACGCCGCTCTTGCATCCAACGCACCGGGTCGCCTCATACAGGCCCGCGCCACCACACCCCTTTTCTTGCGCCAGACACCATCCGTGCCCCGTGGCACGGATGTGAACTTGGGCCGCTGTATCCGTCAGCAATGCAGTTCGACTTTTCAGGGCAATAGCACGCGCCTTTTTGATTTCGCGTCCAGCACCGCCACTCAATGGCTGATCACTAAGCCAAGACTCAATCAAGTCCACCTTGAACTCGGTCATCTCTTCCAGCACTTCATCGAACAGCGATGCATCCTGCATTGGGTTGGATGCATACAACTGGGTCATGCTCATGCTGGAGTGCTTGAACTGCCATTTGAGGAAGACAAGCGAGGCCCGCCCCATGCGCGACTCCACAATGTTGCGCGCGTAAGTTCTTCGGCACTGGTGGGGTGCCAACTGCCAGTCCGTGCCGGCAGCTTTCGCCAATCGCCGGAATGAGACCTTCGATCCACCATTGGATAGCGCGTCAACGTGATAGCCAGTCGATTCACTCTGCCCAGACAGGCTTGTGCATAGAAACAGTTTTCTGGCGTCTCTCTTCGCCTTTGCCAATCGTAGCATCCGACTGGTCATGTCCTGATGTGTGGGGTTGAACTCCAGTTCTGCAATTTCAAGAGCCAGCTTTTCTTGAAGTGGCTTTGCATAGCGGTTCATCAGATCCAGGACTTTGACCGTGAGCTCGGGTATCAAGAACTCCACCTTGCCTTTTCCCGTCTTGTGCTCGGTGGTGGCAACCCAGTGGAATTCAACGCCGTCTATCACTTCGCTACGCCATGACCCAGCCTCGACCCCAATTGCCTCCTCATTGCGCATACCACTGGTTATCGACAGGACGTAAAGCGCGGCATCTCGAATGCGAATCAGCGCGGGATTTCTCAACCCCAACCTCCCGGTGTCGCGTTCGTTCAGAATTTCCGGTGCCGCTGCGAGAACCTCTTCACAATAATTGAACACCTTGGCCTGCGCATCAGGCGGGATGATGGGCGTTTTTCCAGTTTCAGTTCGCCCAAACTGGTTGCCGACTTGCTTTGCCAGACCGCTGACCCGCCACAGCGAGCTCTCGCCCCATGGGCATGCAGCAAGCGGAGACAACGTCTCGTTGCGAAACACCCATAAGAAGTCCAGGATGCGCAAGCTGTCGTAGACGCTGTGCGCGTTACGGGTAAGTCGGGATTTGGTGTGATGAACATAGTTCGCAACGTGAATAGGCCTCACTTGGTCAAAGCCTTTAATGTTCAACGCTGTCAGCCAGCGCATCATCGGTATCGCCGAGGCTATGGCTGTTTGGCAGACGCCCATTGCTACCGGAGGTTTCGAGCCTGGCAGGCCTCGCTTGAACCATGCATACAGGACAGCCTTGCAGTCATCGACCAACTCCTGCGAGCAGTCCTCTGGCCAAGGAATGTATTTCTGACCATCGGCCACATTGGATTGCTCGAAGTAGGGTCTGAAGTCCCAAATGCGATCACCAAATCTGGAGAGCACGTGATTGCTGCCATCCTTGTCAGCCACCGCGCTGACCACGATATTGGATTTCTCGGACTCCGATAGCCCTTTGGATGAAACGGGCTGGGCAGCTAATAGGTCGTAAGCCTTAGGCGACTGCAATGCAATGGTGTTAGCGGCCATAGCGGGTCTCTCTACTCAGTTGAGACTGGCGCATGCGTATCGCCCAGAAGGGATGTGGTTCATTTTCGGCGAGCCCCTTTGCTTGCTCTACCATTTCAGGGAAGAAGTTATCGACTGCGATTCGGTCGATTTGCGCAATGAGATCTTGATGGTGGCCTTGCCACTCATGCCACTCTCCTTTGGCGTAGTAGTCCATCTCCGACATCAGGAAGCGCTGGAAGCTGAAGAGCCGGTGCAGGTCCTTGACCGTCCCCACAATGGCATAGCTTGGACAGCCCAGGCAATGCGTGAATTCCGCGCAATGAGTGGAGCCGTCTTTCGGAGCGAGCGCGCCTTGCAAGCTGTCCTTGCAACTACCCGTGGGGGTTGGCACGAGGTCTTGCCCCCTGAGTTTGGCTGGCAGCGCTTCGCCAATGAATTTCGCGCCTTCCGCCTTGGTGCGCTCATCAAGACGCAAGTAGTGGTTGTCTGCAACCTGAGGGGAATGACCCATCACTGCGGACACGGCAAGCAGATCGCCATCACTGAGCTTCCAGAGCCGGTTTTCCATGGTCTTGCGCAGGCGCCCAAGGGTCACACGCAATGGAGATCCGTCATCGGCCAACAGCCCGTGGCGTTGAACGATCGCCTTAGTGAGTTCGGACACGCTTCCCATCCTCAGACAAAGCGTTTGCCCCTTGTCTTTCCCACGTTGCGAAGATCTGTAAAGCCAAACACGATCCTTGATGGCATCAGGAGCATTGGCCACCAGGGCCTCAGTTAAGTCCAACGCCTTCTTGAGCACAGCGACGCCATCCATGGGAATGGTCGCAGCGAGATCATGGATGTGGGTCTGCCGCAATGACGTGGATTGCGCGCCCTTTCCCCTGCGTTTGAAGGTTCTAACCAGCATGAGATTGGGCATGAAAGGATGTGGGCCCAAACAATCCCGCTTCATTTCCAGAATCGGGGTGATGTTGATGCCCGTGCGCATGCCAACGATGAGCATGAGAGCCACAGTGGCCTCCGACTCTAATCCTGTAAATCGTCCGTGATGGATGGCAATCAGGTCGGCCTTGAGGGCAGTAGCCAACTTCTGCATTTCCGCCTGACTTAAAGATGTTTCGCCTCGCGTCACCGCGCCATTCATGGGGAATGGATTGGCTGGCAGTAACGCCTCATGGGGTTGGTCGATAAACCCGTAATCCATAAGACCAACCACCACCGACTTAAAGGCAGAGTAATAGTTCTTGGCAGTGGAGCCGTTTGGGTATTTGAGCCTGAGCCACGCAATGTAACGGGCAACATCCGCTGGTCCCATATCCGATGGCCGTAAGGGCATGGTGCCCACATGATTTTCCATAAGGTATGGCAGAAACACTTTGATCCCGTTGGATGCAAAGCTGACGATGGTTGCCACCGAATAGTGCCCACTGTTGAGCCGAGCCTTCAATACCGTGGTTGCTGCCCAAACCCAGTCGTCAAAGCCACGCCCCAACCAGGGACGAAAGTCAATCAGGTTCTGGTTTCGCGGGTTTGGAGGAAGCGCGACCATCGCATCATTTGCTCCCAAGTCAGCGGCAATCTCGGTTGCGATTCCAGATGCCTTGGCCTTGTAGTCCTTGACGCGGGCCATCAATGACTCCCCATCGCGATAGGCTCCTCGCCACCATTGGCGAACATCATGTCCATTTCGTCTTCATGCGCCAAAACGATCTGCGCGTCCAACTGATTGATCAGATGCAGGTAGATCGCAGTGGTTTGCACATCCGAGTGCCCCATGCGGTCACGGACATACAGCAACGGCTCACCCTGGAAGACGGTGCTTTTGCGTAGTGCCGACAGCGTGTAGGTTCCATAGGTATGCCGCAGCATGTGCGCCCTCACCGGAAACCCAACCTTTTTCTCGATGGATTTCATCGCGTCGACGACAGCGCCTTTCGAGAATTCCGTTCCAAGCTCTGTCAGAACAAGCGCAGCAGGATCCTGCCCTGCTCTTTGCCGCCGCACTTCTCGCTGGTGTAGCGAATAGGTCCACATGTCTTCCATGAGCGACCACGGCACGTCCACGCTTCGGGGCTTGCCATACTTGATGTGCATGTCGGCCGGCTCCAGATTAACGCGGATCATCTGCCCAGGTGTCAGCCCCTGTCGGGTTCTCGGGTTGAAGACATACGTGAGTGGAAAGGTGCGCGCTTCACAGGATCGCATCCCGGTGCGAACCATCAGGTTGAACAAGAGCGCATGGCTTGGGTCGAGCCTTGCGCCAAGACACTGCCTGACCTGCTCTTTGATCAAGAATTTGATCGTTGCCTTACGCTCGCGGGCCATCACCATCGGCTTTGAAACCACGCCACCCGTGCGATCCACATGGGCAAGAAATCCTTGATGGGATGGCGTGCGCACATCACGCATGCCGAATGGCAAATGGGAGACGTAGCCCTGGCGTTTGCACCAATCGTAAAACCGCACAACCAGGTTCAGCCGCTTATTGACCGTGTTGGGATTCAAACCTAACTCGCCAAGCGACCAGTCACGATACCTGGCCACAACGCTCAGCCCATGCGGCTTTTGGTCCTCATTCCAAGCCAGGTCGTTGGCAGACAAGAATGCAAAGTAGTCGTATAGCCTGCGGCCATACGCCTCCCAAGTGAGCTTGCTCTCAATGCCTCCATGGGTGACCAAGGCGTGCCACAGGAACGATTGCGCAGGCTCCAGGGGCCAGCCGTCATTGCCGAGAAGCAGTGGGAACCCCGCAAACGATCGGCCATCAACCGTGAGGTCCGCTGTAGCCATCACAAGCCTCACACGTCCCTCTCTTTCAGCAGCTTGGCGGCTTCCTTGAAGTTGAGGCCATGAACGTGCATGACCAAATCAATTGCGCCGCCACCGCCTCGGTCCATGCGCACATCCCAAAACTTCGGACCCGTGCACAAGAACTCCCAATCGTGGCCAGCAACATGAGCGTGCCAACGGGTGGTCAGATGACTCGATCTTGGATGGAACGAGGGATCTTCTTTGATGTGATCAGCGAGCAGGAGCAGGACATGAATGGAATCCATCTCCCGCCACCGCACCAGGTCCAAGTTATCCACAGATCTCATTGCGCTCCGTTTCCTCCCCCAGACCCCCACCTGCTACTCGTCTCAAAGAGACGATGAATCCCAATACCAGAAGTCCGGAAGACATTGCACATCCTACTAACAAACTTGATCAGTAAGATCGTTGTTGGACAACACGACACAGGGGGTGTTCTTCAGTGAATGCCGAAACACCCGCTCGCAGGAGACATAGAAGTTGTTGCCGTCCACAAGGGCAAACAGCGGTGCGGGCATAGGTCTGTTGTGCGCTCGGTCATCAAACCTGAAACTGCTTGATGGATGCGATCACCACGCCCCAGATCTCGATCTCCTGCCCTTCTTTGGGCGTGATGTCGGGGTAGGTCGGGTTGGCGGCCTTGAGCTTGATGCGTCCGTTGCGCTGGTGAAGCTGCTTGCAGGTGAACTCACCGTCCACGATGGCGATGACCACCATGCCGTGCCTGGGCTTGACGGCCTTGTCCACCAAGAGGACGTCCGCATCGAAGATGCCCAGCTCTCGCATGGACTCGCCACTCACGCGCATTGCATAGGTGGCTTGCGGGTGCACCACCAGGCGGTCCATGATGTCGATACGTTTGGCGGAGAAGTCCGCTGCCGGCGAGGGGAAGCCCGCGTGCACGCTGGTGGCCAGGCTGAACGCCATGAGTGGCTCTGGCGTGAGCAGTTCGGGTTCGGAAAGGGTGATGTCTGACACGTTGCCTCCTCGCCACGGACTTGCGGCGGGGAGCGGATAGTACACTGTACATTCATCCAGTTACCAGAAAGCCCGGCGAATGGATCAACATCTTGCGCAGGAGGCGCTGCAGGCCTCCGCAGTGTGCCCGGGTTCATCGGCAAACACCGTGAACACACAGCCTGAAACTACTGAATCAAGGTCCGCACCACCCCTGAAACGAGCGCACATGCGCCGCCTGCGCGAGATCTACCGGTCTGTCGGTTGGCCTTGCGCGGACATGCTGGAGGTGGAGCTGCTCGCAGCCGGGCTGCTGGAGCGGTGTGTCGGCAGCCATGGTCACGAGACTCTGCGCCTGACGGACGCGGGGATCCATGCTCTGGCCAAATCCCACTCAGAAAACCAGAACGCACGCGATCCTCATGAGAGCTTGGTCAAGCGAGTAGCCGACCAACTCGGCAGAGAGGGCCGACTGGCTTGGCGGGGATTGATGTTGCGCGTACCGTTACCGCGTGCCTTGTTCGAAAGCCCATCCGAACTGGCGGATGATGCATCCCAAACGGTTATCGATCCTTCACTGACAGTAGATGCGCTCTCAACCGGTGCCCTGCCTGCTACTGGCCAGGACCACACTTGGTCCATGGCAATGCCCGACGTGTTCTCCATCCGTCGCAGCTCGGTAGAAGCCTACCTGGAGCCGGTGGTGCATGAGATCAAGGTCAGTCGTGCAGATCTGCTCTGCGACCTTCGCAAGCCTGCCAAACGCGCGGCCTACTTGGCGATGGCGGGTACGGTTTGGTACGTGCTGGGTGAAGATTCCAAGGGGCGACCCATCGCAAAGCCTGAGGAAGTACCGCTCGAATGTGGCGTGCTGCAGATGGAGCGTGGCTCGCTGGTGGTGGCGCGAAACGCGCCACGCCGCGCCGTTGAACGTTTGCCATTTCATGTGTGGATGGCGCTGGCACAAGCTGGTCCGCACATGCGCCCAGAAGGCGACGAGCAGGCCATTCTTTGATCAACGTCGGCAGAGGCCCGCAAAGCGGTCACTCTGTGGCAGACAGCAAGGGTGCGAAAGACGGGTGCCCAAAACAAAGATGATCGAACTCAGTTGGCAGACACAGAGCCGAGTGGTGGGCTCCCCCCACGCTTGCCGGATACATCCTATGAAATGAATTCTGGTTGCGGGACTGATTCCGGATGGCGTCTGGAAGTCCGGGTGCATTCAGTAGATATAGTGCGTTTAGGGGAGGATTCCAGTGCATCTGAGCGCTCACAAAACCAGTCACGTCATCACAGCGTTGATCGCCTCCAGACCGCGCGTCGAGTCGCTTCTGGAAGTCGCTCTACCATCCGTTCTCGGGCAAATCCGGCGCCCAGATCGACTTGTGATCGTGAGTGACCGCCGTTCTTTCAGCAAGAAGGAAGAGGAGACTCTTCTGAACGCGGCGGGTGGCTGCCCACTTCAGGTGCTGTCCAATCGGTTCTCCCAAGGCGCGGCTGGCTCATGGAACACCGGACTGCAGTGGCTAACACATCGAGGAACAACTGGGTACGTGGCCATCCTGGATGACGACGACGAATGGGACCCAGAACACATCGCTGAGTGCGAGATGAAGTGCACAGAAGAGCCGGATGTGGTTCTCTCGGGATTGAGGGTTCTGAGGCAGGGATCCGAGTTGCCCAGAGAGCCGCTGTGCAGCGTCTCACGCGACGATTTTTTGGCGGGCAATCCGGGCTGGCAGGGCTCCAACACCTTCGTCAAGCTGGCGACGCTCATGCGGATCGGCGGATTCTCGGATGGCATGCCAAGCACCAATGATCGAGACCTTGCCGTGCGGTTGCTGTCGTTGCCGGATCTTTCCATCGCGTTCACCGGTCGCATGACAGCCACTTGGCACCTTGGTAAGCAGCCTGACACGTTGTCGCGGCCAGGTAGCGCTGAGAAACGCGAAGGGCTACAGATGTTTCTTCAGCGTCATGGGCATCTCATGAGCGCTCAGATAAGGGCCCAATTCGTCGAGCGGGCGCGGAACCTGTTTGCGCTGGATCTTGAAGATGTTTTGCAGTGCCCGCATGAGTGATCCGGTAAGTTGGCTGGATCCCCACCTGTCAGAGGTTCGACTGACCGATCGCGCCATTCACTTTCTCAAGGCACCGTGTGAGGCGGCACTGCGTGCATCCGTGGTCATCGGCATCTCGCACAGGAACCAGCCCGAACATCTGCATAAGGCACTGCAATCGGTGGTGAAGCAGGACATGCCTCCAGGCAGTGTGGTCTGCTTGGTTCTGGACGACAGATCGGATGCCGGTTGGATGACTGGGCTGGAATCGAACGAGGATCTTTTACCGCTGCTGACGATTGCCGCGGGGCGCATGGGATCTCCTGCACAGGCTCGCAACGCTCTGCTGGACGTGGTGGATGGCTGGATGCGGACGATGAGCTGGCTGGGCCCGACAGCCTTCGGACGATGGTGGAGGCAGGTGAGAACAGCGCTAGTCTTTACGTGGTGGGCAGCAATCGCCTGCGCCTTGACGGAGCAGTGCTTCCGTTGGTCAACCGGGCATGCGACGCCACGCTGCGAAACCGGCACACTCTGCTCGGGTTCATCGAGGCGTTCTGTCACCAGAAGACAGCAATGGAGCTGCCCTCCTGCAACCTTCTGCTGCGCACCCGGTCCGGGATTCGATACCCCAACGCGCGCAGTGCGGAGGACCATTGGCTGGTGGCTGCGTTACTCATGCATTGGCCGGAAAAAGGGGCGGTGGTCTCCAACACTGAGTACGCGGTGTATGCACTCAATGGCAGCGTCACTGAGGGAAACCGACGCAGTCAGGCATGGATCCAGTCGCGCCTCGCGCTCGCTGCAGCTGCGCGTGTCTGGTATGACGTGCACGCAAGCGGCGCGCAATTGCTTGGCTGGGGTCAGGAGGGGGTTGTCTACAAGACGAAGGACCGTGTGGTCAAGCGCTTCTATCCCTACGGGCTCCATGATGAAGAGTTGCGTGTCATAGGGCAGCGGGTTTGCCGGACAGCAGGGGCCATCATTGGATTCGATGTGATCGATCAGCAGGCTGGTTGCTCGTGTGTTCGCTTGGACGATTTGAAGTTGAGTCAGGTCGTCAGACAGATACCCGATGGTGTGATGAAACGGTTTCTCTTGCGGCTTTACCGCGCCGGTGTTGTGGCCAGCAACATCAAGCGTGACAACCTCATGCACCTGCCCGACGGTGAGCTGGTCTATATTGATATCGGTCGGGACATCGTGGAGCTGACCGCCTCGCGATTCCTCGACTGCGCTGCGCGTCTGTTCGCCATAGGTTGTCTGGGCTGGTCTGATCATGAGCTGGCCAGGCGCAAGACGCGCCAGACGCAAGTACGGGCGCTGTCCGCTCTTCATGGGTTCGAAGCTTTCTATCGAGAGCTCGTTGAAGCGGCGAATGGGATCTGGCGGTTCAATGGTCATCACGGAACTGCACTCCGTCACCGCTTCGAGCACCTTGATGTCACCTTGCTGCTCAAAGCCTGCCCACAAGATTGGCAGTCCATTGAGCGGCAAACGATGCACATCGTGGGCGAGCTCCGAGGTGCTCTGAGCTTCGGCAAGGTGGTGCTGTTGATCGATTCCTACGACGGTCCTTACCTGCGCCAGTACTGCAAGGGCGATGGCCATGCCCTAATGGAAGCGGCAGATCGCCTTGTACAACATGGCTGGCTGGACGAGGTTCGGGTGGCCGACGCGAATCCGGATGTGGTGGCGCGGACCTATGCGCAGTGGTTTGGGCAGGCCAACAGCCAACACACGCACACCCACACAGGTGCACCCTTGTTCCCGCAGTTGTGGGGCTTTGATCAGATCGAGACCCGCTATGTGCTGCAGCTTGATGTAGACGTGCTGGTCTGCCTGGCCGACATGAAACAGGCGATGGTGGATCCCACGGTCTGGTGCGTCGGGTTCAACATCCCCAAGGCTGTTGCCGGGTTTGCGGCCTACCATGGCGAACCGGGGCAGTTCGCACCCGAGGTGCGTTTCGGATTGCTCGATCTGCACCGTGTCAGATCTTGCCAGCCTTTCCACAACCCCGTGGTGGAGGCCCGGTACCAGCTGATGTGGCATCGGGCGCTGCAGGCTGCTCAGCCACGCCTCGGCAGGCGAAGCGTTCGGGGGGGTGACAGCCGCAGTTGCTACGTTCATCCGTTGAATGCCGACAAACACCTCGGACAGCTGGCTGTTGTGCGTGATCTTTTCAGTCAGGGAGTGATCCCGGCAGAGCAACACGAACACTGGGACCTGGTGGCCGGTGCGCATTGGACATACCCCAGGCGCTGTGAAGACGTGGTGGTTCTAGCACTGGGGCGCGAGACACCACCAGACAAGCTGGACCGCTTCCTAGGATCGCTCGAGCACCAATCGCGACAGGACTTCGGTGTCATCCTGGTAGATGACGGTGGCCTGTCCGGGTCAACACATGGTGGGTGGACGGCTGACAATGATCCGGCGCACATCTCGCGTGGGGTACTTGGAAAACTTCCGCGAGTGCGTGCGCGAGATATGCACGCGGCCCGAGACGCTGGTCGTTGTGGTCGACCAAGACGATGCACTCATGGGGACCGACGTCGTCGATAGGCTGTGGGCGCTATGGCGTGACGGCGCCGATCTGATCAACGCTCCGATGTTCCGCCCGGAGAAGCCAACGCAGCTGTACCCGGTCGACCACGTTGCACCCCGGCAGAAGGGCGGTGGGAATGTTTGGGCCCACTTGCGTGCGTTCCGCAAGTCACTTTACGAGCAAGTTCCAAGCGACTGCTGGCACGATGCTCCTGACCCGATGTGCCTCAGTGATTTTCTCACGATGGTGCCGATGACTGAACTGGCCTGCAAGCCTGTCTTCATGGATGGACCCTACGTTTACCTTCATGACCGTCAGCCCTACGGGGACGATCGCAAGAAACGCGAAGCAACAGTGAAGTCATGGCTGTTCAGCCAACCATCCCTGCTCGCTGACGCAACAGGAGGAAGGACCGGCGCTGAGCGGACCTCAGACGTTCAGCCAGTCGGTTGACCACCTTGGACGCCTGATGGTCAAAGAGCCACCAGTTGGCGGTTTCGCTCACGTTTCTCTGCAGGTGAAAGCATCCCTCCAGCTGCCGGGTGACGGCAGATTCATGCAGCAGGCTGTCGCTGGACTGAACCTTGCGGTGTGCAAGCTGGATCAATCGCGAAAGGGACCCGGATTGCTGCGCAGCAAGCAGCGCCTCAAGTACGTCGCTATGTGCAACGAACGCGACATCGGTTGATGGCTCGTTGTATGTCTCGGTCAGTTCGGTGGTCAATGGCCAGCTCCAATTGCTTGGCGGGTCTGACAACCATCGCGAGAGGCTCATGCGTCGCTCCCCCAGCCAGTTGTGGAACATCTGCGGTAAGGGTTTGCGTAGCGGCAGATGGGGCGGACGCACGAGTGTTGGGTCAAATCCGATGCCATCAACCCACACGCGGGTGTGCAGAGCCCACAGCGCGTGAATGACCATGAATCCTGTTGAAGGGAGGCATCCAAGTCTTTCCATCTGGTCCGAGACATTTTCATGGGCACTGTCTTGGAGGTAGTCCAGCCAGTGCAACAGGCCCCCCGAATCGGATCGCAAGACAAGGGTATGTTTCCTGTCGATCGGTTCTTGCGCCGTGTAGGCATTGACAAGTGTCGATGCATAGCCCTGAATCTGTGCTTCGTTGAAGGTTACCGTCATGTCGGCCCTCAGTCCTGGGTGAAGTATCCGATCACCATTGCCTGCGACCAGCACGACGCAAGGTCCAGAAGAGGCAGCGGTACGGGGCATCATTCTGAGTGGGCTTGACTGTTGCGGGAGGCAGAACATCTGGGGTAAGCGCACCAAGGCGCCGCGTGCGCGCTACAAAGGGGTCTGCAACGTCTGCAGCACCCCAATGAGCTGACACTCAACATCTGTGATTGTCTGAGCCTGTATGACCGAAATGCGGCAAGCACTGCGGGCTCAGCTTTCTATCACCACTGTCTGCAATCGCTCCACAGTCGACCTCTGGCGACCGGACGACGGTTGCAGAGTGCTTTCTGCCACTTGGATTCGCGCCAAGAATGGCTGTTTTCGACCAAAGCAGCCATTCGTTCCCTGCCGATCCTTTTCCCCACGAAAAGCTAATCCTCATCTGAGCCTTGATCTTTTGGGGCCATCGGACAGCAATTGGTGAACTACTCATGCAAGTGAGTTTGCAACGACTCTTGCCGACTGACTGCGAAGCCGTGATCAATTTCCATCGCAGAGAGAGGAGCATTCAGCTGAACTTTGCCCTACGTTGATCTCGGCACGCCCAAGTGCTCCTGACGTACGTCAAAGAGAGGGTCACCGGCTTCGTCCGCGTGGAAGTGGACACACGCACGGTCCGCGACAAATGCGAAGCTCTTGCTAGCCATTAGAGTCCCCTTGTTACCGTCGTACTCGAGGAACGCGGAGCCGCGTGTTTGACCATGCCAGGGACATATCAATTGCGTGAACAAGCCGACTGCGGTTGACGCCAAGAGGCCGTTGGGCCACACGACCTGCGGCTTGCCGCCAGCGGCGCCGTAGTTGCGGGCTTCCTGGGCTAACGCTTCTTCGGTCACCAAACCCATGCAGCGAAGGCACGGGTTGCCTGGCGTGATCATTACAACCTGCCCCGAGATGAGAAAGCCTGCACCCACCTTGTGCACATCCATTCCAATGTCGATGTACGGGATCAGGAACCGCTGGCAAAACTTGTCGAGCTGATCCTTTGCCGCCATGGCGTCCAGGCAGCCGATCAGCACGTCGCAGGTCTGGAGCTCTTTGGAAACTTCTTGCCACTGTGCAGGGAGGGCCTCGATATTGGCATCGGCCACGACGGCACGGATCACGCGCTCGGCGATTTCCACCTTCAAGGTCCTGCGTTTCACGTCTTCCAGGGTGCCGCCGACTAGGCGGTTCAGATTCGTCTCGTCGATGGTGTCAGGATCGACCAGCACATAGTTGCCGACACCAAGGTGGGCGAGTTGCTGGACGACGTGCGAACCGCCACCGCCCAGGCCAACGATTCCGACCTTTGCGCGCTTCAAGTTCTGTTCGCTCGTGGCGCCCAGGAAGCTTTGACGGTCATGCTTGCTCATAACAACCTCCAAATTTCAGGACTGAGCGGCCCACCTGCGTGAACCCATCGACGTGCTGCGGCTTGGCATTCTTTGCTGTCCACACCAAGCCCCTGGCGCTTGTGTTGCTCAGGACTAGCAGGCCATGGGGCGTGCGCGGAAGCGCGTTGAAGAAGCCGGGTACAAACTGTGCGCCACTGACTAGGTCGGTTTTCGAGAAGGTCGGCACGCCCCAGCCACCATGGGTGTGGATGTGCAGGAGCGCCGACTTGCCCGGGTGCGCCACCTCGATCGCTTGGCGCATCGCATCCGACCCGATCTGGGCGCCAACCGTCGCACTGGTCTCGTAGTGTTCGTCGGCCACTATGTGGTAGCTCCGGCAGAGCAGGAGGATGTCGCCTTTTGGGGAGCGCGTTGCCCCAGCAGTCAGGAAGCCAACGCGTTCGAACGCGAACGGGTGGCGGCGGTGCAGGTCGGCTCGGACCCGAGCCAGTAGCGCCTCAGTAATCTTGATGTGGATCTTCATCGGAATGCCTTCAGGTGATTCATCAGTATCTGCACCCAGGGGAGCGCCGCGTCGACACCCTGCCAAGAGCAGGCCCACCACGTGCGCCCTCCCAACGAGTGGGCCGTCCAGTTGTTCGCGCTGCCGCCGGGGATCTGGCGGTCCATGAAGAGGCGCGTCTGGTAGCCGGTGTGATCGTGCGGGTGGAGCAAGGCATCGCAGACTACGGTGCCGTCTCGCGTCTCGACCTTGAGGCCTGGCAGGAAGGCCAACAGGCGGCCTCCCTCCTGGAACGCCTCTGCGCTGGGCACGATGGTCTGCAACGCTCTAAGTTGCTCGGCGCTCATGACGACTGCCCCCGCGGCGGATGAGACGTGAAGTGCATGCCGGCCTTGAGCTTGAGCTCCTGCCCGGGCTTCAGCTCGAGCAGCTTGCCATTGACCCACAAGTCGAGCAGGTAACCCGGCTCAACCTGGAAGATGGCAATCAGCTGCTCGGTCGTGTACGAGCTCTTTTGCAGCTCGAACGGCTGTTCGTTGTAGAGCACCTTAATCAGCTTGCTGACCTTGCGGGTCTTGAACTGCTCGGTGCCCTTTTGGGACAGGTCCACCACGTCGTCATCGTCGAGCACTTTGTCCGGCGCGTCTTCCTGCTGCTGAACCAACTCGAACTCGTCGTCTTTGAGCACGAGGCGCAGCAAGGTGCTGGCGTTGACCTTCGCACGCGGCCACTCGAGCTTGAGACCGTCGAGGAAGAAGCGGAAGGTCGCATCACCTTCGATGACGAAAAAGCGCTCCACGCCTGGCCGGGCCAGGTCAACGAGCTCTTCCGGGCGAAGCTCCTCCAGCGCGCCGCTGAGAAGTTGCTGCAGGACGATCACCTCGTCGATGGAGTTGAAGCCCGCAGCCTCTGCGACCTGACGTCCGGTCACACGGTCGTCGTCGATGCGCGCGCTGCGCGGGTTGAAGTGCTCGTCGAGCACTTGAATGGCTTGGCCCTGTTGACGGGGTGCCTTGTTTTCTTGCGGTTGAGTAGCTTGGTTCATGGGGGTTTCCCGTCTGGAATGCAGAGCCAGCTCTGCTTGCGATGATGATTTTATGTGTATAAACTCACCATGAACTACATGTTAGAACATCAAAAACTAACTGTCAACTGGCGATCATCTGGCGATCTTTACAAGTTTTTGCGGCTACTTACCGTTGACAAAATCGCCATTTTTCAAGAACATGAGGGCCCCTGCCACCGGAGACTTACCATGAACACACCCTCGAAAAAGACCCTCACGCTAGTCCTCTCCGACGTAGAGATGGACGTTCTGGATTCGCTGTCGTCGGAGAAATCGCTATCGAAGACCGCCGTCCTACGCCAGGCATTGCGCCTATATCAAACCGTGGACATCCGTCAGCAGCGTGGCGAGAAGCTGTTCTTCGAAAGTGAAAACAAAGAAAAGGCGGAGCTGATGCTCCTGTAGACCAAATGCTTGCGCTGTTCAATCGACACACCCAACAGATGGAGACGGCCAACTTGGTCGCCCGCATCGAAGCCGAAGATGTGAGCTCATTCGAGCAGCGCTGGCTCCCGCCGATGCAGGCAAAGAGGGAGGAGCTTCGCCAATCAGGCAAGCTCACGCTTGAAGAAGCAACACGTTGGAACGTGGCAGATGCGCACTGGGAATGGCCGTCGAAGGTGCGGAAACGCGCTGGCCAATTGCAGTGGGCCTCTTACGCCCTTCGATGTGGCGGCGACACGCAGGGACTGTTGTTCTTAAACATGATCTACAAGTGCCGGCGCCCTGAACAGCTCAAACAGCACATGGTTTACGTGGACCTCGTTTCCACCGCACCTTGGAATCGACCGAGGCTGACGCCCAACCCGATGTATGGCGGCGTCGGCACGATTTTGGTCACCGAGGCGATCGTTCGGAGTCTCGACGAAGGATTTGAAGGAAGGGTCGGCCTGCACTCATTGCCAGGTGCCCAGTCCATTTACCAACAAAAGTTCAAGATGGATTGCCTAGGGCCAGATCCTGACTACGGCAACCTTCTCTACTTCGAAATGACGCCTCAGCAGGCAGCCGCTTTGCTCTCGAGCACTGCGCTCTAGACTGGAGTAATTTATGAATAGCAAGCATCGGCCGGACCACCAGTGGTACGCGCGCATGATCCAAGACACACTGGACGACGACTTTGTGATTGGCCCCGCATTCGACGCGAAGGCCAAGGAAGCCGCAGCACCTGCTGAACAGCCACTCACTGTCGCCTTCGGGCTTCTGGTGAAGTTGTCTCGGCGCGCGAAGCGGCTCAGCGTTGAAGAACTGGCGGAGAGGCTTTCGGTGGAAGTCGACGAGCTTCAGCACATCGAACATGAACCTGAGTTCCGCGCTCGGCCGAGGACGATCTCCAAGATCGCCAACTTCTTAGACGTGCCGATTGAGGAAGTGATGAAGCTAGCTGGTGCCGCGGTTTCCAACGACGCACTGTTCAATACGCATGCGCTGAAGTTCGCTGCGCATTCGGACGACATGACGGCACTTACGCGTGAAGAGCAGGAGGCCCTAAAAAGCTTCGTGCGCTACCTTCGTGACCAGGAGTAATTGACACATGCGTGAGCTTGTCGGTCAGTCTGAACAGCGTGATATCGATCTGCTGATTGACAAGATCCTGAGGGACCTGGGACGACCCGAACCTCCGCTCGACCTGCGGATGGTTCGGGAACTTCTTCGGCTCGACCGTATGTACTATTCGTCGACCGACGTAGGTCCGCTTGCCGAGTTCGCCCACCGCGTAAAGGTCGCCGGCAAGCGCCTTGTAGAGGACCCCAAGCTGATTCTTGATGTGGTGAAGAAAGCCAAGCTTAGCGGGCTGTGGCTGCCTGATGACCGCAAAATCCTCATCGACAAGGAAGTCCCCGAGCTTAAACACCGCTGGATCGAGGCACACGAGATCAGCCACAGCATTGTCCCCTGGCACAACGAGTTTCTGCTCGGTGACACCGAGATCACGCTTGCGCCAGACTGCAACGAAATAATCGAAGCCGAAGCCAATTTTGGTGCTGGCCGTATGCTGTTTCTCGGCGACAAGTTCAGCATCGAGGCGAAGGACTACGAAACCTCGTTCAAGAGTGTCCAGGCGCTCAAAGGGCGATTCGGCAATACGCTGACATCGACGTTCTGGCGATTTGTCGAGGATCGCGACCCTCTTGAGCCGACCTTTGGCCTGATAAGCACACACCCCAACCACGCTGACATCGGACCCACAAAAGACGGTAGTGGCGTCCACTACTTCATCAAGTCAGCTGCGTTCAGGAAAATGTTCCCCACAGTCACTGCGGTCCAATTGTTCGAGCTGATTCGGCTGCGCACGAGTTGGAAGCGTCGCGGGCCTGTGGTTGAAGGCACCGCTCCGCTGATGGATGGTGGCGGCTCTTCGCGGACCATCGTTCTGGATGGCTTCTGTAACACCCACCAAGTACTCACATTGGGTCGGCTGGCGCGATAGCATCCCGACTTCCAGCGCGGACGACGGATAGTGACCGTCAGCCCGAATCCGCCTGACAAAAACGAGCGTTTCCAATCGCTGCACAGCCGACTTTCCTCGTTGAGCCGTAGTGCATGGAGGCGAGCCGTTCTATTGCAAGTATTCCCGAGATGCTCTCTCACCGAAGGTCAGTACCGCTCGCAGGCCTAGCTCCCCTAGGAGATGCGCACGCAAAGGGACGCGAATGGACTGATCTGTGCATTGAGGGATGTCGATCTGCAACCACCACCTGTCGTCGTCATCCCGATCAAGCTCGACATCCAACTTCATCAACCAGGGGGTTCTTTGGAGGGCGCACAACCAAGAAGCCACGGCGCTTGGAATCGCCTCTAGTGGTCGCTGCGGCGTGCCAACCAGCAACGGGGTGGAACTGTGGTGTTGCGCAAGTGCTGAACCGAGAATTGCTTTCAGACGTTGATCGCGCTGCGTTTGTCCCAGCAAACGGCTTGGCCATCCAGTGGGACTGCTGGCTGCAATAAGAAGAACGCGAAGCCGAACATCCAGCTCCTGGGTCGATTCCGCCGGCAGGGTGAGCTTGTGGTGGAACGTGGGGCCAGTAGGGAGGGTGTGCTCCAACAAGTATTGAGTGTCCCTCTGTCCCCAGTGGCTGAAATCCCTTGCGTCTAGACAGCGTCTCAGCGGACGGAGCGTCACCTCACTTGGTGCCCAAGCATCCAGTGCGGCCTGCACGCAAGTCCAATCCACAATTGCTTCCAACTGTTTGGTCGCCTTGTTCACGGGTGACCTAACCGCATCGCTGGAAACCACTGGCACCGCGAGGATCTCCGAAAAAGTTACTTTGTTTCGATGGCGAAAGGCCATGCGTGTTGCCTCAAGGCATGCTTGATCGAGTGAAATGAGTGGGGACGACCCTTTGCGGTTGCATACATGCTCTTGCTGGGAGGACAGAGTGCCCTGAATCGGATCTAGCCGCGGCAAGGAAGGGTTGTCCAGTTCCTCACTGATGAAAAGGCCTACGTCGTGGATCTTCACTGCTCACCCTTCCCACCTGACAGGGAAAACAGCACGAACAAGAGCAATGCTGCCACCCACCAATTGTTTAGATCCATGGTCAAGTGCTCCGCACGTCAGTCACTTGACGGCTGCAGTGAGGCAGTTTGGCGCCGTGTATGCGAAGGAGGGCGTACAGAATGTGGAGCCGTCGCGCTGGCACAGTGCTGGGCTCGGCGAATTCACGCAGACCTACTTCGTCGATCATGGCGTCCAGCAGCGGATCAATCCGCGCTCGGTCGGTCCAAACTGAAAACGCAACCGGCCTGACCTGGCGCAATTTGAGGAAGAGGGCGATCCTGCCGACCTTGGAAGTCAGGAGCCAGTGAGGCCAGACCTTCCATTGCCATTGTTCGTCGTCCAATTGACAGTGCTGTCGCAGGCTTTGACGCCACATCGTGGCGCGGTATTTGTCTTCCATGGGGTACTCATGTGGTGATTGGTCACACATCAAGATCCCATAGGAAGACGCTGTGTCAAGGCCACAAGTCAAGAAACATGTGAGGCTGGCGAGTTGCCGCATGGCTTCATGCATGGTGGCCCGCAGATTTTGGATCTACGAAAGCTTCTGCCTCTCTCAATTGACCAGCTCTAGAACCAGTCAGATTGAGTAATGCAATCTGAGTCCAGTCGGTCTAAATAAAGGTGCAGAGAACAGGGTTTGAGGGGTTGATTTTGGACGCAGCCATGGGAGGCTTGTACTCAACCAAACCACTTTGATCCCCATGTCTACAGACAACACTCCCCTACCTACAAAACAATTCTTTCGGTCTTCAAAAGAAGATGCTCAGGCCCGCGAAAACACCGATGTTTGTGATCAGCGAAAAAGCACTTTGCAAGAGGCAGAAGAAGGACTCACGAACTGCTCTGATCAGGCACCAGGGCCGGCAATGGAGAGACCTCTCAAGCAACCTGACCGTTTCAGAGCGCGTGATGCAGTCAGGGGTTTTTTCGCACGCATGCTCGTTGCTGCACGGTCCAACATCTATGTTCAAGCGGCTGCCCGCGGTATCGCCGAGGGGAAGAAAGCAGTCAGGTCCTGGG
>LNFM01004928.1_pt1 | contig 23855 bp, 21 predicted proteins | sample 596031 | NCBI WGS metagenome assembly LNFM01 (sample SAMN04254537, study PRJNA301005) | activated carbon metagenome | isolation source: dual media filters at the Ann Arbor, Michigan drinking water treatment plant | place: USA: Ann Arbor | reverse complement strand
TTTGGCGGCGCTGCGGACCGCAGGTTGCCCGCGGCCGGCTTTGCAAACCGCCACCGCCACCTTAATGGTGGATTCCGCGGCGGAGGCTCGCCGCGCCCTTTGCTCAGGACCGGGCTGACAGCCCAGAACGTGACGATGCCGATGCGCCCCGCATTCGGCGGTCCGCGCCTCCTGCTCCGCCGCCTCCGCGAGGTGATGGCGGAGCAGATCTCGGCGCAGGAACGCCTCGACAAGATCGTGGTGCTGATCGCGGCCAACATGGTGGCCGAGGTCTGCTCGGTCTATGTCCTGCGCGTCGACGCCACGCTCGAGCTCTATGCCACCCAGGGCCTCAACCGCGAGGCGGTCCACCTGACCGTCATGCGCGCCGGCGAGGGTCTCGTCGGCCTGGTGGCGCAGACGGCCGAATCGCTGAACCTCTCGGACGCCCAGGAGCATCCCTCCTTCTCCTTCAAGCCGGAGACGGGCGAGGAGATCTTCCACTCCTTCCTCGGCGTGCCGATCCTGCGCGGCGGCAACACGCTCGGCGTCCTCGTCGTGCAGAACCGCGCGCACCGGAAATACGAGGAAGACGAGGTCGAGGCGCTCCAGACGACCTCGATGGTGCTGGCGGAGATGATCGCCTCGGGCGAGCTCTCCGCGCTCGCCCCGCCCGGCCAGGAACCCGCCGCACGCCGCCCCCTGCACCTGCCCGGCGAGGGCCTCGCCGAGGGCGTCGGCCTCGGCCACGTGGTGCTGCACGAGCCGCGCATCCAGGTCACCAAGCTGATCGCCGACGATCCCGCCCGCGAACTCGTCCGCATCGAGGCGGCGATCGAGGCCCTGCGCGCCGAGATCGACCACATGCTCGACGCCGAGGACGTCGCCCGCGGCGGCGAGCACAAGGACATCCTCGAGGCCTACCGCATGTTCGCCCACGACCGCGGCTTCGTGCGCCGCCTGAAGGAGGCGATCGGCACCGGCATCACCGCCGAGGCGGCGGTGGAGCGCGTCCAGTCGGACAACCGCGCCCGCATGATGCGCCAGACGGACCCCTATCTGCGCGAGCGCATGCACGACCTCGACGACCTCGCCAACCGCCTGATGCGCCAGCTCACCGGCGCCAAGGGCGAAGTGCGCATGGACCTGCCGGACAACGCCATCGTCGTGGCGCGACACATGGGCCCGGCGGCGCTCCTCGACTACGACCGCTCGCGCCTGCGCGGCCTCGTGCTGGAGGAGGCGGGCGCCACCAGCCACGTCGCCATCGTCGCCCGGGCGCTGGGCATCCCCACCGTCGGCCAGGCGGCGAACGTCACCAGCCTCGCCGATCCCGGCGATGCGATCATCATCGACGGCGCCACCGGCGAGGTGCACCTCAGGCCCACCAGCGACGTCGAGAGCGCCTATGCGGAAAAGGTGCGCTTCCGCGCCCGCCGCCAGGCCCAGTACGCCGCCATCCGCCACCTGCCGGCGGTGACCCGCGACGGCGTCGAGGTCAAGCTCAACCTCAATGCCGGCTTGATGGTCGACCTGCCCTTCCTCGAGGAGACCGGCGCCTCCGGCATCGGCCTGTTCCGCACCGAGCTGCAGTTCATGGTCGCCAACGCCCTGCCGCGCACCGCCGAGCAGCTCGACCTCTACCGCAAGGTGCTGGACGCCGCCGGCGACCGCCCCGTCACCTTCCGCACCCTCGACATCGGCGGCGACAAGGTGCTGCCCTACATGGACGTCATCCAGGAGGAGAACCCGGCCATGGGCTGGCGGGCGATCCGCCTCGGCCTCGACCGTCCGGGCCTCCTGCGCAGCCAGGTGCGCGCCATGCTGCGGGCCGGCGCCGGGCGCGAGGTGCGCATCATGTTCCCCATGGTGGCGGCGGTGGAGGAGTTCGACGCCGCCAAGGCCATCGTCGAGCGCGAGCTGACCCATCTGCGCCGCCACGACCACCGCATGCCCGACCGGGTGCAGATCGGCGTCATGGTCGAGGTGCCGGCCCTGCTGTTCCAGCTCGACGAACTGCTGCCGCGCGTCGATTTCCTGTCGGTCGGCTCCAACGACCTCGTCCAGTTCATGTTCGCGGTCGACCGCGGCAACAGCCGCATCGCCAACCGGTTCGACGTGCTCTCGCCGCCCATCCTCCGGGCGCTGCGCCTGCTCGCCCGCAAGGGCCGCGAGCACGGCAAGCCGGTCACCCTCTGCGGCGAGCTCGCCTCCCGGCCCCTCGAGGCCATGGTGCTGGCCGGCCTCGGCTATCGCTCGCTGTCGCTGTCCCCCGCCGCCATGGGGCCGGTGAAGTCCATGCTGCTCGACCTCGACCTGTCGCGGCTCGCAGCCCTGCTCGACGACCTCATCGACCAGCCCCGCCAGGGTGCCTCCATCCGCCAGCGCCTGCGCGACTTCGCCGAAGCCGAGGGCGTGACGCTCTGATGCTGCCGCTCGCCAAGCTCCAGGCGCTGATCGTCCGGCGCGATCTCGTCGAGGCCGAGCTCTCCGCCGGCGTCGAGGGCGAGCGCTACGTGGCGCTGTCGCGGGAATTCTCCGAGCTGACGCCGGTGGTCGAGGCGATCCACGCCTACCGGACGGCGCAGGCCGAGCTCGCCGACGTCGAGCAGCTCATCGCCGACCCCGCGACCGACCGGGAGATGGCCGACCTCGCCCACGAGGAGAAGCCGGCGCTGGAGGAGCGTCTCGCCGCCCTCGAGCACCAGCTCCGCCTCGCCCTGCTGCCGAAGGATGCGGCCGACGCCAAGAACGCCATCCTCGAAATCCGCGCCGGAACCGGCGGCGACGAGGCCTCGCTCTTCGCCGGCGACCTCTTCCGCATGTACGAGCGCTATGCCGCCCTGCAGGGCTGGACCATGGAGCTGATCTCGGCGAGCGAGGGCACGGTCGGCGGTTACAAGGAGATCGTCGCCGAGATCCGCGGCGCCGGCGCCTATGCCAGGCTGAAGTTCGAGAGCGGTGTCCACCGCGTGCAGCGCGTGCCGGCGACCGAGTCCGGCGGCCGTATCCATACCTCCGCCGCCACCGTCGCCGTCCTCCCCGAGGCGGAGGAGGTCGACGTCGCGATCGCCGAGGACGACCTCAGGATCGACGTCATGCGCGCCCAGGGCGCCGGCGGCCAGCACGTCAACAAGACCGAGTCGGCGGTGCGCATCACCCACATCCCGACCAATACGGTCGTCCTCGTGCAGGACGAGCGCTCGCAGCACAAGAACAAGGCGCGGGCCATGGCCATCCTGCGCTCGCGCATCTTCGACGAGGAGCGCCGCCGCCTCGCCGCGACACGCGCCGAGGACCGCAAGCTGCAGGTCGGCTCCGGCGACCGCTCCGAGCGCATCCGCACCTACAATTTCCCGCAGGGGCGGGTCACCGACCACCGCATCGAGCTGACGCTCTACAAGCTGCCGGAGATCATGGCAGGGACCGCGCTGGGCGAGATCATCGACGCGCTCATCGCCGATCACCAGGCGAGCCTCCTGGCGCTGGATACGGCGGCGTGATCCCCGCCGGCACGACCCTCGCCGCGGCGCGCCGCCTCCTCGCGGACAGGCTGGCGGCGGCGGGCATCGACGATGCCGGCACCGAGGCGCGGCTGCTCCTGAAGCTCGCCACGGGCCGCGACGCGGCTCTCGCCGGGTCGGCGGCCGAGACCTGTCTCGACGCGGCGGAGGCGACCCGCGCGTCCGCCCTCGCGGCGCGGCGCGCAGCGCGCGAGCCCTTCGCGCGCATCGCCGGCTGTGGCGCCTTCCACGGCCTCGATCTCGCGCTCAATCCCGCCTGCCTGGTGCCGCGGGACGACACAGAGGCCCTCGTCGATGCGGCGCTCCGCCTGCTGCCGGCGGGCGAGCCCGCCGCCATCCTCGACCTCGGCGTCGGCCCGGGCACCGTCCTGCTGGCGCTGCTGACCGAGCGGCCGGAGGCTCGCGGCCTCGGCATCGACCTTTCCGCCGAGGCTCTGGAAGCGGCGCGGCGGAACGCCGTGACGCTCGGCCTCGCGGATCGTGCCGACTTCGCCGAGGGGCGCTGGACGGATGGGCTGTCGGGGACCTTCGACCTCGTCGTCTCCAACCCGCCCTATATTCCCGCCCGCGACTGCGACGCGCTCGCACCCGAAGTGGCGCTGCACGACCCGCGCCTCGCCCTCGACGGCGGCGCGGACGGGCTCGACGCCTATCGCGCCATCTTCGCAGGGGTCGGCCGCGTCCTGAAGCCGGGCGGCCACGTCGCGGTGGAGATCGGCATCGGCCAGGCGCCGGATGTCACGGCCATTGCCTGCGCCTGCGGCTTCCGCCTGGAGCGGCTCTCGTCCGACCTCGCCGGCATCCCGCGCGCGCTCGTCTTCCGGCAGGCAGGTCCCGCCGGCTGAGCCGGGCCCGTCAGTCCTCGCCGAGGGCGAAGATGGTCGCGTGATATTCGGCCGAGTCGGTGAAGCCGACGTCGAAGGTCACCACCACCACCACGGCGATGCTGCGGCCGTTCTCGCTGCGATAGACGTCGGTGACCCGCGCCTGGTGGAAGCAGGTCTTCGGCGGCAGGATGAAGGGCAGCGCCGCGCTCTGCTCGCGGAAGGCCTTGGGCGCACGGGTCGCCGCCTCCGGGTCCCAGGAGGGCACCTCCGGCTTCAGCGTGACGGTGAGCGTATGGGCCTCGCCCGTGGCGCGCTCGCGGCAGGCGAGGTCGGGATCCTCGGGGACCGGCATCTGCGCGGTGACGGTGTATTTCATCGCCGTGCCGGGATGGGCGCCGATGATGTCGGGCTCGCCCATGACGCGCACGGGGCCGGAGGTCTCGGTGAGGTCGGTGAGGGCCTGGCCGCCGAGCCGCCGCCCGGGATCGGTCAGCCGCAGGGCCCGCAGCGGCCGCTGCGTCACGCCGCGGGTCCAGCGCCGCACGGCGGCCGTGGTGGCGCTCGCCTCGTCGTCCTCGGAGAAACGGAAGCCGCGCATGGCGGCGCGGCGCGGATCGGCCGCCTCGCTGTCCCAGGCGACCTGCGTCACGCCGCGCGGGAAGCCGCGGGCGGAACGCCCGGTCGTCGCATCCACTACGTCGACGGCGAAGGCGCCCTTCTCGTTGACGCCGTCGCCGCCCTCCTGCTCGAAGCCGAAATGGCGGCCGTCGGCGGAAAAGCCGAGGATGCGCAGCTCGGGCGCCCGTCCGAGTTCCCGCGCCGCGGTGGGCGTGGCGAGGGCAGCCAGAAGGGCGAGGCAGGCGAGGGCACGGCGGGTGGGCATCGGGGCGGTCCGGGTGGGGAGGGCGACGGCCGCCTTGTCGCCGATGCCGCGCTCCGCCCCATGTCGCCCGGGGATGCCGGTCGTTTCCCCTGTTGCCATCCCCAAAAACAAATCCCCCGGCCGCGAGGCCGGGGGATCGTTCGATCGGGGATGCCGGATGGGCGGGCGCTTACTGGTCGCGCTGGCCGAGCAGGGACATCAGGAACTGGAACATGCCGACGAAGTCCATGTAGAGCTGGAGGGCGCCGAAGATGGCGGCCTTCTGCACGATGGAGCCGTCGTTCGCATAGGCCAGGCTGTAGATGTACTCGTTCTTGATGTTCTGCGTGTCGTAGGCGGTGAGGCCCGCGAAGATCAGCACGCCGACCACCGAGATGATCCACTGCAGCATGGTCGAGGGCGTGCCGGTGAAGGCGGCGATGCCGATGTTCACCAGCATGGCGATGATCAGGCCGAAGAGACCCATCATCAGGAAGGTGCCCATGCCCGAGAGGTCACGCTTGGTGGTGTAGCCCCACAGCGACAGCGCGCCGAAGGAGGCGGCCGTGATGAAGAACACCCGGGCGACCGAGGTGTGGGCATAGACCAGCAGGATCGTGGTCATCGAGACGCCGACGAGCGCCGCATAGACCCAGAAGGTGATCTGGGCGGCGGGGGCGCTGAGACGATCGGCGCGGAAGGAGAGCAGCATCACCACGCCGAGCGGGGCGAGGATGACGACGAACTTGAACCAGCTCGCGAACAGGAAGGCGCCGAAGGGCGTCAGGTACTGGCCGCCGGCCACGCGCATGGCACCACGCGCCGTGCGGGCGGCGAGGTTCACGTCGCCCGTCACCGAGAGCATGTAGATGCCGAGGGCCGCCAGACCGGTGATGGCGAGGCCGATCATCATGTAGTTGTAGACGCCGACCATGTAGGAGCGAAGGCCCTGGTCGATCTGGGCCTGCTGAACGGCCGTCGGCTGGCCGTAACCGTAGCCACCGTAGGCCTGGGCATTCGGATCGTAGTGCGACATGGAAGAACCTCTGGCTTTCCCCTTGAGACGGTCCGCGACGGGTCCGTCATCCGACACGCAATATGGCTGAGGCCATGGCGGAAACAAGGCCCTCCCGCTCGCCGGTCCAGCATTGGCGGGACTTCGCGTCCCTTTGTCGCAAGTTTGCGCCGGCCCGCGGCGGCGGGTCACCCGGTGCTTTGCCCGCTCACATGTTGCGCAGCACCGGGGCGGGTTTCTCGCCGAGGGCCCGCCAGGTGCCGACGAGGCCGAAGCCGACGGTCAGCACGATGGCCAGCACGATGATGAAGAGGGCCTGCAGGGGGGCGAAGGCGAAGGGGATGTTCATCACCTGCGTCGTCACCACCCAGGCGGTGACGCAGCCGCTGGCGAGGCCGAACAGCGCCGTGACGGTGCCGAGCAGGGCATATTCCGTCGCATAGGTGCGGATCAGCATGGCGCGCGGCGCCCCGAGCGTCTTCAGGATCACCGCGTCGTAGACCCTCGCCCGGTGGCCGGCGGCGAGCGCCCCGGCCAGCACCAGGATCGCCGCCACCAGCGTCACCACGCTGGCGCCGCGGATGCCCGTGGCGATCTGCGTCGCGAGCTGGCCGACCGCCTCCAGCGCGTCCTTCACCCGGACCGTGGTCACCGCCGGGAAGGCGGCCGCCACCTGCTGCAGGAGGCCGATCTCGGTCTCCGCGCTCGCCGGCTGGCGATAGGTGAGGGTGGCGAGGTGGGAATGCGGCGCGCCGCGGAACGTGTTCGGCGAGAACACGACGATGAAGTTGATGCCGAGATTGTCCCACTGGATGTGCCGGAAATTGGCGATCCGCGCGGTGATGTTGCGGCCGAGCACGTTGACCGTCACCTCGTCGCCGAGCTTCAGCCCGAAGCCGCGGCCCATCCGCTCGTCGAACGAGACGAGCGGCGGACCGTTGTAGTCGGCCGGCCACCATTCGCCGGAGGTGATGCGCGAATTGCGCGGGACCGTCTCGCCATAGGTGATGCCACGGTCGCCGCGCAGCGCCCAGGCGATGTCGTCGCTGGCGCGGATCTCCTCGACCGGGCGGCCGCCGAGCCGCACGAAGCGGCCGCGCAGCATGGGCACGCGGTTGAGGTCGGCGCCCGGCGCCTTCTCGGCGATGAAGGCGTCGAAGCGCGGCGCATCCGAATTGACGATGTCGACGAAGAAGAAGGACGGCGCCCGTTCGGGGAGCGCGTCCTCGATCTGCCGGCGGAAGCTCGCATCGACCAGGGCGATCACCGCCAGCAGCGTCAGCCCGAGGCCGAGGGAGAGCACCACCGAGGGGGTGAGCGCGCCGGGCCGGTGCAGGTTCGACACGGCGAGCCTCAGGCTGGTGCGGCGCGAGCGCGGCATCCGCGCCGCCAGCGCCATGATCCCGGCCGCCACCAGCCGCAAGGCCACGAAGATGCCGGCAGCGCCCGCCATGAAGCCCATGGCGAGGCGCGGATTGAACGAGGTGACGACCGAGAGCGTCACCAGCACGGCGAGCGTGGCGGCGACGAGGGCGAGGTAGCGCGGGCGCGGCCAGCGCCGCTCCCCGTCCACCGTGTCGCGGAACAGCGCCGAGACCGGCACGTCGTGGGCGCGGCCGAGCGGCCAGAGCGCGAAGGCGAGCGCCACGAGGAGGCCATAGGCCGCCGCGGTGGCGAGTTCGCCCGGCTGGACGCTGGTCGCGACGGGAATGGGGATGGCCGATCCGAAGGCCGCCACCACCGCCGCCGGCAGGGCAGCGCCGAAGGCGAGGCCGATGGCGGTGCCGACCAGCGCGAGGAGGCCGACCTGGGTCAGGGTCGCGGCGAAGACCATGCCGCCGGTGGCGCCCAGCGCCTTCAGCGTCGCGATGTCGTCGCGCTTGCGGTCGACGAGGCTCGCCACCGCATTGGCGACGCCGACGCCGCCGACCAGCAGCGCGGTGAGGCCGACGAGGGTGAGGAACTGCGAGAAGCGTTCGATCTGGGTCGTCAGCTGCGGCGAGGCGTTCATCCGGGTGCGGATCTCGAAGCCGGCATCGGGGAAGCGGCCGCGGATGTCCGCGATCACGCGGCGCAGGTCGGCATCGCTCGCCTGGGTCGAACCGAGGTCGAGCTGGTACATCCAGCGGATCAGCGATCCCGGCTGGATCAGGCCGGTCTGGCGGAACGTGTCGAGGGAGAGGAGCAGGCGCGGCCCGAAACCGAGGCCGCCGGCGAGCCTGTCCGGCTCGCTGCGGATGACGCCGGCGATCCGCACGGGCAAGTCGCCGAGGATCACCTCGTCGCCGACGGCGACGCCGAGGCGCACCAGCAGCGCCGGCTCGACCAGAACGCCGGCCCGGCCGTCGCGGACGGCGAGGGCGTCGCGCGTCGATGCCGCCGGCTCGCTCTCCAGCGTGCCGACCAGCGGGTAGAGGCCCGGGTCCACCGCCTTGATCTCGACCAGCGAGGATTTGGCGGCATCGCCGAGGGCGGGGGTGCGCGCCATGGCGCGCGTCGTCGCCATGGTGGCGACCGTGCCGCGTTCGGCGAGCGCCGCGATGATGGCGTCGGGCAGTTCCCGGTGCAGCACCTGGAACGAGGCGTCGGCGCCGAGGATCACCCGGCCCTCGCGCGCCAGACCCTCGACGAGCCCGCGGGCGAAGGAGCCGACGCCGGCGATCGCCGCGACCCCGAGCGCGATGCAGGCGATGAAGGTGCCGAAGCCCCTAAGGCCGCCGCGCAGGTCGCGCAGGCCCAGGCGGATGGCGGTCGGCAGGCGGCTCGGCCGCGCCACGAAGCCGCTCACGCCACCGTCTCCGGCGCGCGGCTGTCCTCGACGATGACGCCGGAGCGCAGGCGAACCACGCGGTCGCAGCGCTCGGCCAGGGCCCGGTCGTGGGTGACGAGCACCAGCGTCGCGCCGCGCTCCGCCTGCTTGGCGAACATCAGGTCGATGATGGTGCGGCCGGTGGTCTCGTCGAGATTGCCGGTCGGCTCGTCGGCGAAGAGGATCTCGGGGCGCACCGACAGGGCCCGCGCCAGCGCCGTGCGCTGCTGCTCGCCGCCGGACATCTGCGTCGGATAGTGGTTGAGCCGCGTGCCGAGGCCGACCGCGTCGAGTTCGTCGGCCGCCCGGTCGAAGGCGTCGCGCGCCCCGGCGAGCTCCAGCGGCACGGCGACGTTCTCCAGCGCCGTCATGGTCGGGATCAGGTGGAAGGACTGGAAGACGATGCCGGCATGGCGGCCGCGGAAGCGCGCCAGCGCATCCTCGTCGAGGCCGGTGATGTCGGTGCCCGCCACGGTCACGCGGCCGGAATCCGGACGTTCGAGCCCGGCCATGACCATGAGCAGCGTCGACTTGCCCGAGCCCGAGGGGCCGACGAGGCCCACCGACTGGCCGGCCGCGATGGACAGCGACAGGCCCTTGAGGATGTGGACGCGCGAGGCGCCGCGCCCGAGCGACAGCTCGACCTTGTCGATGGCGATGGCGGGGCGGGCCAGGTGCGGCGGGTCGGTCGGCAGGGGCATGGTATCGGGATCGCTCGCATCGGGCCGCACGTTGCGGCATTGCACCTAAGACCCTAGATGGCACCGGTATCCGCCTTTGGGAAGGGAACCCCCGTGCGACAGTTCGTGATCGGCCTGACCGCCCTCCTCCTCGGCCTCGCCACCCTTCCGGCCGGGGCCCAGCAGGCCCGGCCCGTCAGCATCGTCGCCCTCGGCGACAGCCTCACCGCCGGCTATGGCCTCGGGCCCGCAGATGCCTTCCCCGTCCGTCTGCAGGCGGCGCTGAAGGCGAAGGGCCTCGACGTGACGGTGCAGAACGCCGGCGTCTCCGGCGACACCTCGTCCGGCGGGCTGGAGCGGCTCGACTGGGCGGTGGGCGAGGGCGTCGACGCCGTCATCCTCGAGCTCGGCGCCAACGACGCCCTGCGCGGCATCGACCCCGCCGTCACCCGGCGCAACCTCGACACGATCATCACCCGGCTCAAGGAGAAGCGGATCGCCGTCCTCCTCACCGGCATGCTGGCGCCGCCCAACATGGGCGGCCCCTTCGCCGCCGCCTTCAACCCGATCTTCCCCGAGCTCGCCGCGAAGCACGGCGTCCTCTTCGATCCCTTCTTCCTCGACGGCGTCGCCGCCGATGCCTCGCTCAACCTCTCCGACGGCATGCATCCCAATGCGAAGGGCGTCGATGTCATCGTCCGGCGCATCCTGCCGAAGGTCGAGGAGCTGATCGCCGAGGTCCGGTCTCGCCGCGGCGGTTGACCGGGGCCCGCCGGCCCCCTACCCACACCACACATCCCCGCAGCGATCGGTATCCCGCATGCAGACCCGTTCCCTCGGCCGCACCGGCCTGTCCGTTCCCGTCATCTGCCTCGGCACCATGACCTTCGGAGAGCAGAACACCGAGGCGGAGGGCCATCAGCAGATGGACTACGCCGTGTCCCGCGGCGTCACCTTCTTCGACACGGCGGAGATGTATGCGGTGCCGCCGAAGGCCGAGACCTATGGCGCCACCGAGCGGATCATCGGCTCCTGGCTGAAGAAGCGTGGCCGGCGCGACGACATCCTCATCGCCTCGAAGATCGCGGGCGCCGGCGCCATGACGTGGCTGCGCCCGGACGGCGCGCCGACGCGCCTCACCCGCGCGCAGATGCAGATCGCCCTCGACCAGAGCCTGAAGCGGCTCGGCACCGACTACATCGACCTCTACCAACTGCACTGGCCGGAGCGGCCGGCCCCCTTCGGTGCCAATCCGAGCCGGTTCGACGGCGAGGGCTGGACCCCCCGCGCCGACGAGACGTCGATCGCCGAGCAGCTCGAAACCCTCGGCGACTTCGTCAGGGCCGGCAAGGTGCGCTTCATCGGCCTCTCCAACGAGAGCGCCTGGGGCACCATGACCTTCCTCAAGGAGGCCGAGGCGCGCGGCCTGCCGCGGGTGCAGAGCGTCCAGAACGCCTATCACCTGCTGAACCGCACCTTAGAGACCGCCCTCGCCGAGGTGACGCTGCGCGAGCAGGTGGGCCTGCTCGCCTATTCGCCCCTCGCCCAGGGATTTCTCACCGGCAAGTACCTGGACGGCGCCCGTCCCGCCGGCGCCCGCGTCACCCTCTTCGACCGCCAGCAGCGCTACCAGAAGCCGGGCTCGGAGGAGGCCGTCCGCGACTATGTCGCCATCGCCCGCCAGGCCGGCCTCGATCCCGCCGTCATGGCCATCGCCTTCGTGGCGAGCCGTCCCTTCGTCACCTCCGCCATCATCGGTGCCACCTCCATGGCGCAGCTGAAGACGGCCATCGACGCCGGCGAGACGGTGCTCTCGCCCGACATCCTCGCGGCGATCGACGCCGTCCACCAGCTCAGGGGCAATCCGGCCCCCTGACGGACCGGCACCCTCCGGAGAAACCGCTTGGAATCCGCCGGCGGACGGGCTAAACATGGTTTCATAAGATTCGAAGCGGTCCGGGGTCATATCCGCGCGTCGAACGCAACATCAAACAGGTCTGGTGGGGTTTGGTACGTCGGAGCCAGGGCGCGAGGGGCGCCATGAATCCGATCCCGAATGAAGGACGAGGCGCGCACGAGGCGCGAAGGGCGGGACGCTCGAGCGTCGCCCTGAACCCTGAAGATCGTTGAAAGGCCGAACGCGGCAAGGCCGGGCGCAGGGCGCCTGCGAGGTCTGTCTGCGAGCGGCTTCAGAATCCGGACGCATCGCTTGGACGCGTGCTCCGCTTGAGGAGGTCGATAAAGGACCGACATGAGAAACAGCAACAACAAGCGCATGCGCGGCCGCAACAACCGCGGCGGCGGCAAGGGCCCCAATCCGCTCTCGCGAAGCTACGAGTCCAACGGACCCGACGTGAAGATTCGCGGCACGGCCCAGCATGTGGCGGAGAAGTATCTCCAGCTGGCGCGCGATGCCCATTCCTCCGGCGATCCCGTCTCGGCCGAGAGCTATCTCCAGCACGCCGAGCACTATTTCCGCCTCATCGCCGCCGCCCAGGAGGCGCTCCGCCAGCAGCAGGCGCCGCGCGTCGAGGGCCAGCAGGTCGACGACGAGGGGGACGATGACGACGACGACGATTTCGCCTCGCCCTTCGACAAGCGCTTCGAATCGCCCGTCCAGGCGAAGCCCGAACTGCCGCCGCAGCAGCAGCCCCGCGATTTCGGCGGCCAGCCGCGCGACTTCCAGGGCCAGCGCGACTTCCAGGGGCAGCGCGATTATCAGGGCCAGCGCGACTTCCAGGGGCAGCGCGAGCCGCGCGACTACCAGGGCCAGCGTGACTTCCAGGGCCAGAACCGCGGCGACCGCGATCGCTTTCCCGGCGGCCAGCGCTTCCCCGACCGGCAGGACCGGCAGGACCGTCCCCGTCCCCAGCCCGAGGTGGTGAGCGGCGAGCAGCCCGACATCGCCGGTCCGGGACCGGACGGCGAGGGCGGCCAGCCCCGCGACGGCCGTCCCTATGAGAGCCGCCGCGAGCGCTTCGAGCGTCGCCGCGCCGAGCGCTTCGCCGAGCGCCAGGCCCGCCGCGAGGCCGGCGGTTTCGACGCCGACGGTCCGGATGGCGGGGATCACCAGCCCCATGCCGCTCCGGCCCAGCCGGCACCCGCCGCGCGCGACGAGGATGCGGGTCTCGGCCTGCCCTCCTTCATCACCGGCGGCGCCGCCGTGGTGCCTGCCGTCGCCGAGGAGCGGGAGGCGCCCGCCCCCCGCGTGCGCAAGCGCCGGACGCCGCGCGTCGAGGATGATCCGGCCGCCCCGGCCGGCGAGAAGACCCCCGCCGCCGAGTAAGGCCGGCACCGATGGACTGCGCGAGGGCGTGCCGAAAGGCGCGCCCTTATGCGTTCTGGGAGCTTGCCCTCGGACGGCCGGACCGCTAGAGCGCGCCGACACGCGAAACGGGGGACCCGACCATGGCCACGCACAAGCTTCTCATCCTGCCCGGCGACGGCATCGGTCCCGAGGTCATGGCGGAGGTCGAGAAGGTCGTCGGCTGGTTCGGCAGCCAGGGCATCGCCGCCTTCGAGACGGAGCACGGCCTGGTCGGCGGCAGCGCCTACGACGCCCACGGCGAGGCCATCTCCAACGCCGACATGGCCCTCGCCCAGGCGGCGGACGCCGTGCTCTTCGGCGCCGTCGGCGGCCCGAAATGGGCTGACGTGCCCTATTCCAAGCGGCCCGAGGCGGGCCTCCTGCGCCTGCGCAAGGATCTCGGCCTCTTCGCCAACCTGCGGCCGGCCATCTGCTTCCCGGCGCTCGCCGCCGCCTCGTCCCTCAAGCCGGAGGTGGTCGAGGGGCTCGACATCCTCATCGTCCGCGAACTGACCGGCGGCGTCTATTTCGGCGAGCCGAAGGAGATCGTCACCCTCGAGGACGGCCAGCAGCGCGGCATCGACACCCAGCTCTACACGACCTCCGAGATCGAGCGCATCACCCGCGTCGCCTTCGAGCTCGCCAGGACCCGCCGCAACAAGGTCTCCTCCGCCGAGAAGCACAACGTCATGAAGACCGGCGTCCTGTGGAAGCAGGTCGTGACCCGCGTCCACAAGGCCGAGTTCGCCGACGTGGAGCTGGAGCACGTGCTCGCAGACAACTGCGCCATGCAGCTCGTCCGCTGGCCGAAGCAGTACGACGTCATCGTCTGCGACAACCTCTTCGGCGACATCCTGTCCGACGTCGCGGCCATGCTGACCGGCTCGCTCGGCATGCTGCCCTCCGCCTCGCTCGGCGCCGAAGACCCTGTCTCCGGCAAGCGCAAGGCCCTCTATGAGCCGGTCCACGGCTCGGCCCCCGACATCGCCGGCAAGGGCGCCGCCAATCCGATCGCGACGATCTCGTCCTTCTCGATGGCGCTGCGCTATTCGTTCAAGGCGATCGAGGCCGCCGACATGCTCGACAAGGCGGTGACCAACGTCCTCGCCTCCGGCCTGCGGACGGCGGACATCCGCTCCGACAACACCCATGTGGTCGGCACCGCCGGCATGGGCGACGCCATCATCAAGGAGCTCCGGCACCTCGCCGGCTGAGGCCGCAGGGGCGGCGGCGGGCGCCTCCCCGCCGGTCCGCCCGTCAGGTGCGGAAGTCGACGTTGATGCCCGGCTTGGTCATCTGCTTCGGCTGTTTCGACGTGCCGATGGTGGCGGTGAAGCCCTCGAGCCGCGAGAGATGCTGGCGCGCCTCCGGCGACAGCGTCACCGTGACGTTGGCCGTCTTGATGCGGGGCGCGCTGTCCGCGGGCCGCACGGCGCTGGCCGCGGACTGTCCGCCCGTGGCGCTGCCGCCCGCCGGGCCGACTGCGCCCGTACCGATCTGACCGACGGCCATCGCTGCCTCCTCCATCCGAATGTGAGGAGACCATGAAGAAACATGGTTAACCGAGGGTAAACGCCCTGCGCGGGTCCGGCACGCGCCGCCGTCAGAGGCGGTTGAGGCGGAGCGGCGAGGGCCGGCCGCCGCGCTCGGAGACCACCGGGGTCGCCTGCGTCGCGGCCGGGGTGGACGGGCAGGGAAGGCGGGCGAGCTCCGCCCGGGCGAAGAGGCTGGCGATGGCGGCGTCGCGCACGCCCACCGTGAACAGCCTGTCGACGAAGCACGAGGCGTCCTGGCGGCTGACGATCTCGGGGCCGCCGCTGCACACCCAGCCCGTGACGCGGATCCCCGCCTCGCTCTCGCGCAGCGCGAAGCCGAGGCAGGCCTTGCTGCCCTCGTCCGTGTCGATGGTCATGTCGGCGGTCTGCATCGGGCCGAACTTGGTGGCGAGCGGGATGGGATTGGGGGCGACCGTCGCCGACACGCCGAGGTCCGAGACGACGGCGCCGAGATCGGTGACCGCGGTGGCCGGCGCCATCTCGCCGCGATCGACGACGAGCGCCGCATGGCGGCGGGCATCCTCGGCCGAACCGAAGCGGAAGACCTCGCGCGCCAGCCCGTCGGACCGGCGGAACATCGCGACCTCCTGGCCGAGCGGCCGCCAGCGGGGCGCGTCGACGTCGAAGCCGCCGTGGCGCGCCGTCACCGGGCGCCAGACCGGCACGGGGTCGGCGGCCTCCTCGGCGACGAGGGACGGACGGATCGGCTCCGCCGCCGGCCGGTCGCCTCCCGCAAGGTTGACCAGCAGCACGACCGGCAGCGCCGCCATGATGGCGAAGGCGCCGAGGGCGAGCAGCGCCGGTGCTGTCCGCCTGTCCGGCAGCCTGACGACCTCTCCAACCGTTGTGCGCAAGACCCGCTCTCCGTTCGACGGGGCGAGCCTGCCAGCGAAGCGACCACCGCGGGGTTGAGCGGCATGGTTGACGCACGGTAAATGTGCAGCGTGGTGAATGGTTTATGAGCATTCACCACCGTCACCCCGGGCAGCGTTGCTGGCTTGCAACACGGTCTCGCCGCCGCGTCGCCACAAAGCAAGGAGTCGTTGACTCTCGTTCCGGATTTTCTTCTCTCGACAACTGAAGAGAAACTGATCGCCCCGCTCTTTCGGCGCGTGACCGCCGGTGGGTATGGGCGGTATGGGAGAGGGTCATGGGACGTCGTTGGGCGCGGCCGCTGGCGGCTGCGGGTCTGGTCGCTTGTGCAGCGGCAGGTATCTCGGCACCGGAAAAGGCCGAGGCGCGGGAGATCGTGCGGGTCAATTTCAACGCCGAGCCCGGCACTATCGTCATTCGCAATTCGGAACGCCGGCTCTACCTGGTCAAGGAGAACGGCATCGCCATCCGCTACCGCGTGGCCGTCGGCCGCGCCTCGGAACAGTGGGAGGGCCGCACGGTCGTGAACGGCCGCCACGTCCGCCCTGCCTGGTCGCCGCCCGCCGTCGTCCGGCGCGCCAATCCCAGCCTGCCGGATGTCATCCCCGGCGGCGCACCGAACAACCCGATGGGCGAGGGCGCGCTGACCCTCGCCGGCGGCGAGTATGCCATCCACGGCACCTCCGCCAGCATGCGCCGCTCTGTGGGCACCGCCGCCTCCTTCGGCTGCTTCCGCATGCTGAACGAGGACGTCGTCGACCTGATGAACCGCGTCGGCGTCGGCGCCACCGTGGTCGTCACACGCTGAGCCTTTGCCGGCTCAGGGCGCGGCGGCGAACCAGCGCCGCGCCAGCGTGACGTCGGCCTGCGTCAGGCCGTGACCGGCCGGCAGCACCTCGTGCTCCACCGCCGCCCCGGCGGTCGAAAGCTGGGCGGCGAGTTCGGCCGCATCATCCTCCGGCACGATCGGATCCATCGCCCCGGACAGGATCAGCACCCGCCGGCCCGACAGGTCGGCGGCGGGCGGGTCAGGAAGCGGCACCATGGCGCGGATCAGCACCGCCCCGTCCAGCACCTCCGGCCGGAGCAGCAGCATCGCCGCGGCGATGTTGGCGCCGTTCGAGAAGCCGACCGCCACCGGGCGGGCGAGGCCGTGGGCCCGTGTCGCCGCCGCGACGAAGTCGGCGAGCTCGTGGGCCCGCCGCACCACGTCCTCGTGATCGAAGACGCCCTCCGCCAGCCGGCGGAAGAAGCGCGGCATGCCGTTCTCCAGCACCTTGCCGCGCGGCGAGAGCAGCGCCGCTCCCGGCGCGATCATCTGGCCGAGGGGCAGGAGGTCGTTTTCGTCGCCGCCCGTGCCGTGAAGCAGCAGCAGGGCACGGCTGTCGGCATTCGCCCCGGGCACGAAGCGATGGACGAAGCCGCCGTCGGTGAGGGTGGCCATGGCAAGTCTCCAGGGATGGGTGCGCCGCGCCCGGGCGGGCGCGGCGGTCTCGTGGGGGCGGTCAGGCGAGGGCGGGCAGCACGGCCTCGATGCGGGCGCGCTGAGCCTCGTATTGCGGCGGCAGCTTCAGCGCCTGGCCGAGGCTCTCCGCCGGCTCGTCCACGGCGAAGCCGGGAACGTCGGTGGCGATCTCGAACAGGATGCCGCCCGGCTCGCGGAAATAGACGGAGCGGAAGTAGTTCCGGTCGCGCTGTTCCGTGACGCGCTGGCCGTGGTGCTCGCGCAGCCGCTTGACCATGGCCTCCTGCGCCGCATCGTCCGCCGCCCGGAAGGCGACGTGATGCACCGAGCCGGCGCCCTCGCGTCCGGCGAGGAAGCCGCCGGCCTCGCGGATGTCGACGATGCCGCCGAGGGGGGTCCCGGCAACCGCATAGCGGGTCACGTTGCCCTCGCTCGCTACCCTGGCGAAGCCGAAGACGTCGGTGAGGATCGCCCCCGTCTTCTCGCCGCGCTCGACCAGCAGCGACACCCCGTGGAATCCGCGGATCGCGTGTTCCGCCGGCACGCCGCCGCCGTCCCAGGCCGGCTCGTCGCCGATGCGGGGCATGCAGGCGAGGGCGAGCCTCATCCCGTCCGGGTCCTTGAAGGACAGGACGGATTCGCCGAAGCGCCTGGTGATCGTCTCGTGCGCCACACCCTTCTCGACGAAGCGGTGCGCCCACCAGCCGAGCGAACCCTCCGGCACGCGGAACACCGTCTCCTGCGTCTGCCCGACGCCGAGCCTGCCGGGGGCGGCATGCTCCCAGGGGAAGAAGGTCAGGATGGTGCCGGGCGAACCCGCGCCGTCGCCGAAATAGAGGTGGTAGGTGCCGGGATCGTCGAAGTTGACGGTCTTCTTCACCAGCCGGAGACCGAGGACCTCGGCGTAGAAGGCGAGGTTGCGGCGGGCCGGGCCGGAAATGGCGGTGACGTGATGGATGCCGTTGGGGGACGTGCCGTTGAAATTGCCGATGAAGGACATGGAAGCCTCCTGCCGGACGCGGTGTGCGTCCTGTTGACGGCAAGATAGGCGGCGCCGGCCATGGCGCCATCGTAAAGTCCTTGCGCCCTCGCAATCAGACTGTGCGCGCTCCTCCGGGTCGATTGCGCCGGAGCGCTCAGTTCGTCTTCGGGAAGACGTAGATGAAGGTGGCCATGTCCGTCTCCGGCGTCGCGTCGGGATCGCGGACATACTCCTCGACGAAGGCGTCCTCGGCGACGATGGAGCGCTCGTCGAGATGGTTGGTGATCTCGTCGTAGGTCTGCTCCATCGTGTCGTAGCCGCCGTGATGGACGAAGCGCAGCGCCTTGCCGGCCGGCGTCTCGCCGGGCTTCGCCGGCGCATAGGCCTGGGCGGGCTTCGCCACTTCACGCACCGGCAGGATCGCCTCGAAGTCGACGGCGTCGTCCGAGGAGGAGACGAAGCGGATCATCGGCGGTCCCGTCACCTCGGCGCCCTCGCGGGCGGCGATCGCCTTGAGGTCGGTGATGGCCTTGCGGAACTGGCCGTAGAGGTCGTCCCAGCTGGTCTTGCCGCCGAGCACCAGGGCGGGCCGGGCCGCAAGCGTCACCTCGTCGCCGAAGCCGGCGGCCTGCACCACCTCGTCCGAGGGCAGCACCCCGCGGGGGCCCGCCGGGGCGGCCGGGGCCTGCACCGCGGCGGGCGGCGCCGGGGTCGCGGGCGGCTCCGTCGCGGGGGGAGGGGGCGTGGCGGGCTGGGTGGCGGCGGGAGGGGCAGGCGCCGGCTGTGCGGCGGCCTCCATCGGCCCCGCTCCGAAGGCGAGGAGTGCGGCGAGGAGAGCCGTGCTGACCCCGTATCCGGCACCCCGTCGCGTCATGTCGATCCTCTCGCGGTCCCGCGCCGTTCCGCGCGATGCGGACGGCCGGTTTTGGACAAGCCCAGGATAACCTATATAGAGACTGCCCATTGTGTCCTCGCCATCACATCCCGACACCAACTCCCACGCGTCACCACGGGTCCCGAGCATGAGCCCGCTCGCCAACCATCCGTTCTGGAAGATGAACGGCGCCGGCAACGAGATCGTCGTCGTCGACCTGCGCGCCTCGTCCCACGTCGTCACGGCGGCGGAGGCGCGCGCCATCGCCGCCGACGCGCGCTCGCGCTTCGACCAGATGATGGTGCTGCACCGGCCGCGCACGCCGGGCACGCGCTGCTACATCCGCATCTACAACACCGACGGCAGCGAGGCCGGGGCCTGCGGCAACGGCACGCGCTGCGTCGCCTGGGTGCTGGCCGAGGAGGACGGCGCCGAGAGCTTCACGGTCGAGACCGTGGCGGGCCTTCTCGCCTGTCGCCGCGTCGGGCCCCACGCCTTCTCCGTCGACATGGGCGAGCCGCGCTTCGGCTGGCAGGACATCCCGCTTGCCGAGGAGTTCCGCGACACCCGCGCCATCGAGCTGCAGATCGGCCCCATCGACGCGCCCGTCCTGCATTCGCCCTCGGTCGTTTCCATGGGCAACCCGCACGCCATCTTCTGGGTCGACGACCCCTATGCCTACGACCTGCCGAAGATCGGCCCCATGCTGGAGAACCATCCGATCTTCCCCGAGCGTGCCAACATCTCGCTCGCCGCGGTGAAGGCCCGCGACCACATCGTCCTCTGGGTCTGGGAGCGCGGCGTCGGCATCACCCGCGCCTGCGGTTCGGCCGCCTGCGCCGCCCTCGTCTCGGCGGCGCGGACCAAGCGCACCGACCGCGCCGCGACTGTGTCGCTGCCGGGCGGCGACCTCGTCGTCGCATGGCGCGAGGACAACCACGTGATCATGACCGGGCCGACCGAGCTCGAGCATGAGGGCACCTTCGCACCCGCCCTCTTCGCGACGGCGGCGTGAACCCGATGGACGCGGCGCGCCCTTCCGTCGAGGTCGTCACCTTCGGCTGCCGGCTCAACACCTCGGAATCCGAGGTGATGCAGCGCCTCGCGGCCGAGGCGGGGCTCACCGACACGATCGTCGTCAACACCTGCGCCGTCACCGCCGAGGCGACGCGCCAGGCGCGTCAGGCGATCCGCCGCATGAAGCGCGAGAACCCCGACGCCCGCATCGTCGTCACCGGCTGCGCCGCGCAGACCGAGCCCGAGGTCTTCGCCGCCATGGACGAGGTCGACCGGGTCATCGGCAACGACGAGAAGATGAAGGCCGAGGCCTGGGGCGAGACGCGCACGGCGCTCGGCCGCGGCCCGGATTTCGGCATCGCCGCCAGCGAGAAGGTGGCGGTCAACGACATCATGGCAGTGCGCGAGCAGGCGCTTCACCTCATCGACGGCCTCACCGGCCGCTCGCGCGCCTTCGTTCAGGTGCAGAACGGCTGCGACCACCGCTGCACCTTCTGCATCATCCCGTTCGGGCGCGGCAACAGCCGCTCCGTGCCGATGGGCGAGGTGGTGGAGCAGGTGCGCCGCCTCGTCGGCAACGGCTATCGCGAGGTCGTCCTCACCGGCGTCGACATCACCAGCTACGGCCAGGGCCTGCCCGGCGAGCCGAAGCTCGGCGCGCTGGTGAAGGCGATCCTGCGCCACGTGCAGGATCTCGAGCGCCTGCGCATCTCCTCCATCGATTCCGTCGAGGCCGATCCCGACCTGCTCGACGTCATCGCCGACGAGGCGCGGTTCATGCCGCACCTGCACCTGTCGCTGCAGGCCGGCGACGACATGGTGCTGAAGCGGATGAAGCGCCGCCACCTGCGCGACGATGCCATCCGCTTCTGCGACGAGGTGCGCCGCCTGAGGCCCGACATGGTCTTCGGCGCCGACATCATCGCCGGCTTTCCCACCGAGAGCGAGGAGATGTTCGCCCGCTCCCTCGCCATCGTCGAGGAGTGCGGCCTGACGCACCTTCACGTCTTTCCCTATTCGCCCCGGCCCGGCACCCCGGCGGCCCGCATGCCCCAGGTCGCCCGCGACGTGGTCAAGGACAGGGCGCGCCGCCTGCGCGAAAAGGGCGAGGCGGCGCTCGCGTCCCATCTCGCCGGCATGGTCGGCCGCAGCTTCCAGGTTCTGGTCGAAACGCGCGACATGGGCCGCACCGAGCACTTCACGCCGGTCCGCCTGGGGGCCTCCGCCGAGCCCGGCACCATCCTGCCGGTCACCGTGACCGCCCATGACGGACGCGAGGCCATCGCCGCGTGAGGCTCGGAACCTTCTCCGCAAGTGCGACGTTGTCAGATCAACAATGCATGACAATGGAGATGGAAATGGGTCTCGGACGCGGTGCTCTCTTGTGGCTCCTCGGCATTCCCCTGCCGATCATCATCCTGCTCGCCATCTTCTGGAGCTGAGCGGGCGCGCCCTTCGCGGCGCGAGCGAAAGCGAAGAAGGCCCGGACACCGTCCGGGCCTTCTCTTTTGCGCATCGCGACGGGATCAGCGCGTCAGCTGCTGGGCTGGCGCGGTCAGGCTGACGCGGAGCCCGGCGCCGGACCAGTCGTAGGTCATGGCGCCCTTGAGCTGGCGCTGCACGCTCATCTCGATCAGCTGGCTGCCGAAGCCCCGGTGCGTGGGCTCGCTGGTCGTCGCCGTCCGTGTCTCGCTCCAGCTCAGCGTGACGTCGCTGGCCGAGGCGGTCCATTCCACCGCCAGCTGGCCGCCCTCCTCGGCGAGGGCGCCGTATTTCGCGGCGTTGGTGGCGAGTTCGTGGAACACCAGGGCGAGGCTCGTCGCCGCCGAGGATCCGAGCGTGATCTGCGGACCGGACAGGGTCACCTGGTCCGGGCGGCCGAGATGGGGCGCCAGGATGCGGGTGAGCAGGTCCGACAGATGGGTCGTCTCGGCCTTGTCGGTCTCGCCGAAGACGGCGGAGCGGATGAGGTCGTGGGCGGCGGCGAGCGCCGAGAGCCGGCCGCGCAGGGCCTCCGCCATGTCCCGTGGGGTCGCGGAGGCGCGGGCTGTCATCGAGATGAGACCCGACACCACGGCGAAGATGTTCTTCACCCGGTGGTTGAGCTCGCGCAGCAGGATGGAGCGGGCCTCCTCCGATTCCTTGAGCTCGGTGATGTCGACGATGGCGCCGGGGAAGCGGGCCGGGCGCCCCTCGTGGTCATAGAGGCATTCGCCGCGCGCGATCACCCAGCGCCAGCCGCCGTCCCGCGACTTCAGGCGATATTCGGAGGTGTATTTCTCCTTGGTGTTCATCGCCTCGCGGAAGGCGTCGCGCACCCGCGGCAGGTCCTCCGGATGGATGGCCTCGAGATAGTGTTCGACGGGCATCCCCTCGGTGTGCGGGCCGGAGCCGGTCCCGAAGAGCTGGGCGAGCCGCGCGTCGGGGAAGAACAGGTTCGAGCCGATGTGCCAGTCCCAGGTTCCGATCATGCCCGCCGAGTTGAGGGCGAAGGCGAGGCGCTCGCGGCTGCGCGCCAGCTCCTCGCGCGCCCGCACGCGCTCGGTGGCCTCCGTCACCACCCCGAGCACGCCGATCCGCTCGCCCTCCTCGTCGACGACGGGGCTGTAGGCGAGATCGAACCAGACGTCCTCCGGCCCGCCGTTGCGGTAGAGCACGAAGGGGCGCTCGGTGAAGGTCAGCGTCGTGCCGCCGAGCACCGTCTCCAGCATCGAGCCGTTGAACTCGGCGGCCTCAGGCCAGGCCTCGACCACCGACTGGCCGATGATCTGCGGATGCCGCGAGCCGGCGATCTGCGCATAGCCCTCGTTGTAGATCATCACGCCCGTCGGCCCCAGCATGAGCGTCTGCGGGATGGGCGAGACGAGGATCAGCTTGACCACCGTCTTCACGGTCGTCGACCAGTCTTCGATCGGCCCGAGGGGCGTCGACGACCAGTCGTGCGTCGCGATCAGCCTGCCGATCTCGCCGCCGCGCGTCGACAGGCGTTCGGTCCAGGGGCTGCTGTGCGTCATGTGGGATAAGCGGCCTTCAGCCCTGTTGTCGACCAGGCGACCTGATGTTGCGCCACGGTGGGAATGTCGAACGTGAGCCGGCACAGCGTGCCGCTGTCGTTGACGATGGTGAGGGTGCCGCCGAGCTGCGAGGCGAAGGACCTCAGCACGGTCAGCCCGATGCTGCGGGCGGCGGCGAGGTCGAAGCCCGGCGGAACGCCCGGCCCGTCGTCGCGCACCCTGAGTTCGGCCAGGCCGCCGCTCTTCTCCAGCGTCACCGAGATGGTGCCGGCCGGGCGCTGGCCGAGGCCGTGCTCGAGGGCGTTGTTGATGCACTCGGTGAGGATCAGCGCCACGGGGAGGAACTTGTCCTGCGGCAGGGCGATGGGCGTGATGTCGGTGGCGAGCGTGACGCGGTCACGGGCGCCCGCCGCGTCGATGCAGCGCTCCGCCAGCTCGCGCACGAAGTCGTTGTCGATCCGCCCGTCGGCATGGGCCGGGTCGTGGAACATGCGGTGGATGTCGGCGATCACCCCGACCCGCTGCACGCTGTCCGCAAGCGCCCGCCGGGCTTCGGGATCCTTCACCGCGCGGACCTGGATGTTGAGCAGGGCCGAGACGGACTGGAGATTGTTGCCGATTCGGTGCTGGAGCTCCTTGAACAGCGTATCCCGCTGTTCGGCGTGCAGCACCGCCTTCTCCCGCTCGGCGCGCAGGGCCGCGAGGGCCCCGGTCAGACGGTCGATGATGAGGATGTCGACCACCACGATGAAGGCGAAGAAGGCGATGGCGACGCCGGACTGGTAGTCGAGGACCAGGGCGTTGGTCGGCGGAATGAAGAAATAGAGGGCGGCAAGGCCGCTCAGCACGGCGCAGAGGCTGCCGGGTCCGGCACCCGCGACGAAGGTCGCGACGATGATCGCCGGAAAGAAGGTCAGGAAGGGAAAGCCGGGGGGAAGCGAGGGTTCTGCGAGGAAGCGCAGGGCGAGAGCCGCCAGGAACAGGCCGACGCCAACCGAATATCGCAACAGCCAATGTCGATCGTTCATATAGGTCCCGCGGGGCGCCATCCAACCGCCATCCTTAGCATCA
>LNFM01007632.1_pt1 | contig 23856 bp, 23 predicted proteins | sample 596031 | NCBI WGS metagenome assembly LNFM01 (sample SAMN04254537, study PRJNA301005) | activated carbon metagenome | isolation source: dual media filters at the Ann Arbor, Michigan drinking water treatment plant | place: USA: Ann Arbor | reverse complement strand
CGGATCGTCGCCCCCAGCAGGTCGCCGCCGCCGTGGGGGAAGAGGTAGTGGTGGTCGGTGCTCGTCGTGCACCCCGACACGGCCAGGGCGGCGAGGGCGGCGCGCGCCGCGTCGAACGTGATCCCCTCGTCGAGCCGCGCCCAGCGCGGGTACAGGAACGTCAGCCAGCCGAAGAGGGTCTCCTCCTGGGCGAGGCCGCGGGTCGACCACTGGTACAGGTGGTGGTGGCAGTTGACGAGCCCGGGCGTGGCGAGCAGCCCGCGCCCGTCGATGCGGCGGGCGTCGCCGGCCGGCGGGGGGGCGCCGCCACCGAGGGCCGCGATGCGGTCCCCGTCGGTGAGGATCCAGCCCGCGTCGTGCTCGGTCCCGGCGCCGTCGACCGTGGCGATCGCGCAGCCCTCGATGAGCACGGCGTCGCTCACCCCATGCTCCGCGCCGACGCGAGCCGCACGGCGTCGAGGATCTTCTCGTAGCCGGTGCAGCGGCAGAGGTTGCCGGCGAGGGCCTCCCGGATCTCGGCGTCCCCGGGTGAGGGGGTGCGGCGCAGCAGATCCTCGGTGGCCATGATCAGGCCGGGCGTGCAGAAGCCGCACTGGATGGCGCCGGTCTCGACGAACGCCTGCTGCACGACGCCGAGGTCCCCCGGTGGCGCGAGCCCCTCGACCGTCGTGACGACGCGGCCCTCCGCCTGGCGGGCGAGCACCAGGCACGAGCAGACGAGCACGCCGTCGAGGGTGACCGAGCACGACCCGCACTCCCCCTGCTCGCAGGCGTTCTTCGCGCCGGGCAGTCCGAGCCGCTCCCGCAGCACGTACATGAGGCTCTCGCCCTCCCAGAGGCCGTCGACCTCGTGCACGTCGCCGTTGACGGAGATGGTGAGCCTCACGCGGCGTGCTCCTCCCAGCACCAGGCGAGGGTCCGTCGCCCGAGCACCGCGAGGGCGTGGCGGCGGTAGGCGGCGCTGCCGCGGACGTCGTCGATGGGCTGGGCGGCGGCGCCGACCAGCTCGCCGAACCGCGCCGCCGCGGCGTCGCCGATCGGTGCGCGCCGCTCCCACAGGTCGCCCTCGTCGAGGACCCCGGTCAGGAACTCCTCGGCGGCGGTGGCGCGGACGACCGTCGGCGCGGCCGACCCGATCGCGGTCCCCACCGTCCGGGCCTCCGCGTCGAGGGTGAGCGCGAACGAGCAGACGGCGATGACCATCGCGTTGCGGGGGCCGACCTTCGCGAACTGCTGGGGGCCGCGCGCCGCCGGCAACCGGACGGCCGTGATGAGCTCGTCGGGGGCGAGCGTCGTCCGCTTGGGGCCGGTCATGAACTCGCCGATCGGCACCGACCGGGTGCCCGACGCCGACGCCAGCTCGACGTGCGCGCCCCCCGCGACGAGGGGCGGCAGCGCGTCGCCGGCGGGCGACGCGGTGGCGACGTTCCCCCCGATGGTCCCGCGGTTGCGGATCTGCGGCGAGCCGACGGTGCGCGCGGCGATCGCCAGGCCCGGCGCGAGCGCCCCGAGCGTCTCGACGAGGCGGGTGTGCGTGACGCCGGCGCCGATGACGAGGTCGTCGCCGTCGCGCTCCAGCGACTCCAGCTCGCGGAGGCGGGTGAGGTCCATGATCCGCTCCGGCCGGCGCCGGTCGAAGTTGATCTCGACCATCAGGTCGGTCCCGCCCGCCAACGGCAGCGCCCCGGGGTGCGCGGCGCGCAGCTCGAGGGCCTCGGCCAGGTCCCGGGGCTGGAGCGTGGTGTCCAAGCCCGGGAGGATACGATCGCGCGACCCCGTTGGCGAGTGGCCCGTCGGCCAGGGAGCGCCGTGACCGAGTACGCGATCACCTACGGCAAGACCGAGGTCCCCGTGTACCGGCACGAGGCGACCCCCCTCGAGGGGCTGCGGGCGCTGCCCGAGTCGACGTCGCGGGGGCGCGCGAACACGCTGTTCGCGGCGCGTGTGACCGTCGAGGTGTTCGGCGACAACTTCCTCCCGTCGTACACGGCGGGCGACAACTCGATGGTCGTCGCGACCGACAGCATCAAGAACCTGATCCTCCGCGAGACGGGGTCGTGGACGGGCGCGACGCTCGAGAGCCTGCTGGAGCACATCGGGGACCACCTGCTCACCGGCTACCCCCAGATGGAGGCGGTGCTGGTCTCGGGGCGGGAGATCCGCTTCGACCCCGCCGGTCCGGACGGGTCGCTGCACGCGCGGGTCGAGGGCGACCACGCCACCGCCGAGCTGCGCCTCGTGCGGGAGGGCGACGGCGTCGCGATCGACGACCTGCGGTGCACGCGGACGGGGGTGTCGCTGCTGAAGCGCACCGGCAGCGCCTTCACCGCGTTCGTGCGCGACGACTACACGACGCTGCCGGAGCGCCGCGACCGCCCCCTCTGGGTCGGCCTCGACGTGGCGTGGCGCTACGCCGACCCGCGGGACGCCCTCGGCGCCGACCCCGCCCGCTACGTAGACGCGGGCCAGGTGCGCGACGTCTGCGCCGCGGTGTTCGAGGAGTTCGTCAGCGAGTCGATCCAGCACCTCGTGCACGAGATGGGGCTCCGCCTGCTCCGCCGTTTCCCCGAGGTCTCCGAGGTCGCCTTCGAGGGGCGCAACATGACGCGCGACCCCGTCGTGGCCGGCGTCTTCACCGACCCGTTCCCCGCCCACGGCACCATCACCCTCGTGATGCGCCGGTGAGCGGGCGCATCACCACCCACGTGCTCGACACCGCCCGCGGGGTGCCGGCCGCCGGCATCCACGTCGTGCTGCGCCGCGACGGCGAGGTGGTGGCGACGGCGGTCACGGACGCCGACGGCCGCACCGGCCCGCCGCTGCACGAGGGCCTCGAGGCCGGCACCTACGAGATCACGTTCTCGGTCGGCGGGTACCTCGCCGGGGAGGGCTTCCTCGACGACGTGCCGGTGCGGTTCCGCGTCGACGACCCCTCCGCGCACCACCACGTGCCGCTGCTGCTCAGCCCGTGGTCGTACACGACCTACCGGGGGTCCTGAGCCCCCGGGGCTAGCTGCGCTCGTAGGGGATGCCGACCGCGGCGGGGGGCTTCGGCCGGGCCACCAGACCCGCCACCGCGATCAGGGTCAGCACGTACGGCAGGGTCTCGAAGAGGATCGCCGCCGACTCCGAGTACACCGGCAGCCGCTGGGCGATCGCGCTCGATGCGCCGAACAGCAGGCAGGCGAGGAACAGGCCCTTCGGACGCCAGTTGCCGAAGATCAGCGCGGCGAGCGCGATGAAGCCGGCGCCGGCGGTCATGTTCTGGCTGAACGAGTCGACGAAGCCGATCGACAGGAACGCCCCGCCGAGGCCACCGAGGACCCCCGAGATGATGACCGCGGTGTACCGGATGCCGTAGACCGAGAGGCCGACGGTCTCGGCGGCGCGCGGGTGCTCTCCCACCGACCGCAGCCGCAGGCCGAAGGGCGTGCGGAAGACGATGAAGTAGCAGACGACCACCAGCGCGAGCCCCACCCAGATCAGGAGGTTGAGGTTGCTGAACGCCTCGAGGAGGGGCACGCCGTCCAGGAACCCGATCTCGACGTCGGGGATGGTCGCGATGTCGCCGGGCGTGCCGTCGGCGCCGTAGATGTCGACGAACAGGTAGCCCGTCAGACCGAGGGCCAGGAACCACACCGCCGTGCCGCTCAGGATCTGGTCGGCGCGCAGGTGGATCGAGATCACGCCGTGGATCAGCGCCAGCAGACCACCCGCGATGCCGGCGAGGACGACACCCCACACCCATGAGCCCATCTTGTCGGCCCCGAGGACGCCGAAGAAGGCTCCGACCAGCAGCATCCCCTCCAGGCCGATGTTCACGACGCCGCTGCGCTCGGAGAACATCCCGCCGAGGGCCGCGAAGAGCAGCGGGGTCGCGAAGCGCAGCATCGCCGCGACGAGCGCCGACCACACGAACACACGGTCCAGGTTGGCGACGCTCGACCGGGTGGCGAGCACACCGATGGCGCCGCCGACGACTCCGATGCCGATCGCGATGCCACCGAGGCGCGTCTGCCCTCGCCGGAGCGCGACGGCTCCGCCGGCCACGGCGATCAGGCCGAGCACGACCGGCACGGCGGCGTGGCGCACCGTCAGCGGCGGCACGGTCACGAGGAACGCCAGGATGCCGACGACGATGGCGCCGATCGCGATCAGACGATCCTGGGCCGGAACGCGCGCGAGTGCCCAGGCGCGCACCCGGTCGCCGACCGGGGTCGCGACCGGCTTCTCCACCTCGTACTCGTCGACCAGCAGGCCGGTCGTGACCGTCCGCGGCATGTGGTGGCGTCTGCCGAATCGCGGCATCCGGAGAGCCGGCAGCCCGCGACGCTTCCACAGGTAGAGGATCAGCACGTCCGCCCCGATGAACAGGAGCACCAGCGCCTGGATCATCACGGCGAGGTTGCCGGCGAGCTGTGGGTCGAAGACCGACGGGTCGAGGGTGCGCGACGAGGTGCCGTAGAACAGGGCACCGAACAGGAGCGACGCGAAGAGGACGCCCACCGCGGTGTTGCGGCCCAGCAGGGCGACCGCGATGCCGATGAAGCCGAGGTTCGCGTCGATGATGTCGAGCGTGCCGAGGCGGTACTGCCACCCGAGCATGTCCATCGCGCCGCCGAGTCCGGCGAACGCGCCGGACACCGCCATCGCGAGGAAATAGCTCTTGCGGACGCTGATGCCGCCGTAACGCGCCGCTTCGGGGTTGCGGCCCGTGGCGCGGACGCGGAATCCGAACGTCGTGCGGGACAGGATCACCCAGTAGGCGATCAACGCGAGAACCGCGAGCAGGATCCCCATGTGGAGGCCCTGCAGGACCTCGTCGCCCCAGATGATCGGCAGGCGGGCACCGTCCACGACGTCGTTCGAGATCGGCGCGGACGGGTTCACGTCGTTCTGCAGCGGTCCGCCGAGCCCGAACAGGTACTGCCCCACGTAGATCGCGATCCAGTTGAGCATGATCGTGGTGATCACCTCGTGGGCCCCGACCGTGGCCTTCAGGATCCCCGCGATGCCGGCCCAGACGGCACCGGCGAGCGCCGCCGCCAGGATCGCGATCACGATGTGCGCGGGACCGAACAGGCCGCTCCAGGACGAGCCGATCCACACCGACACGACCGCGCCGACGATCCACTGGCCCTGGCCGCCGATGTTGAACAGGCCGCAGCGGAAGGCGAACGCCACCGCCAGCCCGGTGAACACCAGGGTGGTCGAGATGAGCAGCGTCTGCTGCAGGTTGAACGCCGCGTTGACCCGGTCGAGGCCGGTCGTCCACGGGAAGAACCAGTTCAGCCCCGTGCCGTCGAAGATGCCCTTGTACGTCGAGAGGGGGTTGCTGCCCGTTGCGAGGACCACCACGCCACCGACCAGGAAGGCCAGGACGGTGGTGGCCAGGGAGGTGAAGAGGCCGCTGCTGCGCGGCAGCAGGAACCCGCGCAGCCCACCGCGGTCGCCCGGCTCGGGCGGGGGGAGCTGCTGCGGCGGTGGGAGAGGCGGCGGGGCGGTGGTGCTCACGTCCCGACCCCGAGCATCGCCTGACCCAGGCGCTCGCGGTCCACGCTCGGCGGGAGCTCGGCCACGATCGCGCCCTCGTAGATCACCAGGATCCGGTCCGCCAGCGACAGGACCTCCTCGAGCTCCAACGAGACGAGCAGGATCGCGCGGCCCTCGTCGCGCTCGGTCACGAGCCGCCGGTGGACGTACTCGATCGCGCCGACGTCCAGGCCGCGGGTGGGCTGCGAGGCGACGAGCACCGCGGGGTCGCGGGAGACCTCGCGGGCGATGATCACCTTCTGCTGGTTGCCGCCCGACAGTGAGTTGGCGTGCGCCTTCGCGCCCCCGCCGCGCACGTCGAACTCCTCGAGCAGCGGCTCGGCCGCAGCCTCGACACGCCGCGGGAACATCCAGCCGTTGCGCGCCGCCGGGGGTTTGTCGAAGTCGTGGAGGGCGATGTTCTCGGCGAGGGTGAAGTCCATCACCAGGCCGCGGTGCTGGCGGTCGGTGGGGATGTGGCCGACGCCGGCGTCCAGCACCTCGCGCGGGCTCGCGCCGGTGATGTCGCGGCCGTCCGCCACGATCGTGCCGGACGTGGGGGCGCGCATGCCGGTAATCGCGTCGATCAGCTCGGCCTGGCCGTTGCCGTCGACCCCGGCGACACCGACGATCTCGCCGGCGCGGACGGTCAGCGACAGGCCGCGCACGGCCTCGAGGCCGCGGTCGTCGTGCACGACGAGGTCGGTGACCTCGAGCCGTGGCTGCGCGGGCGTCCCGGGGGGTTTCTCGACGGCGAGCACCACATCCCGGCCGACCATGAATCGGGCGAGACTCTGCTCGGTCGCGCCCGCGGTCGACTCCGTCGCGATGTACTTACCGCGCCGCAGCACCGTGACGCGGTCCGCGATGTCGAGGACCTCGTTGAGCTTGTGGGTGATGAAGATGACCGACGTGCCCTGGGCGGTGAGGCTCTGCAGGATGGCGACGAGCTCCGTCGCCTCCTGAGGCGTCAGCACCGCGGTGGGCTCGTCGAGGATCAGGATGTCGGCGCCCCGGTAGAGCGCCTTCAGGATCTCGACCCGCTGCTGCATGCCGACGGTGATGTCCTGCACGAGGGACCCCGGCGCGACGGCGAGCCCGAAGCGGTCGGAGATCGCCTTCACGCGACCCTCGGCCTGCGCGGTGTCGAGCAGCGGCCCCCGGTGGGGCTCGACGGCGAGGACGATGTTCTCGGCCACGGTCATGACCGGCACCAACATGAAGTGCTGGTGCACCATGCCGATGCCGAGGGCGATCGCGTCGCTCGGCGAGTCGATCGTGACCGGCGTGCCCTTGACCAGGATCTCGCCCTCGTCGGGGCTCGTCAGGCCGTAGAGCACGTTCATGAGGGTGGACTTGCCCGCGCCGTTCTCGCCGAGCAGAGCGTGGACCTCACCCCGCTTCAGGTCGAACGAGACGTCGTCGGACGCGACGACCCCCGGGTACCGCTTGGTGATGTGGCGCAACTCCAGCACGGTCTCCCCCGGCGCCTGCGGCGCCGGTCCACGGCCACGGTGGACGGCCCGGTCTCCGGCTAGAGCTCGGCCGGGACCGTGACCTCGCCGTCGATGATCTGCTGCTTGAGCGTCTCGATCTCGTCGAGCACCTCCTGCGGCACCTCGTCGCTGGTGGTGCCGAGGGCGACGCCCTCGTTGGCGAGGTTGAACGTGGCGTCCTCGCCTCCGGTGAACGACCCGTCCTCGACGGCCTGGATCGTGTCGAAGACCGAGGTGTCCACGCGCTTCACGGCGCTGGTCAGGATGTGCGGACCGAGGTCGGACTGGTCGCGGTCCACGCCGACGCCCCAGACGCCCTCGTCCGAGGCCGCCGACAGGGCGCCGAGGCCGCAGCCACCGGCCACCTGGAAGACGACCTGCGAACCGCGTGCGATCTGGTCGAGGGCGCGCTCCTTGCACTTCGCCTGGGCGACGAAGTCCTGGGAGTAGTCGATCAGGACGGTCGTGTCCGGGTTCGCGGCGAGCGCCCCGGCCCGGTAGCCGGCGATGAAGATCGTGACCGTCGGGATCTCGAGACCGCCGACCGCGGAGATCACGGGCGGCTCACCCGGCGCCTTCAGCTCGGCCATCTTGGCCGCCATGTAGCCGACGAGGTAGCTGTTCTCGTTGGTCGCGAAGGTCAGGCCCCGGACGTTCGGGGGCGTGCTCTTCAGGGCCGCGTTCGGGAAGTCCACGATCGCGAAGTTGCTCTCGGGGAACTGCGTGGCGACGGCGTCGATCGCGTCGGCCATGAGGAAGCCCACGCCGACGGTGAGGTCGTAGTCGTTGCGGGCGAGCGTCGTCAGGTTGGCGACGTAGTCACCGGCCGCCTGCGACTCGATCGGGCGTCCCTCGACCCCGAGCTCCGACTGGGCGCGCTCCAGGCCCTCGAGGGCCGACTGGTTGAACGACCGGTCGTTGAACGTGCCGACGTCACTGACGAGACCGACCTGGAGGTCCGAGGCCGGCGCGGAGGTCGTGTCCCCGGCTCCCGCGTCGTCGTCGTCATCCCCGCAGGCGACCACCATGCCGAGCGCCGCCACGACGGCGACCATCCCGGCAAGCACTCTCAGACGTCGTGCTCTCATCGCGACTCCCTCGATCGCCCGCGAGCGTTGTGCGCGCGGGGCATGACCCGTAGCGCGCTTTTATACATCGTCGGGGGCGGCGGCGATACGGCCGCCGCGACACGGCGTGACACGGCGGTCAGTCCGCCGCGATGCGCTCCCGGACGCGCGGCCCCACGCGGGGGGCCGCGGTGCCCACCCGGACGGCCCCGGCGAACGCCTCCGCGCCGGCCGCCATGTGCGTCGCGTCGTCGGCGTGCAGTTCCGCGAGAACCTGGCCGCGGACGACGGCGTCGCCCGGCACGACCCGCAGCACGACGCCCGCGCCGGGGCTGACGGGGTCCTCCTTGCGGGCCCGTCCCGCGCCGAGCCGCCACGCCGCCATGCCGACGGGCATCGCCGCGACGGCCTCGACGACGCCGTCGGCGTCGGCGCGGACCTCCTCGACGAGCGGGGCGACGGGCAGGGGGGCGTCGGGGTCGCCGCCCTGCGCGCGGACCATCCGCCGCCAGCGGTCCATCGCCCGGCCGTCGGCGAGCGCCCGCGCGGGGTCCTCGTCGATGCCCGCCAGGGCGAGCATCTCGCGCGCGAGCGCCAGCGTCACCTCGACGACGTCGGGGGGGCCGCCGCCCTGGAGCACCTCGATCGACTCGCGCACCTCGAGGGCGTTGCCCGCCGTGAGGCCGAGGGGCGCGTCCATGCCGGTGATGAGGGCGGTCGTGCGGACGCCGTCGGCCTCGCCGATGCCGACCATCGTGCGGGCGAGCTCCCGCGCGTCGTCGATGTGGCGCATGAAGGCGCCCTCGCCCGTCTTGACGTCGAGCACGAGGGCGTCGGTGCCCTCCGCGATCTTCTTGGACATGATCGAGCTCGCGATCAGGGGGATCGACTCGACGGTGCCCGTCACGTCGCGCAGGGCGTAGAGCTTGCGGTCGGCGGGCGCCAGGTCGCCGCTCGCGGCGCAGATGGCCGCGCCGATCTCGGTGAGCTGCCCGACGAACTCGTCGTTGGTGAGGGCGGTGCGGAAACCGGCGATCGACTCGAGCTTGTCGAGGGTGCCGCCGGTGTGGCCGAGGCCGCGACCCGAGAGCTGCGGCACGGCGGCGCCGCATGCGGCGACGAGCGGGCAGAGCGGCAGCGAGATCTTGTCGCCGACGCCGCCGGTCGAGTGCTTGTCGACGGTGGGGTAGGGCACGGCGGAGAGGTCGAGGCGCTCGCCGGAGCGGATCATCGCGTCGGTCCAGGTCGCGAGCTCCCGCGGCCCGAGGCCGTGGTGGAAGATCGCCATGAGGAGCGCCGAGGCCTGCTCGTCGGCGACGTCCCCGGCGGTGTACGCGGCCAGGAACCAGCGGATCTGGTCGTCCCTCAGCTCGTGGCCGTCGCGCTTCGCGCGGATCACGTCGACGGCGGAGTGGGTCGTCACGTGCCGGATCGCGTCTCCAGGTCGTCGGGGCCGAACGCGCCGGGCAGCAGGTCGCCGAGCGTCACCGGCCGGTCCTCGCCGTCGAGCAGCAGCCCGGGGCCGCCGTGCTCGTAGAGGAGCTGGCGGCACCGCCCGCACGGCGCCAGGGGACGCCCGTCCCCGGCGACTACGGCCACCGCCACGAGGCGGCCTCCGCCGCTCGCCCGGAGGTCGCTGACGAGGCCGCACTCGGCGCACAGGCCCAGCCCGTAGCTGGCGTTCTCGACGTTGCAGCCGCGCACGATGCGCCCGTCGTCGGTGAGGCCGGCGGCGCCGACGAGCACGCCGGAGTACGGCGCGTAGGCGCGTCCGGTCATGGCGCGCGCGACCTCCCGGAGGGCCTCCCAGTCGGGTGTCACGCCGCCGTCCCCGACAGCGCCGCGACGGCGGCGGGCGCCTCGCGGATCTCGCGCACCCGGGCGAGGCGCGGGTGCGACTCGTCGACCTCGGCGCGCTCGAACTCCCAGGTCACGTGGTACGGGACGTGCACCCCGGCGCCACCGAGCTCCAGCACCGGCGCGATGTCCGACTTCACGGAGTTGCCGATCATGCAGAACCGCGCGGGCCGGGTGCCGAGGCGCGTCAGCACCCGCGCGTACGTGGCGGGGTCCTTCTCGGCGACGACCTCGACGGCCTCGAACAGGTCGGCGACGCCGGACGCGGCGACCTTCGACTCCTGGTGGAACAGGTCGCCCTTGGTGATGAGGACGAGGCGGTGGCCGTCACCGAGCTCGCCGAGCGTGTCGGCGACCCCGTCGAGGAGCTCCACGGGGTGGCTCATCAGCTCCTTGCCCATCTCGATGATGCGCTCGATCTGGGGGCCGCCGATGCGGTTGCCGGTGAGGGTGAGGGCCGTCTCGATCATGGAGAGGGTGAAGCCCTTCACGCCGTAGCCGAACACCGCGAGGTTGCGCCGCTCCGTCGCGAGCAGGGCCTGGTGGACGGCCTCCCCGTCGACCCACGGCTCGAGCAGCTCCACGTAGCGCTGCTCGGTCACCGCGAAGTGCCCCTCGCTGTGCCAGAGGGTGTCGTCCGCGTCGACCCCGATGAGCTCGATGCCCATGGGCTCCAGTGTAGGGGCGCCGATGGCCCGCGCCCGTGCGGTGGCGTACCGTTGGCGCATGGACATCGACCCCGAGAACGTGATCCGCGCCCCCAAGGTGCTCCTGCACGACCACCTGGACGGCGGCGTGCGCCCCCAGACGATCGTCGACCTGGCGCGGGAGGGCGGCTACGACGGCCTGCCGACGACCGACGCCGAGGAGCTGCGGCAGGTGATCTCCCGCGGGGCGAACCGCAACGACCTCGTGCTCTACCTCGAGACGTTCGCCCACACCGTCGCGGTGATGCAGACCCGCGAGGCCCTGGAGCGGGTCGCGGTCGAGTGCGCGGAGGACCTCGCCGCCGACGGCGTCGTCTACGCGGAGATCCGCTTCGCGCCGGAGCTGCACATCGAGAAGGGCCTCGGGCTCGACGAGGTCGTCGAGTCGGTCCTCGCCGGGTTCGCGCGCGGCACGGAGGGCACGGGGCTGACGGTGCGGGTGCTGTGCTCGGCGATGCGCCAGCAGGCCAGCTCCCTCGAGATCGCCGAGCTGGCGTTGCGCCACCGCGACGACGGTGTCTGCGGGTTCGACATCGCCGGCCCGGAGGCGGGCCACCCGCCGTCGCGGCACCTCGACGCGTTCTCGCGCGTGATGCGCGACGACTTCCACATCACGATCCACGCCGGCGAGGCCTTCGGGCTGCCGTCGATCGCGGAGGCCCTGCACGTCTGCGGCGCCGAGCGCCTCGGGCACGGGGTGCGGATCATCGACGACATCCACCCCGACGGCGAGGGCGGGTACACGATGGGGCGCCTCGCCTCGTTCGTCCGCGACCGCCGTGTCCCGCTGGAGCTGTGCCCGACGTCGAACGTCCACGTCGGTGCGGCCCCCTCGATCGCGGAGCACCCGATCGGCCTGCTGACGCGCCTGCGTTTCCGGGTCACGGTGAACACCGACAACCGCCTGATGAGCGACACGTCGCTGAGCCGGGAGTTCCTGCAGCTCGCCGCGACGTTCGGCTGGGACCTCGACGACATGCGGTGGGCGACGATCAACGCGATGAAGAGCGCGTTCCTGCCGTTCGACGAGCGCCTCCACCTGATCAACCGCGTCATCAAGCCGGGCTACTCGATGCTGGGCGCCGACGGCTGACCGCCCCGGCGGGTCCCGTCAGACGGCGGGGGGCCCGCCGTCCATCCACTTGTCGAGGGCGAGGGGCTCCCAGGCGGCGAGCGCGTCGAGCAGCGCCGCGGGCTCGTGTTCGGAGAGCAGCAGGTCGCGGTGCTCGGGACGCACGAACCGGGCGTCGCGCGCGGCGTCGAGCATGGTGGTCAGCGGCTCCCAGTAGCCGGCGACGTCGAGCAGGCCGACGGGTTTGCGGTGGATGCCGAGCTGCGTCCACGTGAGCGCCTCGACGAGCTCCTCGATGGTGCCGACCCCGCCGGGGAGGGCGGCGAACGCGTCGGACCGTTCGGCCATGAGGAACTTCCGCTCGTGCATCGAGTCGACGACCACGAGCTCGGTGAGGTCGATCTTCGAGATCTCCCGGGCGTGCAGCGCGGCGGGGATGATCCCCGTCACGGGGGCGCCGGCGGCGAGGGCGGCGTCGGCGGCGATGCCCATCAACCCCACGGTCCCGCCGCCGTAGACCATCCCCATCCCCCTACGGCCGATCTCACGCCCGAGCGCCGCCGCCGCCTCCGCGTAGGCGGGGTCGGCGCCGGGGCTGGATCCGGCGTAAACGCAGACTGTCCTGAGCTCGGGCACGGCCGCGCACTCTAGGGGGAATGCGACCGGCCAGGGGGCGGAACGCCGGCGGTCCGTCCGTGTCGTCGCCCCCCGTCGCGGCATGGTCCAATCGGGCGCGTCGTCGAGGTCCACTTGGGCGAACGGGGAGCGTCCGCCCCGATCCCGTCCCTGTGGGGTCGCCGCCGGGACGAACCCCTCCGGGGAGAGCCGGCCGACGTGGAGGTCCACTCGGTCGTCGCACCGAGGTCCACTTGGCCGCGTCGCGGTGGTCCACTTGGACGCGGAGGCGAGGTCCAAGTGGACCAAACGACGCCGGACCCCCGGGCGCGATCAGGTGGGGGCGGGCCGGGCCCCCGGCGTCGTGACGACGCTCGCCGCCATCCGGCACGCCGTCGCCAGGGCGGCCTCCGGGTCGCCACCGGCGCGGCGGGCCGCCAGCCATCCCGCGGCGAACGCGTCGCCCGCCCCCGTCGTGTCGACCACCGGCCCGGGGGGCTCCGCGGCGGGGACGCGGTGCTCGCCACCGGCGGCGTCGCGCCACATCGCGCCGTCCCGGCCGAGCTTCAGGACCACCTCGCGGTGCCCCGCCAGCAGGCTGTCCGCCACGGCACGCGGGTCGCGCGTTCCGCACATCACCTCGGCCTCGTCGAGCGTCGCGAGGATCACGTCGACGCCGCGCACCAGGCTGCGGAACGCCGCCCCGCCGACCTCCGCGAGCGGCGCCGCCGACGCCGGGTCCACCGACGTCGTCACCCCCGCGTCGTGGGCGCGCTGCAACGCGGCGACCGCGACGTCGCGGGTCGACGGCCGCAGCAGGGCGTACCCCGAGACGTGCAGGTGCCCGCCCGCCGACAACACGTCCCACGGCACCGCCGCCACCCCGAGGAGGGCGTTCGCGCCGGCGTCGGGGAGCATCGTCCGCTCACCGGCGGCGTCGACCAGCACCACGCACGCCCCCGTCGCCGCGCCCGGCGCCACGGTCAGCCGCGCGTCCACCCCCGCCGCCTCCAGGGCGCGGGCGGCCTCCCGTCCCGCCGCGTCGTCGCCGACGCACCCCACGAACACCACCGGCACCCCGAGGCCGCCGAGCCACGCCGCGGTGTTCGCGGCGGAGCCGCCCGGCCGCATCACGATATGCGCGGGCGTGTCGCTCGCCGGCGCCAGCGGCCGGTCGATGCGCGCCACCACATCCGTCATGACGTCACCCACCACGACGACCGGGGGCGGGCTCACCCCGCCATCGCCGCGGCGATCCGTGCCGCGAGCGTCGCGTTGCGGAGCACCAGGGCGACGTTCACCCGCAGGCTCTCGCCCCCCGTCCCCGCGTGGAAGCGCCCCAGGATGAACGGGGTCGCGTCCTTCCCCGCCACGCCCTCCGCCGCCGCCGCCTCCAGCGCCTCGCTGAGCACCCGGTCGTGCAGTGCGGGGTCCATCTGCTCGGCGACAGGGAGCGGGTTCGCCACCACCACCGCCTGCGGGAGCCCCAGCTCGCGGCGCACCGCGTGGATGCGCGCCACCTCCCTGGGGTCGTCGACGCGCCACGGGACGGGGTGGCCGGAGTCGGCGAGGTAGAAGCCCGCGAGGTGGTCGGTGCCGTACCCCAGCACCGGGACCGACAGGGTCTCGAGGCGCTCCAGCGTCGCGCCGACGTCGAGGATCGACTTCACGCCCGCGCAGACGACCACGACCGGGGCGCCCGCCAGGGCGGTGAGGTCGGCGGACTCGTCGAACGTCGCGGAGGCCCCGCGGTGGACCCCTCCGAGCCCGCCCGTCGCGAACGCGCCGATGCCGGCGAGCGCCGCGACGTGCGCCGTGCTCGCCACCGTCGTCGCCCCCGGCAGGCCACGCACCACGGCGGACCCCAGGTCCCGGACACCGAGCTTCATCACGTCCCCGCGCCCCGCGACCTCCTCGAGGGCGGCGTCGTCGAGGCCGACGCGCACCCGCCCGCCGAGCACCGCGACCGTCGCCGGCACCGCGCCCCCGTCGCGGACGGCGCCCTCGATCTCCCGGGCGATGCGCAGGTTGTCCGGCCGCGGCAGCCCGTGGGCGATGATCGTCGACTCCAGCGCCACCACGGGCCGGCGGTCCGCGAGCGCCGCGGCGACCTCCTCGGTGACCTCCAGCATCAGATGCGGGCGGGGTGCCACACCGTGCGGATCTCGCAGAACGCCGTCGCCGTCGCGATGTCCTCGCGGCCGCCGGTACGCGGCGTGCGCTTCAGGTTCGCCGCCGCCCGCTCCTCCAGGCCCCGCACCATGTCGGCGGGGGCCCCGCTCAGGTCGATCAGGTCGACGTCCTCGTGGTCGGCGAGCCACGGCAGCAGCTGCGCGTGGTCACCCGTCAGCAGGTTCACGACGCCCCCCGGGACGTCGGACGTCGCGACGACCTCCCCGAGTGTGCTGGTCACGAGGGCCGCGGGGCCGCCGGCCACGGCGACCGCGGAGTTGCCCGCCGCGAGCGCCGGCAGCACCAGCCCCAGCACACCGCGCACACCGCCGTCGTCGGGGCACGCCAGCGCGCACACACCGAGCGGCACGGGGTTCGACAGGTTGAGGTACGGCCCGGAGACGGGGTTCACCCCGCCGACGAGCTGGTCGAGCTTGTCCGCGAAGCCCGCCCAGTAGACGGCCGCGTCGATCGCCCCCTCCACGTCCTCCCGCGCCGCCGCCTGCGGCACGCCGACGGCCTCGAGCTCGGCCCGGAGCTGCGCCGCGCGCCCCTCCAGCACCTCCGCCACGCGGTAGATGATCTGGGCCCGGTTGTAGGCCGTCCGCCCCGCCCATCCCGCCTGTGCCCCGCGGGCCGCGCGCACCGCGTCGCGGGCGTCCTTGCGCGACGCCTGCGCGACGTGCGCCAGCAGGCGGCCGTCGGCGCCGGTGACGGGGAAGGTGCGCCCCGACTCGGAGCGCGGGAAGGCCCCGCCGATGAAGAGCTTGTAGGTCTTGCGGACCTCGACGCGGTCGCTCATGCGGGCACCGGCTCCAGGGCGAGGTACTCGGCGAGGCCCTGGCGACCCCCCTCGCGGCCGAAGCCCGACTCGCGGACCCCGCCGAACGGGCTCGCCGGGTCGAACTGGTTGAAGCAGTTCGCCCACACCACCCCGGCGCGCAGCCGCTGCGACACCCAGAGGATCCGCGAGCCCTTCTCCGTCCACACACCCGCCGACAGTCCGTAGCGGGTGGCGTTCGCCTTCGCGACGGCCTCCGCCTCCGTGCGGAACGTCTCGACGGTGAGGACGGGGCCGAACACCTCCTCCCGCACGATCGGGTCGGACGCGCCCGCGCCGCTCACGATCGTCGGCGGGAAGAAGAACCCCCGCTCCGGCAGCGGACGGTGGGGCTGGTCGATGCGGCAGCCCCGCTCGGCCGCGCCGTCGACGTAGCCGCGGATGATCTCCAGCTGCGCCAGCGAGTTGATGGCGCCGACGTCGGTGTTCTTGTCGAGCGGGTCGCCGGTGCGCAGCAGCTCGATGCGACGGCGCAGGCGGTCCATCAGCTCGTCGGCGACGCCCTCCTGCACCAGCAGGCGGGAGCCGGCGCAGCAGACGTGGCCCTGGTTGAAGAAGATGCCGTCCACGATGCCCTCGACCGCCTGGTCGAGCGCCGCGTCGTCGAACACCAGGTGTGCGCCCTTGCCGCCGAGCTCCAGGGTCAGGCGGGTGCCCGTCCCCGCCAGCGCGCGGCGGATCGCCTTGCCCACCTCGGTCGAGCCGGTGAACGCGACCTTGTCGACGCCGGGGTGCGACGCCAGCGCCGCGCCGGTGGCGCCCGCCCCGGTGACGACGTTGACGACGCCGGGCGGGATCTCCGCCTCGCGGACCAGCTCGGCGAGCAGCAGGGCCGTCAGCGGCGTCGTCTCCGCGGGCTTCAGCACCACGGTGTTGCCGCAGGCGAGCGCCGGCGCGATCTTCCACGCCGCCATCAGCAGCGGGAAGTTCCAGGGGATGATCTGCCCGACGACGCCGAGCGGTCGTGCCCGCATCCCCGGGACGGCGTAGGCGAGCTTGTCGGCCCAGCCGGCGTGGTGGAAGAGGTGCGCCGCCGCCAGCGGGACGTCCACGTCGCGCGACTCGCGGATCGGCTTGCCGCCGTCGATCGACTCGAGCACCGCCAGCTCGCGGCTCCGGTCCTGCACGAGCCGCGCCAGCCGGAAGAGGTACTTCGCGCGGGTGCGGCCGGGCATGTCGCGCCAGCCGCCCTCGTACGCCCGCCGGGCCGCGGCGACGGCGTCATCGACGTCGGCGGCTGACGCCTCCGCCACCTCGGCCAGCGTGTCGCCGGTCGCGGGCTCGACCGTCGGGAACACGACACCGTCGCGCCCCGGGCGCTCCTCGCCGTCGATCACCAGCCCGTAGCGGGGGCGGATCGTGACGATGTCGCGGCCCTCGATCGAGGGGACGTAGTCGGCGAAGGTGCGCGCCAGCTCGGACGCCGCGGCGTCCTGGCGGGGGGTCGTGGTCATCAGTCCACCGGGAGGTCGCCGGTCCGCGCGTAGCGGCCGGAGCGCGCGAAGCGCAGCTGCAGGACGATGTCGTTGAGGAGGGTGGAGGCGCCGAACCGGAAGCGGTCGGGCGTGAGGGCGTCGGCGCCGAGCGTCTCGGCGACGAGCGCCAGGTACCCGAGGGCCTGCTTGGAGGTGCGGATGCCGCCGGCGAGCTTCAGGCCCACCTCGCGGCCGGTGGCGTCCCGGAACTCGCGGATCGCCTCGGCCATGCAGAGCGCCACGGCGGGGGTGGCCGAGACCGGCAGCTTGCCGGTCGACGTCTTGATGACGTCGCTGCCGGCGGCCATCGCGATCATCGACGCGAGCCGGACCATCTCGTAGGAGCCGAGCTCGCCGGTCTCGAGGATCGTCTTCAGGTGCGCCCCGCCGCACGCCTCCTTCGCGGCGGCGACCTCGTCGTGCACCACGTCGATGCGCCCCGACAGCAGGGCGCCGCGGTTGATGACGATGTCGATCTCGTCGGCGCCGTCCGCGACGGCCCCGCGGATCTCGTCGAGCCGGTCGGCGAGGGGGCTCTGCCCCGAGGGGAACGCGCCGGCGACCGACGCCACGTGCACCGGCGAGCCGGCCACGTGGGCCCGCGCCGTCGCGACCATCGACGGGTACACGCAGACGGCCGCGACGGGGGGCACCGACCCGTCGTCGGGGTCGGGGCGCAGCGCGCGGGCGCAGAGCGCGCGCACCTTCCCGGGGGTGTCGGCGCCCTCGAGGGTGGTGAGGTCGATGCACCGCACCGCCAGCTCCAGGCCCGCCCGCTTGCTCTCGCGCTTGATCGAGCGACCGGTGAGGCGGGAGGCGCGGGCCTCGAGCGCGAGGGCGTCGACCGCCGTCACGCGCAGGGGGGCGTCGAGCAGGGCGCCGTCGATGACGGCGCCGCGTGCGTCACGTCGGAGGGTCGTCACCCGCCGATCTTGGCACGTCCGCCGTCCGCGGTCAGGCGAGCAGCAGGGGCTCGAGCCCCGACCGGACGGCCGCCAGCGTCGCGCGGGCCCGGTCGCGGGCCGCGGCGACGTCGCCGTCGAGCGCCGGCTCGACCGCCTCGCAGTAGCACTTGAGCTTCGGCTCGGTGCCCGAGGGGCGCACGATCACGCGGACGCCGCCCTCCAGGTCGAGGCGGAGCACGTCGGGCGCGAGGGGCGTCGCCGCACGCACCGCGAGGGGGCCGACCGCGGCGGGCGGGTCGCCGGCCAGGCGGCCGACGAGCGCGCCGCGCCGCGCCGCGCCGCCGGGCGATTCGTCGCGCAGCGAGAAGTTCGCGGTCACGTGGGCGCCGTGGCGGCGGTGCAGGTCGTCGAGCGCGTCGAGCAGGGTGCGGCCGCGCCCCGCGTACGCGGACGCCATCGACGCGACGGCCAGCGCCGCCGACAGGCCGTCCTTGTCGCGCACGTCGGGGCCGATCGCGTACCCGATGGCCTCCTCGTAGGCGAGCACCTGCGTCCACTCCGGGTGCTCCATCGCGGGCCGCGAGAGCCACTTGAAGCCCGTGAGCGTCTCGGCGTGACGGGCGCCGTGGTGGGCCGCGACCTCCGCCAGGAGCTGCGACGACACCACGCTCGACGTCACCAGGCGGTCCGGCCCCGCGGTCACCTCCCCGAGGAGCCAGTCGCCGAGCAGGGCACCCACCTCGTCCCCCGTCAGCTGGCGCGTCCCCCCGTCGGAGGCGACGACGAGCGCCGCCACCCGGTCGGCGTCGGGATCGAGGGCGAGGCCGAGGACCGCGCCGGTCTCGCGCATCCGCCCGGCGAGGAGGTCGGTGGCGCCCGGCTCCTCCGGGTTCGGGAAGGCGACGGTCGGGAAGCCGGCGTCGGGTTCCTGCTGCGCGGCGACCGTGTGGACGTCGGCGTGCCCCGCGGCGGCGAGGAGGCGCGCGAGCAACGCGCCGCCCACGCCGTGCATCGCGGTCGTGGCGATCCGGATCGGCACGGGCGGGGCGGGGACGCGCGCGAGCGTCGCCGCCACGTAGTCGCCGACCACCGCCTCGTCGAGGGGTGTGACCGCCGCGACCGCGGCGCCGGGGATCGAGATCACGCCGTCGCGGGCGACCGCGTCGATCGCGGCGGCGACCCGGCCGTCGACCGGCGGCACGATCTGGGCGCCGTCCCCCATGTAGAGCTTCAGGCCGTTGTCGGCGGCGGGGTTGTGGCTCGCCGTCACCACGATCCCGGCCGCGGCGCCGAGGCGGCGGATCGCGAACACGCCGACCGGCGTCGGCAGCGGCTCGCCGCCGAGCGTCACCGGCAGCCCGTGCGCCGCGAGCACCTCCGCGCAGTCGGCGGCGAAGGCGGCGGACATGCGCCGCGCGTCGTGCGCCACCACGACACCGCGGCGCCGGGCGTCGGCCACCTCCTCCACGAGGTACCGGGCGATCCCGGCGGCCGACTCGCGGACGACGGCGCGGTTCATCCGCCCGGGGCCGCCGCCCATCGTGCCCCGCAGCCCGGCGGTGCCGAACGCGAGGCGCCCCGCGAAGCGCGCCGCCAGCTCGGCGGAGTCGCCCGCGTCGAGCAGCCCGGCGAGCTCGTCGCGGGTGGCGGGGTCGGGGTCCCGGGCGATCCAGTCCCCGACGCGCTCGCGCAGCTCCGGGTCGACCGCCGGCATCAGGCGGCGGCGACCACCGCGCGCAGCAGCTCGGCGAGGCGCGGCACCGACGCCTTCCCGGTCGCGAGCACCTCGCGGTGGTCGAGGGCCTCGGCGGACAACCCGGCCGCGAGGTTCGTGACGAGGGAGACCCCGGCGACCTCGGCGCCGAGGTGGCGTGCGGCGATCGCCTCGAGCACCGTCGACATCCCCACGAGGTCGGCGCCCCACGACCGCAGCATCGCGATCTCGGCGGGCGTCTCGTACGACCCGCCGAGCAACCCGGCGTAGACGCCCTCGGGGATGCCGGGGACGGCCGCGGCGGCGGCGGCACGCAGGCGGGGGCTGTAGAGGTCGGTCAGGTCCGAGAACCGCCCCGGCATGCCCGCCGGCGGGTCGGCGCCGGTCATGGGGTTGGCGCCGGTCAGGTTGAGGTGGTCGCGGATCATCACCGGCGTGCCCGGGCCGTGCTCGGGCATCAACGACCCGGCGGCGTTGGTGAGCACCACCGTCGCGCACCCCGACAGCACCGCGGCGCGCACGCCGTGGACCACGGTCGGCACGGGGTGCTCCTCGTAGAGGTGGGCGCGACCGGCCATCACGAGCAGCGGGGCGCCGTCGGCGTCGACCGAGTGGGCCATGCCCGAGTGCCCCTGCACGGCGGGCTCCGGGAACCCCGGCAGCTCGGGCATCGGGACCCCGTCGCGCACCGTCCCGAGCATGGGGACCACGTCGGCCCAGCCCGAGCCGAGGACGAGCGCCACCCGGTGGGCCCCGAGGCGCTCGCGGATCGCCTCGCCGGCGGCGCGGGCGGCCGTGTACGGGTCCGGGTTCGTCATCGTCCGCACTATGGCAGCGCGGGCGGTCGGGCGGCGCGGGCGGGTGCTATACCGGGACGGTGGACCAGCAGCACGCACATCGCGTCGTCGTGGTGGGGGGCGGGTTCGGTGGCCTCCAGGCCGCCCGGCACCTGAAGCGGTCCCCCGCGGCCGTGACGCTGATCGACCGCCGCAACTTCCACCTCTTCCAGCCGCTCCTCTACCAGGTCGCCACGGGGGCGCTCTCGCCCGGCGAGATCGCCGCGCCCCTGCGCGGCGTCCTCAAGCGCCAGGGCAACGCGACCGTCGTGCTCGCCGAGGTGCAGGGCATCGACCTCGACCGGCGGGTCGTGCACACCCGCGCCGTCGGCGGCGGGCGCGAGGCCGAGGTGGGGTACGACACGCTGATCGTCGCCGCCGGCGCGCGGCACTCCTACTTCGGCAACGACGAGTGGGCCAGGGTCGCCCCCGGCCTGAAGTCGCTGGAGGACGCCCTCGAATTGCGGCGGCGCATCCTCACCGCCTTCGAGGCGGCGGAGGTGGAGCCCGACCCCGACGTCCAGCGGGCGCTGCTGACGTTCGTGGTGGTCGGCGCCGGCCCGACGGGTGTCGAGCTGGCCGGGCAGATCGCGGAGATCGCGCGTGACACGGTCCGCCGGGACTTCCGCCACATCGACCCGACCACCGCGCGGATCGTGCTGGTCGAGGGCGCCCCGCGCGTCCTGACGGCGTTCCCGGAGTCGCTGTCGGCGAAGGCCGAGCGCCAGCTCGCCGCGCTCGGCGTGACGGTCCGCGACAGCCGCCTCGTGACCGACGTCGACGCCGACGGCGTGACCTTGTCCCCCGCCGGGGACGCCGACGGCGCGACCGAGCGCCTCGACGCCCGCACCGTGGTCTGGGCCGCGGGCGTGTCGGCGTCGCCGCTCGCCGCCGCCCTCGCCGAGGGGTCGGGCGCGGAGCTCGACCGCGCCGGCCGCATCACCGTGGAACCCGACCTGACGCTGCCCGGTCACCCCGAGGTCTTCGCGCTCGGCGACATGGTCCGGGTGTCCGACGGCGCGGGTGGCCAGATCCCCCTGCCGGGCGTCGCGCCGGCGGCGATGCAGCAGGGGCGGTATGCGGCGAAGGTGATCCGCGCGCGCCTCGGCGGCGGCGCGCCACCCGCCCGCTTCACCTACACGGACAAGGGCAACCTGGCGACGATCGGCCGCATGAAGGCCGTCGGCGAGATCCGCGGGGCGAAGCTCTCGGGGACGATCGCCTGGCTGGGGTGGCTCTTCATCCACCTCTTCTACCTGACGGGCCTCCAGAACCGGCTGCTGGTGTTCATCCGCTGGACCGTCTCGTTCCTCACCCGCGGCCGTGGCGCGCGCCTCATCACGGGCGGCGCCGAGGATCCGGTCGCCTCGCCCTCGTCGACCGGCGCGGAGGCCCACCGCCCCGGCTGAGGGCTACCGGGCCCCCGGAGGCAGGACGGGGTCGGCGTCGGGATCGGTCCGGCCGTGCGGGGGGTGGGGCGGGGTGGTGGCGCGCGAGGCGCCCTGCACCGGGGTCTCCGGGGGCGGGCCGGCGTCCTCGGCCCGCTCGCGCAGCTCGTCGCTGGAGCTGTCGTGGCTCCGTGGCGTCGCGTGGCGGTCGCTCATGGATGCCTCCCTCGTGGGTGCCGTCCCCACCCCGTACCCGGGGCGGCGCCCCACCCAACCGGCCCGGGGGCCGGGATCGCCCCGCCGCACGCGGCCCGGCGGCCGGTCCTACCGCGCCCGGACGCCGGAGATCGTCAGCTCCGTGAGACGGCGGGGGGCCTCGGCCAGCGCCGAGAACGCCCAGGCGCGGCGCGGCAGACGCACGTGCCGGCGGTCGTCGGCGACGGCCCGGACGGCCTGCCCGCAGAGGCGGTCGAGTGGCGTGTCGGTGAGGACGCCGAGGCGGTAGAGGCGGCGGAAGGCGGCGGCGGTCGGCGGGTACGCGACGACCGACGCGCGCATCTCCGTCGGCACCAGGCCGACCTCGATGACGGTGGTCCCGACCGGCAGCCCCCGCAGGTCGGCGCGCAGGCCCGCGGTGAAGTGCGTGAGCGCTGCCTTGCTCGCCGCGTAGGCGACCATTCCCGGCAGGACCGCCGTGCCCGCGAGCGACGACATGTTCACGACGTGGCCGCGGCCGCGGTCGATCATGCCGGGCAGCGCCTGCCGGGTCAGCTCCATCGGCGCGAGGACGTTGACCGCGACGAGGCGCTCCAGGTCGGCGGGGTCGATCGCCGTGAGCGCGCCGGTCGCGTCGACGCCGGCGTTGTTGACGAGCACGTCGACGGGGCCGGAGGCCTCCTCGGCGCGCGCGATCAGCCCGGCGCGGCCGTCGGCGTCGGCCAGGTCGGAGACGAGCGCCGTGCCGCCCGTCTCCGCCGCGAGCCCCTCGACGGCTGACGCCGTGCGCGCCACGAGGGTCACCCGTCCGCCCGCGGCCGCGAAGGCCCGCGCGAGTCCCTCCCCGATCCCCCGCGAGGCCCCCGTCACCAGCACGTGCGCGCCGTCGATCTCCATGCCCAGCCTCCCCCGGATGAACGTCGCGGGCCATCATGGCGGTCCGCCGCCGGGCACGGGTAGGTTCCGGGCATCGCGCCGGCGCCCGGCCGGCGCGCCGACGGGGAGGCGCGAGATGGCGGGTCGGCTCGAGGGTATGGGCGTGGTGGTGACCGGCGGCACGAAGGGGCTCGGTCGCGAGACGGCGCTGCTGATGGCGGCGGAGGGCGCCCGGGTGGTCGCGGTGGGTCGCGACGCCGCCGACGGGGAATCGCTGCGGGAGGAGGCCACCGGGCTGCCCGGGAGCGTCGCCTTCCACGCCGGCGACGTGCGCGAGGAGGAGACGCACACCGGCGCGATCTCCGCCTGCGCGGAGGGCGGGCGCCTCGACGCCTACGTCAACAACGCCGGCATCCTCGGGCCGGAGGGCCCGCTGCACGACACCTCGCTCGAGGACTGGGAGGAGGTCAACGCCGTCAACATGCGCGGCGTCTTCCTCGGCTGCCGCGCGGCGATCCGGGCGATGCGCGGCACCGGCGGCGGCAGCATCGTCAACGTCGGCTCGATCCTGTCGCTGACCGCCGACCCGTTCCTCACGTCGTACACCGCCACCAAGCACGGGGTGCTCGGCCTCACCCGCGCCCTGGCGGTCGACTACGCGGCCGACGGCATCCGGGCGAACTGCGTCCTGCCGGGGGACATGGAGACGCCGATGATCCTCGAGTACTTCGCGGCGAGCGACGACCCGGCGGCGACGCGGGCCGAGATGGAGGGCGCCTACCCGATCAAGAGGATCGCGCGGCCCCGCGAGGTCGCCCAGGCGGTGCTGTTCCTCGCGTCCCCGGAGTCGTCGTTCGTGAGCGGCGCCGAGCTGCTGGTCGACGGCGCGCTCACGGCGAAGGCCTACTGACTGCGGGGGATGAGGATCCCACGGCTGGACGCCGCGCTGCGGGCCGCGCCCGCCGCGGCGCCGGCCAGGGCGACGGCCGCCAGCACCAGGTGCGTCGACGCCAGGCCGACGCCGAGCGCCAAAGCGGCGCCGGCGATCGCCCCGACCCCGGCGGCCAGCGCCCACACGGCGCCGGCC
>LNFM01004927.1_pt1 | contig 23859 bp, 23 predicted proteins | sample 596031 | NCBI WGS metagenome assembly LNFM01 (sample SAMN04254537, study PRJNA301005) | activated carbon metagenome | isolation source: dual media filters at the Ann Arbor, Michigan drinking water treatment plant | place: USA: Ann Arbor | reverse complement strand
AGCGCCTGCAGCTGGGCCGCCCCCGCCCCGCCCCGCCCCGCAATCCGGATGCCCGGGATCGCAGCAATCAGGAACGCCGCCGCCTCGCCCATATCGAGCCCCGCCGCCACGTCGCCCTCGTCCTGCGCCTCGCGCAGCCGCGCCGCCAGCGCCGCCTTCAACGCCCGCTCACCCGCCGCCTGGACCTCTGTCAGCTCCGGCCGGGTCCGGCCGAACTCGCAGACCGCGCCGACAGCCAGGCACGGCTCCCCCGCCTTCGCGCGCACCCGCGCCAGCAGGATTTCCAGCCCGTCTATCGCCCGCGGCCCGGTGCTGAGCGCGGCCAGATGCGCCTCGGTCTCCAGCGCGGTGTAGCGCGCCAGCGCCGCCCGATAGAGCTGCGCCTTGTCACCAAACGTGTCGTAGAGGCTCTGCCGGCCGATCCCCATCGCCCGCGTCAGGTCCGCCGCCGAGCTGCCGGCAAAGCCCAGCTCCCGGAACACCCGCGTGGCGGCGTCCAGCACGGCATCTGTGTCAAATTCCTTCGGTCTGGCCATGCCGATGTATGGAAATTCTGGAACGATCAGTCAATATACCGGTGTTTTGCTGGTTTTTCGCGGCCTCCCCGCCGCCCGCCAACACGCTGAACCTGTTGCCGTTGCTGGGATCTGGCCTGCCCGCCCGGCCTGAAGTTCGGATTTGACACGTCCGCCGCGTTGGTGTTTACACCGCGCTTCGGTCGCGGCGCCTTCCCGGCGCAGCGGCTTCCCCGTTTCTAGACGCTATTTTCCGGAAGGTCCCGCCCATGTTCGCGGTCATCAAGACAGGTGGCAAGCAGTACAAAGTGTCCGAAGGCGACACGCTTGTCATCGAGAAACTGTCGGCCGCGGCCGGCGATACTGTCACCTTTGACCAGGTGCTGATGATCGGCGAAGGCGCCGGCATCACCATCGGCGCGCCTACCGTCGCCGGCGCCCTGGTCACCGCTGAAGTGTCCGCCGATGTGCGTGGCCCGAAGCTGATCACCCGCAAGAAGCGCCAGCGCCAGACCTACCGCCGCACCATTGGCCACCGTCAGGACCTGATGGAAATCAAGATCACCGGCATCAGCGCCGATGGCGAGAAGAAGAAAGCCGCACCGCGCAAGAAAGCTGCGCCGAAGGCGGACGCGGCCGAAGCCGCCCCAGAAGCATAAATTTTCCCGGGGCCACGGCCTCAAGCGAGACACAGGTAAGAGGAGCGGACTATGGCTCACAAGAAATCAGGCGGCTCTTCGCGTAACGGCCGCGATTCAAACCCCAAGTATCTTGGCGTGAAGAAATACGGCGGCGAAACCGTCCAGCCGGGCATGATCATCGTGCGCCAGCGCGGCACCGTGAAGTGGCCGGGCAAAGGCGTCGGCATGGGCAAGGACCACACCCTCTTTGCGCTCAAAGGCGGCAAGGTCGAGTACGCCCACAAGTCGAACGGCCGAATTTTCGTGAACGTCGTACCGATGGCGGACGCGGCAGAGTAACGGCCGGAAACAGCATCCGGCCTCGCATAGACGAGTGGCCGGGTCGCTGTTTAAGACGACCAGTTTCCGGGGGGAGGCAGGCCACTGTCTCCCCCTTTTCTTTTGCCTCCCCTCGCCCGCCTGCCGACAGGAGGCCACGATGTTTGAGGATATTTCGACCCCGCGCCTGCTTTTGCGGTCCTATCACGAAGACGATGCCGTCCGGTACACGGAGCTCGTCAACGACCCGCGCGTCTATCGCAATGTCGGACGGGTCCGTGCGGGACAGACGCTGGACGAGACCCGCCGCATCCAGTCGGAACGCGCCGAAAAGAACCGGCGCGGCGAAAGCGCGGGCCGCGTGATAACGCTGTCCGGAGAATTGGTCGGGCTTGTCGGCGGCGGCAGAAATGCCGAAACCGGCATCTTCGAAATCGGCTACTGGCTGACGCCCAGCGTGTGGGGCCAAGGTTACGCGACAGAAGCCGCCGGCGCGTTCAAGCAACATCTTGTCGACCGGATGGGCGCGCGCCAGCTCACAGCCGAATACCTCGCCGACAATCCCGCCTCGGGACGCGTACTTGGAAAGCTCGGCTTCGTGGAAACAGCGCGCGGCGAACACTTTTGCCTGGGCCGGGATGCGATGGTTCCCGGTATCAGCATGGCGTGGGCAGCAGCCCAGGATGACGGAGGCAGGCCATGAGTGAGTTTGAGTTAAGCACACAGCGGCTGCGCCTGCGGCCGATCACCCCGCAGGACAGCGGACCCCTCACCCAGGCGGTGAACGATCCGCGCATCTACCTGATGCTCGCCAGCGTCCCGCCCGCGCAGACCAAGGCCCAGACCCTCGCCTGGATCGCGACCCACGATCTCGCCCGCGTCGACAATACCGGCCACTTCTACGCCATCACCACGGCCGAAGGCGCCCTCTGCGGCGTCATTTCCGCCACCCGCGCCGCCTGCGAAGACCCGTTCGAGATCGGCTATTGGCTGATGCCGGACTATTGGGGCAAAGGGCTCTGCACCGAGGCCGGCGCCGGCCTCGTCCGCTGGCTTGAGACGGCGCGCGGAGCCCGCGTCCTCGTCGCCGGCCACTTCGCCGACAATCCCGCCTCCGGCCGTATCCTCTCCAAGCTCGGCTTCCTCCCCTGCGGTCGCGGCCCGATGTACAGCAAGGGCCGGGGCATAAAGTCAGACCACGTCATGATGGCGCGGATCGCCTGAACCATATAAGAGCCCAACCATGAAGTTCCTTGACCAAGCCAAAGTCTTTATCCGCTCCGGTGACGGCGGCGCCGGCGCTGTCTCGTTCCGGCGCGAGAAGTTCATCGAGTATGGCGGCCCCGACGGCGGCGATGGCGGGCGCGGCGGCGATGTCTGGGCCGTGGCGGTCGAAGGCCTGAACACGCTGATCGACTTCCGCTACCAGCAGCACTTCAAGGCCAAGAAAGGCGGCCACGGCATGGGCCGCAACCGCTTCGGCGCCAAGGGCGACGACTCGATCCTGATGGTGCCCGTCGGCACGCAGATTTACGAGGAAGACCAGGAAACCATGATCGCCGACCTGACGCAGGAGGGCCAGAAGGTCCTGCTCGCCCAAGGCGGCAATGGCGGCTGGGGCAACCTGCGTTTCAAGACCTCCACCAACCAGGCGCCCGCCCGCTCGAACCCCGGCGCGCCGGGTGAGGAACGCTGGCTCTGGCTGCGCCTGAAACTGATCGCGGACGCGGGCCTCGTCGGCCTACCGAATGCCGGCAAGTCCACCTTCCTCGCCGCCGCCACCGCCGCGCATCCGAAGATCGCCGATTATCCGTTTACGACGCTTCACCCCGGCCTCGGCGTCGTCGATCTCGGCACGTCCACCCGCTTCGTCCTCGCCGACATCCCGGGCCTCATCGAAGGCGCCGCCGAAGGCGCGGGCCTCGGCCACCGCTTCCTCGGCCATGTCGAACGCTGCAAGGTGCTGCTGCACCTGATCGACTGTACGCAGGACGACCCCGCCGGCGCCTACAAGACCATCCGCAACGAACTGCGCGCCTACGATCCCGAACTCGCGGCCCGCCCGGAAATCGTCGCCCTTAACAAGATCGATGCCCTGACGCCCGAACTCGTCAAAGAGCAGATGAAGCTCCTGAAGAAAGCCTACAAGGGCAAGCCCCTGCTGATCTCCGGCGTCTCCGGCGAAGGCGTCAAAGCCGCGCTCTACGCCATCGCCGACAAACTCGGCCTCAACGCCGACCGCGAAGAGGTCCCTCCGCCCTCGGACGATCCCGACACGGAAGAAGGCTGGAGCCCGCTATAGGATTTCCTGTTCCCCTCTCCCGCTTGCGGGAGAGGGGCTGAAGGCTAAGCCCCCGCACTCGGCCGCGCGCTCACCCGCGCATGCCACGCGCGCAAGTTCCCCGCCGCCTCCGGCACCTTCAGGCCGATCCAGTCGGCAAAATCCACGGTGCTCAGCGCGCAGATATCTGCCATCGTGAACACGTCCCCCGCGACGAACTCGGACTTCGCCAGTTCCCCGTCCAGCCACATCAGCGCGCGCTCATACGCGCCCCGGTTCGCCTCGCCAAACTCCTTGTACTGAGGATTGACCACGCGCGCGGTGAACGGATGGGCATGCCGCCAGAAATTTCCCGCCGGCCCCATTAGCTGGAACTCCACCCGTCGCACCCACATCTCCACCTGCGCTTCCTCCAGCGCGCTGCGCCCGAACATGGCGGGCTTGGGGTGCAATCTCTCAAGGTACCGGCAGATCGCCACGGTCTCGCTGAGACACGTCCCGTCGTCGAGCTCCAGCACCGGCGTCTGGCCCAGCGAATTCCTCGCCACATGCTCTGGCGCCTTGTGCTCGCCCTTCTGCAGCGCAACGTCCACCAGCGGCACGCTCACGCCCTTCTCCGCCAGGAATATCCGCACCCGCCGCGGATTCGGCGCCGGCATCGGCGTGTTGTAGAGTTTCATGTCCTGCTCCCCGTTCGCGGCGCCACAAATCCGAAAGGAACCTCCACCCGCCGCAGGCGTTGTTCCCGGTAGTCCGACATTCCGTCGCTTCATGAAGGGAGCACACCATGACGCCGAATGAAACGAAAGATACAGCCGAGACAATTGAAACCGAGCGGGTCTCCGGCGGCCGCCGCGTCGGCCTATGGAAAATCCTCGCCGCGTCCCTGATCATCGTCGTGATCGGCTTTGCCCTCGTCGCCGGCTTCACCTCAAACCCCGTCTAATCCCCTCGCCAATCCCCTGCGCCGCGTGTATCTCCCGGCGCCATGACCGCTGAAACCCTCGCGCGCGCCAAACGCATCGTCGTGAAAACCGGCTCGGCCCTGATGGCCGAAGCCGGCGCGCCGCGCCGTGAGTGGCTGGCAAACCTCGCCGCCGACATCGCGGCGCTGCGCCAGCGCGGCAAGGAAGTCATCCTCGTCTCCTCAGGCGCAGTCGCCCTTGGCCGCGCCGCGCTCGGCGCGCCGTACCAGGGCCGGCTCGAACAGAAACAGGCCGCCGCCGCCATCGGCCAGCCGCGCCTGATGGCCGCCCTCGGGGACGCCCTCGCCCCGCACGGCCTCGCCTGCGGCCAGGCGCTCCTCACCCCCGGCGATACCGAAAACCGCCGCCGCTGGCTCAACGCCCGCGCCACCCTCGAAACCCTGCTCGAAGCCGGCGTCGTCCCCGTCATCAACGAGAACGACACCGTCGCCACCGAAGAAATCCGTTACGGCGACAACGACCGCCTCGCCGCCCGCGTCGCCCAGATGATGGCCGCCGACGTGCTGATCCTCCTGTCCGACATCGACGGCCTCTACACCGCCGACCCGCGCGGCAACCCCGACGCCCGCCACATCCCCTTCCTCGAAGCGCTCAGCCCCGAGCATGACGCAATGGCCACCGGCTCCAACGCCGCCGCCGGTGTCGGCTCGGGCGGCATGATCACCAAGCTCGCCGCTGCCCGCATCGCCCACGCCGCCGGCTGCTCCACCCTGATCACTCTCGGCAACCGGCCGCACCCCCTCGGCGCCATCGAGGCCGGCGAGCGCGCCACTCTGATCGCCGCAAAAATCTCCCCCGCCAAGGCCCGCGCCGCCTGGCTCGAAGGCCACCTCAAGCCCGAGGGCGAACTCACCATCGATGACGGCGCCGCCAAGGCCCTCGCGGGCGGCGCCAGCCTCCTCGCCGTCGGCGTGCGCGGCGTGACTGGCCAGTTCGAACGCGGCGCCGCCGTCGCCGTGCTGGACGCCTCCGGCCGGACCCTCGCCAAGGGCGTCACCGCCTACAGCGCCGAGGACATCCGCCGCATCGCGGGCCGCCGCACAGAAGACGCCGAAGCCCTCCTCGGCTACAAGGGCCGCCCCGCCATCATCCACCGGGACGACATGGTGCGCCTGTGACGGCCACGAAGATCCGGCCGGCCGGCCTCGACGACCTTGCCGCCCTTTTGGAACTCGAAGAGTCGTTCCCCGAAGTGGACCGGTTCGACGCGCGCACCTGGCGCCGCCTGCTCGCCGGCAAAGCCCTGACGCTGGTTCACGAGACGCCGCGCGGCATCGACGCCGCAGCCGTGCTCCTGTTCAGGGCTGGATCATCCACGGCCCGCCTCTATTCCATCTCCGTCGCCACCTCGGCGCGGGGCCAGGGACTCGGCGGGCGCCTTCTGGCCGCCTGCGAGGAACACGCCCGCCAGCGAGGGTCAGCCCGGATGCGCCTTGAGGTGCGCTCCACAAATAGTTCAGCACACCGGCTTTACGAGGCATCGGGTTATCGCGTAATTGCGGCCCTCAAGTCCTACTATCCGGATGGAGAAGCGGCGCACAGGATGGAGAAAGTTCTCATCGCGTCCTCAGATGGAGCCCCATGACCGATTGGGTCGTGCTCGTCGAATCAGCGAGCGACATTTCGCAGGCCGAAACACCGCACAAGGTGCTGCGTATCTCGGACTATATCTCCAAACCGGCCCTCTTCGCCGGGCGCCGGCCCTACATCCTGAACCTCGCCCGCTCCTACGCCTACCAGTCCGAAGGCTACTACGCCTCGCTCTTGGCCGAGGCGCGCGGCCACCGCGTCAGTCCCTCCGTCCAGACCATGGTCGAGCTCTCCAAGAAGACGCTCTACAACCATGCCCTGCCGGACCTCGGCGAGATCCTCCAGGAAACCCTCGCCAAGGGCGCCCCCAAGATCGAGAGCCTGTTCGTCGCCTTCTCCCGCTGCGAAATCCCGGCCTATGAGGACCTCGCCCGCGAGGCCATGGACTGGTACCGCACCCCGGCCCTCGAAATCGAATTCGACTCCGAAGCCCCCCACGGCATCGCCCGCATCCGCGCCATGCCGCCCCACAAGCTGAAGGACCAGCGCCGCCAGTTCTTCCTTGACGCGATGGAAGCCTACACCAAGGGCAAGGTGCGCGACGCCAAGACCCGCACGCCTGCAAAATGGGCCCTCGCCGTGCTTGTGGACCCGAACGAGAAGACCGCGCCGTCCAAGCCCGCCTCGCTGAAGCGCTTCGCCGATGTCGCCGAGAAGATGGGCGTCGAAGTCGAGCTGATCGATCCGACCGACCTGCCCTCCCTCGCCGAGTTTGACGCCCTCTTCATCCGCGCCACCACTTCCATCGACAACTTCACCTACCGCTTCGCCCGCCGCGCCGAACAGGAAGGCATGCCCGTGATCGACGACACCCAGTCGATGATCCGCTGCACCAACAAGGTCTACCTCAAGGAAATCCTCGAGAAGGCCGGCCTTCCCATTCCGCGTACGGAGATTGTTGACGAGAAGGCCGACCTCGCCGCCCTGTTCGACCGTCTCGGCTCGCCCGTCATCCTGAAGACGCCGGATGGCAGCTTCGGCATCAACATGGTCAAGGCCCACACGCTCGACGAGCTGAAGGAGGGCGCCAAGAAGATGTTCGAGGACACCGCCCTCATCATCGCCCAGGAATTCCGTCCGACGAAATTCGACTGGCGCATCGGCGTGCTCAACGGCGAGCCGCTGTATGCCTGCCAGTACCGGATGGCACGTGGCCACTGGCAGACGGTCAAGTACGGCGAAAACGGCAAGTCCACCGAAGGCGGCTTCACCACGATGCCCGTGGAAGATGCGCCCCCGGAAGTCGTCAACGCCGCCGTCCGCGCCGCCAGCCTGATCGGCGAAGGCCTCTACGGCGTCGACCTGAAAGAGACCGAACAGGGCGTCATCATCATCGAGATCAACGATAATCCCTCGATCGACCATGACGTCGAAGGCCTGATCCTCAAGGACGAGATCTGGCGCCGCATCATCTCCTGGTTCTCCACGCGCCTCGAACGCCGCATGAACCGGACGGGCTAACCCCTCCGTTCCCGGAGCTTCTCCCGGTACGCCCCCGGCGACACGCCGAACCAGCCCTTGAACGCCCGCATGAACGCCGTCTGGTCGCCGTAACCCAGCAAGCCGGCAATATCCAACAGGGTCATCTTCTCCTCGTGGATATAGACTTCCGCCGCCTCCTTGCGCGCCGCCGCCAGCAGCTCGGAATAGGACAATCCCTCCTCCATCAGCCGCCGCCGCAACGTGCGCCCGCTCATCCCCAGCAGCTTGGCGGTTTCCTCGAGGCTCGGCTTGCCCTTGCGGATCTGCTTGTGCAGGCCGCTGATCACCAGCATCCGCATCGAGCTGCCCGCCTCGTACGCGCCGAGGCGCGCATTCAGCCGCCCGGTCAGCAGCTGCACCAGCGCCGGATTGGCATTCGGCAACGGCCGCGTCACCAACGCCGCATCGATCACCAGCATGTCCGCCGGCGCGCCAAACGTCACTTCCTCCCCGAACAGCGCCCGGTAGAAGGCGCAGGTCTCGGCGCTCGGCGGCGCATGCCGCAACTGCACCGCTGCCACCGGCCGCTCCTGGTCCCACAGCAGCCACCGCCCGATCGAGGCATAGCCCGCCAGGATCGCCTCGGTCACCCGGCGCATCGCCTCGGCGTCCGGAAACGCAGGCTCCAGCACGATCCGGGTTTCGGTCCGGGTTATCTCGAGCCGGGTGCGCGCCACTTCCTGCGTCAGCGGCTGGTAACGGATGTTGATCTCCAGCGCCTCCCGGATGGTGGACGCCGCCGCCAGCGCGTAACCGACATCCAGGAAGGTCGCTGGCCGGAATTGCATGCCGACCCTGAGCCCGACCGAATCCACCCCGGTCAACTCCGCCGCCGCATTCAGCACCGTTGCCGTCAATTCCGCGGGAAACCGCGCATCCGGGTGGCTGAACGCCGCTTTCCCGCCCGGCACGAGGGCGTAGAGCGCCTCTGCCGGCGCGCCGAGGGCGACCGAAGTCTCAATAAAGTTTGACAAATAGGCGTTTGAAACTGTCGGCACTGGGGGATTACGGGTCCGTTAGTATTGTAGAGTGTTAGTATTGTGGGTCGTTTTTGCTTGTTGCGCCACAACGTTAACACATTTTGGCCCGAATTGACTGACGCCGTGGCCGAAAATGTCAAGACAGCAAAGTATCACAAAGTTTAACTGATTGGACGGGACGCACGCAGCAACCGGATGTTTCGGGGGAATGCAATCGGGTTGCGGTAACGTGTAGCGGCGCTGTCTGGGTGGCAGCGCCGCTTTCCGTTCTGCGCAGAGAAAACAGCTTGCGCCCGGCCCTCATCTCATTACACCGGGACTCCGGAGCGTAGCGCAGTCTGGTAGCGCATCTGGTTTGGGACCAGAGGGTCGGAGGTTCGAATCCTCTCGCTCCGACCATCTCCCTTCGGGCCAAATTCACTGCAAACAATGCAGAATGGCCCGTAAATGCAGCCCCTTCACACTTGGCAATCCCTGCTTTTCGTTTTGGGTCATTCCCGACAAAGCCGGACAAATTCCGACTTTCCGAGGTGGCTCAGAGGTGGCTTGGGTGGCACGCGGCTTGAAAGCCACCGTCTCCATACTCGAAGGAGCGAGACGGACCCGTGGCCAACAGCCGATTGAAACTCACCCAAACCGCCGTGACACGGCTGATTCGTGAGCATGATGGAAAGAAGAAGGAGCGGCATTGGGATACCGAAGTGCCCAAGATGTTTCTGTCCATAACGCCCAATGGCAGCGCCGCCTATAAGCTCCTGATCGTGAGGCCGGACGGCACCAAGTCAGACACCAAGCTGATCGCTGCCAATGACGGCGCCCCCGAGATTGCCCGCACGATGGCCATCAAGGAGCTGGGGCGGATGGCGCTGGGCGGAGCCGATCCCGTCACCCGCCGCAGAGAAACCAAGGCGGAGGCCAAGCGAGAGCGGGAAGCTACCTTCAAGGCTCTTTCAGACCACTTCATGGAAGCCCCGGAGAAACGCCCTCCAGTTCTCTCCCAGCGCACTTATGCTGAGCGCGAGCGCCTGCTGAGGGAACACATCCTGCCGACCTTCGGAGAGAAGCCTTTCCGCAAGATCGCCAAGGCCGATGTGCGCCAGCTTATCCGGGAAATTCGGGAGAGGGCAGCAAAACATCCGCGCGCTTCCACGTCCTCAAATCCCGGCGCCAAACTCGCCAATGAATGCCAAGGGGTTATCCGCGCTATCTATGGCTGGGCCATCGCGGAAGACCTCACCGAAGCCAACCCCGCATCGTTCAAGAAGCTGTTCAAGGACACGCCCGAGAAGCGCCCTGCAATGCCCGAGGAAGCGTTGCGGCTGATGTGGGCTGCCCTGACTGCCGACCTGGAGGAGAAGACGCCTACGGACTCTGCAACGGCAGAGAAAGAGGAGCGGGAGCGAAAGCAGCGAGGCGCGCCGTCCGCCCTCGCCATCATGCTCCATGCTGTCACCTTGCAGCGGCCCGCCGAAATTGTCGCCGCCAAACGGGATCAGTTCGACTGGACGCCAGGGCGGGAGCTGTGGCGCATTCCGGCCGGTCAGACAAAAACGAATGAGGTCTATGAGGTGCCACTATCTCTGCTCGCCGTGAAGCTATTCAAGAAAGCCCTCTCTCTCCACAATCACGCTTGGGTGTTTCCGAATGAAGCGGGCGACGGTCCAATTCGGCATGATGGCCCTAAGCAAAGGTGGATTAGGGTTCGCGAACGCAGCGTTGCCGTCGCAAAGAAAAAGGGCCAGACCTCCCCGCTCACCGCTGTGCAACTCTACGATTGCCGGCGTCTAGGCCGTACACTGATGGTCGACCAGCTGGGCATCACCCCCGCCATCGCCGAAGCTTGCATCAATCACGCCCCGGATCGCTCCATGCATAACCGCTACTATGTGGGCAACACTTCAGAAGAGGTGCGCCGGGCAATGAACTTGTGGGGTGCTGAGGTGGAGCGGCTTACCGAGCCTCCCCTTGCTTAAAGGGTCGAACAAGGAGATGGCGAAGCGCTCCGCCCATAAATTAAAATGGTTATTTTACAAGGTGCTGGAAGTCAGAAAGTTCAAAATGTAGGGGAAATTGTAGGAATTTCTGTAGGGCAAATTCTGCTTCATTTACTGTTACTGGAAAAACAGATTCGAACCAATGACTCAAGCCTAGTTTAGGAGCTCTTCCCATTCGAACCAGCTTTTCCGGTCTATGTTACGCAAACTGTATCCCGGTCGGTAACTCAAATCGTAACGCAAGCTTCCGCGCCCTTCCTGATCAATAACCAGGCCGATCAGATCATCTCACAGCTCTTGCGCCGACCGTTTGCCTCTCGCCACGTCCGCGAGACGAGGCACGGTCGAGACTGCCTTGAAGGAAACACAGGCACATCGAGGCTGGAGACAAAGCGCAAAAGGCCATCCTGCATCAGATCCCGCGTATAAACTCCAGAAACTCTTTCGGGACAGGATGCGCAATCTTTTCGAGTTGACGCCGGCGAAAGCTGATCGAGCCACCTGAGCCGTAAGCAGGTCTCGAATTCCGGTGTCCCATCAGGCGGCAGCGCAGACCATAGTCGAGGCCGCCCTCAAGCATCCTCTCTTCAAATGCATGGCGCAGCGAGTAAACACGGTGATCGGCGGACTCCATGAGGCCTTCGCGTTTCAACAACGCCATCAGCACGTCGCTTAGATAGTCGCCGCGGTCGCGAAAACGGGCAAACCCATCCGGTGCGCGCCGCATTGCTTCAAGTGAAACACCCACCAGAGGAATTTCGCGGCTGGCGGCGGGGGACTTAAGGGTGCGCCCGCCGCCCGGCCGGATCTCGATAAACGGCGCGGGCGAACCCAGATGGATACGCCCGGCGGTCAGGTTGGCGATCTCGCTCGGCCGGCATCCCGTCTCGATCAGGGCGAGAAAGATCAAAGCTGCTTCAGGATGTACCCGTGAATAGACGTGCGGCACGAGGAGTCGTTTTCGCACCCAGGCATTCGAGAACGGCGGGATGACACGGTAGTCAGGCTCGTTGAATCTCAGCCGGCGGAAGGGATTGAGCTGATCTTCCTGCCCCGCGAACACAAAGTACTCGTGCAGCAGCGTGTGGAGGTTACCTATCGATCGATTGGCTGTATGCGGATGGAGATCCCTGGCGCTTAGCTGGGCGGCCCACCAGCCATGGAATCTTCGCGCGTCTGCCCGCGAAATGTCGAAAACCGGAAGGTCGCCGCAGACGGCGATGAACTGGGCGACGGCGCGATCTTTCGGCTTGAACCAGTTGTTGCGCTGGAGCGCGGATTTCTTCGCGAGACGGCTCGCAGAGATCTGCTGATGGTAGAGTCTGTATGCAGCCGAAATACGGATCTGGCCTGGGAGCTGCAAAGGGTTGGCTGCCAGCGCCGCAGGCGCGGCAATCGGAGCGGCAGATCTGTTTTCGACAAAGGAAGGCGCGGTTAGGATAACCAATGCGCCGGGATCGCCTGGTTCAGAAGCAAGGGCATACGTTCGAAGCGCGCTATATCTCGCCGCGATACTCGCCTGCGCGTGTTTTGCGACCAGCCCATTCGGTTCCAGTGCTGCGCGCACGAGGCCCTTCCAGAATTCGTCGTCCGCGGCCGCAAGTGCGTCGCGCCTCAGTCGCGCGACCTCGCAGCTCTGCGTTCGCAGGGCGAGCCTTATCGTCGTGCGCGCATCCACGCCGGCAAACAGAGACGGCACCCGGCGGCAATAGTAAAAGCGGCCACCGCGCCGCTGCAGGAATCTGTGATCCATCCGCTACGCTTAGAAGAAAGCCGACCGCGCGACAGGTGGCAGAACACAGGTCGCCAGCTTACAGATCGGACAGGACGGATCAGGACAACACAGATTGGATCCGCCAGTTTTGCAGCACAAGTGATGCGCGCTGAGAGCACATCCCACCGTTCAAAAGTCCGTTCTCTCCAAGGTAATGGCCTCCCGCAAACCCGGCGCGGTTGTGTTGCTTCTCCTAAAAAACCGGATCGAGGAATCAATTGGAGGATTTATCAAGGGTCACAGCGCGGTCAAACCAGATGTAATCGTTGGTCGTCGCCGACGCGGTTTGGATTGAGTTTGCTGGGATTGCGCCTCTCAGCGGTATGACGGCCTGATCCTTTTTGAAGCTCTGCGTCAGGACATACGTCACCGAGCCGAGCGCATAGTTCGCCCAGGAGAAGCTGTCGAGGTGACTCGTCTGGCCATAATACTGCCAGTTGCGAACCAGATAGACCCCGTCACTGCGGCGGTAGAAACTGTCCTGGAGTTCGACCTGGCCCTTGGTGTTGTGCTTCTCCTTAGCTTCGCAACCACAGGGAATCGCAAGTCGCTGAAATCACTCATCTTAATACTCGGTCGGGTGCTAAGCTGTGTACTGATCGAACTGTGAAGCAATACTTCAAAAAATTACTTGTTCTTCTCTTCGGCCTCTTCGCGATCCAAGTCGCGTAAAATAGCCTTGGCGCTGAACTGCTGCGCCATACTTGATTGACCGTCCGCAAGTACCCGCTCCATTAGCATGCGCCTTCGTTCCCTTACGGCTCGACGCCCTCCAGTCGCCCAAAGTTGTTCACGCAGTAGGGCTTCTTTCGCAATCTCGTCAAAGTGTGAGCAATCATCGAGTTCGTAAAAGATGATGTCACGGAGATCAGCGTTGGGTACAAGCTTCTCGAGTTGAAAGAGCGCTTCGCTGGCAGCTTCATCTTCCAGCAGCATGTCGCGCTCAACAAATTTTTGAATTGCGTTGACGAGCTCAGCGTAAGTCATTGCTTTTTGCCATAGTGAATTTCGTGATGCTGTTTCGGGGTAACTATCAGCATATTGCTCATATCATATACGGCCCCCCCAAACTGTATTTCAGTTTTGTGGTGGATAATGAACCGATCTAGCTTGCCGACTGCTTCCCCCCCACGGACGAAAGGAGCTCTCCCCTCCTGCATTCTAGCAATGTTTCCCTTGTTGAATTGAGTCGCAAGCTCAGGGACATCCGCTACGGATTTCCAGAGGGCTTCCCGGAACGCTTTCATGCTGGAAAATTCTCGATCTTCAAGCTTTGCAGCAACTTGCTTAGGAATCTGCGCGGGCCCATCAAATAGCCAAGGCCCATCGATATCCCGAAGTTCATTGCTAGCAAATGCTGTACCTCGCGAATTTCTGATCTCATCTGTCGTTCTGGTTCGACTCCATACCCCATCATTCAGGCGATGAGCCAAGACCTGAGCAATCGTTCCTCCCTGTGGAAGCCCTAAAACCTCGCCGTTATGGACGATCCGACGTTCTTCTCCATCCAAAGGCACGAACCATCGATCATTGCCAGATTGGAAATCGATTCCGGGAGTGACTATCCCATCGTCAAATTCATATGTCGCACGCTCTCCGGAGCCCAAGGATGTCCAGTCGCCGTCAATCTTTCCCTCAATGTAGATGGTCGGTGTCGATGAACTCCATACCCTTCGAAGATCATCGCCTAGTCCAGACAGATTTTCGTAGTGCAGGCCGCCGCCCATCTTGTCATTCAGCTCACTGAGACCCAGGACAACACCTATCGGCGAGCGCCTTATGATGCCGCTCAACAACCCGGCGAGTACCGATCCAGAAGTTTGCGACGCAGATGACTTCGGCGATTTTTCTCCGGAATCCGGCACGCGCGCATCCGGATCAACCGGTTGTCCTTTGAAGTTCGTGCCATCAAGTCGGGCTGGAATTAATCCTTCCACTTGTCCAGAAGCGGATGGAGCCACTGTATCGAGAAAAACCGGGCTCTCCCGCGCTCGTTCAGCGACTGTCTCCGGGCTCTGAATATTCCCGATCGTCAGATCACCGATGACTTGTCCGATGACGTTTGGAATTGCCGCTCTCAGGCCGTCGGAAAAGCTCGAGCCATCAATTGCGGATCGTGTTGCTGCGTCCGCTATGGCACTTGCGCCATAGCGAGCCGTGTGCGCTGCGATGTTGGCAACGCCCCGATTGGCAGCGAGCGATTTGCCATCCGCGATATTGCCCGTAGTCCCGTCGACAATGCCAAGCTCGCGGCCCACACCAAAGGCCACGCCGGAGCCAATGCCTGCGGCTGCAACCCCGGCCCATGAGAACTTCTTCTGCAAGCCAAGTGCCGCGCTGATACCCTGTGTGGCGATGTTGTTTGCAGCACCTCTGAGCGCTGCCTGAACCGCATTCTTGCCTACGCCGAAGGCGGCGGTGCTTCCTCCGCTAATGCCGCCACTGATCGCCGCGGTTGCCACAGCGTTCCAACTGAATTTGTCTTGAATGCCTGTAGCGACACCGACGGCTTGAGATGCGACCGAACCGGCAGCGCCTCCGACGACACCCGCTAGTGTTGGTCCTAAAGCTGCTGCTGCCCCGGCCGTAAAGTAAGTGACTACCGCCGCCACGACCACCAGCAACACCTGCCCGAACGCGCCGCACTTGTTCTTCTTCGGCGGCTTGGCGGCGGTCGGTGCGGTGTCGCCGATGGTGTCGGACGGGTCATAGGGCTGGAAAGTCGAGGCGTTTCGGGGTGCTCTTGAGAACGCCTGCGAGGCATTGTGGCCGGTCTGCCGTAGGCAGATGATCTGATCCAAAGGATCAGATCAAGGCGGAGAAGGCCTTGGGAGCCGCATGCGGATCGCCGATGCAATGGGTCGGATCGATGAAGACTTTGATCGTCTTGCCGAGCTTGTGCTCGCCCAAGAAGTCTCAGAAATGTTCGGGTTCGAGTTGGCGGTCAGGCTCGAACGGCTTTCGATCGAATAGTGAATTCAGGGCACGGATAAAGTGGCTCTTGCCGACAGCGGTCTCCCCGACAATGACGATGCTATAGCCCGGCTCGACGTCGGCGCCTGAGACGTGGCTTATCTTTGGGCGCAGTTTTGCACACTTCTGTTCCCACTTCCTATGCTTGACCGATGCGATTGGCCCGTTCGGCGATGTCGGCGCAACGCGCCATCAAGGCGTCGAAAGATTCCGCATCGTCTAAAAGCAGACCATCGTCGACCATGCGCGCATAGTCATCACCGAGAGCTTTCAGCGCTTCGCCGTCCGGCACGAGACACAGGCCTCCATTGACCGCTGCAACATAATCAATCGGTTCACGATCCGCAGACTTCTCGGCGAAGAACACCGCCTTATGACGCGCGACAGCATCCGCAAGAGTCCGATCGGCGAACGCCGCTTCGGCAAGGCCGGCCTCGTCCAAGCGCACCGCGTCGTGCCAGTGACGCGCGAAGCGTTCGCCTCGCAGGCGTTTCTGCAGGCAGAAGACATGGATCGCTGTGGCCTTCTCCCAGAACGTTCTTTCCGCGTGCATCACCCGGGGCCGGGCGGCCGGAAAAACGACGTTCTCGACCAGGCCAGACGCGTCGCAGATGATATTGCGCAGGCTTGCCGGCTCTCCGGTCGAGCGCGCGCCGAATTCGAGCATGACACTGGGCGCGACATAGCCCGAACCGGTGGTCGTCGCTTCATAGTCAATGAACAGCTTCTCCCCTTCAATGCGGACTGTCGCAGCGAGTTTCTCTTCAGCCAGAATTTTGGTGAGTGTTGGCTGAACTGATCCAGCCACCCATTCAGGAAGGCGCTTTCGCACCTCGCTCGACCAGCGCTTTTCTTCACTGCGCGAACGCGGCAAAGCCTGTCCGCTATCGCCGACGAGATCGGGTGCAAGTGCCCGAATGTCATAGGTCAGGTCGACGTCCTCAGAGAAGCGCCGGATCACGCCGTAGGCCTTCGACAGCGAAGTGCCACCTTTGAAGACCAGGTGTCCGCCCAGCGCCGAACCGTAGAGCGCCGATAGAGCCCAGACCACCCAGGCATCCTTTTCGAGAAGATGCGCGGGCCGACCTGACTTATCGGCGGCAATACCGAGGACGTCGCGACGCTCCGACGCCGTCAGCTCCAGAAAGACGTCAGCCATGCGCCGCGTTCCCGACGCTGCGTGCCAGCCACGTCGGCAGCTGCGGCGCCGCCGCAACGAGTTCCTGGAACGTCGTCGACGGAAGCTTTCGCTTCAGGACCTTGACCGCTGCGTCCGCTTTTTCCGGCCCGAGCCAGGCAAGCGCTCTGACTGCCACACCGGCAGGTTGATGGGCCATGGCGAGCTGCCAACGCGGAGCGTGCCGGAGCTCAATCACTTGTTTGCCCAGGCTGATCTTGCGGCTGCGGCCAGAAGTCAGAAAGACCGACTTGACCGGCACTTGCGTCGTGAGTCCAAGCGTGTTCGCCGCCGCCGCTCCGCTCGGGACAATGACTTCGCCGCGCTGACTGGCGAGCGCCTCGACCGCTTGCTCAACTGAAGGCGACCGGGTGCCGAACCGGCTTGAGATCGGACGAAGATAAACGCCCCGACCAGCCCGTATCAGGCGGCCCCTTTTCACAAGGCGCGACAATGCCTGATCAACAGCCGCCCGATTGCCGAGGTGCAGCAAGCCCTTGGCAGATATCGGCGCGCCCTCTGACACGCTCTCCGCATGCGAAAGAATCTGTTCGGTCAGTCGCTGCATCGCTTTTCTCCTGTCAGAAATATACGCAGTTTTCTGACATCTTTCAAGAACGGTTGGCTCACGGGTTTAGGCAATATTGACCGGCTGTATTTGACCGGGCATAATTACTCGCACTGGAGATTCGTCATGCTTGTCTACAACCCTGAAAAATTCGCATCGCTGTACGCGTCTGAACTCGGCCAGAAGCTTTGGGCCTTCCTGATCTTGCCAGAAAACGTAGCCCGTCTTGAGACCGCCTCGACGCTAAGCAAGCCAGCCGTTGAGGGCATTGCAGAGCCACTTCTCGAAGCGTTCCGCGAAGACGTACTTGCGGACCGCGTCAAGCAGATGATCGGCCATATGGTGCGCCAGATCTTGGAGCAGCACGGTTGGGTGCTCGACCAGGGAGACGTGAAAGTACAGTCTGTGCCCTTCATGAAGGCCGCCCGTTACCGGCGGCCCGACTGGTTCACCTTTCACGCTTTCCGCAACACGAACGATCCGCGCGACATCGCCATCACCGACCGCCGCCAGAACGCGCCTCTCCCGGCGGGAGAGCGCTGGACCTACTACGCCACGTTCGCCAGCCCCATCAAAGCGGCCGTGGCCTTTGGCATTCTCGACATCGGTCAGTTGCGCCTGCAGGTGCATGCCAATGGCTATCAGCGGATCCGCGTCGAGCGGATGCTGCGGCCACCATGAGGTCGATGATGGCAAAAACATCGGCCGAAGAATTCATCCGCGTTTCAACGTTATTGTCCGGACTGACCGTTTCTGTCCCCACCGTCATGATGGCGCGTAGGGCTGGAAGGTAAGGACGTTGTAGGTGTTCTTCATCTTTTCGCAAAACGCCGCGTTCTGCCGTGAGCCCGCCAAGTCGCTGGAGGCCTGTATCTCTTTTGGAACTTCCTTGTCATTATTAGAGTAGCAAGATTCTACACGGTCTGCGAAATTAGGCTCCGGAACTCTTCGAGCAGCTCGCGTCCGTGTATGCTGTCACCCTCTAGAAATTCTGTATACGATCGGTTCAAGATATCGTGCATCCGATCACGAATTGCGGAGTATCTTGGCGCGTCGAAGACATGGTCTACTCCAGCATGGAGAAGCCAATACATGCTCTCGTGGGTATTTTGTTGCGTTTCCGGCAACCAGTCCTCCAGCGGATACGCATCCGGAGAATACAGATAAGCTGCTGCTGTGGCATCTTTGAGCTCAGTCTTAGTACGTGGCAAAAAGATCAAGTATCGACTGAAGTCTCCTTCGGGAAGATTCGTCTGCATGCGCGTGCTGCTCATTTGCTTCTGGGTGGTCGAGGTGGTGAGGGCGGGAGTATTTGTACTTCAACAGGTATCCTCGCACCGGGTGGTGGTCCACCCTGATTGTGAAGCCTGCCATCCGAGGTAATAAAATAGCTACCTCCTGTGCTGCTGGGCCTTACGATCTCCATCACGCTCGCGCCGGAGAAGCGGAACATTTCGCTCACTTGACCACGATTATTTGAGATTGTTTTCGGTCCCGTTGTGGCATCGGCGATCCGGCCAATGGATGCGATGTACACATCAGGGATCCGATAGCTAGCGGTGCCCGCCGGGTCATAAAGTCTGCGATTGATACGAATGTCTTGGCCCGGGCCTTCTAGCAGACCTTGAGATGCGACGAACCGCCGGGCCGCGAACCGAGCCGCCGCGTCAATGTAGTTGCCGCGGTGCAAACTTCTCGGCTGCCTGATGCCAGCAAACTCGCCCGCCGCTTCGAGCCGGCTGTATCGCTGGTCAGCATCGTTTACGGTAGTACGGTAGACTTTGAGAAGCGCATCAGCGAACGCATTCATATCCGCATATCCGCTCCGGCCAATTCCGGAAGCGGGAGAAGACTGTCCTGATGGAGCTGATGTTTGCTGCAAAAGGACGCGGGCGCTGCGTTCGGCCGTACCAGGAACAAGTGCAGCAGTGTAACTGCCGCCGGCTCCATCCGAGATCTCCAAACCCGACTGCGAGAGAGACGTCATGTTGTAGAGTGGTGGTTTGACGACCGAATACTCAAGCGAGTCATAGAGCGCAGCCGCATACTCGGCATCGTGCAAGACTTTGCCTGCCGTGTATTGAAAGTCTTCCGACTTTGGGCCCCATCGGACAGGTTCAGATACATCGGCATAGCTGCTAACATAGTCCGGATCGAATGCCCGAATGAATGCTTCTAGATCGCGTCCAGCATCTGCGTAGTATGGTGTTTCGGTTTCTCGTCCGGAAAGCGTTACCTGACGGTTTATTCGACCTCTCTCGATGTATTCATCGTCGGACAGTTGCAATTCCGGAGCGTACCTGCCTTCCTTGTGAGCCTTGTCTCTTGCCGCTTCAAAAGCCCGTTGCGCTTTGGAATCATTGTGCACCCATGTTCCGAGCTCACCGACAAAGTAGGTGTGATCGTCTTCTACCTCGAAGTTGAACACGGTATCACGAAGCTCGTCGGGAGCTGCGGTCAGCACGCGGAGGATCGCACCATCAAAGGTCAAAAGCCGATCACCAGCTTCAAGGTGTTGCGCTTCTTTCCACAGCGGCGCGATTTCATTGTTCGAGAGCTTTAGGTTGATCGTATTCGCTAGCGCCGGATCGGCGCCATTGGCCAACCCAACAGAAGTCGTAAATGCGGCTTCGAGCGGAAGCCCAATGGCGAAAGGGTGAGCGGGCGTCGTGCGGATTGTTTCGGTTGTTCCATCATCGCGCTGAAGCCGGACAATAAACGTGGAACGGTCTTCGGTGCGGAACGTCTGCACGACCCGCCGCGCCCTTACGGCACTCAAGCCGAACCCATCATGCCGTGCCCACACGAGATCGCCCGGCTGGATCGTCTCAATGGGCTTCGGGCCTTCGGGTGTATGAACGGGCGTACCGGCCACGAAGCATTCGCGCAAAGCGTTCAGCATCGCGGTGCCGATGACATTGCCGATGATGTTCGGGATTTCGGCCCGGAAGTTGTCGCCGAAGTTGCCGCCAGCAATCGCCGTGCGCGTCGCTGTCGCCGCAATTGCCGAAGCCGTTCCGACGACACCGGCCTGCCAGGCCTGCATGGGATCGCTTGAGTTCTGGACCCAATGGCCCCCTCCGCTATCGTAAAAGCCGATGCCAACGGCTTCAGTCGCCATCCGTCCGATGCTGGCACCGACGCCTGCTGTGGCAACACCGGCCCAGTCAAACTTCGTCTGCATGCCAAGGGCCATACCGAGGCCTTGAGATGCGACGCTGTTGGCCGCCCCTCTGAGGCCCGCCGCAAGGGCGTTCTTGCCCGCACCGAACTTTGCGGCGCTGCCGCCGCTCACCAAAGCGGAGATCGCCGCCATGCCGACAGCGTTCCATGAGAACTTCTGTTGGATGCCGGTCGCGACACCTACGGCTTGAGAAGCAATCGATCCGACAGCGCCACCAATGGCTCCAGCGGTAACAAATATTGCCGACGAGGCAGCGGTGCCCCCTGCAGCCAGGCCGGTTATACCCAAACCTCCAGCCAAGGCTCCGCCGAGTCCTGTTCCCGCTGTGATGGCGCCCGCGCCCGCGAGCGCGCCCGCTCCAGCTCCGGTGCCGCTGATGAGACCGCCGATTGCCCCTGCCGCCGCGCCTGCTGTGTAGACGCTGACGACCGCCGCAACGACCACCAGCAACACCTGCCCGAACGTGCCGCACTTGTTCTTCTTCGGCGGCTTGGCGGCGGTGGGGGCGGTGTCGCCGATGGTGTCGGACGGGTCATAGGGCTGGAAAGTCGAGGCGTTGTGCGTATTTTCCATCACCCCGGCCGGGATGCGGATCGACTGGCCTTCGCTGAACGAGGCGCTGCCCGACAGCCCGTTGACTTCGGCAAGCCTGTACCAGTGCGCGCTGTCGCCCCAGCGGTTGGCGGCGATGGAGGCGAGCGTCTCACTGGCGCGTACGGTATATCCGCTGGCGGACGATCCCTGGCCGTAGGAGTTGATCTTGTCGACCGAAGTGTCGAACGCAGCATGCGGGGTGCTGGTGGTCGAGCGGTTCCAGAACGCGCCGTTCTGAGTCGCCTCCGCCCGCCAGTTGGTGATCGAGGTCTGGTAGTCGGTATCCCGGGTGCCGTTGTTTCCGGTGTAACCGTTCGGCGGGAAATCGCGGTGCGATCCCTCATCCGCCTACCCCTTGTCGCCAAACAGGAAGATCTAACCTATTCCGTCAGCAGACTGAGGTTTTGCTGCGCTTGTAGCTCGGCCCGGGCGTAAGTACAGTGTACTTGCGCGGCAAGCGAAATTCGCCAGTGATTGCCTAACGGCAGCGCAATGTTAGGCTGATTTCTGGCGCGGCAAGTGTCATCTTGAGCTCAGTGCTGGATCTACTCGACTACAACTTCTTCAAGCGTGAGTCCTGTAAGTCCATTTGACCGGATCGTTTCGAAGATCTCTTCTGACAGGATAAAGTCCCACTGCACACCCGTCGTCGCGAGCCGGAAGATGGGTGATGGGCCGATCCTCGACCCGACCAAGTGCATTTCGCTGACTTCGAGCCAGATGCCAGACTCATGATATCGACCAATCGTGGTGTGCGCGTTCATTGCATCGTAAACTTCGGTCACGATGGCGAGGATGTGGGTAGGCTCTCCCTCTACCAGAACATCGCTCTGAATATTGACCCATGACTTGATGAGCGGAAGCAGAGCCTCGGCGGCCGGATAGTTCATCAGCAGGCCGACCGTTCCGCAAGGAAGATCAGGAAATATGCTCGCCTTCTTTCCTTCGCCTCTTACTCGTTTGTATCGAAATGGGTATTGTCGACCGCTCATCGCAATCGAAGCATAGTCTTCCGGTTGTAGCGCAGGTTTGTGGAACACGCCGTAGTGCTCAAGCACCGCAGGCCTTGCGCGCCAGTATCGGGGCCGGATGTTCATCACCGGTATTTCTCCTTGAAGAAGGGCGTCGGATCTCTCTGGATCTGTAGCGCCAGTTCATCAAGGATGGCCAGAGCTTGTGGGCGCGAGCCCGCCTGCTCAAGCGACCGAGCGACTTGCTGACTCCACAGTTCATGGTCCAAAGCCTTGTGAACGCTGGCCGGTAAGCCCACGCCGTTGTTCACTGAATTGATGTCGATCTCGAAGTGACCAAGCCTCTCTCGTGCACTTTCTGCCGCATCGGATTTCCAGCCTAGCGGTACAAGGTGATGAGCATGCCATTTGCCACTGGTAACGCCCCGTCCCGCTTGTTCAATGCCTTGACGGAATACCTTTTGAGCCTTTCTGCCTGTCACCCATGCTGATCGGGCCAAGTTGATGGATTCTACAGTCTTCCCCAGGGATGCACCTGCACCCATCGAAACGATTATGTTCGTGAGCAGATTAGCACCCCCACCCAGCGTAGCGGCATCAGCCTCCGCAGCATAGCCGGCCAAGCCGAATGTTGCAGTCCATCCATGCCGATGAGCCAGCCTCTGGACTGCCGAGCCGACAGCGTTACCTGCGGGCACTGCAACCATTCTATCAACAAGCTGACCACCGGCTTCTCCGGCTACGCGCCTGAGAACTGTTTTCGGGGGACCGCCGAGGGCTACAGAAGTCGCAGAATATCCCAACTCGGCCAGCAGTGGACGCTCAACGGAGAAATCCGCCAGCCCCTCGACAAGTCCCAAGCCACCGCTGACTACTCCACTGATGGTTGTCTCAGCTGAGGGACCGGGGACGACGCCGTAAACGACAACCTTCTCCAATCGCACCTCAGCATCGGTATTTCCATCCCGAGCAACTCTATCTTGTTCGGCGATCGCAGAATCGATCCGACTTTCGATTTGCTCAGGGGTGGCGCCCGCAAAAGAAAGATCGAGTTCGGCAAGTGAATCTCTGATTTTTTGAAACGAAAGCAATTCAGCGATCTGATCTTCCGTCGCGCCTCTATTGCGAAGGTCCGACTTGAAGAGATTAGTGATTGCATCAGAGCGGTATTGTCCGTCCGCGTCGAACAATGTTTCTGGAGAAACGCTGTTGCTTTGGACAGCGCCTTGCTCCGTCAGATTAGTTGCGAGCCCCCTGCCAATTGCCCCGCCGATGGCTTGCCCGATGACATCTGGAATGGCGGCGCGAATGTTGTCGCCGAAGTTTCCGTCACCGAGCGCCGTGCGGGTAGCGGCATTAGCGATAGCGGAAGCTGTGCCTGCGCCGATCTGGCTGGCAAATGAGCTTGAGGCAAGCGCCTGCCCGAACTTCGAAGCCCCGAATTTGCCTCCTGCCCAGCTTCCAACACCGGCCGCAGCAACGCTCGCCCAGGAGAACTTGCTTTGCGGGCCGAGGGCGATACTAGCGCCTTGCGAGAGTACGTTGGAAGCCATTGCCCGGGCCGCGTTGGAGCCGATGCTTGTGCCGCCGACCCCGAGTTTACCGGCGCCGCCAAGTCCACCTGCCAGAGCCGAGCTCGCCACGGCTGACCAAGAAAACTTTTCTTGAATGCCGGTTGCGACGCCGAGCGCTTGCGACGCCATCGAGGCAGCAGCTCCGGCGACAGCACCTCCGGCGATAGACGCGCCAATGCCGACCGAGATTGTCCCGGCTGAGATCCCAGCCGCAGTTGCAGCAACTGCTGTGCCTGCAGCAAGCGTTGACGTTGCGC
>LNFM01008999.1_pt1 | contig 23868 bp, 17 predicted proteins | sample 596031 | NCBI WGS metagenome assembly LNFM01 (sample SAMN04254537, study PRJNA301005) | activated carbon metagenome | isolation source: dual media filters at the Ann Arbor, Michigan drinking water treatment plant | place: USA: Ann Arbor | reverse complement strand
CCGCGCTTTCGATCACCTGGCCCACGGTCGCTTCCACCACGGCGGCGGAGGCGCCGCCGTAATTGGTGGTGACGGAGACCTGCGGCGGCACGATATCCGGGAACTGCGCCACCGGGATGCGCAGCATGGCCAGCCCACCCGCCAGCGTCAGCAGGATGGACAGAACGATCGCCAGCCGGGGGCGATCGACGAAGACGGCGGAGATCATGGCCGATCAGCCCTGGCGGCCGGCGGCGGGGGCACCGGGGGCCCCTGGGGCCCTGATCGGCGCGGTGGCCGGGCCGGGCTGCACCGGCTGGCCGGGGCGGACGCGCTGCACACCCTCCACCACCACACGTTCCCCGGCCTCCAGCCCGGTCTCCACCACCACCTGGTCGGCGATGGAGCGGCCGAGGGTCAGCGGGCGGCGGACCGCCTTGTTCTCGGTATCCAGCACCCAGACATAATTGCCGCTCTGGTCCTGCAGCACGGCGCTGCGCGGGATCACCACGGCCTGCACCGGCTGCGCACCCTCGACGAAGACCGTCACGAACATGCCGTCGATCAGCGCGCGATCGGCATCACCCTCGGCGGGTGGGCGGCCATTCGGCTGGTTGCGCGGCGGGTTCGGGATCAGCGCGCGGACCAGCACCGTATCCGTGTTGCGGTCCACCTGCGGGTCGATGAACTCGATCCGCCCGACCTGGTTGTAGGTCTCCCCGGTCACCAGGCGGATGCGAACCCGCGTGGCATCCGCCCCGCCGCGCCCGGCATAGCGGTCCCGCAGCTCCGTCCCGGTGCGGAGGTTGACGGGGAAGGAAATGCGCATCGGGTCCTGGCTGACCACGGTGGCCAGCAGCTCGCTGGTCGGCCCGACCACGGCGCCGACCGAGAAGGTGGAGCGGCCGACCTTCCCGGCGAAGGGGGCGGTGACCTCGGTATAGCCCAGGTTGATCTCCGCCACGCGAAGCTGGGCCTGGGCGGCCAGCAGATTGGCCTGGGCGGTGCGCTGGGCGGCGGTGGCGTTTTCCACATTCACCTGGGTGCCGGCGGCACTGCGCACCAGGTCCCGGGCGCGGGCCAGCGCGCTGTTGGCGTTCTGCAACTCGGCCTCGGCGGAGGCGACGGCGGCGCGGTTGCGCGCCACCTCGGCCTCGAAGGGCGGGCGTTCCAGGCGGAACAGCACCTGGCCCTCGCTGACCTCCTGGCCTTCGCGGAAGGGGCGTTCCTGCAGGAAGCCGGTGACGCGGGCGCGCAGGTCGACGCGGTTCTGCGCCTCCACCCGTCCGACGAATTCGGTGCTTTCCGTCACCGGGCGCCGTTCCACCGCCAGGACGCCGACGGCCGGCGGCCCCTGCGGGCCGAACTGGGCCAGGGCAGGGTCGGCCAGCAGGCAGAGGCCCAGCAGGGCGGCCAAACCGGAAAAGGCCGCGCGGGGCGCGGCCGGGTGCATCTTTGGCATGGAAGCAATCCAGGATTTGGAAGGCAGCCAAACCGATCACAACCGGCCGCGTCAAGTTTCCTGAATGTTACTACCCCTCGTTGCGGCGCGCCTCATAGGCCGCGATCTCCGGCTCCAGCGTCAGGGTCAGGCCGATTTCATCCAGGCCGCGCAGAAGACAGTCGCGGGCGAAGCCGGGAATGGCGAATTGATGCGTGGAACCGTCCGGCGCGGTCAGGATCTGCGCCTCCAGGTCAACCGAAATTGTCTTGCCTGGCGCGGCGGTTATCGCCTCGCGCAGCGCGTTAACGGTCGACTCGGGCAGCTTCACCGGCAGCAGCCCGTTCTTCAGCGCGTTGGAAAAGAAGATATCCCCGAAGGAGGCCGCGACCACGCAGCGATAGCCCATGGCCGCCAGCGCATAGACCGCCGCCTCCCGCGATGACCCCACGCCGAAATTCCGGCCGGCCACCAGGATGCCGGCGGTATCGAAGGGCGGCTGGTTCAGGATGAACTCGGGCCGCCTGGCGCCTTCCGGGGTGAAGCGCTGGTCGTGGAAGCCATAGGTCGCGTAGCGCGCATCCTTCGGGCGGCGCATGAAGCGGGCGGGCATGATCTGGTCGGTATCGACATTCGCGAGATCAAGCGGCGCGGCAATGGCGGTGTAGCGGGTGAAGGGTTCCATCAGAGGGCACTCACCAGCCGGCCCGCCACGGCGGAGGCCGCGGCCGAGGCCGGCGAGACCAGATGCGTCCGCGCCCCGCGCCCCTGGCGGCCGGCGAAATTGCGGTTGGAGGTGGAGGCGCAGCGCTCGCCCTCGCCCACCGTCTCCCCATGCATGGAAACGCACAGCGCGCAGGAGCTTTCCTCCCACCGCGCCCCGGCCTCCTTGAACACCCGGTCCAGCCCCTCCGCCTCCGCCGCGCGCTTGACGCGGGAGGAACCGGGCGAGACCAGCATGGGCACGGCGATCCGCTTCCCGCGCAGCACGGCGGCGGCGGCGCGCAGATCCTCGATCCGCGCATTGGTGCAGGAGCCGAGGAAGACGCGGTCCAGCGCCACATCGGCCATCGCCTCCCCACCGCGCAGGCCCATATAGTCCAGGCTGCGTGCCCAGGCTTTCTGCCGGGCCTCGTCCGGCGCCTCCTCCGGGCGGGGGACGCGGCCGGAAAGCGGCACCGCCTCCTCCGGGCTGGTGCCCCAGGTGGCCATGGGGCGGACCGCGCCGGCATCGATCGTCACCTCGGAATCGAAGCGGGCGCCGGGGTCGCTGAACAGCAAGGCCCAGGCCGGGTCCGGCTGGGCGGGGGCGTAGGGGCGGCCGGTGAGCCAGGCGGCGGTGGTGGCATCCGGCGCCACCATGCCGGTGCGGGCGCCGGCCTCGATCGCCATGTTGCAGAGCGTCAGCCGCGCCTCGACCGACAGCGCCCGCACGGCGGGGCCGGCGAATTCAATGGCGCCGCCCAGCCCGCCGCCGGTGCCGATCTGGGCGATGAGGGCGAGCGCCATGTCCTTGGCGGTGCTGCCGGCGGGCAGTGCGCCCTCGAAATGGCAGCGGATCTGCTTCGGCGGGGTCTGCCAGATGGTCTGGGTGGCCAGCACATGCGCCACCTCGCTGGCGCCGATGCCAAAGGCCAGTGCGCCGAGCGCGCCATGGGTGGAGGTATGGCTATCGCCGCACACCACCGTCATCCCCGGCAGGGTGAGGCCCTGTTCCGGCCCGGCGACATGGACGATGCCCTGATCGGGGTCCGCCAGTTCGAAGGCGCGGATGCGGTTGGCGCGGGCATTTTCCTCGAAGGTCTCGATGATGCCGCGAATCTCGGGGTCCGCGACCTCCGGCGTGCTGCGGCCCACCGTGGGGGCGTAGTGGTCGCCGAAGCCGAAGCTCCGGTCCGGCCGCCTGACCTTCAGGCCGCGCGCCTTCAGGATGTTGAAGGCGTGGAAGCTGCCCTCGTGGAAATAATGGCGGTCCACATACAGCAGCGCCAGCCCGTCATCGCGGGCCTGCACCACATGGGTGTCCCAGATCTTCTGAAAAAGCGTCTTCTGAAAAAGCGTCTGTCCCATGCCCTGACACTGGCGCCGGCTTGGCGGCCAGGCAAGACCCGGGCAGGGTCGGGCCATGTGGAACATGCCCCCCGCCGTCATCGCCCCCACCCTTTTGTCCCGCCTGCCCGACGCGCTGCGCCGGCCGCGCCGCAGCGCCTGGGCGGATGCGAATCGCGGCGGCGCGGCGGTGGACAGCTTCCTGGAAGGCCCCTGCTTCGATGGCGGCGGCAACCTGTTCTGCACCGACATCCCGCATGGCCGCATCTTCCGCATCTCCGGCAGCCAGTGGGAGGCTGTGGCGGAATATGAAGGCTGGCCGAACGGCCTGGCGGCGCGGGAGGATGAGCTGCTGGTGGCCGATCATCGCCACGGCCTGCTGAGCCTGGACCCGCGCAGCGGCGCCATGACGGCGGTGGCGGAGACGGCGCTGGGCGAGGGGTTCCGCGGCCTCAATGACCTGGTCCTGCATCCGGATGGCGCCATCCTGCTGACCGACCAGGGCCAGACGGGCTTGCAGGACCCGACGGGCCGCGTCTGGCGGCTGCATCCGGATGGGCGGATGGACCGGCTGATCTCGAATGGCCCCAGCCCCAACGGCCTGGCGCTGAACCGCGCGGGGACGCATCTGCTGGTGGCGATGACGCGGTCCTGCGAGATCTGGCGCTTCGCGCTGCGCGCCGATGCGATGGTGGCCAAGGCGAACCTGTTCTTCCGGGTACCCGCCGGCACCTCCGGCCCCGATGGGCTGGCGGTGGATGCGCATGACCGGCTGTGCGTCGCCAATCCCGGCCATGGGCAGGTCTGGGTGGTGGACCCGCATGGGGTGGCAACGCATCGGGTGGATTGCACCGGCTTCGGCCGCATGCCGACCAACTGCGCCCTGGCGCCGGATGGCCGCACGCTGGTGATCACGGAAAGCCAGTCCGGCAGCCTGCTGGCCGCGGAGATCCCGGCGCCATGAGGCTCACCCCGCCTTACCTCCTGCCCCGCCGGCCCGCGCCGCGCATCGGAGCTTCCGCATGACCAGCCCGACCCCGCTTGCCGGGATTCGCGTTCTTGAATTCACCCATATGGTGATGGGCCCGACGGTGGGCATGACGCTGGCCGATCTCGGCGCCGAGGTCATCAAGGTGGAGCCGGCGCCGGAGGGTGACAGCACCCGTCGCCTCGGTGGCTCCGGGGCCGGCTTCTACGCCGCCTTCGGCCGCGGCCGCCGCAGCCTGTGCGTGGACCTGAAGCAGGCCGAGGGGCTGGCGCTGGTGCAGAAACTGGCGGCCAAGGCGGATGTGATCGTCGAGAACTTCCGGCCCGGCGCCATGGCGAAGCTCGGCCTCGGCTACGCCGCGCTCTCCGCCATCAATCCCGGCCTGGTCTATTGTTCCTGCAAGGGCTTCCTGCCCGGCCCCTACGAACACCGCACGGCGCTGGATGAGGTGGTGCAGATGATGGGCGGCCTGGCCTACATGACCGGGCTGGAGGGCCGCCCGCTGCGGGCCGGCTCCTCCGTCATCGACATCATGGGCGGCCTGTCCGGCGTGGTGGGCATCCTGGCCGCGCTGGCGGAACGCCAGCGCACCGGCCTGGGCGGTGAAATCCAGGCCGGGCTGTTCGAGACGGTGGCCCTGCTGATGGCGCAGCACATGGCGCAGACCCGGATCACGGGGCAGGCGCCGCCGCCCATGTCCGTCCGCCGCCCGGCCTGGCCGGTCTATGACATCTTCGTGACCTCCGATGGCGGCCAGGTCTTCATCGGCGTGGTGACGGATACGCAGTGGCCGGCCTTCTGCGAGGCCTTCGGGCTTCACGACCTCGCCTGCGACCCGACGCTGAGCAACAAGCAGCAGCGCGCCGACGCACGCGACCGCACCATCCCGCGCATCGCGGAGGCGCTGCTGGCCTATACCAAGCCCGCGCTGATGGCGAAGTGCGAGGCGCTGGGCCTGCCCTTCGCGCCGATCGGCAAGCCGGCGGAGCTGTTCGAGGATCCGCATCTTCTGGGCAGCGGCGGGCTGGTGCCGATGCACTTGCCGGATGGCACGCCGATCGACCTGCCGGCGCTGCCGGTCTCCCTCGATGGCGCGCGGCCGGGCGGTGCCGGCGACCTGCGGCCACCGGGTGCGGATGGCGCGGCGATTGCGGCGGAGCTCGGCTACACCGAGGCCGAGATCGCGGCGCTGCGGGCCAGCGGTGCGCTGACCGGCTGATCCGGCTGGCTGCCGGGCGGCGCGGGATTACGCCGCGGCGCGGCGTTAGGCATGCCTCAATCTGTGGCGGTTACAGTGGTTTGTAGCAGGGCAGGACGCCCGGACCACGTATCGCGGCGCACCGGCATGGCCGCGTGCGTCGTGCTTCCACAGGGGCACTGCATGAGGATCGCGATCTGCGTCAAGAAGGACATTCATGGCCTTCTGGCGGCCCGGATCCTCGCCGCCCGACTCGGCTTCGCCGAGCTGCGCTTCTTCTGCAGCGTGAAGACCCGCCCGGCGGAGGAGGATGTGCCGGCGCTGCGCCAGATGAAGCTGCTGGAACGCGACGTGGCCATCGATACGCTGGCGATGACGGAGCCGCCGACGCCCGGCCTGCCGCACACCGATGAATGGATCCCGCTCCATGACATGCGCGCCGAGGGTGGCGCGGCAACGCTGCTGTCCTTCCGGCCGGATATCGTCATCTCCGCCCGCTTCAGCCTGATCTTCCCGCAGCGCGTGATCGATGCGGTGCCGCGCGGCATCATCAATGTCCATCCCGGCGCATTGCCCGGCTATCGCGGCTTGTTCGCACCCTTCTGGCAGGTGCTGCGTGGCGAGCGGGAATTGGGCTGCACCGTGCACATGGTGGACAAGGGCATCGACACCGGCCCGATCCTGGGCGTGGCGCGGGTGCCCTTCGATGCGACGCGGTCGCTGATGTGGCACACGGCCGGCCTGTACAGCGGCGGTGTCGCCCTCGCCGCCGCCGCCGCCGCCACGCTGGCCCGGGGCGGCCAGCCCGCCGGCACGCCGCAGCCCGCGGGTGGTGCCTATTTCCGCTTCCCCTCCGCGGCGGATTTCGCCGCCCTGCCGGTGCCGATCGTCACCGCGCGCGACTATGCGCAGGTGCTGGAGAACGCCTTCGCGCCGGTGCCCGCCGAACCTGCTGCGCAGATGCCCGCCGCATCCGCGAATGGCCGGCCGCAAAGGCACGCAGCGTGAGGGGCGAATTGTCCTTCGCCACGCGCCTGACCGGCGTGCTGGCCACGATGCTGCTGCTGGGCTGCGGCCTGGCGGCGGGGCTGAACTACCTGAAATTCGAACGCATGCTGCTGGAACAACAGGCCCGCGTGCTGGAGATCCTGGCCGGGGAGCTGGGCAGCACGGTGGAGAACAGCCTGGCACTCGGCGTGCGCCTGGCCGGCGTGCCCGGCGCCCAGGCGCTGCTGGAACGGTCCCGCGCGGCGGAGCCGTTGATCGCAGGGCTGAGCATTGCCGACGCCGACCATGTCGTGCTGTTCGACACGGACCGGCAGAACATGGGCACCACCCTGCCACGGTCGCAGCTTGCCGCGCCCGGTCCGGCGGGGTCGGCGCAAGCGGGGGCGTGGCGCTTCCGCGATGGGCCGCGCTACGGCATCGGCACGCCGATCATCAACGGCTTCGGTCAGACCGAAGGCGCGATCCTGCTGCGCTATGAACGCACCGCGGTGGATGAACGGCTGGCGGCGGCGCTGCTGGCGATGATGCAGGCCACGCTGCTCGCGCTGGCCCTCGCCATTCCGGCCGGCGCGCTCGGCCTGCATCTGGTGACGCGCCACACGCGCCGCTGGTTCGCCGCGATGCAGGAGGCGATGCAGCCCGGCGCCGCGCCCGTGGCCCTGGCGGCCGGATTGCAGGTGGCGATCGCCGATACCGATGCGGTGCTGACCGAAGCCGAAGCGAAGCTGGAGCAGATCGCGGCACAACTGCCCGAGCACGCGCCGCAACCGATGGAGGCCACCGCGCCATGACGCCGGATCGTCGCCTGGTCGGCCGCGTCGTCGCGGTGGCCGTGCTGTTGCTGACCATGGCCGTCGGCTTCGTCTCCCACACCGCGCTGCGCAGCTTCGAGACGGAGCTGCGGCCGGAGCTGGAGCGGGAGGCGACCATCGTCGGCAGCATCGGCGCCCGCACCCTGCAACGCGCGCTGGATCTCGGCGTGCCCTTTGCCGGGCTGTCGGGGCTGGATGAATACCTGGCCAGCCTGCTCGCCGCGCGCGAGGGGCTTGCCTATGTGCTGCTGACCGATGCGGCGGGCCAGCCGGTGGCCAAGGCCGGCGAAGCCTCGGCGGAATTCGCCGGCATCCCGGCCGGCACGGCACCGCCCGAACGCGGCGCGCTGATGCGCCTGATGGGCGGCAGCTACGATGCCGCGCTGCCGGTGCTGGAATCCGGCCGGGTGGTGGGCTGGCTGCATGTCGGCATTGCCCGCGCGCGCCTGGATACGGCGCTGGACGATATGCGCTGGGACGTGCTGATCGTGCTGCTGGTGGTGCTGCTGGCCACCACGGAATTCCTGCGCTTTGTACTGTCCCGCACCGTGGCCGCCCCGATCGGCATGGTGCTGCGCCTGCAATCCCGGCTGGCGGGTGGCGACTGGACGCTGCGCGCGCCGGGCGACATGGGCGCGGAAGCGGGGCGCGTGGCGCGGCACCTGAACGTGCTGGTGCGCCGCATGAACGACCGCTGGGACCGGCTGTGCTGGATGGCGGCGCAATCGGGCGCCGCGGCGCGCGCCGGGGCGGTGCTGGATGCGGTGCGCGAAAGGCTGCGCTTCGGCGTGGCGGCGGTGCAGGAAGGGTTGGGCGCGGGTGCGGCCTCCGCCCGGCTGCCGCTGTTCCTGTTCGTCTTCGCGGAACAGCTTTCCACCTCCTTCAACCCGATCTTCGCGCTGGAGCTTTCGGGCGGGCAGGGCGGCATCATGGGGGCGGCGCTGCCCATCGTCGCCTTCGTCGCGGCGGTGGCGCTGTTCACGCCTTTCGGCGGCGCCATCGTGGCGCGGCATGGGCCGCGGGATGCGCTGTTGCTCGGGCTGCTGCCGGCGGCCATCGGCCATGTCGGCGCGGCGCTGGCCACGGACCTGACCACCTTCGCCATTGCGCGCGCCGTCTGCGGTGCGGGCTATGCCATCGTCACCATCGCCTGCCAGGTGCATCTGGCGCAGGAGGCCCCGCAGGGCCGCGTGGCGCGCAGCCTGGGCGGCTTCACCGCGGCGGTGATGACGGGCGCCGTCTGCGGCACCGCCATCGGCGCGGTGATGGCGGACCGCGTCGGCTTCCGCCTGACCTTCGTGCTGTCCATGCTGCTGGTCGCCGGCACCGCGCTGCTGGTGTGGCGCGCCTTCGCCGCCGGCGGCGCCAGCGAACAGAAGCCGATGGGGCTGTGGCGCAGCGCACGCGCCGCCTTCGCGGAACCGCGCTTCGCCCTGCTGGTGCTGTTCGCGGCCATCCCGGCCAAGGTGCTGCTCGGCGGCTTCATCTTCTTCCTGGCGCCGCTGGAGCTGCGCGAGCTGGGGCTAAGCCAGGCCGCGATCGGCCGCAACGTGATGCTGTACGGGCTGTGCATGCTGCCGGCGATCCTGGTGGGCGCCTGGCTGACCGACCGCAGCGGGCGCGGCGGGCTGATCATCGCCGCCGCCGGCGTGATCAACGGCGTGGCGCTGCTGCTGCCGCTGTGGCTGGACCGGGAGTTGGCACTGCCATTGGCCATCATCGGCACCGGGTTGGCGCAGGGGCTGGCCGCGGCACCGATGCTGGCGATCATCCCGGGCCTCAGCCTGATGCGCGGTGCGCCGAATTCCGCCGCCATGCTGAGCTTCCTGCGCCTGGCGGAGCGCTTCGGCAGTGTCATCGGCCCGCCGGCGGCGGCCGCCCTGCTGGCGCTCGGCACCGGGCAGGAGACGATGCTGGCGCTGGGCGTGCTCTCCCTCGCCACCGCCATCGGCTATGCGCTGTCCCTGGCCTTCCAGCGGCTGCGCCAGAAGGAGGCCGCGTGATGCTGCATCGGCGACACCTGCTGGCGGCGCCGGCCCTTCTCCTGGCTCAGCCGGGATCGGCGCAGGCCCAGCCGCGGCCCTTCCGCATCGTGATGCTGCTGTTCCGCGGGTGGGAGGAAGCCTGCGACGGCTTCCGCGACCACTTCGCGGCACGCCGCATCCCGGTGGAGCTGATCGTGCGCGACATCGCCCAGGATCTGCGCCGCGTGCCCGCTTTGGTGGCGGAGATCCGGGAGCTGAAGCCGGACCTGGTCTATGTCTGGGGCACCTCGCTGGCCATCGCGGCGCTCGGGCCGTGGGATGCGGCGGATCCGGTGCGCCACATCAGCGGCGTGCCGGTGGTGTTCAACATCGTCACCGATCCCGTCGGCAACCGCATCATCAAGTCGAACAGCGATCCGGGCCGGGCGGTGACGGGCACGGAATACATCGCGCCGGTCGAGGTGCAGATGCGCGCCATGGCGCGCTACCGCGCCTTCCGCCGGGTTGCCACCACCTTCAATCCGAATGAGCGCAACTCACTCTCCGTCGTCGCGCAGATGCGCGCCCTGCTGGGCGAGGGGCTGCTGGAATTCCCGGTGGCACTCGATGCCGCGCGGCGACCGGACCCGGCCTCGATCCCGGATGTGGTGGCCCAGGCAAAGCGCGCGGGCGCGGAGTGGCTGTACATCCCGCCCGACACCTTCCTGAACGATCATCGCCTGGTGCTGACGCGCACGGCGCTGGAGGAGGGGCTGCCCTGCTTCTCCGCCAGCGAACGCTTCGTGCAATTCGCCGAGGGGCTCGCAGGCCTCGTCAGCCGCTACTACAGCGTCGGCGCCTTCACCGGCTACAAGGCGGAGCAGATCCTGCGCGACGGGCGGGCAGCGCAGAGCATCCCGGTCGAGACGCTGACACGGCTGTCCTTCCTGATCCGCATGGAAAGCGCGCGGCGCCTGCAGATCTTCCCGCCCGTCGGCCTGCTGCGCGTTGCGGAGACCGTCTGAGCCATGCTCCTCCGATCCCGCATCCTGCTGCTGTTTGCGCTGGCCACGCTGCTGGTCGCCGCTTCCGTCGCGCTGCCGGCCTGGCTGGTGCTGCGAGACGGGCAGGAACGCGCCGCCACGCTGCGCGCCAGCCTGCAATCCGCCACCTTGCGGGACGCGGTGGACCGCGCCGCGGCGCCGCTGGTCGCCAGCCTGCGCGGCGTGGCGATGGATGAGGCGCTGCTGGCGGCGCGCGCGGCGCAGGATGAATCGGCCCTGCGGCAAAGGCTGGCGGCGCTGCGACAGTCGCTCGACATGGCCGGGCGAATCGACATGGTTGGCGGGCAGGGCCAGCTGCTGGCGGCCGCACCCGCGGCTTCGGATCCGCTGGCCAGCGGCGCCACCGCGCTGCAACGGGACCTGGTGCCGGGCCAGGTGCATGCCGGCTTCGAATCCGCCGAGGGCGAGGTGCTGCTGGTGGCCAGCCTGCGCATGCCGCAGGGCGAATTGCTGTCGCTCGGCGTGCCGGCGGATGCGGCGCTGGGCCAGATCGCGCGGCATCTTGGCGCCGACCTGCTGATGCGCGACCGCAGCGGCGCCACGCTGTTCGCCAGCACCCCGGCCTTGCGCGCGGAAGCGGCGGCGCTGCGGGCCGGTGAGACGGTGCAGATGAACAGCCGGCTGTTCCGGCTGGAGGCGACGCAGGCGCAGAATTCGGCCGGCGCCGTCGTTGGCCAGATACTGGTGCTGGCCGATGCGACCGCGGAGACCCAGTCCCGCCGCCTGCTGCTGCTGGTGGCCTTCGCGCTGCTGGTGGTGGCCGCATCCGTGACCTGCCGCGCCCTGTATGGCGTGATCCGCGATGCGCTGGACCCGCTGACGGAACTGGCGCGCGCACTGCAAGCGGTGGCGGGCGGCGATATCTTCGCCTCCGCCGCCATTGGCCGGCGTGGCGATGAGGTGGGCGCGATCGGGGAGGCGCTGGAGGCGCTGCGCAGCAACACCCTGGCGCTGGACCGCCTGCAGACCGGCAACCGCCTGGCCGGGCTGCGCGAACGCGCCCTGATCGCGCAGGAAATTGCGCGCCTGACCGCCGTGCTGGAAGGCCCGGCGCGGCGCGAGATCCTGGGCCTGCTGGAAGGCGAGGGCGCAACCCTCGGCCCTGCCTTCGCACGCCTGTCCGGCCATGTGGTGCAGCAGCACCGCGCGATGGCGGAGCTGCTGGCCGAACGCACGCGCGACCTGGCGCTGGTGCGCCAGGCGCTGGACGAGCGCTTGCAGTTCAACCGGATGCGGGAGGAGCTGGACGTGGCGCGGCGGCTGCAATTGTCCTCGCTGCCGACCACCTTCCCGGAACGCCCCTGCTTCCGCCTGCACGCCGCGATGGTGCCGGCCAAGGAGGTCGGCGGCGATTTCTGCGACCTGCTGATGCTCGACGAACACCGGCTTGTGCTGATGATCGGCGATGCCTCCGGCAAGGGCGTGGGCGCGGCGATCTTCATCGCCATGGCCCGCAGCCTGCTGCGCGCCGCCATGGGCCGCGGCGCCACGCCGGCGGAGGCGCTGGCGCAGGCGAATGACACGCTGGCGGCGGACAACCCGACGCTGATGTTCGCCACCGCCATTGTCGCCGTGCTGGATTGCCGCACCGGCCTGCTGACCTACGCCAATGCCGGCCACAACGCACCGCGCCGGCGCGGTGCGAATGGGCAGGAAGGCGAGGTGCCGGTCGAGGTCGGCATCGCGCTGGGCGTGATGGATGGCATCGACTTCGCCGACCAGACCCTGCTGCTGGTGGCCGGCGACCATGTGCTGATGTTCACCGATGGGGTGACGGAGGCGATGGGCCCGGGTGATGCGATGTTCGGCGATGCGCGGCTGGCCGCCATCGTCGCGGATCCAAGCCATGGCGATCCGGCCGGGCTGGTCGAAGCCGTGGCGCAGAGCGTGGAGGTCTTCGCGGAGACCGAGCCGCAGGCCGATGACATCACCATGGTGGCGCTGCACTGGCGCGGCGTTCATGCGGCACCTGTCATGCACACACGCGAGAAGGAGACGGTCTGATGGACGTGACCACGGAAGTGCATGGCGAGGCGCTGATCCATCGCGTCAGCGGCCGCATCGATACCGGCACCGCGGCGGATGCGGAACGCAAGCTGACTGCGGAGGTGCGCCAGGGCCGCCGGGTGGCGATGGACATGACGCAGGTGGCCTATGTGTCCTCCGCCGGGCTGCGCGTGGTGCTGATGGCGGCGAAGCTGGCCAAGGCCAATCGCGGCGCCGTTTCGCTGTTCGGGTTGCAGGCGACGGTGCGGGAAGTCTTCGCCATGTCCGGCTTCGACAAGGTGGTGACGATCCGGGATGACGAAGCCTCCGCGCTTGCTGCCGTCGCGCCCTGAGATGGGCGAGATTCGCCTGAGCTGCGACCGGGCGCCGGAGGCGGTCGAGACCACGCTCGACGCCATCGAGGCGCATCTGCTGGCTTCCGGCGCGGCGGAGCCGGAGGTGATGCAGCTGCGCCTGGTGGCGGAGGAGATCGTCACGAACATCGCCCGTTGCGCCTGGCCCGAAGGCATGGCGGCGCAATTTCATGTGGAGCTGGCGGCGGAGCCGCGCGAGGCCGGGCTGCATGTCAGCCTGACCACGATCGATGACGGCGTGCCCTTCGATCCCACGGTGCAGGCCGAGCCGGATATCGAGGCGGAGCTGGATGACCGCGCCATCGGCGGGCTGGGCATGTTCCTGGTGCGCGAAATGACCGATGCGCAGATCTACCTGCGCGAGAATGGCGAAAATCGTTTTAAGGTTGAACGATTATTGCGGCGGTAATGTAACCATGGTAGTTCATTGTATGCATGGGAACGGAACCCTGACCTAAGCCTGATGCGGCAGACACGCCGCCATCGTGATGCGGCGACGCCTTCCAGGCGCTTGTGGAGGGGTGGCCATCAGCGATCCACACATCATCGCATCCCGGCCGCGCGCCGGCCGAATCCGAGGAGAAGATCTGGCCATGACTCAAATGGACAAGTCGACCTGGACAGACCTCGATGACGCCGCGCTGGCCGCGATTGTGGGTGGCAGCGGCACCACCAACGCCACGCCGGGCAGTGGCGGCGGCGCGGAGGATGAGGCGGAATTCGGTGTGAGCGTGACCGGGCCCACGGTGGTCTCCGGTGGCGTCTCCGCCGGCGACCAGGTCTCGGCCAGCGTCGTGGTGCATGGCGTCACGCTGGAAGCCGGCGCGGGCTGGGCGGCGGCTGCGGGATATGAGGTGACGGGGACGGGTGCGGGTGCCAGTGCGGGCGTCGGCGCCGGCGCCTATGCCAGCGGCAGCATCACGGAAGGTGCCGTCACCACCACCGTCACGGTGCAGACCGGCGCGGGTGCGCAGGTCTCGACGGAAGTGGGCGTGACCGGGATCAGCAGTTCGGCCTCGGCGGGCATTGGCGGCAGCGTGACGGTGGAAGTGGCCACCGAGCACAATCTCGGCCACGGCACCACGGCCACCACCACCACCACGATGGAGATTGGTGTCCGGGCGGGGGTCGAGGCTGGAATCTCGCTCGGCACGCAGGGCGTGCAGGGCGAGGCCGAGATCATGGCCGGCGCCTATGCCTCCGTCACCGTGGCGGGGACGATCGGTGGCGAGCAAGGCTCCGGCACCGTCTCCGCCGGCTATGTGGATCCGGGCTCCGCCGGCGTCGGCGTACAGGTCGGTACGGGCTACGAGAATGGCGAGCTCACGTTCGGCGGCGAAGTTGAATTGGCGCTGGGGGTCGGCGGCGTCAATCTCGGCGTGAGCGGTACGGTCGATGTCAATGCGGTGGGCGCCGCGGCAGTTGATGGGGCCGTGCTGGTCGAGGCGCAGGCGCTGATCGCGGCCGAGCAGGCGGTGGAGCAGGCGCAGGAGGCAGTGGACCAGGCGCGCGAGGCGGTTGATCGGGCGCAGCGAGCCGCCGAGCAGGCGCAGGAGACCGCCCAGGCGGCACGCACGGCTGCGAACCTGGCCGCCCGTGGCGCGCCGGCGGCCGTCGCCGACCAGTTGGACCGTGTCGCCGATCGCGCCGAGGCTACGGCGGCCCGGTTGCAGGAGGCGGTTGTCGATGCGCGTGCCGAGCTCCGCGAGGCGCGGGCAGGCTTCAGGGAGGCCGAGGCCACCTTCGGCGACCTGACGGAGCAGGCTTCGGATGCCGTGCGGGCGGCTGTCGAGCATATTGCGGACGCGGCCGAGCGGGCGGCGGCGGAAGCCGAGCGGGTCGCAGCAGCCGAGCGGGCCGCCACGGAGGCGGCGCGGGCGGCGCAGGAAGCCGCGGCGGAGGCCGAGCGGGTCGCCGAGGAGGCGGCGCGGGCCGCGCAGGAGGCGGCAGCGCAAGCCGAGCGGGCCATTCAGGCGGCGGCCGCGGAGGCCCAGCGCGTGGCGGCTGCGGCAGCGGCGGAAGCCGAGCGTGCGGCGCAGGCGGTGTTGGGCGAGGCGCGGGCGCTGATCGCCGCCGAGGAGGCGGTGGAGCACGCACGGGAGGCGATGGACCAGGCGCGGCAGGCGGCGGACGAGGCGCGCGAAGTCGCCGAACAGGCGCAGGGGGCGGCCGAGGGGGCGCGAGCGCAGGCCACGCAAGCCGCCCGCACCATGCCGCGGCACCTGGCAGCCCATGTCGACGCCACCGCCGACCGCCTCGAGGCGGTTGCGGCACGGTTGCAGAATGCGCTGGGCGATGCGCAGCAGGCGCTTGGTGTTACGCAGGCGGGCTTTGAACGGGCCAGCGCGCAGCTTGAGAGCCTGTCCGGCCAGGCATCGGAGGCGGTCCAGGCGGCCGTGGAGCGGATCGAGGCCGAGGTCGCCGAGGCCGAGCGGGTTGCCGCGGCCATCGCGGCGGAAGCAGAGCGCGTGGCGCAGGCAGCGGCGGCGGAGGCCCAGCGTGTAGCGGCCGCGGTGGCGGCGGAAGCCGCGCGGGTGGCCGCGGAAGCCGAGCGTGTTGCGGCGGCCGCAGCGGCCGAGGCGCAGCGCCTGGCGGCGGAAGCTGAACGTGCCGCGGCCAGTGCGGCGCAGGCGGTGACTTCAACCGTCACGAACGCTGCAAACACCGTCAGCAATGGTGTAACAAGCACCGCGAACAAAGTGGGGTCGCGTATTCGGCGAGCCTTCAGGTTCTAGTACAAATTCTGAGCCAGGAAAAAATCTGTATTTAACCAGATGGCGGTAAGATGAAACGATACTGCTGGCATAGCGCTTGGCAATATTGACGGATTTGCATCGCGAAGCCTTTCCTGGCGAAGGACCATCCCCATGACGGCACCCGACAACAACGCCTGGACCGACCTCGACGACTCCGTGTTGGCCTCGGTCGTCGGCGGCAGCGGCTCCATCAGCAGCACGCCGACCACCGGCGGCGGGGATGAGGATGAGGCGGAGTACGGCGCCAGCCTGTCCAGCCCCACCGTGGTGTCGGGCGGCGTCTCGGCGGGTGACTCGGTCTCCACCAGCGTGGTGGTCAATGGCGTCACGCTGGAAGCCGGCGCCGGCTGGGCGGCGGGTGCGGGCTATGAGGTGACGCATACCGGCGCTGGTGCCGGGGCCGGCGTCGGCGCCGGCGTCTATGCCAGCGGCAGCGTGACGGAGGGCAATGTCACCACCACCGTCACGGTGCAGGCCGGCGCGGGCGCACAGGTTTCGGCGGAAGCGGGCGTCACCGGCATCAGCTACGGCGGCTCCGCCGGCATTGGCGGCAGCGTGACGGTGGAGGTGGCGACCGAGCATAATCTGGGGCATGGCACCACGGCGACCACCACCACCACCACCGAGGTGGGCGTGAAGGCAGGCGTGGAGGGCGCCGTCTCGATCGGCGCGGAAGGCGTGCAGACGGAGGCCGAGCTGATGGCCGGCGCCTATGTCTCCGTCACCATGGCGGCGACGATCGGTGGCGATGAAGGCTCCGGCACCGTCTCGGCCGGCTATGTCGATCCGGGTTCCGCGGGGGCCGGCGCGCAGATCGATGCGGGCTACCAGGATGGCGAGATCACGCTGGGCGTCGGCGCCGAAGTGTCGCTGCTGGTCGGCGGCGTCAATCTCGGCGTCAGCGGCACGGTCGATGTGAACGCGGTGGGCGACACGGCCGGCGACGGTGCGCAGTTGGCCGCGGCCGAGGCACAGGAGGCGGCGGAGCGTGCCGAAGCGGAGGCTCGCGCGGCGGCGGAGCGTGCCGAGGCGGAGGCTCGCGCGGCGGCAGAACGTGCCGAGGCGGAGGCTCGCGCGGCGGCGGAGCGTGTCGAGGCGGAAGCCCGCGCGGCGGCCGAACGTGCCGAAGCGGAAGCCCGTGCGGCGGCCGAGCGTGCCGCGGCCGAGGCGCGGGCGGCCGCGGACAGGGCTGCGGCCGAAGCGGCTGCCGCCGCCAAGGCGGCGTCCGATGCCGCGGCTTCGGCCGTCAAGTCGGTCAGCAAAACCGCCAACAAGATCGGCAGGTCGATCAGGAAGAGGTTTCGCTTCTGATCCGCGGCCCCGGTTGCGGGCGAGGCGGCGCCACGCAAGCGCCGCGCCGCACGGAGCAAGGACCACGGCCAGCCCCGTTTATCGGCGCATAGGGAATCTGCCGCATGACCGCACCCGCATCGCCCCCACCCTTCCGCGCCGAGGCGATTGCCTCCGCCACCTCCGTCACCGCGGTGGAGGATGCGCTGGAGGTGGTGCAGCCGCCGCTGATGGTGCTGTGGTGGGGGCTGGCGGCCCTGGTGGTCGGCCTGCTCACCTGGTCCGCCACCACGGATGTGCCGGTGAAGATCGGCGGCCAGGGCATCCTGCTCTCGGCCGGCGGGCTGACCGACATCGTCTCCGACACCGAGGGGCGCGTCGTCGAACTGCTGGTGGCGCCAGGTGACACCATCGCCGCCGGCAGCGTCGTCGCGGTGGTGGACCAGGCGGAACAGCGGCTGCTGCTGACCGCGGCTGAAGGCGAATTGCGCGATGCGCAGGCGGCGCGGGCCGAGGTGCTGCGCTTCCAGGAACGCGACACCGCCGCCGACCTCGCCTGGCGCATGGCGCGCGAGCAGGGGCTGACGGCGAGCCTGCGCTCCGCCGAGGAACGGCTGCGACTGATGACGGAGCGCGAGCAGGTGGTGCGCGACCTGGCCTCCCGCTCGCTGGCCACGCGGGACCGGGCGATCGGCGCGCAGGTCGAGCTGTTCACCATCCGCGACCAGATCGAGACGGTGCGCAACGACCGCCGCGTGCTGGGGCTGGATGCCGTGATGCGGCAGACGCAGCGCGAAAAGGACCTGATGACGGCGGATCAGCGCGTGGCGCAGGCGGAACGCCAGGTGACGACGCTGCATGAACGCATCCGCCGCATGGGCGCCATCGTCTCGCCCTTCGATGGGCGGGTGGTGGAGGCCAAGGCGAATACCGGCCAGGTGGTCAGCCGCGGCGGGCCGCTGCTGACGCTGGTGCGCAGCGACGTGCCGGGGGCGGAGGCCGGTGGGCTGGTCGGGCTGATCTATGTCGGCGCGCAGGATGGCAAGAAGCTGCAACCGGGCATGTTGGTGGAACTTTCCCCGGCCACGGCGCCGCAGCAGGAATACGGCTATCTGCGCGGCCGCGTGGTGCGGGTGGCGGATACGCCGGCCTCCTCCGCCGGCATGTTGCGGACCTTGCAGAACGACGCGCTGGTGACGGAATTCCAGCGCAACCAGCGCACGCTGTTCGAGGTGAACATCGAGATGGAGCGCGGCCCGCAGGGCGGGCTGCTGTGGTCGGCCGGCAATGGCCCGCCCTTCACCATCGAGGGTGGCACCCCGGTGGCGATGCAGGCCGTGGTGCGCAATGTGCGGATGATCTCGCTCGGCCTGCCCGCGTTGCAACGCTGGCTGGGCGAGGATGTGCGCGTCTCTGCCGCGCCCGCCGCCACTGCCGTCGCGGCGCGCTAGAGTCATGCGCACGCCGACCATCCTCCAGATCGAGGCCGCAGAATGCGGCGCCGCGGCACTCGGCATCATCGCCGCCCATCACGGGCTGTGGCTGACCCTGGAGGATCTGCGCGCCCGCTGCGGCGTCTCCCGCGACGGCAGCAAGGCGCAGCACATCGTCGCCGCGGCGCGCGAGATGGGCTTCGAGGTGCGTGCCGTGCGCGGGGAGCCGGAGGCGCTGGCCAAGGTGGAAGGCCCGGTGATCCTGCATTGGGGCATGGACCACTTCCTGGTGCTGGAAGGCCGGCGCGGCCGAAGCTGGCAGGTGAATGATCCGGCGCGTGGCCGGCGCCGGGTGGATGACCGCGAATTGCGCCGGCAGTTCAGCGGCATCGTGCTGATGATGAAGCCCGGCCCGGCCTTCAGGAAGGGCGGATCGCCGCCGAGCGCCCTGCGCGGCCTGGCGGACCGGCTGCGCGGCTGCCAGCGTGCGGTGCTGCTGGCGATCGGCATCAGCGTGATCCTGGCATTGCCCGGCGTGCTCGGCCCGTCCTTCCGCCAGGTCTTCATGGACCGCATTCTCTCGGCTGGCGTGATCGCCTGGCTGTGGCCGATGCTGCTGACCATGCTGGGCGTCGGCGCCTTCGCGGCGCTGTGCACCTGGATGCAGAAGACGCTGCAGCACAATCTGGAAACCCGCGTGGCGGTGGCCGGTGGTGTCGGCTTCATGGAACGCGTGCTGCGCCTGCCGATGGCCTTCTACGGCCAGCGGGGCCCGGCCAGCATCGCCGACCGCGTCATGCTGAACGACCGCGTCGCCGGCATCGTCGCGGGCGAGATCGGCGGCACCATGCTGGCGCTGATCATGGCGGTGATCTACCTGGCCGTGCTGCTGCTGTTCGACCTGCGGCTGGGGTTGGTGGCGCTTGCCGCCGCGGCGTCGCTGGCCGCCGCCCTCGGCCTGCTCTCCGCCCGGTTGAAGGAGGACCAGCAGCGCCTGATGAACGAACAGGCGATGGAGGCGGCGGAAGCCAAGCAGGGGCTGCGCATGATCGAAAGCTACCGCGCCAGCGGCAGCGAGTCCTTGCTGTTCGACCGGCTGATGGCGCGCCGCGCCCGGGCGCTGAACCTGCGGCAATCGCTGATGCTGGGCCGCACCGCGCTGCGCCATCTGCCGGGGCTGGCCACGGCCATCGCCGCCGCCATATCGCTGGCGATCGGCGGCGGGCTGGTGATCGGGGGCGAGATGTCGATCGGCGCGCTGGTCGCCTTCCAGTTCCTGCTGGCGCTGTTCCTCTCGCCGGTCGGGCGGCTGGTACAGCTTGGCCCGCGCATGCAGGAAGCCGGCGCCAGCCTGCGCCTGCTGGACGACACCTTGCAGCATCCGCTGGCCGAGGAATTCACCAAGCCGCCTGCCGCGCCACGCGTGGTCCGCCGCCTGGACGGGCGGATCGAGCTGCGCGACGTCACCTTCGGCCATTCGCGCCGCGCCGCGCCGCTGATCTCCGGCGTCTCGCTGGTGGTGGAGCCGGGGGAACGCGTTGGCATCGTCGGCGCCTCCGGTTCCGGCAAATCCACGCTGTCGCTGCTGGCGGCGGGGCTGCATGAGCCGTGGTCGGGCGAGGTGCTGCTGGATGGCAAGCCGCTGCGCGACATCCCCCGCGCGGTGCTGCGCCAGAGCCTTCAGGTGGTGGACCAGACGGCCACGCTGTTCAGCGGCACGGTGCGGGAAAACATCGCGATGTGGGATCCGACCGTGTCGGAGGAACGGCTGCATGCCGCGGCGCGCGACGCCGTCATCCATGATTTCATCCTGGAGCGGCGCGAGGGCTACGCCTTCCCCATCGCCGGCGGCGGCACGAACCTGTCGGGCGGCCAGCGCGCACGCATCGAGATCGCGCGCGCCCTGGTGCAGGACCCGCGCATCCTGCTGTTCGACGAGGCGACGGCGGCGCTGGACGACCAGACGGAGGCGGAGCTGCTGTCCAACATCCGCCGGCGCGGCGCCACCATGCTGGTGGTGGCGCATCGCCTGGCGCCGCTGCGCGATTGCGACCGCGTGGTGGTGATGGATCGCGGTGCCATTGTCGAAATCGGGCCACCCTCGGCGCTCGCGGCGCAGCGCGGGGCCTTCGCCAGGCTGATGCTGCCGGACGTCGCGGAAGTGGGGGCCTGAGATGGACGCCATGGCACCCCACAGCCTGCCGGACCGGCCCGACCCCCACTTCCAGCAGCCGCCGCGCAGCCTCGGCGAGCCGGGCGCCTTCTGGCTGCTCGAAGCCGGGGAGGCCGATATCTTCGCGGCCCAGGGCGGGCTGGAGGATCGGGAACCAGGCGAGGCGCCGCCCGGCCCCTACATGTTCATCGGCCGCATCGGCCCCGGCACGCTGGTGGTGGGCCATGGGCCGGATCTGGAATGCCTGGTGCTGCGCCCGGCCGCCGGCGCGCGCCTGCAAAGGCTGGCGCATCTCGCCGCGCTGGGCGGGCACAAGGCGCAGGTCGATGCCATGCAGCTCTGGGCCTCCGCCCTGGCGGGCGGCATGGGCGCGCGGCTGTGGCGCCCCTCCAACATCGACAAGGTGGCCCGCCCCGGGCATCGGCTGCGTCTGGCGGAGCGTCAATCCGCCACGGCGCGCGGCGAGGGGGTCTGGCTGGAATTGCCGCCGGGCTGCGGCATGCTGCTGGGGCTGGAGCCGGTGGGCGGCCTGCTGCCGCTGCCGCCAGAAGCCTGGCTGATTGCGGGCTCGGAGCTGGACGCGCTGGTGCTCAGTGCGCCACCGCCCTCCCTGATGACGGAAGCGGTGGAGGGCATCACCGCCTTCACCGAGGCCTGCGTCGCCATGCTGCCGGGCCTGCGCGGCCTGGCCGAGATCGACGAGATCGGACGGCTCGGCCAGCGTGCCCAGCAGGATGCGGAAGGCGTCCAGCGCACCACGGACCTCGCCGGCGCGCTGCTGCACGCAAAGGTGCCGAAGCTGGCCAGCACGCACGTGGAAGCCGGGCCGGCGGAGCCGCTGTTCCAGGCCATGGTTGCCGTGGCCAGGGCCGCCCGCATGCGCCCGCGCATCCAGCGCCCGACGCGGCTGCGCGAACAGGATATCGACACGCCGCCGACCATGGACGAGATCGCCCGCGCCTCCGGCCTGCGGCTGCGGCCGGTGGGGCTGCCGTCGGAATGGTGGCGGCGCAACCTCGGTCCGCTGCTGGCCCATCTGGATGATGGGGAACCGGTGGCGCTGCTGCCGCGCAAGGGCGGCGGCTACCTGCTGCAGGGCTTCGGCACCGCCGCCCAGCCGGTGACCGCGGCGCTGGCGGACCGCATGGCGCCGCGTGCCTGGACGATGATCGAGCCGTTGGCGGACCAGCAATTGACGGTGGCCGATCTGGGCCGCTTCGTGCTGCCCAATCGCGGCGACCGTGGCCTGGCGCTGGGGGCGGCGCTGCTCGGCGCCTTTCTGGGGCTGGGCATGCCCCTCGCCATGTCCTTTGCCACCGGGTCGCTGATCCCGGGCGGCAACCGGATGGGGCTGGTGGAGCTGGGCATCGCGCTGGCCTGCGTCGGCCTGGCGAATTTCGTCGTGCAGATGGCGGGCGACATCGCCAAGCACCGGCTGACGGCCACGGCGGAGGCGCCGCTGCATGCGGGGCTGTGGGACCGGCTGCTGCGGCTGCCCATGCCGGTCCTGCGGAAATTCACGCCCTCCGAAATCTCCTCGCGGCTGAACGTGGCGCTGTCGCTGCCGCTCGGCATCCAGGGGTTCCGCCTGTCCGTGATGGGCTATGGCGCCGCGCTGGCCACCTCCATGGCCATGCTGTTCCTGTACCATCCCATCGCGGCGCTGGTCGGGCTGGGCATCCTGCTGGTGCAGATCGGCATCGCGGTCGCCGGCGGCATCCTGAAATCCCGCGTGCAGCAGACCGCGAAGCAGCTTTCCGGCCAGGCCGACGCCCTGGCGATCGAGGCGGTGGCCGGCATCACCAAGCTGCGCCTGTCGGGCGTGGAACACCGGCTGCTGGGCGCCTGGGCCGAACGCTTTGTCGGCATGCGCCGCACCAAGCTGGTGGAGGAGCATATCGACACCTGGATGGCCTCCGCCGCCGCCTTCCTGTCCTTCTTCGGCGTCGGGCTGCTGTTCCTGCTGTTCATGTCGGGCGTCTCGGCGCCGGACACGCCTGCGGTGGTCGGCTTCCTGATGGCCTTCATGATCGCCAACGGCGCCGCCAACGGGCTGGGCCAGGCCTTCACCAGCTTCTATCCGCTGTATGTGATGCGCAGCTACGCCGCGCCCTTGTTGCAGGCGCAGCCGGAACCGACGGCAGGCCGCATCGACCCGGGCCGCCTGACCGGCCGCATCGCCATGACCAATGTGGCCTTCGGCTATGAGGGTGCGGACACGCCCCTGTTCTCCGGCCTGAACCTGTCGATCGAGCCGGGCGAGTTCGTCGCCATCGTCGGGCGCTCCGGCTGCGGCAAATCCACGCTGGTGCGGCTGCTGCTGGGGCTGGAACGCGCCCGCTTCGGCAGCGTGACCTTCGACCGGCAGGATCTGGTCTCGCTCGACCTTGGCCTGCTGCGGCGGCGCATCGGCACCGTGCTGCAAGGCGCGCAATTGCCGCCCGGCGCATTGCTGGATGTTCTGCGCGGCTTCAGCGAGGCGACGGAGGCGCAGATCTGGCAGGCGCTGGCCGCGGCGGCCATCGCCGATGATGTGCGCGCCATGCCGCTCGGCCTGCGCACGCCGATCGCCGATGCGGCGCATGTGCTCTCGGGCGGCCAGGTGCAGCGGCTGCTGCTGGCGCGCGCGCTGGTGAACAAGCCGGATGTGCTGATCCTGGACGAGGCGACCAGCGCGCTGGACCCCGCGACCCAGGCCGTGACCACGCGCACCCTGGCATCCCTGACCTGCACGCGCATTGTCATCGCGCATCGGCTGGAGACGATCCGCGGCGCCGACCGCATCCTGGTGATCGAACGCGGCAAGGTGGCCCATTCCGGCAGCTTCGAGGAGCTGGTGGCGCGCGGCATCCTGGATGGCGGGGCGCAGATTCAGGCGGCCTGACTCAGGCGCCATGCCGGGCCCGGCGCGGCGTGGTCCCGCCGGGCCGGTCACCAGGCGCTGATTTCCGCCAGGCCGCGGAATGCCCTATGGCGGGGCGCGCTTCATGACTGGGCCCTGTGCCAATCGCTTCCCGCCTGCCCCCTTCGTCCCTGCCACGATTCCACCACGCGCCCCGCGCGGCGGCCCGGCACGATCCGACCTTGCAACCTGCGGCCAGGGAAGATGCGCCGGCGCGCAGGCGGCCGGCCGGGCAGGGGGGGCTGTGGCGGCGCCGGATCCTGGCCTGGCTGCTGGCCTCGCTGCTGCTGCACGGGCTGCTGGCCCTGTTTTTCGTCGGCCGCCCGCGGGAGATGCAGGCGCTTCCCCCGCCGGCGGTCGAGGTGGTGTTCGAAGGCGGCGGGGCGCAGCGCCCGGCAACGGAGCCGCCGGAGGGCATTCCCGCCCCACCCACGCCCCCGCCCGCCCCGCC
>LNFM01004925.1_pt1 | contig 23869 bp, 22 predicted proteins | sample 596031 | NCBI WGS metagenome assembly LNFM01 (sample SAMN04254537, study PRJNA301005) | activated carbon metagenome | isolation source: dual media filters at the Ann Arbor, Michigan drinking water treatment plant | place: USA: Ann Arbor | reverse complement strand
TATGGCGGGTCGCGGTCTGGCCGGTGATTTGCAGCACGGGCGAGCCGGCGAAGCGCGCCTCCACCAGCCCGGGCACCGCATTGGCCGCCCCCGGGCCTGTGGAGGTGAAGAGCACGCCCAGCCCCCCGCTGACCCGCGCATAGGCATCGGCCATATGCGCGCCCCCCATCTCACCGCGCGCCATGACATAGCGCACGGCGTTGCGCTGGCTGAGTGCGTCGAGCATCGGGATATTGTGCACGGAGACGATGCCGAAGGCCGTGCTGACCCCCACCGCCGGCAGAAATTCCGCCACCAGGTCACCCAGTGTATAGGCCATGTCGCTTCCCCGTTCCTGTCCCGCGCGGGTTCAGCCCACGCGGATGTTCCTCGCCCTGATCAGGGCGCCCCATTTGGCGCTTTCGCGCAACTGGTAGGCGCGAAATTCCTCTGGCCTGCCGGCGATGGGGGTCACACCCTGGCTGAGCAGCCGCTCGCGCACGCCGGCATCGGCCAGCGCCGAGGAGAACACGGCGAAGATCCGGGCGATGAGGGCGCTGGGCGTCTCGGCGGGCGCGAGGGCGGCGAAATCGGTGCTGCTCTCGAAGCCCGGCAGCCCGGCCTCGGCCAGGGTCGGCACCTCGGGCGCCAGGGGCGTGCGGGCGGCGGTGGAGACGCCCAGCGGCCGCATGGTGCCGGCGCGCAAATGCGGAATGGCGGTGATGGCATCGACGAAGGTGACCTGCACCTCGCCCGCCAGCTGCGCCTGCGCCGCCGGCGCGCCGCCGCGATAGGGGACATGGAGCATGTCGATCCCCGCCATCTGCATCAGCAGCTCCGTGGCGAGATGGCTGGTGCCGCCATTGCCGGAGGTGGCGAAGGAGAGTTTTCCGGGATTGGCGCGGGCATGGGCGAGGAAGGTCGTCAGGTCGGTGAAGGGCTGTCCCGGATGCGCCACCAGCATCTGCGGCGTGGTGGCGAGCAGCGAGATCGGCGCGAAAGCCGAGTCATCATAGGGCAGCCCGCCCATGAGATGCGGTGCGATGGCGTAGGTGGAGTTGGTGCCGACCAGCAGGGTGTAGCCGTCGCCCCGCGCGCGGGCGACATGGGCATGGCCCAGCGTGCCCGTGGCGCCGGTGCGGTTCTCCACCACGAAGCCCTGGCCGGTGGCGGTGGCCATGTGCTGGGCGATCACCCGCACCAGGCTGTCGGTGCTGCCGCCGGCGGGCCAGGGCACGACCAGGGTGACCGGCCGGTTGGGCCATTCCGCTTGCGCGAAAGCCGGCATGGCGAGGAAGGGGAGGAGGCGTCGCGTCAGGGGGAGATAGCGCAGGCGCATGGGTGGCTCCTTCATGGCAGTTCGATCACCAGGTTCATATGCTCGTCGATGTGGCAGGCCGCACCCGGGGGGATGACGCAGGTGCTCTCGCGCTCCTCGACAAGGGCGGGGCCGTGAAAGCGGAAGCCCGGGGCCATGGCGTAGCGATCGAGCACCGCGGCCTGCACCTCGCCATGGTTTTCGACCAGCATGGCACGGTGGCCGCGCTCGGCGGGCCCCGGGCTGGCCTCCCGCCGCAGGGAGATGTGCTGCGCCGGGGCAGCCGCGGAAAGCCGCCAGGTCAGCGCCTCAATGGGCGCCTCCTCCACCACGCGGGAGAAACGCAAGCGATAGGCGTCGAAGAAATTGTGCCGCAAGGTGGAGAGGTGCTGCGGCCCGATTTCCAGCGCCGGCAAGGGCACGGGTATCTCGAAGCCCTGGCCGACATGCCGCATTTCAGCGATGGGGGTGTAGCGGATGGCGCCGCGTGCCGCACCCGCCTCCATCAGCAGGGTGTCGCATTCCACCCGCATCTCGGCGTAGAGCGCGTTGATGGCCGAAAAATCCAGCCGCTCCAGGCGGCCGACCAGGCTGCGCACGGCATCCGTCGCCGGTGGCGCCACGAGAAAACCCAGCGCCGAGGCGACACCGGCGCCAAGCGGCACCAGCACCCGCTTCATCTTCAGCAGCCGCGCGAGGTTGCAGGCATGCACCGGCCCGGCACCACCGAAGGCGATCAGGGTGTAGCGCCTGGGGTCGCGCCCCTTCTCGGCGAGGTGCATGCGCGTCGCCGCCGCCATCGTCTCATCGACGATGCGGCTGATGCCCAGCGCGGTCTCGGCCACGCCCATGCCCAGCGCCGCCGCCACGCCCTGCTCCACCGCGCGCTGCACGAGGCCCTGGTCCAGCGCCATCTCGCCGCCGAGAAAATTCCGGGCGTCGAGCCGGCCCAGCAGCAGGTCGGCATCGGTCACGGTCGGCGCGGTGCCGCCGCGGCCGTAGCAGACCGGGCCAGGCACCGCGCCCGCGCTGCGTGGGCCAACCTTCATCAGCCCCGAGCCGGGCTCGACGCGGGCGATGGAACCGCCACCCGCGCCGATCTCAATCATGTCCACCACCGAGACTTTCAACGGCAGGCCGGAGCCCTTGGCGAAGCGGCGCACCCGGCCGGCCTCGAAATCATGCTTGTGGTCGGGCGCGCCGTTCTCCACCAGGCACATTTTTGCCGTCGTGCCGCCCATGTCATAGCTGACCACGGCGTCGAGACCGGCGAGGCGGGCGATGAAGGCGGCGGCCATGGCGCCGGCGGCGGGGCCGCTCTCGATCAGGCGGATGGGGAATTCCTTCGCCTCCCGGAGCGAGGCGATGCCGCCGGCCGAGAGCATGACGTAGAGCGAGCCCGAAAAACCGGTGGCCCGCAGATCGGCCTCCAGCTTGGTGAGGTAGCGCTGCATGCGCGGCTGGACATAGGCATTGGCGCAGGCGGTGGAGGTGCGCTCGTATTCGCGGATCTCGGGCGCGACGGCGGAGGAGAGCGTCAGCGGAATGCCCGGATGCGCCGCGCGCAAAATCTCGCCCGCGCGGCGCTCATGGGCGGGGTTGCGGTAGCTGTGCAGGAAGGCGATGGCGATGGCCTCCACCCCCTGCCCCACCAGAAAATCCGCCTCACGCAGCAGGGCCGTCTCGTCGAGCGCCAGCAACGCCTCACCGTCGAAACCCATCCGCTCGGGCACCTCGCGGCGAAGGTGGCGCGGCACCAGGGTGGGCGGCGGTTCGAGGAAAAGGTCGTAGAGATCGTAGCGGATTTCCCGGCCGATCTCGAGCGAATCGCGAAAACCCGCGGTGGTCAGCAGCCCGACCCGGGCGCCGGTGCGCTCGATCACCGTGTTGGTCACCAGGGTGGTGCCATGAACGATGGAATGCACATCGGCAGGCGTGAGCCCGGCCTCGCGCAGGATGCGCGCGACGCCTTCGGTGATGGCGCGGGATGGGTCGTCGGGCGTGGTCAGCAGTTTTCCCGTGCGGGTGATGTTCTTCGCGGCGTCATGCAGCACAAGGTCGGTAAAAGTGCCGCCAACATCGACACCGATGCGGGCTCCGCCCGCGGGACCTATGCGCGCGCTCATGAGCGGTACTCCGCCGCGCCGGCCTCTGTGACGACGCCGTCGCGCAGGTCTGCCGCCAGCGCCGCGGGGTCGCGCTCGCCCGCTGGACCATAGCCGCCGCCGCCGGGATAGCTCATGGTCAAGCGCATGCCCGGCCCGATGCTGGTGCGCGATTTGGGGTGCGGGCGGGTGCCGTCGCTCATGGTGATATCGGCGGCCGCCCCGGCGCCGCCGCCCAGCACGCCAAGCGCGGGATGGTCCCGCCGGTCGCTCAGCAAGGAGAGGCGAAGTGCTGCGGGCGCGCGAACCTCGATCTCCGCCACCTGCCCCAGGCCGCCCCGCATGCGCCCCGCGCCGCCACTGTCGGGGCGGAACTGCTTCTGCCAGACCACGAGCGGGGCGACGCTCTCGAAGGCCTCGATCGAACCCGCGCCGGCATTGGTCGGAAAGGCCGTGGTCGGCAGCCCGTCGCGATGCGGCGCGGCACCCATGCCGCCAGAGGCGAAGAGCACCTGGCTGAAGCGGTCGCCATGGGTATCGAGGCCGGAGAAGAGGCAGCGCATGGTGGGCGCGCCACCGCAATCGGCGATCACCCGGTCAGGGATCACCGGCGCCAGGGCACGGTAGATGGCGCCGGCCAGGAGATGGCCGGTGAGCTGCCGCGCGCTGACCGGCGCGGGGTAGAGCGGGTTGAGAATGGAACGCTCCGGCGCCTTGACCGTGATGGCGCGATAGCTGCCCTCATTGCGCGGCGTGAAAGGGTCGAGCGCGCATTTCACGGGATAGACCGAATAGGCGTGGGTGTAGTTCCAGACGCAGTTGATCCCGCGCGCGATTTGTTCGCTCGTGCCGTCGTAGTCGATCTCCATGGTGTCGCCAGTGACGCGCACGGTGCAGACGATGCGGGTGGTTTGGGCATCGAAGCCATCGGCCTCCTGCACGGCGTGGTATTCGCCATCGGGCAGGGCAGCGATGGCGCGGCGCATGGCGGCATCCGTCCGCTCGGCCAGGGCGGCTCCGAGGATCGCCAGATCATCGAGGCCGCTATCCTCCAGGAACTCCACCACCCCCGCGGCGCAGACGGCGTTGGCTGTGACCTGCGCCTCCAGATCGCCCTGCACCTGGCGGGGCACCCGCACATTGGCCAGGAACATCTCCAGCACGTCGCGGTTCCACTCCCCCGCGCGCATGATGCGGGTGGGAGGGATGCGCACGCCCTCCTCAAAGACCTCCTGGCAATCCGCCCCCCACAGCGCGCCGCCGACATCGGGGCTATGCGCGATGGAACCGGCGAAGCCGACCAGCCGGCCCTGGTAGAAGATCGGCGAGACGGCGGTGATATCGGGCAGATGCCCCGTCGCCAGCCAGGGATCATTGGTGATCACGCAATCGCCCGGCGCCCAACTCTCGGCGGGAAATTTCGCCAGGAAGGCGCGGGTGGTGCGGGGCAGGATGCAGGAGAAGCTGGCGATGCCGCCGGTGTTCTCGCTGACGCTGTTTCCCTGCGCATCCATTAGCACGGTGGCGAAATCATTGCTCTCGCGCACGATGGTGGAGAAGGCGGTGCGCAGCAGGGCGGTGGCGGCCTCATCGGCGATGGAAATCAGCCGCGACCAATGCACTTCAAGGGTGATGGGATCCAAGACGGGCTGCCTTATGCCGGTGTGAGGGCATGCCAGCCCCCGCCCACGGCCGCGTCAAGCCCGGCGCCGCTTCAGACCCGCGCGCTGAGCTTGCCCAGTGCCGCGATCAGCAGCACGGGGTCATAGGGTTTCTGCAGGACCTCCACGCCGGTGTGATGCGGCAGGGGTGAGTCACCGGCATAGCCGGTGGCGATCAGGAAGGGCACGCCTGCCGCGGCCAGGGCATCGGCCACCGCCAGGCAGGTCTCGCCGGAGAGGTTGAAGTCGAGCACGGCGGCATCGGGCTTCTCCGCCGCGACGAGGGCGAGGGCGTGGCTGACGGTGGCGGCCGGCCCGAGAATGGTGGCCCCGGCATCGAGCAGGACATCCTCCAGCAGCATTGCAACCAGGGGCTCGTCCTCCGCCACCAGAATCCGATACCCGTCCAGACGCTCCATGAGATCCCCTGCCCCCGTATAAACCCAGTGTTAGGCATATCATCGCTAGGACCCAAGCCCGAAACCGCATCCTGGCGAAGCCGTGATCACAACCCTGCCACGCATGGGCATGATTGGGGAACGGCTCTGGTCAAGCGACAACGCCCGCGATAGAGGGGCCTCACCACATGGAATTGCCACACGCATGAAACGCGCGCTCATCACCGGGGTCACCGGACAGGACGGTGCCTATCTCTCGCAGCTCCTGCTTGACCAGGGTTATGAGGTGTTCGGCCTGCTCCGGCGCTCGGCTTCCGCCGATGTGATCGCGGAGCGGCTGCGCTGGCTGGGAATCCAGGGCCGCGTGACCCTGGTGGATGGCAACCTGACCGACATCTCGTCGATGATCCGCGTGCTGAACGACTGCGCGCCCGACGAGGTCTACAACCTTGGCGCCCAGAGCTTCGTCAAGGCGAGCTGGAACCAGCCCATCCTGACCGGCCAGGTCACCGCCATGGGCGCAGGCAACCTGCTGGAAGCGGTGCGCCTGGTGCGCCCGCAGGCCCGCTTCTATCAGGCCTCTTCCTCGGAGATGTACGGCCTCATCCAGGAAAAGATCCAATCCGAGAAGACGCCCTTCTACCCCCGCAGCCCCTATGCGGTGGCCAAGCTCTACGCGCATTGGCTGACGGTGAATTACCGCGAGAGCTTCGGCCTGCATGCCTCCAGCGGCATCCTGTTCAACCATGAGAGCCCTTTGCGCGGCATCGAATTCGTCACCCGCAAGGTCACCGATGGCGCGGCGCGCATCAAGCTTGGCCTCGCCCGCGAATTGCAAATGGGCAATCTGGATGCGACGCGCGACTGGGGCCATGCCAGGGACTACGTGAAGGGCATGTGGCTGATGCTGCAGCAGGAGGTCGCCGATGATTACGTGCTGGCCACCAACCGCACGACCTCGGTGCGGGAATTCTGCCGCCTGGCCTTCGCCCATGTCGGCCTCAACTACGAGGATCATGTGAAGGTGGACCCGGCCTTCCTGCGCCCGGCCGAGGTCGATGTGCTGCATGGCGATGCCTCCAAGGCGCGCGAGAAGCTGGGTTGGGTGCCGGAAACCTCGCTGGAGACCATGGTGGGCGAGATGGTCGAGGCTGATCTGGCGCGGCACCGGGCGCGGATGTAAATCTTCCACCCGCCGGTTGCTGGTCAAACCTTGACCTTGTAAGCATTTCATCGGCTGGAACGGGCTGTCCGTTCCACGGCGATGAGGTGTTTGCCCCGATGGGTCCCTTGGATATCCTGGTTCTTCTCAGCATCACCATCGGCCCGACCAAGGCGGCGGCCGCCTATCTGACCATGACGGCGGGCGCCACGCCGGCCCTGAAGCGGGCGATCGCGATTCGCGCGGTCATGACGGCAGCCATTGTCTGCTGCGTCTTCGTCGTCTTCGGCCAGGCGCTGCTGGGGCTTTTCCACATCTCGCTGCCCGCGCTGCTGATCGCGGGTGGCATCATCCTCTTCGTCTTCGCCCTTCACCTCGTGCTGGGCGAGGACCATGCCGAGGAAGCCGGAACCGGGCCACGCACGCCGTCGATGGATATCGCCGCCTATCCGCTGGCGGTGCCGCTGATGGCCTCGCCGCAGGGGCTGGTGGCGATCGTCTCGATCTCGGTGGCGCAGCCGGGCATTGGCAATACCATCATGCTCTTCGCCCTGGTGCTGGTGATGATGGGCATCAATGTCGCCGTGCTGCTGGGCGCGGACAAGATCTTCGCCAAGATCAGCCCGGCCGTGCTGAAGGTGGTGATGCGCATCTTCGGTCTGCTGCTGTGTGGGCTCGCGGTGCAACTGGTGATCCTGGGCCTGCAGCGCCTGGGCGTGCTGGCCGGAACGGGCCATTGAGATGAGCGAGACCGCAGCCGCGCCCAAGCGGGACCCGGTGCGTGGCGTGGTGCTGGGGTTGATCGCCCTTGCCATTGTGCTGTTCCTCTACACCCTGGTGGCGGACCGGATGACGCCGGCCACCACCCAGGCCACCACCCAGGCCTTCCTGGTGCGCATGGCGCCCGAGGTGGGCGGCCGCGTCATCGAGGTGGGGGTGGCCGACAATGCCGTGGTCGAGCCCGGCGCCCTGCTCTTCCGCCTCGACCCCCGGCCCTATGAGATTACCGTCCAGCAGGCCGAGGCGCGCCTCGCCCAGGTCGGCCAGACCCTGGGCGCCTCCACCGCCGCGGTGGAGACCGCGCAGGCCAAGGTCGCCGAGGCGCTGGCGGCGCGCGACAATGCGCGCGAGCAAGCCGGGCGCGTCCTCGAACTGGTTCGCCGCGGCGTCTATCCCCAGGCCCGCGGCGACGATGCCCAGGCGACGCTGGCCCGCGCCCAGGCCACGCTGCAGGGCGCCAATTCGGAGCTGGAACGGGCGCGGCAAAATCTCGGCCCCGCCGGCGCCTCCAACCCGCAGCTGCGCGAGGCCCTGGCGGCGCTGGAACGCGCCCAGCTCGACCTGCTGCGCACCCGGGTCTTCGCCCCGGCCACCGGCGTGGTGACGAACCTCCAGCTCGCCCCCGGCAGCTTCCTCGCCGCCGGCCAGGCGGCGATGACCTTCATCGATGCCCGCTTTGTCTGGGTCTCCGCGCTGATGCGGGAGAACAACCTGGAGCATATGCGCCCCGGCACCGAGACCGAGATGGTCTTCGACGGGCTGCCGGGGCGGGTCTTCTCCGGTAGGGTCGAGAGCATCGGCTGGGGCCTGGGTTCGACCGCGCCGGTGGACCAGACGACAGGGCTGCTGGCGCCGACCCAGCCGATCAATGATTCGCGCCGCTTCCCCGTCACCATCCTTTTGACCGAGCAGCCGCCGCCGCGCAGCCTGCGCTATGGCAGCCAGGCGACGGTGGTGACCTATGCCGGCGGCAGCACGGTGATGGATGTGATCGCCCTGGCCTGGATCAGGGTCTACAGCATCCTCGCCTATCTCTCCTGAGATGGCAGACCCGCGGGCCGTCTTTCGCCTGGGCCTCGCACCCCTGGTCCTGCTGGCCTGCAACCTCTTCGCGGGGTCGCCATTGCCCTATCTCGGCGCCACGCTGGCAGTGACGCTGCTGATGCCCGGTGGACCGCGCCCGCCGTTGAAAATGCTGGCCGGCGCCCTGGTGCTGGTGACGGGCATTTCCTGGGCGCTGGCGCGCGGTTTCGGGGCGCTCGCCGACAGCCCGGCCTCGGTCTGGATGGCGCTGCTGGCGCTGGCCACCGCCTGCTTCGCCAAGCTCGCGGTGGCGCCGCAGAACGTGCCGGCGCTGCTGGCGCTGCTGGTCTCGGTGGTGGTCACCGCTCTCATCCAGGCCGACCCCTCGCTGACCGGCCCGCTGCCCTGGATCATGGGCCTGGCCGCGTTGCAGGCGGTGGTGGCGACGCTGCTGGCCCATGCCATCCTGCCCTCCCAGGGGCCTGGCTTCAAACCGCCACCGCCCAGGGCCGCGCCGGCCTCGCCGGGGCTGGTCGCGCTGGCCAAGGCGGTGGCGATGGTGGCGGCGCTGGCGGTTTGCGCCGCGGCCGGGCAGGCCAGCGGCGTGCTGGTCGCCATCACCCTGTCCAACATGCTGCGGCTGCCGGAGGATGCGGCGGCGCATCGCTTCGGCCGTTGGCTGGTCTTCGCCAATGTCGCGGCGCTGCTTCTGGTATTGCCGGTGGTGGCGGTCGCGATCCTCAGGCCGGAGAATATCGCCCTCATTCCGCTCGTCTTCGCCTTCGGGCTTTGGATCGCCGCCGGGCATGGGCGGATGGACTGGCGCGGCATGCTCACGCAGCTCGGCCTGCCGGTCTTTGTGCTGGTGCTGGGGCAGACCCTGCCCAATATCGATACCAACGCCCTGGCCGACATGGTGGATCGCCTGGTATTTCTTGGAATTTCCGTGCTCTACGGGGGTGCGGTGCTGATCCTGCTGGGCCGCGGCGGCCAGCGGGCCACAGCCTGAGACGCATGCCTCCCCCCGCAGAGTTGGGGGGTTACAGCAGCCGGGTTGGCAGGCTAGGAGGGGCTCCCATGGCACGGTTCGTATTCATCACCGGTGGCGTGGTCTCCTCGCTTGGCAAGGGCATCGCGGCGGCGTCTCTGGGGGCGCTGTTGCAGGCGCGCGGTTATCGGGTGCGGCTGCGCAAGCTCGACCCCTATCTCAATGTCGATCCGGGCACGATGTCGCCCTATCAGCATGGCGAGGTTTTTGTCACCGATGACGGGGCGGAGACCGATCTCGACCTCGGCCATTACGAGCGCTTCACTGGCGTGAACGCCTGCAAGGCCGACAATTGGACGACCGGCCGGCTCTACTCCGAGGTGATCGCGAAGGAGCGCCGGGGCGATTACCTCGGCGCCACGGTGCAGGTGATCCCGCACATCACCGACGCGATCAAGGAGGCCGTGCAGGCCGATACCGACCCCTATGACTTCGTGCTGGTGGAAGTGGGCGGCACGGTCGGCGATATCGAATCGCTGCCCTTCCTGGAGGCCATCCGCCAGCTCGCCAATGAGCTTGGTAATACCCGCAGCCTGTTCCTGCACCTGACGCTGGTGCCCTGGATTCCGAGCGCGGGCGAGCTGAAGACCAAGCCCACCCAGCACTCGGTGAAGGAGCTGCTCAGCGTCGGCATCCAGCCGCAAATTCTTCTGTGCCGCTGCGACCGGCCGATCCCGGAGAATGAGCGCCGCAAGATCGCGCTGTTCTGCAATGTGCGGCCGGAAAGCGTGATCCCGGCGCTGGACGCGCGCAGCATCTACGAGGTGCCGCTGGCCTATCACAATGAGGGGCTGGACCGTGAGGTGCTGCGCCACTTCAATCTCAGCATCTATGGCGAGCCCGATGTCTCGCGCTGGCAGAAGATCGTCGAGCGCATCACCGCGCCGGAGGGCGAGGTGACCATCGCGGTGGTGGGCAAATACACCGGCCTGCTCGACGCATACAAAAGCCTCAACGAGGCGCTGGCGCATGGCGGCATCGCCAACAACACCCGGGTCCGGCTGGACTGGGTGGACAGCGCGATCTTCGAGAACAGCACCGAGGCGGTGCGACGGCTGGAGGGGGTGCATGGCATCCTGGTGCCCGGTGGCTTCGGCGAGCGTGGCACCGAGGGCAAGATCGAGGCGGTGCGCTTCGCCCGCGAGCGGAAAATCCCTTTCTTCGGGATCTGCTTCGGCATGCAGATGGCGGTGATCGAGGCCTCGCGGAACCTGCTGGGCATCGGGGCGGCCTCCTCGACCGAATTCGGCCCCTGTGCCGAGCCGGTGGTCGGCCTGCTGACGGAATGGTCGCGCGGCAACCAATTGGAGAAGCGCGACGCCAACACCGATCTCGGCGGCACCATGCGGCTGGGGCAATACCCGGCGGCGCTGGCCGAGAATTCGCTGGTGCGGGCGGTCTATGCGGATATGCCGGTGATCTCCGAACGGCACCGCCACCGCTACGAGGTCAATGTCGCCTATCGCGAGCGGCTGGAGGCGGCCGGCCTGCGCTTCTCCGGCATGTCGCCCGATGGCGTGCTGCCGGAAATCGTGGAGATTCCCGAGCACCCCTGGTTCATCGGGGTGCAGTATCACCCCGAGCTGAAATCCAAGCCCTTCGAACCGCATCCGCTCTTCGCCGGCTTCGTGGCGGCGGCGGTGAAGCAGGCGCGGCTGGTTTGATGCCACGTCACGCCTGAAGACAGGGAGAGCCGCGATGCCATCGGGCAATGTGCACGCCTTCTTCGCCAGGCATGGCGAGGTTCCGGGCTATTACGAGAAGCCGTCGGCGGCGCTGATGGAGTTCTTTCTCGACGTGATCGAAGCCCATCCGCAGTTCTTCTCCGGCGACGTGATGGAGATCGGAACCTATGAGGGCCGCTCGGCGCGGCACCTGGCGATGCATGTGCGGCCAGGCGAGAAACTGCATCTCTGCGATCCCTACCACCGCATGCCCGATGTCGCGGCCGCGGTGCAGGCGGAATGCGAGGGCGAGGTGCGTGGGTTCTACGGCTTTTCCAGCCAGATCAGCCCCGCCGACATCGCCGACCGCTCGGTCCGCTTCGCCTATCTCGATGGCGAACATGGACGCCACGCCATCATGAACGACATCGCCCTGGCCGATCGCGTGCTGCGCGCCGAGGGCATCGTGGTGGCCGATGATTTTCTCCATGCCGAGTTCATGGGCGTGACCATCGGGCTGATCGAATGGCTGACGCTCAATCCCGGCCGGCTTGAGATCATTCTGGCGGCCCAAGGCAAGGCGGTGTTGTGCCGGCCTGGCTTCACGCCCTATTTCATCCGCACCATCCGCGACGACTTCATGCGTTTCATGCGCGAATGCGATGAGCCGGACTGGACCCTCTCGCGCGGGGCCTGGCCATCGGATTGCGTGACGGTGGGCCTGGTGCCGCGGCGCTTCGACCTCGACGTGATCACCCGCGATACCGACTTCAACGATCTGGAGGCCGCGCGAAAGCTGCGGCTGGAATTCTGATGCACCATCTCCAACTCGGCCCGCTGACCATCGGCAATGACCTGGCGCTGGTCTTCATCTGCGGCCCCTGCCAGATCGAGAGCCGCGCCCATGCGCTGGAAACCGCCGATGCGCTGGCCGAGATGGCCCGCGCGGCTGATGTCCCGATGATCTACAAATCCAGCTTCGACAAGGCCAACCGCACCAGCGTGAATGCCGCGCGCGGTATCGGCATGGCGCAGGGCCTCGACATCCTGGCCGAGGTGCGGGCGCGCACCGGCATGCCGGTGCTGACCGATGTGCACAGCGCCGAGCAATGCGCGCCCACCGCCGCCGCCGTCGATGTGCTGCAGATCCCGGCCTTCCTCTCCCGCCAGACCGATCTTCTGCTGGCGGCGGGCGAGACGGGGGCCGCGATCAACGTGAAGAAGGGCCAGTTCCTGGCGCCATGGGACATGGCCAATGTGGCGGCGAAGATCGCCAGCACGGGCAATACCCGCATCATGCTCTGCGAGCGCGGTGCCAGCTTCGGCTACAACACGCTGGTCTCCGACATGCGCGCGCTGCCGATCATGGCGCGGACCGGCTATCCCGTGGTCTATGACGCCACCCATTCCGTGCAGCAGCCCGGCGGCCAGGGCACGAGCAGCGGCGGGCAGCGGGAATTCGCCCCCATTCTCGCCCGCGCGGCGGTGGCGGTGGGCGTGGCGGCGGTGTTCATCGAATGCCATGAGGACCCGGATGCGGCGCCGAGCGATGGGCCGAACATGATCCCGCTGCGGGAGATGCCGGCGCTGATCGCGCGGCTCAAGGGGTTCGATGCGTTGGCTAAGTTGCGCTAGCGACCCGGGGGAAGGCTCTGCCTTCCCCCGTACCCCCATCCGCCAGGGCCGACCCGGCCCTGGACCGTGGCGAAGCTTATCACGGTGCAGGGCCGGGTCGGCCCTGCTGGGTGGGGTCCGGGGAGGGCAAAGCCATCCCCGGAGTCACAAGCGCTACCTCACCTCCGTCCGGAACGCCTTGCTGACGATCCGCCAGCCGCCTTCCAGCTTCAGCAGCACCAGCACATCGGTGAAGAAGCGCGGCGGGATGGCGCAGTTGAGCTTCACCACGGCCAGCTCCGGCCCCGCCAGGTCGATGGCCAGGATGCGGTCATGGCGTGCAAGCCCCTGGGCCTTGGCGTTGGGGCGGGTGCGCACGGCCTCGAGCCAGGCGTCGCGCTTGAGTTCGGCCAACTGGCCGTCCTTCTCGCTGCGGAGTTCGGAATGCGGGTGGAAGGCGCGGGCGAGTTTTTCGGTGTCACCCTCATACAGGCCGTCGAGATAGGTCTGCACCACGGCCTCGATGGCGGCGATGGCGGTGGTGTCGGGGTTGTGCAGCGGTGCTTCAGGCATGGTTTTTTGCGTTTCCGTCTTGGACACGCACAGGTTGCACCCGTTTCTGGAGGTTTTGCAATGCCCCTGGCCGGGTTGATGGCTGGGCGCGGGCGGCGCAACATCGCCTCCGGGGAGAAACATCATGCCGATCCAACGCCGCGCGGTTCTGGCCGCGCCCTTATCATTGGCCGGTCCAGCCCTGGCGCAGGCCTGGCCCAGCCGCCCCATCCGCATCATCGTCCCCTACGCTGCCGGCGGCGGCACCGACATCCTCTCCCGCGCCCTGGGCGAGGCTTTGCGCCCCACCCTCCCCTTCCCCATCGTGGTGGAAAACCGCGCCGGCGGTAACGGCGTCATCGGCACTGAGGCGATGATCCGGGCCGAGCCCGATGGCCATACGCTGACCGCCGTCGTCTCCACCCATATCCTCAACCGCCACACCATGGCGGCCCTGCCCTATGACCCGATCCGCGACGTGACGCCGATTTCCATGCTCACCCGCAACACCATGGTCCTGGCCGCCAGCGCCGCCCTGCCCTTTACCGACATCGCCGGCCTGCGCGCCTTCGCGGCCCAGAACCCCCGCGCCCTCTCCACCGGCTCGACCGAGGCGCTCAGCCAATTCATCGGCCAGGAACTCGCCCGCCGCCTGAACCTCGACATCCCCGATGTGCAATACCGCTCCGGCGGCCAGCTCATGACCGATATCGTGGCCGGCCATTTGCCGCTGGGCTGGACCAGCACCGCCTCCGCCACCCCGCACATGACAACCGGGCGGGTGAAGATCATCGCCGTCTCCACCGCGACCCGCACGCCCTTCTTCGCGGACGTCGCCACCGCCCAGGAACAGGGGCTGGCGGATTTCGACCTGGCGGGCTGGGTCGCGCTGCTCGGGCCGGCCGGCATGCCCGAGGCGCTGGCCCGGCGCATCCACGCCACGATGGAAAACGCCTTCCAGAACCAGGGCTTTCTCGCCCGGCTTGCGGCTTTGGGCATTGAGCCCGATCTTCGACCACAGGCCCCGCTGCTCGCCGCCATGCAGCGGGAGGACCGCATCTGGGCCGCGGCCGGCGCCGCTGGCCACATCACCCGTCAGTAGGAAACCACCATGCCCAACCCCTCCCTCAAAGCCGCCTTCGACGCGCGAAAATTCATCGTCGCCCCCGGCATTTTCGAAGGCATTTCGACGCGGATCGCCGATGGCATGGGGTTCGACTGCCTCTATGCCACGGGCTTCGGCACGGTGGCCTCGCATCTCGGCGTGGCCGATGCCGGCATCGCCACCTATACCGACATGGTGACCCGCGTGGGCCGCTTCGCGCAGATGGCGAAGACGCCGGTGATCGCCGATGCCGATACCGGCTATGGCGGGCTGCTGAATGTCCGCCACACTGTGCTGGGTTATGAGGCCGCCGGCGTCTCCGGCATTCAGCTGGAGGACCAGGAGGTGCCGAAGAAATGCGGCCATACCCCGGGCCGCCGCGTCATCCCCGCCGAAGAGATGGTGCTGAAGATCAGGGTCGCGAAGGAGGCCCGGCGCGATCCCAACTTCCTCATCGTCGCCCGCACCGATGCCCGCACCGGGCTCGGACTGGAGGAGGCGATCCGGCGCGGAAAGATGTTCGATGCGGCCGGCGCCGATGTCGTCTTCATCGAAAGCCCGGAGAGCGAGGAGGAGATGGTCGCCATCGGCCGCGCCTTCCCCAACAAGCCGCTGCTGGCGAATATGGTCGAGGGTGGCCGCACCCCCATCCTGCCGGCGGCCCGCCTGAAGGAGATCGGCTACGCCATCGCCATCTACCCGGCGGTCGGCTTTCTCGCGGCCGCGGCGGCGTTTGAACGGGCCTTCGCGCATCTTAAGGCCGTGGGTGACTCGACCGGCCTGCCGCTGCAGGAGAGCTACGGCTTTTCCCGCATCTGCGAGCTGATGGGTTTTCCCGAGGTCTGGGAGTTCGACAAGCGCTGGGCGCAGCCGGAAGCCGCCGAATGACCTTCCCGAAAGCCCTCGTCTTCGACACTTTTGGCACAGTGGTGGATTGGCGCAGCGGCGTGGCCCGCGCGCTGGCGCCCTTCCTGCTGGCGCATGGCCGCCCCGATCTCGACCCCTTCGCGCTCGCCGATGCCTGGCGCCGGCGCTACCAGCCGGCGATGGAGGAATGCCGCGCAGGCCGCAGGCCCTTCACCCGGCTGGACGTGCTGCACCGGGAAAACCTGGAAACCATGCTGGCCGATCATGGCGTGACGGCCGCGGCCGCCGATCTGGATGCGCTGAACCTGGCCTGGCATGCGCTCGACGCCTGGCCGGATGTGCTGCTCGGCCTGCATCGCCTCCGGAGAAAATTCTTCCTGGCGCCGCTGTCCAACGGCAATATCCTGCTGCTGGCCAATATGGCCAAGCGTGCGGGCATCCCCTGGGACGCCATCCTGGGCGCCGAGACGGTGCAGGCCTACAAGCCGCAGCCCGAGGCCTATACCCGCACCGCCGACATCCTCGCCATCGCGCCGCATGAGCTGTGCCTGGTCGCCGCCCATAACGGCGATCTGCGGGCGGCGCGGGCGGCGGGGTTGGCCACCGCCTTCGTCTTCCGGCGCGGCGAACACGGGCCGGGGCAGAGCACGGATCTGACAGCCGAGGACCCCTGGGACTGGGTCTGCGAGGATTTCATCGACCTCGCGAAACAACTGGATTGCTGAGGCTGGCGCTGGCGCCGCTGCTGTGGGTCGGCGCCGCGCGGGCGTCCCTGCCGTTGGTGGCGCCGTCACCGGTCACCCGCCGCTGAGGCATGGCCGCATCAGCCGGGTGGGCGCGGCGTTTACGCCACACTGCCCCGGGCGAAGCGCCGCCTGCCCCGGGTGATCGACGAAACGCCGTCAGGCCGCCTGCTCGACGATCGCGTCGACGTGAATGGCCGCACAATGGATGAATGGAAACGGCGGCGGCTGCGCCTTGTAGACCAGCGACAAATCCGTGCCGCCGAGCATGATCGCCTCGCAGCCATACTCATTGATCAAGCGGTGGCCCATGCTGTCGAACAGCGCGCGCTGTTCAGCGCCAACCTCGCCGGTGAGCGCGATGCGGATATAGGCCTCGTGGACATCGTCAAGCGCCGAGCCAGGCGGCGGGATGATCTCGACCGAGGGGAGACGCCCATAGAAACGCGAGGCCATCACCGTGCGTGTGCCCAGGACGCCGATGCGGCGCAACCCTCGCTGCGCGAGGTGTGCTGCGACCGCATCGAGCAGATTGACCGGAGGAAGCGGCGACAGCGCTTCGAATTCCCTGATGCAGAAATGGCCTGCGACAGATGGGATGACCACGCATTGGGCCCCTGCCCCGGCCAGCTGCCGGGCATGATCGGCGAATATCGCGGCCTGTGCGGGCCGGTCGTCGCGCAACAAATTGGCCGTCTCGATCTCGACGTCGGCATGCGCGATGGTGAGATGAAGAGGCGCGTTTCGCGCGGCGAAGCTGGCAACCAGGCGGCGGTAATAGAACTCCGTGGCGCCCAGTCCGATGCCGCCGATGAGACCAATATGCATGAATTTGCAATCCTTTGAGCTGCAATTTTATCTGATCTGCCCTTGGTTGCCTTGAGTGTGCTTCAGGTGGCCGGCTGCGCCGGTCTCAGCCTGGGTGGCGCGACCGTTGAGCACGGGCCGTGCTTCGCCTCGCCCACCCCGTCTGGCCAAAGCCCGATGCCACCTCAGCTGGCGGCAATCGGCTTCATCGGCCGGGTCACGCCCTTGAAAACGCTGCCGCCATAGCCCGCTTCCTCGGGGATGCGAATCCAGCGTCCCCGCTCGTCGGAAAAAGGCTCCGGCCGCACCGTCACCACCGGGCCGCATTCGGCCAGCGCCTCCGCCGCGCTGGCGAAGCGGGCCAGCTTCAGCAGGTTCAGACGTGTGGCGAAGACCAGCGTGCGCAGCCCGGCATCGGCCTCCTCCACCGCGCGGGCGGGGTGGATCCACAGGCTCTCCACCGCCTCGCCACCGTCATGGCTGCCGATCTGCCCGGCCGGCGCGTGGGCTGCGAAGAAATGCGTGTCGAAGCGCTTGGGCATGTCCTCGGGCGTGATCCAATGGGCGAAATGGACGAGATGGTCGGTCGCCGGCTCCAGCGCATGCTCGGCCAGCAGGGCATGAAAATCGCCCTCGCGCGGCAGGCTGTGTTCATCCAGCATGGCATCGCCGCGGCGGGCGAGCAGAATGCCGCTCTCCTCAAAAGCTTCGCGGATGGCGGCGATGCGGAAGGCCTCACCCAGCGTCGCATCGGCCTCCTCGACGCGCCCGCCCGGAAAAACCAGCGCGCCACCGGCAAAATCGATGGCGTGGTGGCGCACGACCATGAAGACCTCCAGCCCCTGCAAGCCGTCACGCAGCAGCAGGATGGTCGAGGCGGGCCGGACGGGTGCGGGCTCACTCGGCACGGATATTGCCCTCGCGGATGATCGGCGCCCAGGTGTCGAATTCGCGGCGGATATGGGCCGCGAATTGCTCCGGCGTGCCGCCCACCACGCGGCCGGCCTGGCCGGTGGCGATGCGCTCCTGCACCTCCGGCAGCGCCGCGATCCTGCCGAAAACCTCGTTGATCCGCTCGACCATGCCGCGCTCCATGCCCGCGGGTGCGAGAATGCCGTGCCACACCGCGACATTGAAGCCGGGCAGCAGGCTGTCCACCGAGGGAATGCCGGGCAGCACGGGCGTGCCGCCGGGCAGGCTGATGGCGACCGGGCGCGCGCGCCCCTCGCGGATCATGTTCAGCGCCGAGGAGACGGTGGGGAAGCCGAATTGCGCATCGCCGCGGATCAAGGCCGTCACCATCTCGGCACCCGAGCGGTAGGGCACGTGCACCATCCGGATGCCCGCGCGCTTGAGGAAGAGCTCCATGAACAGATGGCTGCCATTGCCGTTGCCGGCGGAGGAAAACACGAAACCATCCGGCCGCGCGCGGGCGGCCGCGATGATCTCGGCCATGCTCTGCTCGGCCACCGCGGGGTGGGCGATCAGGCAGCCCGGCAGGTTCACCAGATGGATAATCGGGGTGAAGGCGGTCAGCGGGTCATAGGAGAGCGTGGGATAGAGCAGCCGGCCGATCGCATTCGCCCCCACATCGGCCATCATCAGCGTGCCGCCATCGGGCCGCTGCTGCGCGGCATAGGCACCGGCGATGGAGCCGCCCGCGCCGGCGCGGTTCTCGATCACCAGGGTCTGGCCATTGGCGAATTCGCCAAACCGCGCGGCCATGGTGCGGCTGAGCGTGTCGATCGCGCCGCCGGCCCCGAAGGGCACGATCAGGCGGACCTGCTGCTGCGGCCAGGATGGCTGCGCTAGGGCGGGCGTGGCGAGGGGGGGCATGGCGAGGGGGGACAGGGCGAGGGCCGGCAGTGCGGCCAGGACAATTCGGCGTTGGACCATGGCGTTTCTCCTTTTGCCCTGCATGCCTGAGCCGCCGCCCGCGCGCAACGCGAAGCGCGCCAACCCGCCCGAATCAGGCTATGGTAGTGTCTTGCCGCCAGAACGGAGTGCGCCGCCATCACCTGGTCCATCCTTGCCCATGACCCCAGCTCTGGCGCCTTCGCCATCGCGGTGACGACCTGCAACCTCGCGGTCGGCTCGGCCGTGCCGCATCTGCGCGCCGGCGTGGGCGCGGTCGCGACCCAGAGCATGACCAATCGCTATCTCGGCCCCGCGATCCTCGATGCCATGGCGCGCGGCGTCGCACCCGCCCTCGCCATCGACGGCGCCATGGCCATGGATGAGGGGCGTGCGCTGCGCCAGGTCCATGCCATCGACCGCCACGGCCGCTCCGCCGCCTGGACCGGTGAGCGCTGCGTCGAATGGTGTGGCCATGTCACCGGCTCGGGCTGGTCGGTCGCGGGCAACATGCTCTCGGGCGAGGCGGTGGTGGCCGATACGGTCGCTGCCTACGTCACCCGCACCGAACTCGCCCTGCCCGAGCGCCTCCTGGCGGCGCTGGATGCCGGCGAGGCCGCGGGGGGCGACCGGCGCGGCCGGCAATCGGCGGCGCTGCGCCTGATCACCACCGAGGATTTCTCCGACATCGACCTGCGGGTGGACGACCATGTCGAACCACTGGCGGAGCTGCAACGTCTGCTCGGGCTGTGGCGGGTGCTGCGGGCGCCGCGCATGCATGAGCAGCCCAGCCGCGCCAATCCGGCGGGGCTGCATGATCTCGATGTGATCGAGGCGCGCTTCCGCGCCCAGGGGCTGCCGGTGCGGCCGCGCTGACCGGCGCGGCCGATTGCTCAAGCGCCTTGCCGACAACGCCGCAACCACCACAATCAGACAGGATTCTGGACATATCATTCCCTTCCTGGGGCGGACATGTTTAGGAGCTACCGACACCCAATCCAGGAGGCACCCATGGGCATCCAGCGGCTCGACCATTGCTCCATCCGCACCACCCGGCTGGCGGAGACCCAGACCTTTTACGAGGACATCATGGGCTTCCATGCCGGCCCGCGGCCGAATTTCCCCTTTCCCGGCGTCTGGCTCTACCAGGGCGAGCAGGCGGTGGTGCATGTCATCGGCATCGACCCCAACGACAAGGAAGGCCTGGCCGGCTATCTCGGCGACAAGGCGAGCCATGACGCGACAGGCACGGGCACCATCGACCACATCGCCTTCGTCGCCACCGGCGTGCCGGAGATGCGGGCGAAGCTGGAGCGCGCCGGTCATAAATTTTTCGAGCGCACGGTGCCCAATCTCGACCTGCACCAGATTTTTGTCGATGACCCGAATGGGGTGACGATCGAGTTGAATTTCCCGGCCGGGGAAGTGGCGGCCTGAGCCCCCGCGCGATCATCGCCGGCGGTTCGCTGGCGGGGCTGTTCTGCGCCAATCTCCTGCACCGCGCCGGCTGGGATGTGGCGGTGCATGAGCGCGCGGCGGCGCTGGCCGGCCGGGGCGCGGGCATCGTGACCCATCCGCCGCTCTTCGCCGCCCTGCGCGAGGCGGGGGTGGACAGAGACGCCGCGGTGGGCGTGCCGGTGCTGGGCCGGGTGACCTATGGGCGCGACGGTGCGGTGCTCGGGCGGCTCGATTTGCCGCAGGAGCTGACGAGCTGGTCCCGCCTGCATGCGCTGCTGCTGGAGGCCCTGCCGCCGGGCATCCTGCGGCATGGCAGCGGCGTGATGCATGCCGAGCAGGATGAGCACGGCGTGACAGCCCATCTCGCCGACGGCACGCGCGTGGCGGGCGATGTGCTGATCGGCGCGGATGGGCTGCGCTCGACCATTCGCGCGCTGCATTGGCCGGGGGTGCAGCCGCGCTATGCCGGCTATGTCGCCTGGCGCGCGGTGGTGCCGGAGATGCGGCTTTCCGCCGAGGCGCGGGCACTGCTGATGCCGAACTTTGCCTTCTGCCTGCCCGAGGGCGAGCAAATCCTGGGCTACCCCGTGGCCGGCGAGGATGACGCGACCGAGCCGGGACGCCGGCGCTTCAACATCGTCTGGTACCGCCCGGCCGATGAGGCGCTGCTGCGCGACATGCAGACCGATGCGGATGGGCGGCATCACCCCGATGGCATCCCGCCGCCGCGCATCCGGCCCGCACTGATCGCCGCCGCCCGGTCCGATGCCGCGCGCCTGCTGGCGCCCTGCTTCGCCGAGGTGGTGGCGATGGCCGAGCCGCTGTTCTTCCAGCCCATCCAGGACCTCGAAGTGCCGGACATGGCGCGCGGCCGCATGGTGATCCTGGGCGATGCCGCCTTCGTGGCGCGGCCGCATCTCGGCATGGGCGTGACCAAGGCGGCGGAGGATGCCCAGGCGCTGGTCGCCGCGCTGTCGGCCGCGCCGGTGCCCGCGGCGCTGGCCGCCTTCTCGGCCAGGCGGCAGCCGGCCGGCGCGGCGTTGGTGGCGCATGCCCGCCGGCTGGGGGCCTATATGCAGGCGCAGCAGGCCTCGGCCGAGGAACGCGCCGCCGCCGCCGCCTTCCGCAGCATGGCGGCGGTGATGCGCGAGACGGCGGTGGCACCCGCCCCCTGAACCCCTTGCCGAGCCGCGCCGCTGCCCCGAAGCTGCTGACAATGGATAGGGGTGGAACATGGTCTATGATCCTTCATGGCGCGGCCTGACATTTCATGATTTGGTGCCGACCGGCGCCATGGATGCCCGGGCCTATCTGGAGGGCTGCCTGGAGCGCATCGCGGCGCGCGAGCCGGTGGTGCGCGCCTTCGTCGCCACGAATATCGAGGGTGCCCGCGCCGCGGCCGATGCCAGCGCGACACGCCGCGCCGCCGGCCGCCCGCTCTCCCCCATCGATGGCATGCCGATTGCCATCAAGGACCTGATCGAAACCGCCGACATGCCCACCCAGATGGGCTGCGACGCCTATGCCGGGAACTGGCCCAAACGCGACAGCGCCATGGTGCAGGCCCTGCGCGAGGCCGGCGCCATCATCCTGGCCAAGGCCGTCACCACCGAACTGGGGATGAGCGAGCCGGGGCCGACCACCAACCCCTGGAATGCCGCGCATACGCCGGGCGGCTCCTCCTCGGGCAGCGCGGCGGCGGTGGCGGCGGGGTTTGTGCCGGTGGCGATTGGGACCCAGGTCGCGGGCTCGATCATCCGGCCCGCCGCCTATTGCGGCAATTGGGCGCTGAAGCCGACGCAAGGGGGGATCCATCGCGGCGAGCGGCAGGGCACCAGCCAATCCACCGCCGGGCCGCATGGCAATGCACCCGAGGATATCTGGGCCGTGGCGCGGGAGATTTCGTCGCGGGTGGGCGGCGACCCGGGGACGCCGGGGGTGATGGGGCCGATGAGCACGCCCCCGGCGCGGCGGCCGCTGCGGCTGGCGGTGATGCGCACGGAATGCTGGCCGCGGATCGATGCCGAATCGCAGGCGGCGTTTGAGCGGTTTGTCCGCGGGCTGGGGTTGGAATTGCTCTGGCCGGAGGATCATCCGCTGCTGGCCGCGCTGGAGCGGGCGGTGGGCAATGCCATGGCGGTGGGGACGCGGATCACCGCCTTCGAAAACCGCTGGGCCTTCCGCAACCTCGACCGGGAAAAAATCTCGGCGCGGATGCGGGCCAGGCTGGATGCCTCGGCCGCGACCACGGCCGAGGATTATGCAGCCCTGCTGGCCGAGCGGGTGGCGATGCGCGCGGCCCATGCCGCCATGGCGCCCCTGGCGGACGCGCTGATCGCGCCGGCCTGCCCTGGCCCGGCGCCGGTTTGGAACCCGATGGCCAATGACGCCGCCGACAACCCGCGGCCGACCGGCGACCCCTCCTGCAATGCCGGGACCTCGGCACTCGGCTGCCCGGCGGTGACGGTGCCGGTGCTGGCGGTGCGCGGCATGCCCATGGGGGTGCAGCTGATCGGCCAGCCGCATCACGACGCCGCGGTGCTGGCCATGGCGCGGTGGATGCACGAAGCCGCGATGAGATGACCATTCTGGGGCTGCTGCGCCTGCCGGATTACCGGCGGGTGTGGCTGCTGGGCGGCATCGCCAATGCCATGCGGTGGCTGGAGATCCTGGCCGGCACGCTGTGGGTGTTTGAGCAGACCGGCTCGGCGCTCGCCGTCTCGGCCGTGGTGATGATGCGCGCCCTGCCCATGCTGCTGCTGGGTGCCGTGGCCGGCGCGCTGGCGGAGCGGTTTGACCGGCGGCTGGTGCTGGCGGGGCTGCAGGCGACATCGGCCTTCTCGGCCGGGGTGGTGGTGGCGCTGGCGGTAGCCGGGCTTTTGCAGCCCTGGCACCTCATGGTGCAGGGGCTGGTGGCCGGGCTCTCCTGGTCCGGCGAGATGGCGACGCGGCGGCGGATGGCGGCGGATCTGGCGCCGCCCGAGCATATCGTGCGGGCCATTGCCTTCGACACGCTGACGGGCAGCGCCACCCGCGCGCTGGGGCCCATGCTCGGCGGCGCGCTGTTCCAGTGGACGGGGCTGGCCGTCGCGGTCTCGATCGCCTGCGTGTTTCACCTGGTGGCGCTGGGGCTGGTGCTGCGCATCCGGCCGGTGCCGCGGGCGGCGGGGGTGGCGGCGCTCTCCTTCGCCGGCATTGCCGAGGCGGCGCGTTTCGCCCGCGGCGACCCCAGGCTGCGCCTGGTGCTGGCGCTGACGCTGGTGATGAACGTCTTTGCCTTCGCCTATGGCGCGGTGCTGCCGGCCTTTGGCGCGGTGGCGTTTGGGGTTTCGGGCGCGGCGGTGGGGCTGCTGGCGGCGGCGGAGCCGTTTGGCGCGCTGCTGGGGGGGCTGTGGCTGACGCTGCGGCCGGGGCGGGCGCCGGGGGCGGCGAGCTTTGTTGTGGGCTCGGGCAGTTTCCTGGTGCTGCTGTTGGTGGTGTCGCAGATGGAGGATTACTGGCTGGCGCTGGGGCTGCTGGTGCTGGGGGGGCTGGGGACGGCGCGGTTCGCGGCGTTGCAGACCTCGATCGCGATGGCGGCGGCGCCGCCGGCGATGCGCTCCCGCGTGCTGGGGCTGGTCACGACCTGCATTGGGTGCAGCCCGTTTGGGGTGCTGGCGATGGGAGTGCTGGCGGATGGGCTGGGGGTGCGGGCGGGGATGGTGGTGATGGCGGGGGCTGGGCTTTTGGTG
>LNFM01004924.1_pt1 | contig 23870 bp, 24 predicted proteins | sample 596031 | NCBI WGS metagenome assembly LNFM01 (sample SAMN04254537, study PRJNA301005) | activated carbon metagenome | isolation source: dual media filters at the Ann Arbor, Michigan drinking water treatment plant | place: USA: Ann Arbor | reverse complement strand
GAGGCTAACGCCCGGCACGGCTGACGAGCGCCGCGTCAGGGAAACAGGTTGGGGTTTCCCCCTTGCTCATTTGCCAGGTGCCGATGGCGACGCGGGTGCGGAAGCCGACAAGCCCGTCCGTGCCGCCGGCATCGAGACCAAGCTTTTCCAGCCGCTGCTGCATGACCCTGACGTCGGATCTGTTGAATCCGGAGAGCTGGTCCCAGCCGCCTGCGATCTTCGCATTCGAGTCATAACGGTCGGCGAGGTGGCCGATGAACAGCGCGTACATATCCGACTCGTTATAGCTCTTCAGCACATAGAAGTTCTCTGAAACGAGAAAGGCCGGGCCGTGCCGGCCGGCGGGCATCAGGAGATGGCCGTTGAGATGCGGGGCGGACGACAGAACTTTTGTGCGCGGCTGCGCACCCATTGCCAGCCATTCGGATACCGGACGCGGCTTGTCCGGACCTTCATAGGTGCAGGACAGTCCGGCAGGTGCGCCGATCTCCGTGCCCCAATGACGTCCGGCGACCCAGCCATGCGCTTTCAGATAATGAGCGATGGAGCCGAGCGTGTCGGGCACCGAATTCCAGATGTCGCGTTTGCCGTCGCCGTTCTGATCGACGGCGTAGCGCAGGAATTTCGACGGCAGGAATTGCGGTTGGCCCATCGCGCCGGCCCAGGAGCTCTGGAGTTCGGAGAGCGGCAGGTGATCGCCTTCGAGTATTTGCAGCGCGGCGATGAGCTCGGGATAGAAATAGTTCTTCCGCGCGCCGATGAAGCCGAGCGTCGCGAGCGAACGGATGGCGTTCTTGTTCGGCTTCACCGCGCCATAGCCGGTCTCGCGGCCCCAGATGGCAACGATGATCTCGCGCGGCACACCGTATTGACGCTCGACGGCATCAAGCGTCTGCTTCCATTTCTTGAGCTGGGCACGACCGCCGGAAATCAGCGGTGCGAGCTTGTCTTCCGTGATGTAGCGGCCGGGCGTCTGGAACTCTGGCTGTCGCTGTTCCCTGGCCGGCGGCGCGCCGGGTGCCGCAAGATCGGGCAGGGTCCAGTCGAGCGCGATGCCCGTAAACGCCGCTTCGAAAGTCGGCCGCGAGACCTTGGCCTTCTGCGCGTCTGGCCAGACCTTGGCCTCAAGCCACGAGCGGAACCCCTGCTCAAGCGCCGGGCGGTTCTGCGCCGCGGCGGGAAGAGCAAGACAGACAAGCGCCAGAAGCGCGATCGCAAATGCCGGCAAATCGGCCCCCGAATGTTCGGCCCGCTTATTGAGTCAGGCTTTGGTCAGACATTACGGCCGGAATTATGGCTTCGCCGAGAAGGGCGTGCAGTTCTTCCACATAACCCGTGCCGCGCTGATAACCGTCGATTTTCGAGGTCATTGCCACGGTGAGGCCTGCGGACGGGACGACATAAAGCATCTGGCCGCCATGGCCCCAGGCATAGCGGACCTGCTGGCCCGCAAGTTCGGTGGCGAACCAGCCATAGCCATAGCCGTGGCCGGTGAAGAAGCTTTCGGTCACGGGAGTCCAGGAGGCGTCGATCCAGGTTTCCGGCAGGATACGAACTCCGCCGGCGTCGCCCCGATTGCGATAGAGCTCGCCGAATTTTACGAGCGCTCGCGGCGAGACCGCCATGTTGTTTCCGCCGAGGTAAATTCCCTGCTTGTCGCGGTCCCAGGAGGCGATGCGGAGGCCGAGCGGTTCGGCCAGCCATTCCTCGGCCAGCGCCAAGGTCGACTTGCCGGACACCTTTGTCAGTACTGCGGAAAGCAGATGAGTGTTGCCCGTCGAATAGAGCATCCGCCCGCCCGGCTCGTCGACGAAGGGGCGGGCCAGTGCATTGCGCACCCAGTTGGCGCTGGAAATCCAGCTCCCGTAATTGGCACCAGACGTCCGCTCAAGACCCGCGCGCATGGTCAGAAGATCGCCGATGGTGATCTCGTTGATGCGCGGATCGGGATCCTTCGGCAGATCGGTGGACAGGAGCGACGCAATCTTCTGGTCCGGGCTCTGCAGCAGGCCCCTGTCGATGGCAATGCCGACAAGCGCGGAGATGATCGTCTTCGATGCGGATTTGATGTTGGTCGGCCGCGCGACCGGGCCCCGCTCATAGACGATACTGCCGTTCCGGGAGACGACGACGCTTTCGAGACGCGGGAGTGCCGCGGCACGCTTCTCCAGATCGGCGAAGCGCGGGTCGGTCTGCGCATGCGCCGGAACGCCGAGGAGAAAAAGACAGAAGATTGTGATCGCACGCATTTTCATGCGGGAAATGTGCGTGCCGCGCTCCGATTGTCCACCGCGTTCTGCTGACAAAAGCGCGAGCGGCGCGCCAACGCCGCCCGCAATGCGTCAGGCGGCTGTTTCGACCCGACGGCACCAGCGCGCGATCTCGCCGACATGGCGATGGTCGGTGCCGCAGCATCCGCCGAGCATGGTGATGTGTCCGAAGGATTTACGGAGATCGCGATATTGCCCGCCGAGTTCGACCGGATTTCCGGCGTCGAGATCGGTCGAATTGTCGAGTTCGGCATGGCTGCGCCTTGATGCATTGGCCCGCAGGCCGCGTATGCGTTTCGTCCAGGCCTCGCCCTTGCTCAATGCGTCCTGGAAATGTGTCGGGTGAGCGCAGTTGAGCATGTAATAAGCTGCATAGCCGCCGGTCTCGAGGTCAGCCTGCCGGATCGCATCCCTCAGCGGCTGGCCCGTGGCAAGATGCCCGTCGGTTTCCACGGTGAACGAAATTGCCGCCGGAATGCCCGCGCGCCGCGCGGCGCGGATAATGCCGATGGCTTCGTTGACATTGTTCATGGTGAAGCCGGCGATCAAATCCGCATCGGTGTCGGCGAAGGTCGCGACCTGCGCGTAGTGATAATCTTCCGCCTCGAGGAATCCCATCAGTTGTCCCGGATCGTAGCCGTCGCCGCGCGGTCCGAGATTGCCGGAAATCACCATCGGCGATGCGGGCGTTTCGAAACGCTTGCGGATATGGAGCATGAAGTCGACGGAGTCGCGGTTGACGCGCACGAGGTCGCGGGCATCATAGCCAAGCTTCTCGCCCCATTCGGCGTTGGCGCGCCATGTCACCGTTTCGAGAATGAAGCCGAGATTGCCGTCGAGAGCCATGCGGGCATGGAGCTCATAGTATTGACGTAGACGCGCCCGCCCGGCGTCCGTCTCCAGCAGCGGAAAGCTGGCGAAGCAGGGCAGGTCCATGCCGTCGTGGAAGACCAGCGTCGTTTCGAGACCGCTGTCGGTCAGAAAGACCGTATCGCCGAGCTGCGGCAGGTTATGTCTGTACTTGGCCATCAGGCCCTCCAAAAAGCTTTCCACCCGGCGCGGAAGCTAGGGGAGGGCTCTCCGCGAGGCTAGAAATCCCGTGGTCCAGTTGAGGAATTAATTGATTGCCGTCTGAAATCAGTGGCTTGGGGGCGCCATGCGGCCGCTCGAAATACTCCGGAAACATAGATCGGGCAGAGACTGTACCCATGGTACAGTCCGCCACCCTGGAAAAGACGCCGAAAAGGCACGATACGCGCGAACGGCTGCTGGAAGCCGCGGAGCGCGCGGTGCTGGCCAAGGGTTTCCACGCGACCTCGATCGAGGAACTGATCGTGGCCGTTGGCATTACAAAGTCCGGCTTCTTTTATCATTTCAGGGACAAGAACGACCTCGCCCGTTCCATGATGCAGCGTTACATGCGTGCGGATGCGGATGTGGTCGAAGGCATATTCCGGCGCGGCGACGAACTGCATGATGATCCGCTGCACGGCCTGCTCGTCGGTCTGAAACTGTTCGCGGAAATGCTCGGCGATTTGCCCGAGCATCACCCCGGCTGCCTCGCCGCCAGTTTCTGCTATCAGGACCAGCTCTTCGACCAGGCTATCCGCGACCTTAATGCGGAATCATTTCAATTCTGGCGGAAACGCTTCCGCTCACGTTTCGATGTCATTGCGAAGCGCCATCCGCCGGAAGATGCCCCCGATCTCGAAGCGCTTGCCGACATGGCGGCGGCGCTCGTCGAGGGAGGTCTAATTCTCGGGCGTGTGTTTCAGGATCCGTCGATTCTGCCCCGCCAGATTTTACTCTATCGCGACTACATCCGCCGCGTGTTTCAGAGCTGAGGAGAGCGTCTCAAACCGGATTTTCGATCCTTGCCATCCGGAAGCGGGTGCTCCATTTAGAGGCAGCTGAAGCGCAGTGCTTCGGCATCGACGAATTTTGGCCTGCCTTGTCTGCCTTGAGTGCTGCAAGCGTGTTTTCCAAATTCGATGTTGCGGCGCATGCCTGTCGGGCATGCTTCTTAAGGAGGCCAGACAATGGCTACTACGGGTACGGTGAAGTTCTACAATTCGCAGAAGGGCTACGGCTTCATTCAGCCGGACAGCGGCGGACCGGACGTTTTCGTCCACGCCACGGCTCTTGAGCAGGCCGGCATCTACAGCCTGAACGAAGGCCAGAAGGTCGAGTTCGAGGTCGTCGCCGACCGCGGCAAGTCCAAGGCCGCGAATCTCAAGACGGTCTGAGAAAGACCGTCGGAGGCTTCACTCCGGCATCCTTTGAAAAGCCCGGCCTCAGCGCCGGGCTTTTTTGCGTCCCAGGCACGGAGATTGCAGCTTTTGGGTGAATTGACTCAAGCTTTCGCGTTGAACAGACTGATTTCGTAAAAGGAGCGTGTGTCCTGCCAGAAGAGGCGATGGCCCCGGCGCTTGCCGCGCGAGGGATCACCAAGCGTTACGGCGCGCTGGAAGTTTTGAAAGGCATCGATATCGAGGCCCGCACCGGCGATGTCATCTCGATCATCGGTACATCGGGCTCCGGGAAGAGCACGCTGCTGCGCTGTCTCAATCTGCTCGAGCATCCGAACGAAGGGCAGATCATCCTCCACGGCGAGGAAATCAGCCTGAAGCGCGACAAGAGCGGCGAGCTTTCGGCGAGCGACAGCAAGCAGATCGCGCGGTTGCGCGCCGATCTCGGCTTCGTCTTCCAGAATTTCAATCTCTGGCCGCACATGACGGTGATCGAGAACATCATCGAGGCGCCCATACAGGTTCTCGGTCTCAAGCGGGCCGAAGCGCTCGCGCGCGCCGAGGCGCTTCTGCGGAAAGTCGGCATGGCCGACAAGGCGCAGAGCTATCCGATGATGCTGTCCGGCGGTCAGCAGCAGCGCGCCGCCATTGCCCGTACACTGGCGATGGAGCCGAAGATCATATTGTTCGACGAGCCGACATCGTCGCTGGACCCGGAGATGGTCGGGGAAGTCCTGGGCGTCATTCAGGCTCTGGCGCAGGAAGGGCGGACGATGCTGCTTGTCACGCATGAGATGCGCTTCGCCCGCAACGTTTCGACCCGGACGATTTTTCTGCATGCCGGCCGGATCGAGGAAGAAGGCACGCCGAAAGAGGTGTTCGACAATCCGAAGTCGGCCCGCTGCCGCCAGTTCATGGCGGCGCACCGTGAAGACAACAAGAGGGAGCTGGTAGTGTGATGATAGTGCGTATTCTTTCCGCGGCGACGCTGGCGCTTGCGCTAACCGTTTCGGCCGCTTCGGCCGAAAGCTACAAGGTCGGTTCGGAGGGCGCGTATCCTCCGTTCAATACAAAGGACACGAGCGGCAACATTGTCGGCTTCGACATTGATATCGCGATGGCGATCTGCGCCGAGATGAAGGCGGATTGCACGGTCGTGGGGCAGGACTGGGACGGCATGATTCCAGCGCTGCAGAACAAGAAGTTCGATTTCGTCGTGGCCTCGATGTCCATCACCGAGGAACGCCAGAAGGCGGTGAGCTTCACAGATCCCTACTATCGCAACAAGCTTCAATATGTCGGCAAGAAGGGTGCCGATCTCGACATCACGGCGGAAGGCCTCAAGGGCAAGTCCGTCGGGGCGCAGCGCGCGACGATTTCGGCCGAATGGCTGGAGAAGAACGCGCCCGGCGTCGATGTGAAGCTTTACGACACGCAGGAAAACGCCTGGCTCGATCTCGATGCCGGCCGCACCGATGCCGTCCTGGCCGACGTGTTCGTCGCCTATGACTGGCTGCAGAGCGACACCGGAAAGAACTTCGAGTTCAAGGGCGATCCGGTGTTCGATGACGACAAGATCGGCATCGCGGTCCGCAAGGAAGATACCGAACTGCTCAGCAAGCTGAACACGGCCCTCAAGGCCGTGATCGACAGCGGCAAGTACGAGGAAATCAACAAGAAGTACTTCCCGTTCTCGATCCGCTAAGATTGGTCGAAGGGGCTGCGCGAGCGGCCCCTTCCGACATCCACGGGGGCAGATGATCGATCTGCATGGTTTTGGGCCGCAGCTTCTGCTCGGCACATGGATGACGCTGAAGCTCGCCTTCGCGTCGCTGATCCTTGGGTTGTCGCTCGGCCTTTTCGGCGCAATCCTGAAGTCGTCGCGCAACAGGCTGTTTTTCTGGCTTGGCGACGTCTATTCGACGATCTTCCGTGGCGTGCCGGAACTGGTCGTCGTTCTGCTTATCTATTTTGGCTCGACAGGCGTATTGACGACGATCTCGGGCTGGTTCGGCGGTGGCTTTGTCGAGCTCAATCCGTTTGCCGCGGGTACGCTTGCGCTCGGCATTTGCTTCGGGGCTTACGCGACCGAGGTGTTTCGCGGGGCGCTCCTGACCATCCCGCGCGGCCAGTATGAGGCCGGCCTCGCGCTTGGACTGTCCAGGCCGTACATCTTTCGCCGCCTTATCCTGCCGCAGCTCTGGCGCATCGCCCTGCCAGGCCTCGGCAATCTTTTCATGGTGATGATGAAGGACACGGCGCTGGTTTCGGTCATCGGCCTCGAGGAGATCATGCGCAAGGCCTCGGTGGCGACCAGTGTCACGAAGGCTCCCTTCACCTTCTATCTCGCCGCGGCCTGCATCTATCTCGGCATCACGATCGTGGCGATGATCACCCTGCAATTCCTGGAACGCCGGGCCAACCGGGGCATCAGGAGGGCGCACGCATGAACGTCGCGCTGATGTGGGAGTATCTCCCGCAACTCCTTACGGGTGCGGTTCTGTCCGTGCAGCTCGTCCTGGTGTCGGGCATACTCGGTGTCGTCATCGCGCTGCCGCTGGCGGTCGGACGGCTGTCGCGGAACCCGCTGATCGCAGCGTTTCCCTACGCCTATATCTTCTTCTTCCGCGGCACGCCGCTGCTGGTGCAGCTTTTCCTCGTCTATTACGGGCTCAGCCAGTTCGAGTTTATACGCAACAGCGTGCTGTGGCCGATCCTGCGCGAGCCATATTGGTGTGCCGTCATTACAATGTCCATGCACACGGGAGGCTATATCGCGGAGATCCTGCGCGGTGCGATCCAGGCCGTGCCCGTCGGCGAGATCGAGGCGACACGCGCGCTTGGCATGTCGCGCTACACGGCCTTCCGCCGCATTATACTGCCTCGCGCGGCGCGCATTGCCTGGCCCGCCTACGGCAATGAGGTCATCCTGATGCTGAAGGGCTCCGCGCTGGCCTCGACCATCACCCTGCTGGAACTGACCGGCATGGCGCGCACGATCATAGCCAAGACCTACACGCCGGTCGAAATCTTCACCGCGGCGGGGGCGATCTATCTCTTGCTGTCATTCATCATGGTGCAGGGATTCCGCTTCGTCGAAAGGCGCTGGAACCGTCATCTCGTGCGCGCCTAGTTGCGCACCACGAGAACGGGAACCCTGGTGCCGTGCAGCACTTGCGACGTCTGGCTACCGAGCAGCAGCCGGACGATGCCGCGCCGGCCGTGCGAGGCCATGACGATGAGATCGCACCCGCGTTCGATCGCTGTTTGCAGTATCGCTTCGGACGGGAGCTCCTTGGTGAGATGGATGGTCTCGATGGTCACGCCGCGTTTTTCCGCCTCCTGCGTAACGTCTTCCAGAACGGTTCCTGCGAAGGCACGCTGCGATGCCTCATATCTGTCGATTTCGCTGGAGGCGGGCGCAAAGGCGAGGTGCGCGGAGGTGGCGTAAAGCGGGTAAGGCTCCGTCACCATTAATGCGGTCACCGCGCTGCCGAGTTTCTCCGCGAGTTCGAGCCCATGGTCGACTCCCTTGCGCGCGAAGTCGGAACCGTCTGTCGGTATCAGGATACGGCCATACATCCGCGCCTCCCAGGAAACGCGCCGCATGTCCTGATGTGGTGCTTGTTGTTCCTGCGGCAATCCACCCGTCACTTTACGACGAGTACAGGCACCGGAGAGGTCTGAACGACCTGCTGGGCCTGGCTGCCGAGGAACAGTCGCGCAATGCCCCGCCGGCCGTGGGATGAAACCACGATCAGGTCGCACACACGCTCTTTCGCCGTTTTGAGAATGATCTCCCCTGGGTAGCCATCGCCTTCGTGCAGTGTCTCGATGGAGATGCCCAGTTCCGACGCCCGCTGGCGGATCGGCGCGAATATTTCTTCGGCAAAGGACTGCTGCTGGCGCTCATATTTCTCGATGCCGTGCGGGCCGAGCATTCCGGCCAGATCAGCCGAGGTGATGTGAAGCGGGAAGGGTTCCGTGACGATCAGCACGGTCGCCTTGCTGCCGACGGTTTTCGCCAGCGCCAGACCGTGATCGACGCCCTTGCGGGAAAAATCCGAACCGTCCGTTGGGATGAGGATGTGTTTGTACATTTGATGCCTCCACTTGGGAGGATAGTGCACTTGAGGCTGCGGAACAGACCCGCGAACGCTGTGGAAACCGGGACATATGTGTTGGTCGGCAGAAGCTTTTGCCGGCTTGGTGATTCGCGGTGCTATAGACGCATATGTCCCGCTTCACTCCCGAATTCCTCGACGAGATTCGCGCCCGGCTTCCGGTGTCGGAAGTCGTCGGCCGCCGGGTGAAGCTCAAGAAGCAGGGGCGCGAATGGGCCGGGCTATCTCCGTTCAACAAGGAGAAGACGGCGAGCTTTTTCGTGAACGACGCGAAGGGCTTTTATCATTGCTTCTCAAGTGGCAAGCACGGAGACATCTTCCGCTTTCTCATGGAGACGGAAGGCGTGTCCTTCCCCGAAGCCGTGGAGCGGCTGGCGGGTCAGGCGGGGCTTGAGATTCCTAAATCCGCGCCCGAGGAACAGGAGCGCGCCGAGCGCCGCCGGACCCTGAACGACGTCATGGACATGGCGGCGAAATATTTCGAGGCGGCGCTGGCGGGCAAAGCCGGGCAGGCGGCGCGCGCCTATCTCGACCGGCGCGGACTGACCGATGCGACGCGCGCGGAATTCCGGCTTGGCTACGCGCCTAACGATCGCGGCGGGCTAAAAAAGCATCTCGCGGCCCAGAACGTGCCGGAAGAGGCCATGATCGCCTGCGGCCTGATAATTCACGGCGAGGATATTTCAGAGCCGTTCGATCGCTTCCGCGACCGCATCATGTTCCCCATTCACGATGCGCGCGGCCGGGTCATTGCCTTCGGCGGACGTGCGATGCAGGCCGAGGCGCAGGCGAAGTATCTGAATTCCCCCGAAACGGCGCTCTTCCATAAGGGCAATGTGCTCTTCAATCATCATCGCGCGCGCCCGTCGGCGCATCAGGCCGGAACGGTGATCGCTGTCGAAGGCTATATGGATGTCATCGCGGTGGCGCAGGCGGGCATCGCCAATGCGGTTGCCACCTGTGGCACGGCCTTGACCGAGAACCAGCTCGAGCTGCTTTGGCGCATGGGCGAGGAGCCGGTGCTCTGCTTCGATGGCGACAAAGCCGGGCAGCGGGCGGCGCACCGGGCGGTCGATGTCGCGCTACCGCATCTGAAGCCGGGCCGCTCGCTTCGTTTCGCCTTCCTGCCAGACGGACAGGATCCGGACGATCTGATCAAGAATGCCGGGCGCGGCGCGTTCGAAATGGCGCTGCAGCAGGCGCGGCCGCTGGTCGATGTCCTCTGGGAGCGCGAACTGGACGCCGGGCCGGCCGACACGCCCGAGCGGCGCGCGGCGCTGGAGAAGCGGATCGGCGATCTCGTGCGCGGCATCCGCGACGAGACGGTGCGGCGGCACTATCAGACGGCAATGGCGGAAAAACTCCAGATCTTCGCGCCGCCGCCTATCAACGCGCCGGTTCCTTTCGAGCGCCGGGGCAGGGCGCCGGGTGAGCGGCGCCCACGGACCGGCTATCGTGCCGAGCCGCTGCGGGCGAGCCAGACACTGCGCCAGAGCGCGTCGCTCATGGCGACACGCATCAAGGTGCGCGAGGCGGCAATGCTTATCTCTCTGATAAGACATCCGAAATTGCTCGATCGCCACGCCGAGACACTGTCCGAGGTGGACCTGACCTCTCCCGATCTCGTGAGATTGCGTGGCGCGGCCATCGATGCGGCGGCACATGGCGAGGCGGACAGCCCGGAATTGATGGAGGCCGCCATTGCCCGTGCAGGTTTGTCGGCCGCACTGGATCGTGCGGAGGCGGCGCTGACCCCCGGAACCTGGTGGGCCGGCTCCCATGCCGACGACCTCGATGCCGAGACAGGCTTCCTGCAAGCGCTTGCCTTGCATCAGAAGGCCCATGCGTTACATAAGGAGCTTCGCGCGGCCGAGGCCGCACTCGGGCTGGACACAAGCGAAGAGAATTTCTCCCGCCTTCAGGACATCCAGCTCCAGCTGAACAGGGTGGAAGGCACCGAAGCCTCGATCGAGGGGTTTGGAGCCGCTTCCGGACGGCCGGCGCGGAGTTTCTGAACCCTACGAGCCGGTTGCGTGGTTAAGCCGCGTTTAATCCGGTTCGCAGACAAGGGTTATATGATTCGCCCGGCGGATGGTTATCCTGCGCGGGCGTTGCGCTATATTCAGAGGACCTCCCCAGGGGTCCGCGAAGAGACACGGACGACATGGCAGCCAAACAAGCCGCGACAAAAGAAGAGACCGCAGAAGCTCCCGCCACAGAGGGGCCGGACGGCGCGGTACTCGATCTCAACGATCAGTCGGTCAAACGCATGATCAAGGCCGCGAAGAAGCGCGGCTTTGTAACGTTTGACGAACTGAACGAGGTGCTGCCGTCCGACTCCACGTCGCCGGAGCAGATCGAAGACATCATGGCGATGCTCAACGAGATGGGCATCAACGTCATCGAAGCGGATGAGGCGGAAGCCGAAGCCGAGCGCTCGGACGACGATGATGATGATGATGACGGTGGCGGCGGCGGCATTGTCGAAGCCGCGCCGCGCGCCGTAGCAACAACAACAACAACGAAAGAGCCGTCCGACCGTACGGACGATCCCGTTCGCATGTATCTGCGCGAGATGGGCTCTGTCGAACTGCTGTCGCGCGAAGGCGAAATCGCCATCGCCAAACGTATCGAGGCCGGCCGCGAGGCCATGATCGCAGGCCTCTGCGAAAGCCCGCTGACCTTCCAGGCCATCATCATCTGGCGCGACGAGCTTGCCGAGGGCAAGATTCTGCTGCGCGATATTATTGATCTTGAAGCTACGTACGCCGGTCCCGAGGGCAAGGCCGTCCCCGCCCCCCTGAACACGGAAGGCGGCGAGGGCGGAACGCAGGCACAGGAAGGCGCAGACGTTGCCGAAGGCGATGCGCCGCCGATGGGCGAGATGGACGACGAGGACGACGAGGGCAACCCGTCGCTCGCCGCCATGGAAGCCGAGCTGAAGCCGCAGGTCGTCGAGACCTTCGACAACATCGCCGACAACTACAAGAAGCTGCGCCGTCTTCAGGACGCCAATGTCGAGCAGCGTCTTCTCAACGCCCGGCTGACGCCGGCGCAAGAGCGTAAATACAAGACGCTCAAAGACCAGATCGTCGTAGACGTGAAGTCGCTGTCGCTTAACCAGCACCGCATCGAGGCGCTGGTCGAGCAGCTCTATGACATCAACAAGCGCCTCGTTTCGCTCGAAGGCCGCATGTTCCGTCTCGCCGATTCCTATGGCGTCGATCGCCAGGAGTTCCTGAAACAGCATCACGGCGCCGAACTGGATCCGAACTGGATTCGCCGCGTCGGGAAGCTGGCGGGCCGCGGATGGCGTGAATTCATTACCGGCGACAAGGACGTCGTGAAGGCGATCCGTGCCGAGGTGCAGACACTTGCTGCTGAAACCGGCCTCGAGATCGGCGAATTCCGCCGCATCGTGCAGATGGTGCAGAAGGGCGAGAAGGAAGCTCGTCAGGCCAAGAAGGAGATGGTGGAAGCCAATCTCCGTCTCGTCATCTCCATCGCCAAGAAATACACAAATCGCGGCCTGCAGTTCCTGGATCTCATCCAGGAAGGCAATATCGGCCTGATGAAGGCGGTCGATAAGTTCGAGTACCGCCGCGGCTACAAGTTCTCGACCTATGCAACGTGGTGGATCCGTCAGGCGATTACCCGCTCGATCGCGGATCAGGCGCGCACGATCCGCATTCCGGTGCACATGATCGAGACGATCAACAAGATCGTCCGTACATCGCGCCAGATGCTGCACGAGATCGGCCGCGAGCCGACACCGGAAGAGCTGGCCGAAAAGCTGGCGATGCCGCTGGAGAAGGTGCGCAAGGTTCTGAAGATCGCCAAGGAGCCGATCTCGCTCGAAACGCCGATCGGCGACGAGGAGGATTCGCATCTCGGCGATTTCATCGAGGACAAGAACGCGATCCTGCCGATCGATGCCGCGATCCAGTCAAACCTGCGCGAAACGACGACCCGCGTGCTGGCGACGCTGACGCCGCGCGAGGAGCGCGTCCTGCGCATGCGCTTCGGCATCGGCATGAACACCGATCACACGCTGGAAGAAGTCGGCCAGCAGTTCTCGGTGACGCGCGAACGCATCCGTCAGATCGAGGCTAAAGCGCTGCGCAAACTGAAGCACCCGTCGCGTTCCCGCAAACTCAGAAGCTTCCTCGACAACTGATCCCGGGCGGAATTGCCCGCGATGGAACCTGCCAAGCGCGGCGCTGGTCTGTCCAGTGCCGCGACGCGGTGTTTCCTCTTGGCAATAATCGCGCGCCAGCGTGAGGCCGGCGGCGCTACATGTTAACGACGTCATCCCGACGCCGGCTGAAGCCTTCCGATGCGTTTCATCCCGATCACCGACCCGAACGATCCTGCGATCGAGCCGTTTCACGCCGTTCGCGAGCGTGATCTCGTGGGCCGGGAAGGGATGTTCATCGCCGAGGGAGAAACGGTGCTGCGAACCTTGGTCGCCAGCCGCCGCCACAGCATCGTTTCCGCCCTTATTGCCGAGAAGCGGGCGGAGAAGCTCAAGCCGCTTTTCGACGCCATGAGCGAAGATTTTGTAGTACATACGGCATCGCAGGATATCATGGATGCGATCGCTGGCTTCCATATGCACCGCGGCATTCTCGCATTGGGACGGCGCGCTTCCGATGCGAATCCGTGTGCGCTTCTTGCCACGTTGCCTGATCGGGCCACAATCGTTGTCGCCGTCGGCATTTCCAATCACGACAATATTGGCGGGCTTTTTCGTAATGCCGCGGCTTTCGGAGTGAGTGCGGTTCTGCTGGATTCCGGTTGCTGCGACCCGCTTTACAGAAAATCCATCCGCGTTTCGGTCGGTGCCGCGCTGACCATCCCCTTCGCGCGATGTCCGACCGGCATCGATATCGCATCCTTCCTGAAGGAACGCGGATTTGCGCCGTTGGCTTTTACCGGGACGGGCCGGACGCCTCTTGCGGACCTCGTGCCGCCACCGCGTGCCGCGTTGCTGTTCGGCACCGAAGGGCCGGGGCTGCCCGAAAGCCTGATTGCTGCCTGCGAGACGGTGCGGATCGAGATGGCGTCAGGTCTCGACAGCCTCAACGTGGCAACAGCAAGCGGTATCGCGCTGCATCATGTGATGAGCCGGCATCTGCTTTGATTTCACGCTTACATGTCAAGCGCTCGGAGAGTGCGCGCATCCGGCGCGCCGTAGTATTTGTTCAGGGCTTCGCCGAAGGCAGGCGTTTCTGGAGATGCGGCAGCAAAGAGCGTCATGCAGGATTGAAATTTCATATCGTCCGGGCTGCCGAATATCTCGTGCGCGGTCCGCCCGGTGACCACGTTCACGGCCTGTGTGCAGGCAATCAGGCGAGGCCCGAGGACGGGGTGCACGAGATATGCGCGAGCTTCACTCATCGACTGAATGGCGTATAGCTGCGACATCGCGCTGTCGCCAAGCCCCGCGATCTGCGGAAATACGTACCACATCCAGTGCGACCGCTTTCTGCCTTCGCGAAGCTCGGCCAGTGCGAGCTCGTGGCGGTCGCGCTGAGCTTCGACAAAGCGTGCGAGATTGTAGGGGTCGTCCACGCGCTCAGTTCTCGAAAATGACAGGAACGCCTCGGCGAACAAAACCCGCAAGCTCCTCGACGTCCCAGTTCGTCAGCCGGACGCAGCCCGATGATGTGCTTTCGCCGACCTCGTTGGGTTCGGCTGTGCCGTGAATACCGTAGGAAGGACGGTTTACCGCAATCCAGACCGTACCTACGGGATTGTTGGGGCCGGAGGCAATGGTCAGCCGCCGGCCCGGCAGTTCGTCATATCCCGCGAGTTCGAGTTTCGGCGTGTAGTTCCATGTCGGCACGCGAGCGATACGGGTGATGCGCGCTTCACCGTCCGGCGACGGATGTTCCTCACCGCCGATGGAAGCCGGATAAAAGGCGACCAGTCTACCGTTCCTGTCGAAGGCCCGCACCGTACGCTCGTTCTTGCCGACGATGATCCTGTCGACACGGCTGCCGCCGTCAGCGGCACGGCCTTCCATCGTCACTTCGACGGCGGCAACCACGATTTCCACGCCGGCCTTGCTGAAATCGGTATCGGGATTGAGGCGGGCGAGAAAGGCTTCATCCATGTGGAAGCGCTCGGCCAGAAGTTCGCGCGGACCGGTGTAATCAAGCCGCTTGAGCCGGGCCATGCCGGCGATGCTGGAGGGAATGGCGTCGGCGAATGGACCGATCACATCCTGGTGCTCGATCGTGTAGCGGGTCAGCACCGGGGCGTCGTCCGAGGCCGCCAGCAGCGCGAAGGTCAGTTCGTCGACGGTACCGGTAGGCTCAAGGCCATGATCCTGCTGGAAGGCCTTGATCGCAATCCGTGTGGCGGGGGCGAGCGTGCCGCCGATGGCTCCGGGAGAATAACCGCGGCGATCCAGCATAACCTGCGATTTCAAGATGATAGACGGCTCATCGGGGCTTTGCGTTTCAGCGGCGGCGACATCGCCTCCGGCATAGAGGCCGGCCGAAGCAACAGAAGGAATTGCAAAAAACGCGGCGAGCATGCCCAACCGCAACGCAGACAGGTTCATACGCAGACTCCGGACGCAACTCACTGGGGAAAGCCGCCGCAAGGCGTGGCTCTAGGTCATCAGTCTGTTGCCTGCCTTGTCAATAAGGGTCGTTAATAGGGGAATGGGATCGCGAATCCCGCGCTACTATCTGCGGTATCTGATTCCGGTCCGCTCTCGCGGGCCGACCTTTGAAGAAGGCGCTGCATGCGGATCCGTGAGTTAAGCCTAGCCTGTGCGATCGCAGCGATGCCGGCCACGGGCCACGCGGCGGAATGCACGACGACGGAAGGCCAGCGCGCAGCTTTCACACTTGAAGAGCAGAACGCAGCCGTCGTTCCCGGCATTCCGGATGCACGCTTTTTCGCCGACGACATCGCAGGCTTCCTGCGCGCGGTGCCGAAGAAAGCGGGAGTGTGGCTCGCGCTGTCCGGCGGCGGCGCGGATGGCGCCTATGCCGCGGGGGTTCTGAACGGCTGGTCGGCGACCGGCAAGCGCCCCGAGTTTTCGGTCGTTACCGGAATATCGACCGGGGCGGCGATTGCGCCCTTTGCTTTTCTCGGCCGCGAGTACGACGCCAAGGTCCGCGAAAACTACACCGCGATCAATGCCGGCGATATTTTCGAGGATATCGACACCGACCAGAGTCTTCTCGACACCTGGCCGCTGAAGGATCTCATCGCACGGCAGGCCACGCCCGAACTGGTTGCGGCGGTGGCGAAAGAACACAAGAAGGGCAGACGGCTGTTTGTCGCGACGGTGAATCTCGATTCCGAACGCCGCGTGATCTGGAACATGGGCGCCATTGCCAGCCGCGGCGACGAGCGCGCACTGGCCCTGTTCCGCGATGTGCTGCTCGCGTCGTCGTCCGTACCGGGCCTTTTTCCGCCGGTGGCGATCGATCTTGAATCAGGCGGAAAATGTGTGCGCGAGGTCCATATCGACGGCAGCGCGGGCGGCGCATTCTACATCGCGCCGGACGTCTGGCTTGCGGGCAACGCGCAGTTCAAGCTGCCCGCCAAGAATGTGTATGTGCTTCTGAACGCCCGTGAAGAACCGTATTTCGAGATGGTGCAGCAGAATGTGCTGTCACTTCTCGGGCGCGCGATCTCCATGACGCTGAAATATTCCGGCCGCATCGACGCGCAGCGCGTTGCCGCGGCGACCGCGAGAGATGGCATACCGTATGAAATCGCGGTCATGCCGGAAGACTTCACGAAAGTTTCGCAGGGAGCGTTCGACGGCGTCTATATGAAGGAGCTGTTCGACCGGGGCGAAAAGGACGCACGCGAGGGCAAGGCTTTCAGACCGTCTCCCCCGCCGCAAGCGACCGCCCGGTCTCCGGAATAGCCCCGCTTATTTGCGCCGAGCGCGCTGCGCGTCTCGAACAGGAAGCGGCGGATATTGCGGTTCAGAGCGGAGCGGTGACGCTTTTCACGCGTTGCGCGACGGGCAAAGCGAGCCGGCCGGTGCCTGCGCCCACATTGAGGACCGTGTGGCGGCTCTCAAGCTGCATCGCCGCGATCTGGAACGGAGTGAGCGCTCCTCCTTCGCCGGTACATTGATAGGTCTGAACTCTTGAAAATGAAGTTAGAATAGGCGTTTACTATCGACTTGGAACGCCATATATGAGCCGTCGAATGATCGCCGACCTGCCTGCCTTCGTGATCAGCCTCAGCCGCACGCCGCAACGGCTGGCCTCGTTTCGCAGAAGCAACGAGGGCGTGGGGCTCGATATCCGTCATCACGAAGGTGTCGATGGCAAGGAGGCCAATCTTCGAAAGCTGGTGAAATGGGGGAAGATCACCGAAACGGCAAACTACAAGCCGGGAATGATCGGCTCCGCCCTGTCGCATGGCGAACTCTGGCAAAAGGCGGTCGATCTCGGCCAAACGGTTCTCGTATTCGAGGACGACGCGAGGCTGCGGAAAGATTTTGCCGTGCAGGCTGAAGGACTTCTCAAAGAGGCCGGGGACTTCGACCTCGTGATGTTCGGCTTCAACACGGACTACCAGCTGGCGACGGGCCTTTTTCCCGGTTGCGATACGCTGTCGGTATTTTCAAACCGCTATCCCAGCGCCGCCGACATGGACGCATTCGCCGCTTCGATGACGCGGCCTGCGCTGCTGCCCTTGCGCGGCATGTTTGGCGGCTGTGCCTACGCGATTTCACCGAAAGGCGCCGCCGCACTGCTGAAGGCGTGCTTCCCGCTCGACAACAAACCCGTGACGTTCGCGCCAGGCAAGCCGCCGTTTCCCGCTTTCAGCCTGAACGGGATGATGAACACCGCCTACAAGGATATCAAAGCGTACATATCGTTTCCTCCGATCGCGCTGTCGCCAAACGATCAGCAGGCAACGACGACCGGCGGTTTCGCCGCGGGGAAACGCTGATGCTTCTTCGACAACTGCAGTATCTGACGGCTCTGGCGCGCGAACGGCATTTCGCCCGTGCCGCCGCCGCCAGCAATGTGACGCAGCCGACTCTTTCTGCGGGGATCAAGCAGATCGAGGACACGCTCGGCGTTCTCATCGTCGAGCGCGGCCATCGTTTCGTCGGCTTCACGCCGGAAGGCGAGCGCGTGCTGGCCTGGGCGCAGCGCGTGCTTGCCGACTATTCGGGCCTGACGCAGGAACTGAGCGGCCTGAAGGAAGGGCTGAACGGACGGCTGAAGATAGGGGTCATCCCCGTGGCGCTGCCGCTGGTGCATTGGTTGACGGAGGCGTTCGCGGCGGCACATCCAAAGACGACGATCGAGGTGCTGTCGCTGACCTCTGTGGAAATCCAGCGAGGAATCGATGCATTCGAACTCGACGCCGGCGTGACCTATCTTGACAACGAACCGCTGGCGCGCGTGCGTACGTTAAAGCTCTATGAGGAACGTTATGTTCTGGTGACACCGTCGGGCGGGGCTATCGACACGAAAAAGACGGTCACGTGGGCGGAGGCCGCGGACCTGCCGCTGGCGCTGCTGACAGCTGACATGCAGAACCGGCGCATTCTCGACATGCATTTCCGCGAAGCGGGCGTGACGGTAAGCCCGGTGTTCGAGACGAATTCGCCATTTGCGCTGCTGCAGCATCTGACGACGACACGCTGGTCGACCGTGCTGCCGCATCCCTATCTCGCGGTCATGGGTACGCTCGACGGTTTGACGACGCGGCCGCTGGAACCCGAAGCGCGGCACGAGGTCGGTCTTGTGGTCGCGGAACGCGAGCCGCTGCAGCCCCTCGCAAAGGCGCTCCTGGCGGAAGCGCGCAAGCCTGAGATACGCCTCAAGCTGGAGCGCGACATCGCGCATTGATAGCCTGGGGCTATCAAAAAACAAAAACAAATAGTTGGAACTGTGCGGCGCGACGCCACACATTACGCGGAAGAGCCGGTGCATTGAGCTGCCGGCGCGATCGACCGTAACGACATGGCCAGCCGCTGAAACCCCGATTCCGGGAGAGGCGGAGCTTTGCCCGCGGTCGAGCGAAACCGGGAGGCAGGACAAATGAAAATCGTATCCGTACTTTACGACGATCCGCAGGGCGGTTTCCCGCCGAAATACGCTCGCGACTCGATCCCCGAGATCAAGGTCTACGCGGACGGTCAGACCGCGCCGACGCCCAAGGCCATCGACTTCAAGCCCGGCGAGATGCTCGGTTCGGTGTCCGGCGGTCTCGGCCTTGCGAAATGGCTGAAGAGCCTCGGGCATGAATATGTCGTGACGTCCTCCAAGGACGGCCCGGACTCCGAACTCGAGAAGCATCTCCATGATGCCGACATCGTCATTTCCCAGCCTTTCTGGCCGGCCTACATGACGGCGGAACGCATCGCCAAGGCGCCGAAGCTCAAGGCGATCCTCACCGCCGGCATCGGTTCGGATCACACCGACCTTCAGGCGGCGATGGAGCGCAACATCACCGTCGCGGAAGTCACCTTCTGCAACTCGATCTCGGTCGCCGAGCACGTCGTCATGATGATCCTCGGCCTTGTGCGCAGCTACATCCCGGCGCACGACATCGTCCGCGCGGGCGGCTGGAACATCGCGGATGCCGTCAAGCAGTCCTATGACCTCGAAGGCATGCATGTCGGCACGGTTGCGGCCGGTCGCATCGGCCTGGCGGTGCTGCGCCGCCTGAAGCCGTTCGACGTCAAGCTGCACTACACCGACCGTCACCGTCTGCCGGAGGCGGTCGAGAAGGAACTAAATCTGACCTGGCATGCGAAGCGGGAAGACATGTATCCGCATTGCGATGTCGTCACGCTCAACTGCCCGCTGCATCCGGAAACCGAGCACATGATCAACGATCAGACGCTCAAGCTGTTCAAGCGTGGCGCCTATATCGTCAATACGGCACGCGGCAAGCTCTGTGACCGCGATGCGATCGTGCGGGCGATGGAATCCGGCCAGCTTGCCGGCTATGCCGGCGATGTGTGGTTCCCGCAGCCGGCGCCGAACGACCATCCGTGGCGCACCATGCCGAATGAAGGCATGACCCCGCACATGTCGGGCACCTCGCTGTCGGCACAGACGCGTTATGCGGCCGGCACGCGCGAAATTCTCGAGTGCATCTTCGAGAACCGCCCGATCCGCGACGAGTATCTGATCGTGCAGGGCGGTGCGCTTGCCGGTGTCGGCGCGCATTCCTACTCGAAGGGCAACGCGACCGGCGGTTCGGACGAAGCCGCCAAGTACAAGAAAAAGGAACTGGCGTAGGGCTTTCGCTCGGGCTTCGGTCCCGGCGGCGTGTATCCGCAGACGCGCCGCCGCACGAGCCGGTGACCCGGGCGAACATCGAAGGCGCGGATGCTTTGGCATCCGCGCCTTTTCGCGTCAGGCAGGAGTGAATTTCAGCGCGACGCCATTGATGCAGTAGCGCAGCCCGGTCGGTGGCGGACCGTCCGGGAAGACATGGCCGAGATGGCTGCCGCAGGTGGCGCAGTGCACTTCGGTGCGCACCATGCCGAGCCCGCGATCCGTCGTGGTCTCGACCGAGCCGGGGACTGGCGTGTTGAAGCTGGGCCAGCCAGTGCCGCTTTCGAACTTCACATCGGCCTGGAACAGCGGCCGGTCGCAGCCCACGCATGAGAAGGTGCCAGGGCGCTTTTCGGCGAGGAGGGCGCAGCTTCCGGGATATTCGGTGCCATGCTGACGCATGACGTAATACTGGTCGGGCGTCAGGCGCTCGCGCCATTCGGCGTCGGTGCGGGTGACGGGGTAGAGCTTGTCCATGTGCCTCCGTTTCGAGCGGGTTCGACGGAATATACGGAAGATGTAGGCGCGCGGACGCCAAATCGCTAGACAACGATACTCAGCCGCTTTGCGGCCCGGGTGATGCCCGTATAGAGCCAGCGGGCGCGGCTTTCGGGAAAGGCGAAGCTCTCGTCGAACAGGACGACATCGTCCCATTGCGAGCCTTGGCTCTTGTGCACGGTCAGCACATAGCCGAAGTCGAACTCGTCGTAATGACGGCGTTCCTCCCACGACATGTCCTCGATGCCGCCGACGAAGCATTCCGGGCGGACGCTGACGCGGGTTTCGCGTGCCGCGACGTCGTCCTCGGGCTTGATGCGCATGGAAACGAGCTTCGTGCGCGAGGCGCGGCGCTCCGTGACGGTCCACAGGCCGCCATTGAACAGCGCCTTGCGGCGGTTGTTTCTGAGGCACACCAGCTTGTCACCGGCGACGGGGAAGGGATCTTCGAAGCCGCGCCGTTCGCGCATGCGCTTGTTGTAGGCGCGGCGGGTGTTGTTGCGGCCGACAAGGACCTGTTCGGCGCCGACAACGCGCGCGGGATCGAGATTGGATTTCGTCACGACTTCGGTGTCGCCATAAGAGCCGGGCTCGAGCTGCCGGCCTTCGCGCACGTCCATCGAGAGGCGTACGATCGGATCGTCCTGTGCCTGACGATGAACCTCCGTCAGCATTGCGTCCGGCTCCTCATTCGTGAAGAAGCCGCCGCCCTGTATGGGCGGAAGCTGGGCCGGATCGCCCAGGACGAGAAGCGGGGCGCCGAACGACAGGAGATCGCGGCCGAGCTCGGCATCGACCATCGAGGCCTCGTCGACGACTATGAGTTTGGCGCGTGAGGCGGGCGCTTCGTCCCAGAGTTCGAAGGTCGGCGTTTCGGAACTGTTGTCCTTCGGCTTGTAGATCAGGCTGTGAATGGTCTGCGCCCCCTCGCAGCCGCGCGCGCGCATGACGAGCGCCGCCTTGCCGGTGAAGGCGGCGTATTTGACGGTGCCGTCGACGCCTTCGGCCAAGTGGCGCGCGAGCGTCGTCTTGCCTGTGCCGGCATAGCCGAACAGGCGGAAAATCTGCGGCGTGCCCTTCCGGCCCGGCTTTGATTTGAGCCAGTCGGAAACGGCCTTCAGCGCGGCGTCCTGGTGGGGCGTGAATTTCGGCATGGAATCGGCGGGAACGTTAGCAGAACAAGGCCGGGGGCGCGACCGGCGGCGAGGTTGTGGAGGGGGGAGTGTTCCGCTATCAGACCGCTTTCCCAAACGCCCCGGAGGCCGCGCCATGATCGTCACGATGATGAAGGGCAAAATTCACCGCGCCACGGTGACCGAAGCCGATCTTCATTACGAAGGCTCGATCTCGATCGACATGAACCTCGTCGAGGCGGCGGGCTTCCTGGTCAACGAGCGGGTCGAGATCTACAACATCGACACCGGAGCACGGTTTGCGACCTATGTGATCGAGGGCCGGCGCGGGTCCGGCGTCATCGGCCTCAACGGCGCGGCGGCGCGCCTCGCCATGCCGGGCGACAAGGTCATCATCGTGGCGTATGCACAGATGGATGCCGAGGAGGCGCGTGCCTTCCAGCCGAAGGTGGTGCTGGTCGACGGCGATAACCGGCCGGAGCAGAAGGCCGCCTAGGCTGGCTTCGGCTTTCGTGGCTTCGGCAGCTTGCTGTCGAGCGCGGCGATCGCCTCTTCCAGCAATTTGCGCGTCCGGACCGCCGCCGGGCCGTCGAGCGCATCGAGGTCGAGGAAGACGTCGACGCCCTTGGACTGCTGGGCGATGACGTTGGGTTTCGTGGCCGATTCGCCGACGAGACCCTCGACCGCGAAGGGGACGACCTCCCGGCTGATGCCCTTCATCTGGATCGCGGGCAGGGGATGCGCCCGCACCATGTCCTTCACATGGGCGTAGGTCTCGTAGCTGAGGACGATGCCGCCGGGCTCGGCGATGGTCTGCAGGCGCGCGGCGAGGTTCGCCTCGGCGCCGATGATCGTGTAGTCCATACGATCCTCGGACCCGAAATTGCCGACATTGCAGTAGCCGGTATTGATGCCCATGCGCGCCTGGAACGGTACTTCCACACCGCGCCTGCGCCATTCGGTGTTGAGCGTGGCAAGGCGCTTCTGCATCTCGACCGCCATTTCGAGACAGGCGCGCGCATCTTCCGCCGCGCCCTTGGTCTCGGGGTCGCCGAAAAACAGCAGCATGGCGTCGCCGATGAACTTGTCGACGGTCGCGCCGTGCCTCAGCGCGATGTTCGACATCTCGGTGAAATATTCGTTCAGCAGCGCGGTAAGGTCTTCCGGCTGAAGGCGCTCGGTGGTGGCGGTGAAATCCTTGATGTCGGAGAAGAAGATGGTGAGGCGCTTGCGTTCGGTCGCGATGGCAACGTCGCGCTGGCCGGAGAAGATGCTCTTGTAGATCTGCGGCGAGAGATATTTGGCCAGTTTCATCGATATGGCGGCGAGGAAATCATTGGCTTCGCCGAGTTCCCTGTTCATGCCCGCCATGATCAGGGACTGCTTGCGCTGGAACAGGATGAAGCCGATGCCGATGATGCCGGCAATCACGAAATAGCCGAGGAGATATTTGAAGGCGAAGATGTTGGCCGCGATCGGCTGGTGGACGGTTATTTCCTGGATGCCGCGCACATCGCCGACCTTCCAGTCCGTACGGGGGCTCTCGGGATGGGAGTTGTGGCAGTTGACGCAGGCCTGCGCCATGCGGACCGGCGTCGCCATGCGGATCTGCCTATCAAACAGCGAGCCCGACACATCGACGATCTGCCGTGCCGGATTGATGCGCAGATCGGAAATTGCCTGCTTCTCGAACGTATCTAATTCGCGCGGACCGCGCCCGGCAAAGGGATAATCCGACACGAACTGGTATTTGACGCTGTCGTTGCGTTTGCTGATGAGATTGCCGAGTTCGATCGAGAGCGTGGCCGGGATCGGAATGCCGCCTTCGACCTCGCGGAAATTGTGCGTCGGCTTGGTTTCCGCACCGTGAGCGGCCATGACGCGGCCGACGACGTCGGTGGCGTAGAAGGTCCGCATGTCGTCAATGATGCGGCTGATTTCGTTGCTCTGACGCCGCAAGAGGTTCTCGGAGAGACTCTGAAGGTCAAGCAGGGCGGCAATCGGCATGCCGATCAGCCCGGCGAGAACCAGGAGCGCAACCACCGCTATCGGGATCGACCGTGCGCCTTCCGACGGCGCTTCTTTCACGCTCATGCCCCGCGCCCCCACGCTCGTGCCAAGCGGGCGCACCATAGCGCCCGGCTGATGATACGGCCATGGCCGGTTGGGCCTTCAACACCTTAAGTTATTGAACGTCGTCATCGCCGACCCGGCCGCCTTCGCCTTCCCAGCCCGCTATCTGGCGTGTTTCGGTGCGGTTGAACTTCAGGCGCACGCCCGCGCCAAGCGTGCCTTCCTCCGG
>LNFM01004288.1_pt1 | contig 23873 bp, 23 predicted proteins | sample 596031 | NCBI WGS metagenome assembly LNFM01 (sample SAMN04254537, study PRJNA301005) | activated carbon metagenome | isolation source: dual media filters at the Ann Arbor, Michigan drinking water treatment plant | place: USA: Ann Arbor | reverse complement strand
ATCGTCTCTAAGGCCCGCCGCCTGCCCAAGGTCTCCTATGAGGAGATGCTCGAAATGGCGTCGTCGGGATCGAAGGTGCTGCAAACCCGTTCGGTCGAGCTCGCCATGGTCCACGGCATGCGCACGCGCGTGTTATCGAGTTTCGTACCCCCCGGCCAAATGCAGGCCGTCACGCTGGATAATCTTGATACTATTGGCACCACCGTTTGCAGTGAGGACGAGATCGTGGAACAGCAGGTCGTGAGCGGCATCGCCTACGCCAAGGACGAAGCCAAGGTGACGCTCCTGAAGGTCGAGGATAAGCCCGGCATCGCTGCCCGCATCTTCGGGCCCCTGGCCGACGCCTCCATTAACGTCGACATGATCGTCCAGAACGTCGCCGCCGAGGGCAACGCGACGGATATGACCTTCACCGTCCAAGCCGCCGAACTCACCCGCGCACTCGCCGTCATCGAAGCGGCCAAGCCCGATATCGGCCATTGCGAAGTGCGCGCGTCGGATGGGGTCGCGAAAATCTCCGTCATCGGCGTCGGCATGCGCAGTCATGCCGGGGTCGCCGCCCGCATGTTCCAAGCCCTTGCCGAAAAAGGCATCAATATCCTGGCGATCTCGACCTCCGAGATCAAAATTAGCGTGTTGATCGACGCAGCCTATGCAGAACTTGCGGTCCGGACCTTGCATACCTTGTATGGTTTAGACGCAGACTAAACGACGAGCACCCGGCGCGGCGGGAAAATGTCCCCCGCGCGGCCCTAGTGTGATGATTCCGAAGTTCGCATCCATGTTGCCGCGATACCGAGTTGCGAACTTCGGAATCTGAATCACACTAGAAAACATATACTTGCCTAGTGTCCTTATCGTTCGCGAAGTTCGCCCAGAGACTGCGGCAGGTGGTTGCGAACTTCGCGAACGGGACACTAGCGGAGAGTGGGCACGGTCATGGTCACCAAGAGAGGCGAAGAGACCCGCGCGGTCGCCGCGTCCGAGCCGGCGCTGCGCATCATTATGCGCCGCCTTCGCGACATCATGGCCGAAACCGGCGACGGCCAATCCCGCCTCGACAAGATTGTCCGCCAGATCGCCGGCGTCATGGTTGCCGACGTCTGCTCGCTTTATCTGAAGCGTCAGGATGGCACGCTTGAACTGTTCGCGACTGAAGGCCTTCTGCCCACCGCCGTTCACGACACGCGCCTGAAGCGCGGCGAGGGCCTCGTCGGACGCTGTGCCGAGCTCAACTTGACCATCAACGAGCCGGACGCTCCTAAGCACCCCGCATTTTCTTACCGTCCTGAAACCGGAGAAGAACTCTATCACTCGCTGCTTGCCGTCCCGATCCAGCGCTCGGGCCAGACGCTGGGCGTCCTCGTCGTCCAGAACAAGGCAACGAAGGTCTATTCCGACGAAGACGTCGAAGTCCTGGAGTCGACGGCGATGGTCGTCGCCGAGCAATTGGTTTCCGGCGCTGTCGCCGGCACCACGGCCGCACTTGAGATTTCCAGTTCGCTGGCCGCCGTCATCAAAGGCCAGTCGATCTCCGACGGACTCGCACTCGGCCACGTCGTCCTTCACGAAACGCGCATCGTTGTCACCAAACTCATGGCCGACGATCCGGTCCACGAATTGCGCCGCCTCGAAAACGGCCTCACCGATCTGCGCCTGTCTCTCGATGAAATGCTGGCCCACGAACAATTGTCGGCCGCCGGCGAGCACCGCGACGTGCTCGACGCCTACCGCATGTTTGCCCACGACAAAGGCTGGGAACGCCGCCTGCGCGAAGCGGTTCAGGGCGGCTTGACCGCCGACGCCGCCGTCGAGCGCGTGCTGAACAACACCCGCTCCCGCTTGATGCATCAGCCCGATCCCTTCTGGCGCGAACGTCAACGCGATCTCGATGATCTGTCCGACCGTCTGTTGCGCATTCTTTCCGGCCGCCCCGGCGGGCCGATCGAACCCGGAGAAATGCCGCCTGATACTGTTCTTGTCGCGCGAACCATGGGCCCTGCAGAACTCCTCGACTACGACCGCACCAAGCTGCGCGGCCTCGTTGTCGAAGATGGCTCGCCACAAAGCCACGTAGCAATCGTCGCCAAGGCCCTGGGAATAGCGGCCGTGGCGCGCGCAACGGGTATTGTCGAACGGGCCAGCGCCGGCGATTCCATCATCGTCGATGGCGTCACGGGACAGGTTCACCTGCGGCCCCAGCCCGAAGTCGTCTCCGCCTACAGCGACAAGGCCCGCTTTCGAGCCCGCCGCCAGAAGCAGTACGACGCGCTGCGCGACAAGCCTGCGATCACGCGCGACGAGGTCCGGATCAACCTGCAGATGAATGCCGGCCTGATCGTTGACATGCCGCATCTGGAAGAATCAGGGGCTGACGGCATCGGGCTCTTCCGCACCGAACTTCAATTCATGCTCTCGCGCACCTTCCCGCGCCACGCCCGCCAATTGCAGACCTATAAAACCGTTCTTGACGAAGCCAAGGGCAAGCCCGTCGTCTTTCGCGCGCTCGACATCGGCGGCGACAAGGTGCTCCCCTACCTGCGCCAGCAGAAAGAGGAAAATCCCGCCATCGGTTGGCGCGCGATCCGCATGTCGCTCGATCGTCCGGCGCTCCTGCGCACACAGGTCCGCGCCTTCCTGCACGCCGCATCCGAGCGCGAGCTTCGCCTCATGATCCCCATGGTCTCTGAGGCCGCCGAGATCGACCTCGTGCGCGCCCAGGTCGACAAGGAAATTGGCATCATGCTCCGCAAGGGCATTGCGCCGCCCAAGTCGCTGAAGCTCGGCGCCATGATCGAAGTGCCAAGCCTGTTGTTCGAACTTGATGGCCTTCTTCCCAAGGTCGACTTCGTCTCGATCGGATCGAACGACCTTTTGCAATTCCTGTTCGCCGCCGATCGCACCAACGCCCGCGTTGGCAGCCGCTATGACAGCCTGACCGTCGCGCCCGTGCGCGCGCTGTCCCAACTCGTGAGTGCCTGCGCACGTCACAAAACGCCGTTGACGGTTTGCGGGGAAATGGCCGGACGCCCGCTCGAAGCCATGGCGTTGATCGGCCTCGGCTTCCGCACGCTCTCGATGGCGCCAGCCTCCGTCGGCCCGGTGAAGGCGATGATCCTCGCGCTGCATGCGGGCGCGGCACAACAGATCGTGGAACGCTTTGTGCGCGATGGAAAAGGCTCACTTCGCACAGAATTAACGCGCTTTGCTGAGCAGAACGGCATTGAGATTTAACTTCGTCTGCGGCCTGTTCGCAACACGCAGACTTATGCCGATCTTTGACTTTGACTCTCTAACCGTTTTGACGATTCTTAGCCCGTGTAACGGACCGTTGTCCGGGCAGTAGCAGACACGTGGTGAGATTGAGTTGATGCGTTCAGCGTTTGCACCCACGTCACAGTCGAATACCGCGGCCAGCATGCGCACTGCGCCGCGTCCCGATCCCGAGATCGCCCGCCTCTTTTCCGAACTGCGGCACTATCTGGGTCTCCCAATTCCGCACATCGCCCAGCATGTGGCCTGTCACCCTGGCGTCATCACCGCGCTGGAATCTGGCCGTATTGATCTTCTGCCACCGTGGAGTGAAACCGCGCGCATCGTCGCTGCCTACATCTCGCTCGCGCGTCTGGATCCGCGCCCCGCGCTTGATCGCCTCTCGGTACTGATGGGCGTCGCCATTCCCGCCACGCACTATTATGCCCCGCCCAGCCACGAGACCGCAGCCCATCCACGAATGCCCGACGAGGCCGCCACGCCCGTCGCGCGCATACTTGGCCGCTTGTCCGACGCCGCCAACCGCGCCCGCGAGCAGGCGGCAACGCCCGGCATCCTGGCCGAGTGGGTTGCACACTTCACCGAAACCGCCGAGGGCCTCACGTCGTCCGTGCGTGCCATGCGGGCGCCTGTGCGCTGGGTTGCCGCCGCTGCGATCGCCCTCATCCTTTTCGGGTCGGCCGCCCCGTCTGGCGTTTTGCAAGCGTCAGTCAACGGCATCTCCCAGCCGATTTCCGGCCTTTGGCACAAGCTCAGCGGCCAGAGCAGCAACATCCGGGTGATCATTCGGGACGGTCTGAAGTGGATTGAGGCCGACGACCCGCGCGAGCGCCGATCAGACAAATTGCCCTCGCACCGCTCTTGAGCCTATAAGTCGGCCCGAATCAAAGCGGCCTCCCCGGCGGGGATGCCGCCGTTCGCCGTTTGAGCCGAGCCGCACAGCCGCGGCTTAGTGAGCGGCCCACCCAGAAGATACATCATCGCCCCATGTCCGCTCTGCCCGAAGAAAAGCTGGAAAAGCTCTTGGAACGCTGGGAGTCGATCCAGGCCGAATTGAACCTTGGCGCCAACCCGGCGGTCTACGCCAAGCTGACCAAGGAATTCGCTGACCTCGATCCTCTCGTCGGCGCCATCCGCCGGTTGCGTTCAAGCCGCGATGAGTTGGCGAGCCTCGAAGCGATGGCCAAAGATCCCGCCGCCGACAAGGAGATGGTCAGTCTCGCGCGCGAAGAAATCGATGCGCTACGCCCGCAAATCGAGGACCGCGAGCAGGCGCTGAGAATTCTGCTGCTTCCCAAGGACGCCGCCGACGAGCGCAGCGCCATCGTTGAAGTCCGCGCCGGAACCGGCGGCGATGAGGCAGCGTTGTTCGCAGCCGACCTTTTTCGCATGTACCAGCGCTACGCCGACCTGAACGGCTGGACGTGCGAGATCATTTCGATATCGGAAAACGACCTCGGTGGTTATCGCGAAATCGTCGCTTCGATTTCAGGTCGCGGCGTGTTCTCTAAGCTGAAATACGAAAGCGGCGTTCATCGTGTCCAGCGCGTGCCGGCCACCGAAAACCAAGGCCGCATACATACCTCCGCCGCCACCGTCGCCGTGCTCCCAGAAGCCGAAGACGTCGACATCGATGTTCGCCCCGAAGACATCCGCATCGACACGATGCGGGCTTCCGGCGCCGGCGGCCAGCACGTCAACAAAACCGATTCCGCCGTCCGCATAACCCATCTCCCAACCGGCATCATCGTCGTCTCCGCTGAGAAATCGCAGCATCAGAACCGCAAGCTCGCCATGCAGGTCTTGCGCTCACGCCTTTACGAAGTCGAGCGGGAAAAAGTCGATAGTGAGCGCAGTGAAGCCCGCAAATCCCAGGTCGGCTCCGGTGACCGGTCACAGCGCATCCGAACCTACAACTACCCGCAAGGCCGCGTCACGGATCACCGCATCAATCTGACGATGCATAATATCGAGCGCGTCATGGAAGGGACCGGCCTCGGCGAAATCATCGACGCGCTGGTCACGCAGCGACAGGCCGAACTGCTCTCGGACTTCGAGAACAATGCCTGACGTGCAACACGATTTCGCGGGCCAATCGATCTCTGCCGCGCGCCGGTACCTGCAATCGACCCTGGCTGCTGCAGTGTTGGAAGATCCGCACCGCGAAGCCCGCCTCCTGATCGAGTACGCAACGGGGCTTTCGCCGGAACAACTCTTGCGCGACGACGACCGAAGTCTGTCCCCCAGCGAAGCGCTGTTAATCGCAGAAGCAGTACGCCGCCGGCTCGCCTATGAGCCGCTCTCGCGCATCAAAGGCCAGCGCGACTTCTACGGCCGCACGTTCGTCATCACCGCAGCCGTTCTCGATCCGCGCCCCGAAACCGAAACGCTCATCGATCTGGTCTTACAGTGGGTCGACGCAACCGGCGGCCGCCAGCGTCCGCTGTCCATCTGCGATATCGGCACCGGCTCCGGGTGCATCCTCATCACGTTGCTGGCCGAACTGCCGAACGCATCGGGTCTCGCCACGGATATCTCGTCCGACGCGCTCGACATCGCCCGCATCAATGTCGAGCGCAATGGTGTCGCCGCGCGCGCCAGCTTCACGCAGGCGCGAACACTCGACGGCATCGCCGGCCCTTTCGACATTCTGGTTTCCAATCCGCCCTACATTCCAAGCGCGGAAATCGCGGACCTAGCCCCCGGCGTCCGCGAGTATGATCCCCGCTTGGCACTCGACGGCGGGCCGGACGGCCTCGCCATTTTTCGCGATATCGCAGCCTGGGCAGGCTCCGTTGTCCCGGCCGGCCTGATCGCGCTTGAGGTAGGGGCGGGTCAGGCCGATACTGTCGCCGGCATCCTGACAAATTCGGTGGAAAACCGCGCCGGTTTACCTTGGACTGAGGTGGATCTGGGCGGGCATACGCGAACTGTGGCAATGCTGACACAACGCTAACCCTGCGCGCGAAAGCTCTTGGATTCCCGAGGCGGTCGGGGTAGTGTCTCTTCAACAGCGACACATATCCGGCAGCCGAACGAGGACAACTCGCCGTCTGGGGGCCCGGGGTGTCACAAGCCAAGATGGGGCTAAAGGTCGGCGTGGGTCCGGCCGCTCCCGGCGAGCGCTGCTTAGGCAAGCGCTACAGCTATTGAGCCAATTCCGACACGATGAAGCACCAGTACGGTTGATCTTAGTCGTGCGTTCTCTCGCCGGTTCGCAAATCGCGGCGGGGCTTTGGCCCGCGCGGAAACTGGAGAGCGAGTGGTGTCCGGTTTCAGGGCCGCGCGTGCGGCCATGCAGCAGAACAGAAATTACCCGATAAACAGTCATACAAGTCGAGATCGGAGCCCATGAGGCAGGGACAGCAGAACCGCAGAGGCCGCGGCCGCAACAACAACAACACCAATCAGAACAATCCGCCCCGCAAAGGCCAAAATCCGCTGACGCGGAGCTTCGAGAGCAACGGTCCAGATGTGAAGCTGCGCGGAACGCCCGCACACATCGCCGAGAAATACATGTCGCTCGCGCGCGATGCGCAGTCGTCCGGCGATCCCGTGCTCGCGGAGAACTATCTCCAACACGCGGAGCACTACAATCGCATCATCATGGCCTACCGCGAACAGCAGGTGAGCCAGGGAGGTGTCGATCCGGGCTACAACGGCAATGGTCAACATCGCGCTGATGGTGACACGGACGGCGACGAAGGCTTCGACGGTGGCGGCGACCAGCCACCGCTGGTTGCGCGCCAAGCCGATCAGCCACGCTTCCAGGATAACAACGGCGGCGAACGCCGCTACGAGGATCGCCCGCACCGCCCGCAAGGCGAACAGCGCCATCAATATCAAGGTCCGCGCGACCGTGACCGCGATCGCCCGTACCAAGGGGATCGCGGCGGCTACCGCGATCGCAACGACCGCCCCGATCGGCAAGATCGAAACGACCGCCCTGATCGCCAGGAGCGCGTCGAGCGTCCCGATCGGCAGGACCGTGGCGATCGTCCGGAACGCACCGAACAACGCCCCGAACATCGCATGGATCGTGATCGTCCCGAACGCTTCGAGCGGCCACCAGTTCCAGCCGTCGAGGCTCGCCCCAGCGAGCCGCGCCCGGAGCGTCCGGAAAACAGCGTGCCACCGCGCCGGCGTGAACGCCCCGCCGGGGATCGCTTGCCAGCAGACGCGCATGAGCAGCCAGAGTTTCTCCGCCGCCCTGTCCGCCGTCCGCGTCGCGATGATCAGGATGAGGCCGGTACGAGTGCGCCAGTGCCAGCCATTGCAGCGAACGAAGACAGCGACTAATCCACAAAGGCCGCCAGACATTAGAGCAACCGCCGCCCCCAGGGCGGCGGTTTTGTTATGGGCGGACGGTCAATCGTGAGCGAACGCCGTTCCGTTATCCGGGATACCGCACTACGATGCGCGTATGGACACGTTCGAACTCTTCCAGCGACTTGGTGTGGCGCTCGCCATCGGATTTCTGATCGGTCTCGAGCGCGGATGGAAAAGCCGCAACGAACCGGAGGGCAACCGCGCCGCCGGCTTGCGAACCCTCACCCTCGGCGGTCTCCTGGGCGGCGTCTGGGGCGCATTGGTCATCGCGCGCGGCAGCGATGGCCTCATCGCCTTGGCGCTCGCCTTTGCCGTCTACAGCGGCGCTATCGTCCTTTTCCGCTATCGCGAAGCAACCATCGAAAACACATTGGGCGCGACAACGGTCGTGGCCGCGATGCTAGCCTTCGCACTCGGTGCACTTGCTGTGGTTGGTGACATGGCCGTCGCTGGCGCCATGGGCGTCGCCGTCGCCGGCCTTCTCGCCTTCAAAGAGGTCTTGCACGGTTGGGTAGGCCGCATCTCTTGGCTCGAGTTGCGCTCAGGTCTGCTGCTCGCCGCGATGACCTTCATTATGCTGCCGCTTCTCCCCGACCGCACCGTCGACCCCTGGGACACCATCAACCCCTTCGAGATGTGGTTGCTGACGGTGATGATCGCCGCAATCTCCTTCGCCGGCTACATTGCGATCAAAGCCGTGGGCGATAACGCCGGCATCATCATGACCGGCGTTGCCGGCGGCCTCGCGTCATCAACAGCCGTCACCGTGACGCTTGGCGAAATGGCCAAAGAACATCCTGAAAAAGTAGCGCCTCTAGCGGCAGGAGCTCTCTTTGCCTCTGCCACGATGGCGGCCCGCGTTCTCGCCGTCGTCGCAGCCGTCGGCACCAGCATCCTCCCCGCCATCGCACTGCCCATCGGTTTGGGCGGTGCCGCCCTGCTGGCGACGGCCTTCTACTCTCTGCGCCAGGACTCGAACGGCGTCGAAAGCGGCCGCCTAAAGCTCACCGATCCCTTCGAGCTCACGACGGTTCTAAAGTTCGGCCTGATCCTGACGGCAATCACGGCGGCGACTAAACTTTTGACGCGCATCGGCAGCGGCCAGGGCGTGTACGCGTTGGCAGCCTTCTCTGGCATCGCCGACGTTGATGCCATGACGCTGTCCATGTCGCGCCAAGCGTCCGATGCAGCCAGCACGACGCTCGCCACCAACGCCATTTTGATCGTCGTCGCCGTCAACACCATCGCCAAAGCGGCTCTCGGCTGGGCAACAGGCGGCCCCGAATTCGGCAAGCGCATGATGATCGCAGCAGCGATTGCCATTGCAACAGGCGCCGCCGGTCTTTTCTTTTTGCCCGCGTTGACGTGAAGCCTCTCACGCGACCGGCGCGATCACCCGCCGGTAGAGATGCCACGTCGCGTGCCCCAGCACCGGCAGCGCAACAAGCAATCCGAGAAATCCTGTGATCGCCGAAAAGAACAACATTGCCGCGATGATGGCCGCAAAGAACACCATCGGCACCGGGTTCATCGCCACCGCCTTGACGCTCGTGATCATGGCCGTCACGAAGTCCACATCCCGGTCGAGCACCAGCGGAAATGACACCACCGAGATTGAGAACAGAAGCGCTGACAGGAACGCGCCGACGATGTTGCCGACCACCAGGAACATAAGGCCCTCCGTCGTCGTAAAGACGACGCGCAAAAATTCCCCCAGTGTCGCCATCATCCCGCTGTAGCCGAGGAACAGCGCCATCAGAAAGCGCACTTGATACATCCACATGATGAGCACGAACACGGTCGCAAAGCCCATCCAGCGAATTTCGCTGCGCCCCTTGATTGCAGCCCACACGTCACCTGCGGCCAGGGATTGCCCCGTCTCAAGGCGACGGCTTACTTCATAAAGTCCTGCTGCGAGAAACGGGCACACCAGCGCAAAGCCGGCACCTAGCGGATAGGCGAGATAGGGCAAACCCAAAACATACAGCAATGCAAGGATCGCGATGCCCACGGCCGCCGACACTCCGCCCAGAACGAGGCCATGCCGCGGCGCCCGCCGGAAATCCGCGATGCCCTCCGAAAGCGCGGCTTTGACATCATCGATTGAAATCTTTCGGATGACCGGATCAACCTTGCCCGATAGAGATGTGGCAGCCATGCGAACGCTCCCCTCAGCATTGTCGTGCCGGTCATTTTCGTCGCGGCAGAATGGCACGCAAGGCAAGCGAGGGAAACCGCTCTTTGGTTGGGTCTGCGCTAGCTCAAAAGATTGACCAGCGGTGCGCTAAAGTCCCCGGCCTTCCGGATCAATGCAGCACGGCCATCTCGCACGAGCACTTCCGCCGGCATGGGATGCGACAGAAACCCAACCGGGCTTGCCGACAGTCCATAGGCGCCGGACTGCAGAATGGCCACGAGATCGCCAGCGGCCATGTCCGGCAACTTGGTCTGCCGCCCCAGGGTATCGAGCGGCGTACACAACGGACCAACCAAGGTCGCGGGCGCACGTTCAGCATCCGACAGCCGCGTCGCAGCAACAATGGGATAATCCCGCTTGATCACCTGACCCAAGTTCCCCGACGCCGCCAAATGATGATGCATCCCACCGTCGCCAACAACGAACCGCTGCCCGCGCGAGGCCTTCACCGCCAGCACCCGCGAAAGATAAACGCCCGCCGGTCCCGTCAGATACCGTCCCGGCTCAATGAGAATGTGCGCCCCCGCCAGCCACGGATCGGCACGGCGCTCCTCGTCGAGGCGCCGCGCGCCCGCCGCCACCGCCGTCAGATCGAGCGTCTTGTCGCCGTCGTGGTACGGGATGCCAAGTCCACCGCCGAGGTCGATCCGCTCAACGGGCCGTACGGTCTTGCGCCCCACCTCCGCGGCCAGCCGCAGACCATAAGCCCATTGAAACACCAGCACGTCGGCATCGAGGATCTGCGTGCCGGCAAACAGATGCACGCCCGAGAGATGCAGCGATGGCTTGGCCGCAATTGCTGCCAACACGTCGTCAATCATCTCCTCGTCGAACCCGAAAGCGGCGGGCTTTCCGCCCATGCGCATCGCCCCGCCCTGTGCCGCCGCCGACGGATTGATGCGGATCGCAACCTTCGCCACCCGCCCCTGCGCCGCGGCCAGCGCCGCCACCATCTCGATCTCTTCGAAGCTCTCCAGATGGATTTCTCCAATGCCATGCGCAATGGCGAGAGTGAGTTCCAGCTCGCCCTTGCCCGGACCAGCAAAGAGGATGTCGGCTGCTCGCGCTCCGGCCGCTTCTGCCAAAAGAAGTTCCGCGCCCGACGCGATCTCCAGCCCCGCGCCCTCATCCACCAACAGCCGCGCGACAGCGGGATGCGGATTGGCCTTGATCGAATAATAGACGCTTGCAAAGCCGTTCAGCGCCGCCGTCAAAGCCCGGTACCTGCGAACGATCACATCGCCGTCGTAAACATAAAGCGGCGAGCCATACGCTGCCGCAAGGTCCGTCGCGGCAATCCCGCCGATGGTGAGCACACCGTTTTGCTCGCCGAAGTTTTCTGCAATCAGCGTGTCCGCCAATGCAGGCAGCCCTGCATCGCTCCGGCTGGCAAACGGAACCACACTCATGTCACCCTCGCCACAGCAGCGCGCTCGGCCACAAGCGCCTTGTAATCGACTTTACCGTTCGGCGTCTGCGGCAGCGCATCGACCACATCGATCCGTGCCGGCACCATGTGCCCTGGAAGTGTCGCCGCAGCCTGCTTCAACACCGCGGCCGTATCCACCGCTCCGTTCAGCGCCACACCGACCGCGCACACCTTCTGCCCCACCCACTCATCCGGCACGCCAATCACCGCCACCTGACGGAATGCGCCCGTGTTCATCAAAACGTCTTCCACTTCCGTTGGGCTGATCCGGTATCCGGCCGATTTGATCATCGCGTCCTGCCGTCCGACGAAATAGAGAAAGCCCTCATCGTCCTCCACCACGAGATCGCCCGAGTAGCAGACAAGATCAGCGCCCTCGCTTGCCGCGCGCAGCGGATTTGGTTTGAGAACGCGCGCCGTATCCTCCGGCCGCCGCCAGTATCCCAGCGACACCGTTGGGCCGCGATGCACCAAAATGCCAGATTCACCAGGCTTCGCGCGCCGTCCGTCCGCAGTGACGGGGAAGACCTCGCACTCTGGAATGGCCTTGCCGATGGACGTCGGCCGTCGCGTCACCTCATCCGGCGGCAGAAACGTCGACCGGAACGCCTCTGTCAGCCCATACATGAGAAAGATCTGCGTCGACGGCAGGATGGCCGAGAGGCGCCTAACAGTGGCCTCCGGTACCGCGCCACCCGAATTTGTGATGTAGCGCAGATGTGGCAGCGGCGTTTTCTGGAGCGCAGGTGCTGCCTTCGTCAAAATGGCCCAAATGGTTGGAACACCGGCCAGTCCCGTGATGCGGTGCTTCGCCAGCGCCGACACGATCTGATCGCCGAGTTGGAACGACCCCAGCACGATCGTCGCGCCCTGCTCCACCGCAGTGAGCAGTTGGTTGAGCCCATAGTCGAAACTGAAGGGGAGGATGGACAGAAGTCGATCCTCAGCGCCGATGCCGAGATAGGTGCGCACAATGCGCGTGCCCGCAATGAGATTGCGGTGCGAAAGCATCACGCCCTTCGGCGTTCCCGTCGAACCCGACGTGTAGAGGATGGCCGCTAGGTCCTCACCGATGCCACGAGCCGGCCCTGCCCGCAGCGGCATATTGCCCAGTTCGTCGCCCAGGTCGTCGCCAAGATCATCGACCGCAATGATCTGCAAGCCCGGCAAGGGACCAGCGCCATCGATGAGTTTGCGCGCCTCTGCCGAATTCGTCACAAGGCAGCCTGCCTCGCTGTCCCTCAGGATATGTGCAATCTGCTGCGGCTTAAGAACCGGGTTGATGGGGATAAACACACACCCCGCGCGGCTGACCGCAAAAATCGCCGCACACTCGTGAAACGACTTCGGCAACAGGATCCCGACGCGGTCACCACTGGCAGCGCCCACCTGCGCGATGACTGCCGAGATGTGAGCACTGGCGCGATCCAAGTCGCCGTACGAATAGGAGTGGTCGCCGTCCACGATGGCTGTGTGGTCCGCTGCGCGGGCCACCTGCTCCGTCAGGAGATCATGCAACAACACCGGCGCCATCAGCCGCTCCGCGCCAGCTTGGACGCGACGAGGTCTGCAATCTGGCCAGCCGTTGCAAAGTTCTCCATCGTAAAATCTTCATCCTCGAATTCGATCCCGAAGGCATCCGAGAGATGTGTCGTCAGTTGCAGCATGGAGAGGCTGTCGAGCAGACCGGAGCTAAGGAGAGCCGTCTCGGTGCCAAACGGCCCCGACTGTGAGCCGGGGGACGACTGGGCAAAAAACGCCTCCATCGACCGCAGAACGGCAACGGCGGCGGTGTCAGCTTCGGTCTCTGCATGAGCAAGGTTGGGCATTGTGGGACAGTCCAATTGGTAGGGTTAAAGATCGAGAAGAGCGAGTTCGGATGCCGTGTGATCGATGACGTTCGCAACCGGTGCAAATCCCGCGCCGGGCCGGACGAATTTCAATCCGCGCTGGCGCTTCAGCTGCCCCGCTCTCAACGGCCCGGATGTGTCGTCGCTGATGAGGACGCCGATGCCCTTGGTTAAGAGAAACCGCGCCACTGCGGGAATCGCTAACGGCAGATGCGACAAATCGGGACAATAAATGAGATTGGCTGCCGGAACACCTTTGAGCCTGCGTTTACGAAAGAGCATCGGAAGAGATCGTTCGCCGGCCGTGAGGACGCCGGCCAAGCACCCAGCATCCTCATGCCGTTCCAAAATGCGACGGAGACCTGCCGGCACATCTGCGTCACGACGGGAGAGCAGCCGCATCTGCGCTGAGCCCGCGGGCAAGGCCGCCGCGAGCGGCAGCAAGGTGAAGACAACCCCAAAGTTGATCGGAATAAAACCGAACGCCGGTAGCATGGTGCGAACCTCGGCCGTCGGCGTCAGATCAGTGAACATCGCATCGTGCGACTTCAGCAAAGCTTGCAGCATGCGCCCTGCGCGCCAGCGTTCCGAAGGCTGGACGTACCAACTCGATAGATTGATAACAGGCCCCTGCGACCCGTCAGGCCGTTCGCGAAGCATCGCCGGCGTCATCATCACTCCGGTCGCCCGGTCGCCGTTGCTCATCAAATAACCCAACGGCACACCGGCGGGACCGTTGGTGTCCAAAATCCGGAGCCGCCTAAAAAAAGCAGGCCAAATCGCGGCGGGTTTCTGAGGAAACCCCTCGGTCAACAGCGCTGCGGCAAGCGCCTCATCGTCATCAGTGGCAATGGGCCTGATTAACAAAGTCGCAATGCGTCCCGGTCGCTTCAAAGGTTGTGGTCGACTGCGCTATCGCACAGACGGGGCCAATTGACCTTTCAAACCAGCCAAAATCGGGCAAACACGTACTACTACCTATTTAGTCAGGATGCGGACGGTCGACCCGCCCCGGCGGTGTAGGGACGGCTAGCGGCGGCCGCTGAGCCGACTATGCTTGCGATTGAGAGATTCGCGCGTTGAGCGCTGTTTGGGGGAGAACAAAGTCATGGGCCGGATCACGCGGGTTTTTCTGGCGGGCCTGTTGGCGCTTCTGCCCCTGATCTTGACCGTCGCCGTCACGGGCTGGGTCGTCTCAATTTTGAACGATTACGTCGGCCCCACCAGTTCCTTCGGCCGCGTCCTCGTCTCCCTCGGCATCGGTGTCGGAGCCCAATCTTTCGCGCCCTATGTCATTGGCCTGCTCGCTCTTCTGCTCGCGATCTATATTCTGGGCCTTTTGTTCGAAAGCCGCATCGGCGACGTGCTATCCGACATCATGGACCGAGCCGTCAGACGCATCCCTATTATCGGGAGCGTTTACGATATGTCGAAGCGCTTTACGTCAATCGTCGATACCAAGAACGGCGGCGACCTCAAAAGCATGACTCCAGTCTGGTGCTTCTTCGGCGGCGAACCCGGTGCCGCGGTCCTTGCATTGCTGCCGTCACCAAAACCGGTCGCGATCGGCGCCCACGAGTATGTCGGTATTCTCGTTCCCTCCGCACCCGTTCCGGTCGGCGGTGCGCTGATCTATGTGCCCAAGTCATGGCTTCGCCCCGCCGAAGGCGGTGTCGACGAACTCATGAGCGTCTACGTCTCGATGGGTGTTACTCCGCCAACACCCGTCCCCGCGACCTCGCGCCTGACCTAACGATCGCCCCCAACCTGATCCGCCCCGACCTGATCCACGAAGTCGTCGTCACCGTTTTGAAAGCGTGCAACGTCAGCGCGATCGGATGCGGATGAAGACGATTCCAACACCTGCGCTTCTGCTGGGATGGGCTGGCGTGCTGCCGTTCGCCGCCTTATCCGCGTTGACGCTTGCTGGTGGCAGCCCGTGGTTCGGCTTCGATCCGTTGCACACTCTGCAAGCTTTGATCATCTACGGCATGATCATCTTGAGCTTCATGGGCGGCGTGCAGTGGGGTCTCGAAATGACCCGCCCCGATGGCGACGGCGCCTCGGGCTTTGCGGCAAGCGTCGTTCCAGCCCTCATCGCATTCGCCGCATCGTTTGTCAGCCCGACCGCAGCTCTCCTGATTCTCGCCGCCGGCTTTTTGATCCTCCTCGCCTATGACATGGCGCGCATCCGCGCCGGTGTCGGCCCCGTCTGGTATGGCGCGCTTCGCATGCAGTTGAGCGCTGCGGTCATTTTGAGTCTCACAGCCGCAACTGTAGCCCAATGGAGGCACGCGGTTTGAACTCTTGCACCGGCGCTTCGAGGCGGCCGATCGTGACGGCTACGAGTCCGAGAAAGGCCGATCACTGCGCGGCGCCGGCGTCAATCGGGGCACGAAATACGGCACATCCCGCGCATACGCCTCGAACCGCTCGCCGTGAATGCGCCGATACCGCGCTTCTTTCAAAATCGGCCCCAGCACGCAGTAAGCGGTCAGCACCATCGCCACGAGCAGCTGATCCGGCGTCCACACCGGCACCGTCCACGTCGTCAGCGCAAAGCTCACGTAGATTGGATTTCGCGTGAACCGGAACAGCCCTGTTGTCGGCATATCGGGATAGCGCACGCGGCGCCCAAAAAAGACCGCCGACCACCCGTTGAACCCGCTTTGCAATTCAAGCCCAGCGTTGATCGTCGACAAACCAAGAAGCCCCCACGTGGAAAGAAACAGCGCCACAAAGACGTAAAAGAGTGTGCCCTCTGCCTGCCACCACACCACGCCCGATGGCGACCACAAGGCAAACAGCGCCCCCACCTGCAGCGCTGCAATAATCACGTAAACCGTTGGCGCCATATCGGACGCGACCGCCCGCGGCGAAAACCACGTGAGTGCCCGCCGTCCACGATTGGAAAGAAGAAACGAATGTCCCAGCGGGAGCTGCAACAGCAGCGCCACATTCGCCACCCAGTTCCATGGTTCCGGCACCCGCCCGAGCGCCAGCGTCATGCCAGACCCCATGACGACCACCATCGTCAGCGCCGCTAGCCCAAAGATGGCATGGCAACCAGCGCCATAAGCAAGCGCAAGAAGACGTCGGCTCATTTCTGTCATGGTGAACGGTTCTTGAAAAACTGCGAGTCGGATCGCCGTTTTGTGTCAACGCAGGACGCCTGCGACCGGATCTGAATTGCTGCCGCCATCGGCCGCCACTCTCGGGACTGACGAGCAATCACTTATTGATCTTCTCGTGGTTCCATTTTCGCAAAGCGCCGTTTTGTGGGTGAGGACACAGATGCTGCAGTCTCCGAGTGCCACGGGCCGATGGGTGAGAGCCACCGTCATCGTCCTCAGCTTAACAAGCCCGGCCTTTGTGGCCAGCGCAGCCTTCGCCAATGATGCAAGATCAGCGCCGCCGATGCAGCATCTTTTGCCAGAGGCTGCTGCAGACCAGGCAGCGAAGACCCCTGCCGCCGCGCTGGCAGAAACCGAATACGTACTCGAACAAAGCCCCCTCGAAGCACTCAATCGACACAACGGCCTCAAGGTCCAACAACCCTCATACATCCTCACCGCGCCGCCAGGTGACGAAGTGGCAGAGCGCCGCGTAATCGGTGCCTTGGCAAGGAGCAGCTTCGCCAAAAATCCCGACTCTCTTGATCAGTTGGAGGAGACACTTTCGACGTTTCTGAAAACAGATGCGCGGACAGCGAGTGGAGCGAGCAAGCTCGGCATTGCCTACGAGCGTTTCGATGCGGCCTACAACGTCGATTTTGAGCACCGGTTCAACATTGATATGACACTCGAGGCCATTGCTACATGGGAACAGCGGCATCCAAAGTCCGTGTTCGTGCCGGTTTTCAAAGCGCTTATGTACACAAACATCGCTACGACGGGGAGCGTCGTGACGGTCCCACTTTCATCAGCTGGCTCCGGGCCCGTCGACCACAAGGCCTATCTCTCGAAGGCGCGGGCGACCCTTGAAGCAGCACCCCACGCGGCGGATGCCAACCCTCAATGGCACAGCCTGATGATCTCGATCCGGGCAATGCAGTCAGCGACAGCCCAAGACATCTTAGCCTTGGCGAAGGGGGCGGGTGCAAAGTTTCCAGATGAGCACTCTTTGTTCACAGCTGCGGCCTGGCCGATCATGTTTGCGTCAAAAGATGCAGCCCGCGACCTGGAGTCCCTCGCTCAAGCCGCAGCAGAAAACGCCAACGTTGGGGGCAAAAATGAGGCCTTCACTCGGGTCTATATGGCCGTTCTCTTCGGACAAGGGCTACCAGCCTTCCAATTCTTGCAAATGAATACAGATCGCTTTGCCGAAGGTGCGCGTGAAATCGCTGCGAAGCACCCGATCGACTTCGTCTATCAGCGGCTCGCACTGATGTCCTGCGTGCTCGCCGACAAGGGCACAGCTCGCAACGTGTGGAAGGAAATCCGGCAGCGGCCCATCCAATCCATCTGGGGCCAACCAGAATTTTTCGACCTCTGCCAAGCGTGGTCATCCCAGGACGAGGACCCAAAAGCGCAAGGCGCGGAGCCGTTCGAAAAACGCGAATTTAAACAACCTGAGATCGAGAACTAGATCATGAAGAAACGTTCTCTCAGATGCGCTCTCCTCGCCGCAATGGCCATGGTCATGAGCCCCGTAGCACTCTACGGAGATGATGCCCCGAGCCAACACGAACAGCTGATGCAGCTCCTCGATGTCGACATGGGCTTTCGGCAAGAAAACTACGCCGAGATGCACCGTATGGGGAATTTCCCAGATATTCTGAACGGAAAAATCGAACAGCACGCGACGGATGGGTTCGACCGTTCCCATCGGATTGAAAAAATTCTTGGCTTCATGACGGACAACGCAATCATCTTACCAAGCGGACTTTTGGCAACGGTTGTCTATCACGATGCCATGAAGTTCGGCTTCCCTGGAGATATACTGTTGATCACCGAAGGCTATGAAAATTGGCAGCGCGCGTATCCCCAATCGCCCGTGCCGATTGTCGCGAAGGCTTCCAACATGCTCACGGTCGATGCGGAGCAATTGCGCGCCGGCCTTTTGCTGCCCGGAAATCAGATCGAGGAATCCACCGCCGACCCAGCCAAGCTGGAAAGAATCCGCCAATACCTGATCACCAACAAGCCGACCGGTTCGCGTGATCCCTATTGGTACAATTTAATGGTCGAGATCTCGCTCTTTCTTGGCACGAGCGAAGATGAGATCAAGTCGTTGGTTCAGGAAGGGCTGGAAAAGTTTCCCGGCAACATCGGGCTCCCGGTCTTGGCATCCAACCGGTTCGCATCCCGATGGGGCGGCAAGACAGGTGATCTCTTTCACTTCGCAACCTGGGCTCAGGACCTGCCAGCGATGCGCAAAAGACCCGATCTTTATCCGCGCATCTATGCTCAAGCAATGCGCAGCCAGTACGGATTGACGCTGTACCAACTGGTCAAAGTAGATTGGGCCACTATGCGCAGTGGTATCCGGGCCCTCTCGCAGTTCAGTTCAACCGACAATCACAACATCGGCGGTGCGCTTGCGTGCCTGCGGGGCGACCGCAGGCTGACCCGCGATATGATTAGCTCTGCGAATTTCCGACCAAACTACGCGATTTGGCCAGATCCGGACGCCTATAACATTTGCGCCGGCTGGGCGATGCAATTAGGCCCGCATGAAGTGTTTTCCGAATTCGGCTCAAACGATGGGTCGCAAGACGCATCCCATCCCTGACGCGCCACCAGCCTTCACATATGAGAAGCGCTCCGCGACATAACCCGCGAGCGTTTTGAAGGTCGCGAGGCTGCGAGGTCGAACATCATGCCGTCCCCGCCGCCGCGCGACACGCAATCTCCGCCGCAGCGCAGCGCGCGCCATGATCGGCAAAGACGATTTCAGATATCCGGATTTCTCATTGGCAGATCTCCTGCCCCCTCCCCAAGTCCCGATCACGGTTGGGGGCGCCACGGCGTCTCCGGCTACAAACGACCCAAGAAACCGCAATGCAATCGATCAATCGTCAACATAGGAGAACAGAAATGCAATCGTCCGCACACAAGGTCAAATCCCTCTTGGGAGTGACTGCCGCAGGCCTTCTTGGAGCCGCCGTCGTTGCAGGCGCTGCTCAGGCCGCCGTTGCCAACGCTCCGCCGACGATACTCGTGTTTAACCAGAAGCCCGCTGGATCGCAGGTCTCGATCGACTACGTCAACATTCCAGCCAATGGTTACGTGGTCGTCTACGCGGCGGATGCCGATGGCAAACCGACCGGCGCACCGCTCGGCAGTTTGTCGGTCAATGCCGGCAGCCACATGGATCTCAAGGTCGCGTTGTCGGCCGCGCCGGCGCCCGGCACGAACCTTTGGGCATCGCTCTATAAGGACAAGGACGGCAAGGAAGGCTTTAACAAGCAGGGCGACAAAGCCGTCTGGTCTCAGCTGCCGATCCAGAACGCCTTCACGGTGCAGTAATTGCGCTTCAAATAGAAACGCCCCGGGATCACTCCCGGGGCGTTTCCTTATTCGTGACGTGTTGGAGACGGCTCTTACATCATGCCGTCCATGCCGCCCATGCCACCCATTCCGCCCGGCATGCCGCCGCCCGAGTCCTTCTTCGGACGCTCGGCGATGCCAGCTTCGGTGGTGATGAGAAGGCCTGCGATCGAAGCGGCGTCCTGGAGAGCGGTGCGCACGACCTTAGCCGGGTCGATAATACCCTTCTCGATCATGTCGCCATACTCGTCGTTCTGCGCGTCGTAGCCGAAGTTGGCGCCCTTGGCTTCAAGCACCTTGCCGACAACGATCGAACCTTCGACGCCCGCATTTTCTGCGATCTGGCGGATCGGAGCCTGGAGCGCACGGCGAATGATCTGGATGCCGGCGTCCTGGTCTTCGTTGTCGCCCTTGACGGTGATGGCAGCCGAGGCTTTCAGCAGCATAACGCCACCGCCCGGAACCACGCCTTCTTCAACGGCAGCGCGTGTCGCATTGAGCGCGTCGTCGACGCGATCCTTGCGCTCCTTAACTTCCACTTCCGTTGCGCCGCCGACCTTGATAACGGCCACGCCGCCAGCAAGCTTGGCGAGACGCTCCTGCAGCTTCTCACGGTCGTAATCCGAAGTCGTTTCCTCGATCTGCGCCTTGATCTGACCAACGCGGGCTTCGATGTCTTTCTTCTTGCCCGAGCCGTCCACGATCGTCGTGTCGTCCTTCGTGATCGTCACGCGCTTGGCGCGGCCGAGCATCTGGATCGTCACGTTCTCGAGCTTGATGCCGAGGTCTTCCGAAACAGTCTGGCCGCCCGTGAGGACAGCGAGATCCTCAAGCATGGCCTTGCGGCGGTCGCCGAAGCCCGGAGCCTTGACGGCGGCAACCTTGAGGCCACCGCGCAGCTTGTTGACGACAAGCGTGGCCAAAGCCTCGCCTTCGACTTCTTCAGCGATGATGAGGAGCGGACGGCCCGTCTGCACCACGGCTTCGAGAACGGGCAGCAACTGCTGCAGGCCCGAGAGCTTCTTCTCGTGGATCAGGATGTAAGGGTCGTCGAGTTCGGCAACCATCTTCTCGGCGTTGGTGATGAAGTACGGCGACAGGTACCCGCGATCGAACTGCATGCCTTCGACCACTTCGAGTTCGCTCTCGAGGCTCTTGGCTTCTTCGACCGTGATAACGCCTTCGTTGCCGACCTTCTGCATCGCCTTGGCGATCATGTCGCCGATCGACTTCTCGCCGTTCGACGAAATGGTACCGACCTGCGCGATTTCAGCCGAATCCTTGACCTTCTTGGCACGCTTGCCGATCTCGGCAATCACCTGGATGACCGCCTTGTCGATGCCGCGCTTCAAATCCATCGGGTTCATGCCGGCAGCCACCGACTTCAGGCCTTCACGAACGATCGCCTGAGCGAGAACCGTTGCCGTCGTCGTGCCGTCGCCAGCCACGTCGTTGGTCTTGGAAGCGACTTCGCGCACCATCTGCGCGCCCATGTTCTCAAACCGGTCTTCCAGTTCGATTTCCTTGGCGACCGTCACGCCGTCCTTCGTCGTGCGCGGCGCGCCGAACGACTTCTCGATGATGACGTTGCGGCCCTTGGGACCGAGCGTGACCTTCACGGCGTTGGCAAGAATGTCGACGCCGCGCAGCATGCGCTCGCGGGCGTCGGCGGCAAATTTCACGTCTTTGGCTGCCATGGGGCAGAACTCCTGTGAATGGGGGAACGAATTTCAAGTGAGGGGAAGCGGGAAACGGACGGCGCGGACTTACTTGTCCAGCACGCCCATGATGTCGCTTTCCTTCATGATCAGGAGGTCCTGACCGTCGATTTTGACCTCAGTACCCGACCACTTGCCGAAAAGGACCTTGTCGCCCTTCTTGACGTCGAGGGGGACAATCTTGCCGGTCTCGTCACGAGCACCGGGGCCGGCGGCGACGACTTCGCCCTGCTGCGGTTTCTCGCCGGCAGTGTCGGGAATGATGATGCCGCCAGCCGACTTGGTCTCGGCATCGGCGCGCTTGACGACCACGCGATCGTGGAGGGGACGGAACTTCATGTTTAGGATGGCTCCAAGTTGGAGAAAGAGACGGACACCGGCGGGTCAACCAACCGGTTGTTAGCAGCCAGCAGTGGCGAGTGCTAACTACGCTGCAAATACGTTGCGGACACCCGTCATGTCAAGGTCTGCCTGCGAGGCAGTTGTCTAATGAATTGATTAATATTAGAAAATTTAGCCCAATCAATGAGCCCCACAAGGTAGAATTGAATCTTGAACATATACTCAAGGTTGTGGTAGGCATGATGCGCAGGCGGAGCATATCGTCGATTCAGGGGGCGTCCACATGGACAAAACATCATTGATGCAGACCGGCACCCTTGAGTCTGGCGTGGTCGGTCTTTCCCCGGTCGACCCATCCATGTCGACGACACGCATGGCCTACGTAGCCGATCTACTCCTGGAACTGCAGGCAATGGCGTCCTCCGAGGGTCACACCACGCTGGCCGGCCTCCTGGCGCTTGCCCACTCCGAAGCAATCACCAAAACCCGCTGAGCAGAACGCCCGCTCCGTCACGTCCGGCAGATGAGCACCGGCACGTGCGCATGCGTCACCGTCTTGGTGGCAACGCTGCCGAGCATCAGTCCCGCCAAGCCATGCCGGCCGTGCGAGCCCATTACGATCAGATCGCACCCTTTGGCCTTCGCCGTCTCAACGATCGCCTTGTGGGCCTGCGGATCGGTGTTATGCACCGTCTCTACCGCAATACCCGCAGCCTTGAACACATCCGCCGATTTGGCGAGCAGCCTCTGCGCCGACCTGTCCATCGTTTGCTCGTAGTCAGCCGGCGGATACATCACCACCGCATCGCCGACGACGAGGCTCGACCACGGCGGTGTTGCGTGCACGACGACAACCTTCGAGCCGAACGCCTTCGCCAGTGCCAGCGCATGGCTTTGCGCCAATTCCGACAATTCGGAGCCGTCGATCGCAAGAAGTAGAGACGTGTACATGGCCATTCCTTTTCCAAGCTGCGCTAGCGGATACCTCGTCGCCGTGACGTCAACCCGCTTCAGTCGAGTTCGAGAACCGAAATCACCCGATAGGTTTTCAAGTCTCCGTCCGGTTCCTTGATCGACACGTATTCGCCCGGCACGAACCGGTGCGAATTGATCCGGAACCCGGTGTCGTCATGCGTTGGATCGCCGTGGATATCGTAGTGAAAGGCCCAAGCCCCACCGCCCTTGCGCACCACATGCCCCACGTCGTCCGGCTCGCCCTCATGAAATCGGCGCACCCGGCACCGATCCTTCATCTGCATGAAGGCATCAACGAGGATCCGTCCATCATCGCTCACGGGTGCGATGAACTCATAGCCGATGGAATGGCTGCCCAGCGGATGTCCGGGCTCGCGCGCGAGTTCCATGCGCACGCGCCGGAGCAGTGTGACTGGGGCGGGGGATTGCACTGTGGTCATGACGCTCCTCGGCATTGAGTTTCTCTTTTGTTGGAAGTCATTATCCCGTGCTGCGCGCGTCAAACCTTGATCTTCGTCAAGGTTTCGAACGGCAGCTTCGCGTCATGTCGAATGGAAATGATGACAGGAGTTATCCATGACGCGCACGTCCCAGGTTCTGCTGCTGCTCAGCCTCTTGGCACTCGCGCCCTTCCCCGTGATGTCCGAAGAAAAGCTCGACATTCAGCCCCCCGCCGACGCGCGCTGGCGGGCCATCCTCAAGGATCAGGTAAAAACCGCGAAGAACTGTGATCTGTCAGAAGTGCTGACCTACAGCGAACTGAAGATCGGCGACGAGATTGCCATCTCCGGCAAGATCTCCTGCGTTGACGGCCGCGAGTACGACTATTCCCGCCCGCGTCCGCATCAGAATTTCGAGTTCCGCCTCTGTGAACCGAGCGTTTGTTGATCAGGCTGTCGCATCGACCTTGAGCGACACGAGCCCTTGTCCGTGCCGCTCGATGCGGCCCGCAAGATCGAGCTCCATCAAGATCACGCGCAACTCCCGGGCGCCAAGCTCCGTCGCGCGCGCCAGATCATCGATGGGGATCGGATTGGGGCCCATCGCCACCACCACGCGATCCCGGTCCGATCCACCGATCAACGGCGGTGGCCGGACCGGTGCCGGCGGCAGATCATCGAATGCCGCATGCGGCTCCATCACCAGCGCCATCCCCGCGATCACCGGCGCCAACGCGTCGAGCACATCGTCGGCGCACGTCACCAGCGTCGCGCCGTTCTTCAACAGATGGTTCGTGCCCTCCGCCCGTGGATCGAGGGGATGCCCCGG
>LNFM01005640.1_pt1 | contig 23874 bp, 21 predicted proteins | sample 596031 | NCBI WGS metagenome assembly LNFM01 (sample SAMN04254537, study PRJNA301005) | activated carbon metagenome | isolation source: dual media filters at the Ann Arbor, Michigan drinking water treatment plant | place: USA: Ann Arbor | reverse complement strand
ACCAGCGCGACGAGGCAGGCGCCTGCCGCGGCGGATCGTCTGACGCTCACGGGGGAAAGGGCGAGAAGCTCTGGGCCGAGGCGACGAACTCACCCGCGGCGACGGGCGCCTCGGGCGCGGTGACGGAGGGCACCGGCCCCGGCGTGTCCGTGCCAAAGCGCTCCACCCGCCAGCGCCCGCCCGACCAGACGAGCTCGGCGCGGCTGGTGGACCAGGCGGCGATCGGAGCGCGCTCAGGGGTCGCGAGCAGCGTCACCTGCCAGACAGCCACGCTCGCCCTTGTCGCCGAAAAGGCGTCGACCCGGTACCCGACCGGGGTCATCCGAAGGACGACCTCCCCGCGATCGGCTGACGTCCCGAGCAGCTCGCCGAGGTAGCCGTATGTGCGCTCGAAGAGGGGAGCAAGCTCAGCGCGGTATGCAGGGGGCGCGATCCGGGCGACGACTGCGCGCCGCGCTTGCGGGCTCGAGAGTAGACGCGGATCGGCGAGGGACGACAGCGCCGCGGCGGCCGTCCGTGCCGCTCCCGCCCTGGTACGAGGGGCTACGGGCCCGGGGTTCTCAACCGCCGGGCGCGAGGGGTCGGTTCGGGCCTCAGGAAGTGCTGCGACCGGCACTGGTTCCGGGCCGTCGCCGGGAGCGTTCAGGCGACCAACGGCGAGGCCGAGCGCGAACACCAGCAGCACGGCGCCGAGCATCGGGAGGCGACGGCGCACGGGGCGCTCACGTCCCTGGATGAGCAGGTCGGTGCCAGGGCGGGGTGTCACGGTCTACTGACGCCCGACGCCGTAGAAGAAGTTGACGATCTGGGGCGCCATTCCGACGAGCAGGCCGGCGCCTGCCGCGACCAGGACGCCACGCCGACCGCCCGAGGTCGCGCCGTGGTGGTTCGACTGCGCACCCCACGCCCATGCGATCGCCGCGACCACCAGCGCGGCGAGGATCAGGATTAGCGACCAGGAGTAGAGCCCGTCAACCAGCTTCTGCAGCTTGGCTTGACCAGGCAAACCGCTCGGGTCTGGACTGGCACCGACTTGAAGGACGAATTGCCATTTCCACCCGCGCATCCCGCCCCCAACTCGGTTGTCTAAACAAAGTGAACCGAAAAGGAGGGGAAAGATCAAGCTCCGCGGAACTCCGCGCAGGAACACGCGGACGAGCGGGCGGCGACAGCTCCCGTGCTCGCCTTCGAGCAGGGTTCCCCAGCCGGCAAACCCGCCGCGCGGTGAGGCCCGTCTCGATTGCCACCGTCCAAACGCCCGAGCGCTGACCGTCACGCTGACGTCGCGCGGAGGGTGGGGCTATCGCACCTCGAGGAATGAGCCGCAACCGGCCGGCTGACGTCCCGACGAGTGGTGGGATTTCCGGAGCCGGTAGCTACTGAGAGGGCCACCGGGTGAACCTCAGCGCGACCTACCAACTCGCGCGTGAGGAGAACCCGATGGCCCTCGATAAGGATGCCCTGAACGAACTGCACGACGCACTGCGCGCCGGCGGTGACCTCGAGCTTGCCCGCTCGGGGCTGCAGCTGGTGCTGCAGGCCCTGATCGAGATGGAGGCCGCCCAGGCGGTCGGCGCGCTGCCGTACCAGCGCAGCCCCGAGCGGACGACCCATCGCAACGGGCACCGCGAGCGCCTCTTGTCGACGAAGGCCGGCGACATCGAGCTGCGGATCCCAAAGCTGCGGTCGGGCTCGTTCTTCCCGTCGCTGCTGGAGCCGCGGCGACGGATCGACCGGGCTTTTTGGGCGGTGCTGATGGAGGCCTACGTCCACGGGGTGAGCACGAGGAAGGTCGACGACCTGGTGCGTGCCCTCGGCATCGACGCCGGCATCAGCAAGTCCGAGGTCTCGCGCATCTGCGGCGAGCTCGACGAGCACGTGGGTGCCTTCCGCGACCGCTCCTTGAGCCACAGCGCCTTCCCGTACCTGTTCCTGGATGCGACCTACCTGAAGGCCCACCAGGGCCCGCACGTGGTGTCAAAGGCGGTGGTGATCGCCACCGGCGTCCGTGCCGACGGCGGACGCGAGGTGCTCGGCGTGGCGGTGGGCGACTCCGAGGACGGTGCGTTTTGGACGGCGTTCCTGCGCAGCCTGCGCTCGCGCGGCCTCGGCGGCGTCAAGTTGGTGATCTCCGATGCCCATGAGGGCCTCAAGGGCACGATCGGCGCGGTGATGATCGGCGCCGCCTGGCAGAGATGTCGCGTCCATTTCATGCGCAACGTGCTCGCCAAGGTGCCCAAGGGCTCGGCCGAGATGGTGGCGGCCGCGATCCGCACGATCTTCGCCCAGCCCGATGCCGAGGCCGTTCACGAGCAACTGCACTCGATCGCCGACAAGCTCGGGCGACAGTTCCCGGCGGTCGAGCAGATGCTCACCGCCGCAGCGCCCGACATCACCGCCGCCGCCGCGTTCCCCCAGAGCCACTGGCGGCGGGTGTGGTCGATGAATCCGCTCGAGCGGGTCAACGGCGAGATCAAGCGCCGGGCAGACGTGGTGGGGATCTCCCTCAACGACGAGGCGATCGTGCGCCTCGTGGGAGCGGTGCTGATCGAGACCCACGACGAGTGGCAGGTGATCGACGGCGCTACTTCTCCGAGGGGTCGATGGCCGCGATCTCCGCGACCGCGGGACCGCGGGACCGCCAACGATCCTCGAGGAAAGGCCGGCCTTGCTCGCCTCCTGACCAACCCCGATGATCATGATCACGCGCTGAGGATCACGCGCCCGGATTCACACCACTCGGTGGGGCATGGCCGGTCTGGGCGCGTGCGCACGCTGGGCCCTCACGAACAGGAGGACGGACATGTCGGACGCGCAGACGACGACGAGGGTGTTGGAGGGGTTTCTCGACGCGTTCAACGCCCACGACCTCGATGCGATCATGTCCTTCTTCACGGATGATTGCGTCCTCGAGATGCCGCGCGGACCGGCGCCGGGAGGGCTGCGCCTGGTCGGCACGCAGCAGGTCCGCGAGGGGATCCAGGCGCGACTGGAGGGGATCCCGGACATCCACTACGGCGACGATCACCACTGGACGTGCGGAGATCGCGGGGTGTCCACCTGGACGATCCGTGGCACTCAGCGGACGGGGGAGCCCATCGAGGTGCGCGGTTGCGACCTGCTGGAGTTCACGGACGGCAGGATCAGCCGCAAGGACTCATTCTGGAAGATCGTCGACTGATCGATCTCCTGGTCGACACAGTGGTACGGAGCGCTTGATGCCGACGTCCCTGGCGCGCCAGGTAGAGCGCTCAAACCTCACCGACGGCGATGGCCGCGTCGGCTTCGTCCAACACTCTCCCTTGCTCGCGAATCCTTGAGGACGGATCGACCGCCCCGCCGGCGGGTTATTGATAGAGACTTACGCAAAAAGGGATGTCAACGCTTGAGGTCGCCGACCAGGTCAAGGCCCTTGGCATCCACGCCGGGTCGCAAAGCCCGAGGTCACTCTCGTGCTGCGCAAAAACGTGACCCGGGAGGTGTGGCGGCCCCGTCTTCCTGAGCACGTTTGTGGGGTCAGCCGACCGCTCTTGGAGCCTTGCGAGGACTCGACGCGGATGGGTAGGCTTGAAGCTCAAGCGACGGTGCGAAGAAGCCGGTGAGAACCCGGAGCGGTCGCGCCACTGTGATCGGCGAGTCGTCCTTCAGCGTGGCCACTGCCCCACTCGAGGGGTGGGAAGGCGGGGGATCGGCGTAGACCCGAGAGCCAGGACATTCGAGCCGTCGCCGCACCCCAGATCGGGACGCGCAATCCCGCGGAGGTAGAGATGACTGAATTCGTGGCCAAGCCGGCCCGCTCCGGCGCTTTTACGGGCACCGTCATCGGCCTGAGGGATCTTGCCCCTTGGGCGGTCTTACTCGGCGCCCTCATGCTCCTCGCCATGTACCTCGTCGGTGCCGAAGGGGGCGCAGCTTCGCTCGTCTCGGGTCGCGGGGTGCACGAGTTCGTCCACGACGCACGGCACCTTCTCGGCTTCCCCTGCCACTAGCCAGCGGCAAAAAGTCCACGGCGATGCCCACGTCCCTTCTGTGGCGTGGTCTGCTCGTCGGCGCGCTGGGCGGCATCCTCGCCTTCGCGTTCGCCCATCAGTTCGGAGAGCCGCAGGTCGATCGCGCGGTCGCGTTCGAGGTGGCGCGACAGGAGGCGCTCGGCGTGGCTCCTGAGCCGAAGATCGTCAGCCGCGAGGTCCAGAGCTCGTTCGGTTCAGTGACAGGGATCGGCATCTACGGGCTCGCTCTCGGGGGTCTCTTCTCGCTCGTCTTCGCGGCGGCCCAGGGCCGGATCGCCCGCGTCCGGCCTCGTATCACGTGCGGGCTGCTCGCGCTTGTTGGTTTCTTCGCCATTGTCGTCGTGCCGATGACGAAGTATCCATGGAGTCCGCCGGGGTTCGGGGACCCCGATACGGTCGGGCGCCGCACGCAGCTGTATGCGGCGATGATCCTGATCAGCCTTCTCGGCGTCGTCGCCGCCTATCGGATCGGGCGGACCCTGATGGCGCGCTGGGACCCGTGGAACGCAGTCCTGGCCGCAGCCGCCGTCTACCTCGTCATCATCGTCGGCGCGGAGATCCTTCTCCCGTCCGTGCACCAGACCCCCGAGGGTTTCCCGGCCGATGTCCTGTGGGGCTTCCGCGCGGCAGCGTTCGGCATCCAGGCCGTACTGTGGGCGACGATCGGACTCGTCTTCGGCGCCTTGGCCGACCGGCTGCTCGCCGAACATCCGCGGCCTCAGCCGGCGGCTGCGGCCGACGATGCCACCCGGTGAGTAGCCCTCCTCGCGTCCATGGACGCCCGGGCTCCCGAGAGTGACCTCCCGCACGGGGGAGGGGATGGCGCACCTCGCCGGTGCCGATCGTTGCCCCGGGGTTCTCGCTACGCATGAGGCGGAGGACGGGCGTCTGGTGCGCATCCGGATCCCCGGCGGGATGCTGTCGCCCGACCAGCTCGAGGCCGTCGCCGCACTCGCCGACGAAGGTAACGGCATCATCGAGATCACCGCCCGTGGCAATCTCCAGGTCCGCGGTCTGTGTGCGGGGCCCGCCGCTAGCCAGGCGCGGCGCCTGCAGGCCGTTGGCCTGCTGCCGTCGCCCGAGCACGAGCGGGCGCGCAACATCCTCGCGAGTCCCTTCGGCGGTCGGCATCCCTCTGCGGTTGCCTCCACCGATGACCTCGTCGTCGCCCTCGATCACGGTATCTGCTCCGACCCGGCGTTCGAGCGGCTCTCCGGGCGCTTTCTCTTCGCCGTCGATGACGGCAGCGGAGCGGTGGCCGGTCAACGTGTGGATGTCGGGCTCACGGCCGAGCTCTCCGGCGCGGGCCGGACATGCTTCCGATTGGCCCTCGACGGCGTGGCGACGGCTCGGCGCGTCGGGATCGCCACCGCCGTCGATGCCGCGCTCGCCGCCGCCCACGCATTCCTCGAGCTAGCCGGTCTCAGCGGCGGCCGGGCCTGGCGTGTGGGAGACATCGCGTGCGGTGCCGAGGGCCTGGCCGAACGCCTCGGAACTCGCCTCCGACCGACCGCGCCAGACTCTCCGGTCCTCGTGGTCAGGGCCGGGCTCGTCGCCCAACGCAACGGGGACCTCGCCGTCAGCGGCCTGGCTCCACTCGGCCGGCTCTCGCCGCAGGGACTGCGCGAGATCGCCGCCGCCGCCCGCCGGCACGGAGCCGGCGTGCGGACGTCGCCATGGCGCACCATTACCCTCCTGGACGTTCCACCCGGCCCGGCTCGTTCGGCGCAGAATGCCCTCGAGATGGCCGGGCTGGTTGTGGAGGGCGACGGTGGCTGGCATCGGCTGTCAGCGTGCGCTGGGCTCGGAGCGTGTTCGAAAGCAAACGCCGATGTCCGGACGGCCGCGATCCGCCGGGCGCGTCAACGCGGCCGCGCTTCACCCAGAGAGCACTGGTCCGGCTGCGAACGGCGTTGCGGTGAGCCGTCATCGGTGAGTGTGAGCGCGGTTGCGGTCGGCGGGCGTGTCGTCGTGGCCCGCCTCGGCACCCGGCACGAGGTGGCGGACGTCGACGAGGCCGTCGCGCTCCTCGGTGCCTCGAGCGCGTCGTGAGCCTCGGCTACATCCGCGACGGCGCCGAGATCTACCGGCGCTCCTTCGCGATCATCAGGGCCGAGGCCGACCTCCGCGGGGTGGAGCCGATCCTCTCGCGGGCGATCGTGCGCATGATCCATGCCTGCGGCATGGTCGACCTCACCCGCGACGTCTCGGCCTCGCCGGGCTTCGCGCCCGCGGCGGTCGCCGCTCTGGCGGAGGGAGCACCCATCTTCTGCGACACGTCCATGGTCGCGTCCGGGATCACCCGCGCCCGCTTGCCCGCCGCCAACACGGTGATCTGCACGCTTGCAGACCCTCGTACGCCGGGATTGGCGGCCGAGATGGCGACGACCCGCACGGCCGCGGCGATGGAGCTGTGGCGCGAGGGGCTGGGTGGTGCGGTGGTGGTCGTCGGTAACGCCCCCACCGCCCTCTTCCGACTGCTCGAGATGATCGAGGAGGGCGCCGCACGCCCCGCCGCGGTGATCGGCGTGCCCGTCGGCTTCGTCGGTGCCGCGGAGTCGAAGGTGGCGCTCGCCGACCATTCGTCAGCCCTCGAGTACCTCGTGGTGCATGGGAGACGCGGAGGGAGCGCCATCGCCGCCGCGGCCGTGAACGCGCTCGCGAGCGAGCAGGAGTGACGCATCTACGTGACACCGCGCCCGGGCGGCTGTTCGGCGTTGGGCTTGGCCCGGGCGATCCGGAACTCGTGACGCTCAAGGCCCGCCGGGTGATCGGGGAGGCCGATGTCGTCGCCTACCTCCGGGCGCGCCGGAGCGCGGGTGTCGCGCGCGCCACCGCAGATTCGTTCATCCGGCACGACCACGTCGAGGTGCCACTGACCTACCCGGTGACCACCGAGGAGACCGAGCCCCCTGGGGGCTACGAGCAGGCCCTGCGCGGCTTCTACGACGCGGCGGCCGGGGAGTTGGCCGCGCACCTTGATGCCGGTCGATCCGTCGCGGTGCTCTGTGAGGGCGACCCGTTCTTCTACGGCAGCTACATGTATCTGCATGACCGGCTCGCGCACCGCTACGAGACCGAGGTCGTGCCCGGCGTGACGTCGATCGCCGCCGCGTCCGCGGCCTCTGGGACACCGCTCGTCAGTCGCGACGACGTCCTGACCATCATCCCCGGGACGCTGCCGCCGGAGGCCATCGCCGCCCGGCTACGGGGCTCTGAGGCGGCGGTCGTGATGAAGCTCGGCCGCACCTTCGACCGCGTGCGGGCGGCGGCGCAGGATGCAGAGGTCGTCGACCGGGCCATCTACGTCGAGCGGGCGAGTGGCGCCGGTCAGCGCGTCCTGCCGCTTCGGGACGTGGACGGTCCCGTCCCGTACATGTCACTGGTCCTCGTGCCGTCCCCGATCAGGCCCAGCGGCTCGCGACCCGGTCCCCGGGCAGGAGAGGTCGCCGTGATCGGGCTCGGCCCCGCCGGTCCGCAGTGGCTCACGCCCGAGGCTCAGTCGGCCCTCGCCGACGCGGAGGAGCTGGTGGGCTATGCGACCTACCTCGCGCGCGTTCCCGTGCGGGCGGGTCAGGCCCGGCACGCCAGCGGCAACATGGAGGAGCTCGATCGCGCGCGACACGCGCTGCAGCTGGCAGCCGGGGGCAAGCGTGTCGCGCTCGTGTCCTCCGGTGACCCCGGTGTGTTCGCGATGGCCACGGCGGTGCTCGAGGTGCTCGAGGAGGTGGACGGCGATCTCGCCAGGGTGCCGGTGCGGATCGTGCCCGGGCTCTCGGCGATGCAGGCGGCCGCGGCGCGGGTCGGAGCGCCGCTCGGCCATGACTTCTGCGTGGTGTCCCTCTCGGACCGGCTGAAGCCGTGGCAGGTGATCGAGAGGCGCGTCGAGGCCGCCGGCGCGGCCGACCTCGTGCTGGTGATCTACAACCCGGCCTCGCGGACCCGTCACGAGCAGCTCGAGCGGACGCGGGACGTCCTGCTGCGGCACCGTCGTCCAGAGACTCCCACGGTCATCGCCCGCGACGTCGGTGGCCCCGGGGAGGAACTCACGGTCACCACCCTCGCCGACTTCGTCGCAGGGGAGGTCGACATGCGGACGCTCGTGATCATCGGCTCCTCGACGACCCGCGTCGTGCGAGGCGGGGGGCCGCCGAGGGTCTACACGCCCCGAAGCTACCCCGCCTGAGTCAGCCGCAGGGCCCAGTCGGTCGCGCCTTCGACCGTCGCGACCTCGGGCAGGATCGGGCGCCGTGGACGGCGGACGATGATCACGGGTAGGTCGCGATCGCGAGCGGCGTCGAGTTTCGCCCGGGTGAGGTCACCGCCGCTGTCCTTCGTCACAACGAGATCGATGTGATGTCCGTCGATCAGAGCCAGCTCTCCCGCTCGTGTGTAAGGGCCACGATCGAGGAGCAGCGTGTGATTCGCCGGCAGCGGCGGAGAGGGTTGATCCACGCACCGCACCAGGAACCATGCGTCGTCGATCTGTGCGAACGACGCGAGGCCCTGGCGCCCGGTCGTGAGCAGCACCCTGCGCCCCAGCCGTGGGACGGCGACCGCGGCCTCGTCCAGATCGGCGACCCAGTGCCAGTCGTCGCCGGGACCCGCGTGCCAGCTGGGCCGCTGAAGGCGCAGGAGTGGGACGCCGGCCGCAGGGCAGGCGGCCGCGGCGGAGGCGGAGATCCTCTCGGCGAAGGGGTGGGTGGCATCGACGACCCCCGCGATCGCCTCACGCAGCAGCCAATCGGCCATGCTCTTCGGACCGCCGAAGCCACCGACGCGGACATCGCCGGCCGGAAGGCGCGGGCGGCGAACGCGACCCGCTAGGGAGGTGACCACCGCGATGCCCAGGTCGTCGAGGACGCCCGCGAGCTCACGCGCCTCGGCGGTCCCACCGAGGACCAGGACACGCCGCCTCAACGCACCGCGCGCCGCAGGAGGTAGGTGTCCATGATCCAGCCCTTGCGGATCCGCGCCTCGGCGCGCACCCTGACGATCTCGTCCGCGACCGAGCGCACGTCCCCGGACACGAGGATCTCGTCCTCGGTCCCCAGGTACGCGCCCCAGAAAATGTGGATCCCGTCGTCATCGAGGGAGCGGAACGCGCAGTCGGCGTCGAGCATCACAACGACGTCGTCCACCCCGTCGGGAAACCCCCCTGCCAGCAGTCGTCCGGTCGTGATGTGGACCGCGCGCCCCACCTGCGTGATGCCGATCCGGTGCGCCGCTGCAAGCGCCTGGATGCTGCTGACTCCCGGGATGACCTGGACGCGCAACGCAACCGACCCCCGCGCCGCGATATCGGCGACCATGGCGATCGTGCTGTCGTAGAACGCGGGGTCGCCCCACACGAGGAACGCCCCGCAACCGTCCTCGGCGAGCTCGTCCTGGATGACGCGCTCGAATGCCTGCCCGCGCCGCCGCCGCCAGTCCTCGACCGCCTCCCGGTATGCGGGCGTCGTGCGGTCGCGTTCGGGGTCTGCCACCTCGACGAAGCGATACGACGGCGTCTCGATATAGCGATCGCAGATCTCGCGCCGCAGCGCCAGGAGGTCGCCCTTCTCGCGGCCCTTGTCGGGAACGAAGAAGACGTCTGCCTCGTTGAGGGCCCGAACGGCCTCGATCGTCACGTGTCGCGGATCGCCGGCCCCGATGCCGATCACGAGGAGCTTTCTCATCCGCGGCCTTCATCCACCGGACGTGTGCGGGTGGCGGAGTAGAGATGGCTGTCGCAGAAGCCCGGCGACCCGAGCGCGGGTCCCACGATGATCACGGCGGTCCGGCGGACCCCGGCGTCCTCGGATCGGTCGGCGATGGTCGCGAGCGTTCCGCGGATGATCACCTCGTCCGGCCAGCTCGCCCGTGCCACCACGGCCACGGGGCAATCCGCGCCGTAGGCTGTCCGGAGCTGCTCGGTGATCTCGCCGATCGCCTGGACGGCGAGGTGCAACACCAGCGTGGACCCGTGTGCCGCGAGACCCGCCAGTTCCTCGCCCTCCGGCATCGGCGTGGCCCGGCGGCCGTGGCGAGTGAGGATCACGGTCTGCGCGACGCCGGGAAGGGTCAGCTCCCGTCCGAGCGCCGCCGCGGCGGCGGCGAACGCCGGGACGCCGGGGGTCAGGTCCCAGGGGATGCCGAGGAGGTCGAGGCGTCGCGTCTGCTCGGCGGTGGCGCTGAAGATCGACAGGTCGCCGGACTGGAGGCGGGCCACGTCCTGCCCCCTGTCGTCGGCGGCCCCCAGCTCCTCGATGATCGCGTCCAGATCGAGGTCCCGGGTGTCCACCCGTCGCGCGTCTGTGGGTGCCATTGCGACGACGTCGTCCGGCACGAGGGAGCCGGCGTACACGCAGACCGGGCAGGTGCGGATCAGGCGCTCCGCCCGCACGGTCAACAGGTCGGGCGCGCCGGGGCCCGCGCCGATGAAGTGGATCGTCATGGTGGGGGCTTTCGCGCCGACCAGCGCACGACCGGCATGTGGGGGCGCCAACCGGTGTACCGGCCGATCGGCTCTGCGCGGCTGATCTCGATGCGCACGAGTCGCCCTCCGAGTTCGGTCCGTGCGCGCTGCACCTGGGCCTCGCCCTCGAGCGTCACGGCGTTCGCGACCATCCGGCCGCCGGGGCGAAGGCACCTCCAGCACTCGCCGATCAGGCCGGGATCCGTCAGTCCGCCGCCGATGAAGACGGCGTCGGGCGGCTCGAGTCCCGTGAGCGCATCGGGAGCCCGACCGACCGTCACCCTCAGCCGCGGCACACCGAGCGCGACGGCATTGCGACGCACCCGATCGGCGCGGTCGTCGCGGGCCTCGATCGCGATGGCATGGGCGGTGGGCTCTGATCGCAGCCACTCGATCCCGATCGACCCGCTCCCGGCCCCGACGTCCCAGAGCAGTTCACCCGGCAGGGGCACGAGGGCGGCGAGCGTCATGGCCCGAACCTCCTCCTTGGTCATCTGCCCGTCGCTCTCGAACGCGCCGTCGGGGAGACCGGCGGCGCGCGGTAGCGGCACCGCGCCCGGCGCGAGACGGCATTCCACCGCCACCGAGTGCACGGGGCCTGCGGGCGCGTCGCCCCACGCATCGGCGGTGCTCTCAACGATTCGCTCGTCCGGCCCTCCGAGCGCCTCGAGGAGGATGAGGCGACTGGGCCCGAGCCCCTGCTCGCGCAGCAGCGCGGCGACCGACGCCGCCCCGCTCTCGCCCGCGACATAGGCCAAGAGTCGTCGGCCGGGCTGCAGGGCCCAACCGATCGAGGCCACGGTGTCGCCGACGGCACTCACGAGGGTCGCCTCCGAGGCGACCCAGCCGAGGCGCGCGCATGCGAGAGAGAACGTCGAGGCCGCGGGGTGGACGGTCAGCCGGTCGGCGTCCATCCGGCGCGCGAGCGTCGCGCCGATGCCATGCATCATGGGATCGCCGCTCGCGAGGACGCACGCGGGCCCCGTCCGCCCCGCGACGAGCTCGTCCACCAGCTCCGTGATGGGCGACGGCCACGTCCGCCGGGCGCCGGAGGTCGGCGGCAGCAGAGAGAGCTGACGCGCGCTTCCGACGAGGAGCGGAGCGGCGCGGATGGCCTCGCGGGCCCGTTCCCCGAGACCGGCCCACCCGTCGGCGCCGATCCCGACGACGGTGACAGGGGCGTCCCGGTGGGCGCCGCTCACGCAGCGACCGCCCGCCGGATGGCGGCGACGAGACGGGAGTTCTCGTCCGCTCCCCGAGCGGTGAGACGGATGTGGCCAGGCCCCAGACCGGGGAACGATCCGGCGGGGCGCACGGCGATGCGGCCGTCCTGCAGAGAGGCCACGACGCCCGGTCCGTCGTCAACCTCGATAAGGCAGAAGTTCGTCACGCTGGGCCACGTCCGCACGCCCTCGAGCGCAGTCAGCCTGCGCTCGAGATCACGCCGTTCGAGGTCCGCACGCGCGGCCGCCTGCGCGAGCGCCTCGGGGTGCCGGGCGATCGCCAAGAGGGCGGCGAGCGCGAGGGCGTTCGCCGCCCACGGAGGCCGGGCGTCACGCAACCGTGCGGCGAGGGCGGGGGCGGCGACGGCGTAGCCGACGCGCAGGCCCGGGACGGCGAGGGCCTTGGTCACGCTCCGGACGACGATGACGTCCACGAGCCTGTCCCTCACCAGAGAGCTCGGCTGGCCCGGCACGAGGTCCATGAACGCCTCATCGACGACCACGGTGCGTCCCGGTCGTCGCAGCGCCAGCAGCGCCGCCGCCGGATCGAGCGTGCCGCTCGGCGAGGCCGGGTTGCCGACGACCACCAGGTCGGCCGCGGGGTCGACGGACGCCGGATCGAGTACGAAGCCCCGCTCGGGATCGCGGTGGGCCCGCACCACCGGCACACCGTGAACGCGCAGCGCGGCCTCGGCCTCGGTGAACCCGGGATGGACGCACACGGCGAGCGTCGGTCGCAGGGCCGTCGCGAGCAGCCAAAGCGCCTCGGCTCCCCCGTTGGTCGGAACGATCTCCGCCGGCTCGCGCCCGTGGAGGGCGGCGATCGCTGCAACCGCGGCGGTCTCGTCCGGATAGCGATCGATGTCGCCCTCGAGGCTGAAGCGCAGCGCCTCCCTCAACCAGGCGGGAGGGCCGCCGGACATCACGTTGACCGCGTGATCCGCGTCGCCGGGACGGATGTCGCGATCCCCGTGGTGGCGGAGCCCTGCGAGCGAGCCGTCCGTCGGGGCGGCCCCGGTGAGTGCGGTCGGCCGTCCCGCGATGACCAGCTCCACGCGCTGTGCGAGGGCGGCGATGCGTTGGGTGGATTCGCCGAGCAGGTCGAGCCACATCCGCGATGCGGAGTCGGGGGGCAGCAGGCCGAGGCCGGCCTCCTCGGCGACCACGATCACGGCGGCGGAGCCTCGTGCCGCTGCCGCCGCCATGCGGGAGACCTCGTCCAGGACTCTCCGGCGGACCGACTCGAGGATGGCCGGGTCCGGGTCGTCGAAGGCGCCCGCGCGGTGCAGCACGCCCGCGATCCAGGGGCCGAGCCCGTCGAGGAGCACGCAGGCGGGGCCGTCGGTGGCGACCGCGTGGTCCAGGGGGCCGTCGGCGTTGATCACCTCCCAGTCCGACGGACGGCGGGCGGCGTGCAGGCGGATCCGCTCGGCCATGAGCGGGTCCGCGCCATCGGCCGTCGCCACGTAGAGAACGCGCGTCCCGGTGGCGTGCGCGAGATCCTCGGCCCGCCGGCTCTTGCCGGAGCGGGTTCCGCCGATGATGAGCGTCAGGCTCATGACCCGCCCGCCCGGACAGCCGTCGAGGCGTGGACCAGGCGGGCGGCGAGATGCGTCTGGGCCGCCCAATGGACATGCAGGTAGCTGGCGTGCACCCCCGCGGCTGCGAACCCTTCGGGGCGCTCCGTGCCCCGGGCGGAGAGCATCCATGCGGGCGAGTCGTGCCAACCCGTCAGCGCGTCGATCACGGAGTGGTGGAACTCGTGCCCGCGCAGGCGCTCACCGAGCCCGAGATACGTCGTCGCGGTGAGGACCTCCGCGTCGCGGTAGCCCAGGGTCAGTCGCCCGGCCATACGGCCGCGTGCGGGGATCACCCCGCACATCGGATGGCCGTCGAGCTCGTGGCAGAGGTAGAGGAGCCCGCCGCACTCAGCCACCACCGGGCGGCCGGAGCGGGCGAACGCGGCGACCTCGGTGCGCAACGCGACGTTCGCGCTGAGCTCCTTGGCGAAGACCTCCGGGAAGCCCCCGGCGAGGATGAGCCCGTCGGTGCCCTCGGGAAGGCGCTCGTCGGAAAGGGGATCGAACGGGACCAGCTCCGCACCCGCCGCGGCAAGTAGCTCCAGGTTCTCGGCGTAGTGGAACGAGAACGCGGGACCTATGGCGATCGCCACGCGCGCCCGCGCGGGCGCGCTAGGCGGTTCAGGGCTCCAGGCCGGGCCGGTCACGGCGGCCGTCCGGTTCGCCATGGTGACGATCGCATCCAGATCGACGTGGCGTGCCACCCGATCCGCGAGCGCATCGAGCACTCCCAGGGACCTCGAGCCCCATTCGTCGGCCGGGACGAGGCCGAGGTGGCGCTCGGGAACGCGCAGCTTGGAGTCCCTGCGCAGCGCGCCGACGACGGGGATCCCGAGGGGGGCGATGGCGTCGCGCAGGATCTGCTCGTGGTACTCCGAGCCGAGGCGGTTCAGGATGACGCCGACGACGTCGACGTCCGGGTCGAAGGAGCGATATCCGTGGACGACCGCGGCGACGGATCGCGCGATCGACGACCCGTCCACGACGAGCACCACCGGGGCGCCGAGGAGTTTGGCGACGTGCGCGGTGGACGCGAGCTCCCCGTGCCCGGTGACCCCGTCGAACAGGCCCATGACGCCCTCGATCACGGCGATGTCGGCCCCCTGCGCTCCATGCCGGAAGAGCGGGGCCATCAGCTCGGGGCCGCAGAGGAACGCGTCGAGGTTGCGCCCGCTGCGACCCGAGGCCATCCGGTGGTACGAGGGGTCGATGTAGTCGGGGCCCACCTTGAACCCCTGCACGGCCATCCCGCGGGCGCGCAACGCGCCGATGACGCCGCACGCGACGCTGGTCTTGCCGGCGCCCGAGGCGGTGCCGGCGATGACGACGCGGGGCGTGTTCACGCCGTCACGCGGCCTGACGCCCACTCGGCGTCCACGGGGGCGAGCCCAGCCACCATGCGCTCCGTGAACCGGACCAGCCGTCGGCCGAGCCCATCGCCGGGGGTCCAGGTCAGGCCGGGGACCGGAGCCGCGTCGTGGAGGCCGCTCGCAGGATCGCACGCGTGATCAGCGCAGATCTGGAGGATGCCGTCCGCCGCCACGACCGCCTCCACGAGCTGCGGAACGAGCTCTCGGTCCACCCGCTCGATCGCCGCGATCTTGGCGGATGGGTTGCGCAGGTGGGCCGCCTCGTCGGGCGCGGCGACGTGGACGACGACGCGGCGGGCGCCGCCGCGGATGGCGTCCGCCGCGTGGGCGCCCTTCGCCGTCAGGTCCGTGTCGAGCCATCCGGTCGCTCCGTCGGGCACGACCACCCGTGCGCCCATCAGTCGGGCGACTCCCGCGGCCGCGCCGAGCGCTGACACCATCACCGTCCGGGTGTCGAGGACCTTGCGCGGTATGACTCCGGTCGGCCAGACGCGCAGGGTCCGCCCGGACGCGACGGGGAGCGGAACCGGACCGACCATCAGCATCCGGTGCCCGCCGATATGCCGGACGCTGTGTTGCGGAGCCACCCGGCGGAGGCGATCGACGACGCGGGCGGTGGCGGCGGCCCCGGCCCGGTGCCCGCGGGCGTCGACCGCGTCCACTCGCCACGCCCGGTGGCCGGCCGGCAGCTCCACCGCTCGTGCCGCCGCCTCGAGCAGTCCGCGATCGACGGGCGCCGGGGGCGTCCAGCCCAATAGTGCGGGGATCGCGCTCTCGGATCCCACCGGGAGGCCTGGTGCGACGGTCTGCACGCGCGCAAGCGCCGCGCGGGCCGCCAACGCGTCGAGCGCCGGGGTGCTGGCGCGCTCGAGGCTGGTCGTCCGGCCTCGGCGAAGGGGCTCGCTCGCGCCATCGAGGATGAGGAGCGCCGCTACCACTCGATGCCCTGCTGGGCGCGAATGCCCGACGCCATCGGGTGCTTGACGTTGGTGATCTCCGAGACCAGGTCGGCGGCGTCGATCAACGGCCCGGGCGCCCGTCGGCCGGTGATGATGACGTGCTGGAAGCCCGGCCGGTCGCGCAAGGTTGTGACGACATCGTCGATGTCGATCCATCCCCAGGTGATCGGGTAGGTCATCTCGTCGAGGAGGACGAACTCGTAGCGCTCGGCGGCGATCGCCCGCTTAACCTCGGCCCAGCCCTCGCGCGCCAGGTCGGCGGACTCCACGAGATCGCGCGAGAGCCACGACCAGCCGTTGCCCATCTTCTCCCAGTCGATCCCGCCGAGAGCATGCGCAGCCTTGGCCTCGCCGACCTTCCACTTGCCGGACTTCACGAACTGGAAGACGCCGCAGCGGTGCCCGCGCGCCCAGGAGCGCATCAACATCCCGAAGGCTGACGTGCTCTTGCCCTTACCGTCGCCGGTGATGACGATGACGAGCGGGTGATCGCGTGGCTTACGGCGTTTCGGCTCGGCGCTGCCCCGATCTCCGGCCCGATGGGGAACGTCGATGGAGGCGTCGCCATGGCGGGACAGCGGCCCCTCGGGAAGCGCGGTCGAATCGTCGCTCACGCGGCGCTCCTGACGCTGGGCGTGGCGACGTCGAGGGAGTGGACCTGGCCGCCCGCCGCCGCGGCGAGCGCGCCGGCGAGGCCCAGCCGGATCGGACCGTCTTCGGCATCGATGACGTGGACGGCGGCGAGGGCGCCAAGGCGGCGCGCGGCCGCCGCGATCCTGCGTGGCTCGTCGGACGATCGCCCGTCGGTGAGGACGAGCGCCACGGTGCGGCGGTGGGGGCTGCGGATGCGCTCGTCGCGGATCAGCCGCTCGGCCCGTTCGAGGGCGGCGGCGAGCGGGGTGCGCCCGCCCGCGGGCAGGTCGCGGATCGCGGCCGCTGCGCGCTCAAGGGGGGCCCCGGGAGGCACCAGCACCTCGGCCTCCCCGTCGCGGAAGGCGATCGTCGCGACCCGGTCTCGGCGGGTGTAGGCGTCGCGAAGGACCGTCAGGAGCGCTCCCTTGACGCGCGCGAGGCGCCGTCTGGCGCCCATCGAGCCGCTCGCGTCGACCACCAGGCAGAGCAGGACGCCCTCACGGCCCGATCGAACGTGCTCGCGCACGCCGGCGGCGTCACCGTGGACGATTCGGCTGACGAGGGTGTCGATGACGGAGATGTCGTCATGTCCTGCCCTCGCCGACCGGCTGTCGATCGAGCCGGCGGAGGGCCCGCGGGAAGGTGCCCGGCGCCCGGACGGACCGCGCCCCGCGCCGCGCGGGGCGAGGGCGGACAAAGGCAGGGCAGCGGCGACCGGCGCCACAGCACCGCGGGGGGCGGACGAGCGCGGATCGAATCGGGTGCCGTCGCGCCCGGTCTGCTGCTGGGCGCTGACGCCCCCGTTTTCGTCGGCCCCGGACGCGCCGTCTTCGCCCGGGCCCGAGGGCGGCTCATCATCGGGAGGGTCCTGATCGAGGGCCCGGTCGATGTCGGCGCTGTCCGTGGCCGTGTTGTCGATGGGGTCACGATGCATTCGATGCGAAAGGGCCAGCCTGGCCGCCTGACGGACGTGGTCCTCATCGACGACGTCGTCCCCGTCGAGCGCCGCCAGCGCCCGCGCGGTGCGCGCGCAGGCGATATCCCCACGGACGCCGTCGATCCCGAGCGTCGCGCACGCCGCGGTGATGCGACGCAGCTCCCGCTCCGGGAGGACGACCCGCCCGAGGAGGTCGCGCGCGGCGGCGATGCGCCCCCTCAGCTCTTCCTCGGAATCGTCCCATGTGCGCGCAAACCCGTCCGGGTCGCCGTCGAACGCCAACTGGCGTCGGACGACCTCGGCGCGTTCGCTCGGATCCTGTGCTGCCGAGACCTCGACGCTCAGCCCGAACCGGTCCAGGAGCTGCGGGCGCAGCTCCCCCTCCTCGGCGTTCATCGTGCCCACGAGCTGGAATCGCGCGACGTGCTCGGCCGACAGCGCGTCGCGCTCCACGCGCGCGATGCCCGACGATGCCGCGTCGAGCAGGGCATCGACCAGGTGGTCCGGCAGCAGGTTCACCTCGTCCACGTAGAGGATCCCCTGGTGGGCGCGGGCGAGGAGGCCGGGCTCGAACGCGTGCGTGCCCTCGAAGGCCTTGGCGAGGTCGAGCGAGCCGACAAGCCGGTCAAGAGTCGCCCCGAGGGGCAACTCGACGAGAGGCGCGGGGCGCAGCTCGGCCATGGCGTCTGCGGCGACCGGTCCGGAGGGGGAGAGCTCACCCGGGGCGAACGCCAGGGCCTGACCGACGGTAGCCGTCACCGGCGGAAGCAGTGGCGCCAGCGCTCGGACGGCGGTGGACTTGGCCGTCCCCCGCTCGCCGCGGACGAGCAGGCCTCCGACGTTTGGCGCGACCGCATTCACCAGCAGCGCCCGCACGAGCTCGTCCTGGCCGACGATCGCGCTGAGGGGGAAGGCCGGTGCGCTCACGAGCCGATCTCCTCGAGTTCGCCCTCGAGCTGCAGGTAGCGGCCGCGGACGCCGTCTATCGTCTCGTCACTCGGCGCAGCCCACAGCCCGCGATCCGCGGCCTCCAACAGCCGCTCGGCGATCCCCCGGGCGGCCCACGGGTTTGAGCGGGTCATGAACTCGGCGATCTCCGGATCGAGCAGGTACTTCGCGGCGACCTGCTCGTACATCCAGTCCTCGGCGACGCCGGTCGTCGCGTCGTATCCGAAGAGGTAATCGACCGTCGCCGACAGCTCGGCCGCACCCTTGTAGCCATGGCGGATCATCGAGGCGATCCAGCGCGGATTGGCGACGCGCGCTCGGAACACACGCCGGGTCTCCTCGGCGAGCGTCCGGGTGACAATCCGCGACGGATCGGAGCTGTCACCGAGGTAGGCAGCCGGCTCGCGCCCGCTGAGGGTCCGCACGGTGGCGACCATGCCGCCGTGGTACTGGAAGTAGTCGTCCGAATCCAGGATGTCGTGCTCTTGCGAGTCCACGTTCTTGACGGCGATCTCGATGCGGCCGAAGCAGTCGCGCATCGCGAGACGCGACGGCTCCCCGTCGAGGCCGCGGCCGTACGCGTACCCGCCCCACGCTTCGTACAGTTCGGCGATATCGGCGTCACCGCGCCAGTCGCGCGCGTCCACCAACTGCAGGAGGCCCGCGCCGTAGGTGCCGGGCTTGGAGCCGAAGATGCGCGTGGTTGCCTGCCTCCAGGCACCCTCGCCGACCTCGGCGGCGAGGCGCCCCGCGTCGGCGCGGGCGTGCGCGGCGAGGTAGTTGTCCTCGGGCGACTCGTCGAGGGCGGCGATCATGGTGACGGCGTCATCGATCAGGCGGATCATGCCCGGGAAGGCGTCGCGGAAGAAGCCGGAGATGCGGACCGTCACGTCGATGCGCGGACGCCCGAGCTCGGAGAGGGGGATCACCTCAAGGCCGGTGACGCGCCGAGACTCCGGGTGCCATGTCGGCCTCACTCCGATGAGGGCGAGGATCTCGGCGACATCGTCGCCCTGGGTGCGCATCGCCGACGTCCCCCAGGCGACCAGACCGATCATCCTCGGCAGCCGGCCGGCGTCGGAAAGGTGCCGATCGAGCAGGGCGCTCGCCAGCCTCTGGCCAACCTCCCACGAGAGCTCTGACGGCAGCGCCCGAGGATCCACCGAGTAGAAGTTGCGCCCGGTTGGAAGGACATCGACACGGCCCCGGGTCGGGCTCCCGGACGGACCCGACGGCACATGGCGTCCGCTGATGCCGGCGATCACCCCGTCGATCTCTGCGTATGCCCCTCGGATCCGAGGTACCACCTCGGCGGCGGCGAACGCAAGTGACCGCTCAACGGCCGGGTCGCGCCGGCCGAGGCTCTGCTCGCAGACAGCCGCGGCGCTCGCCGGGTCCCAGCCGCCGCTCCCGAGGAGCTCAAGGAGGGCGGACTGAGCCGCGTCGAGCCGGTCCACCAGGTCTCCGGCGCTCGCCGCCGGGCCGGAAAAGCGAGCCAAGAGCTCTCCCGGCTGCGACGGTGCGGTGGCTCCGGGCGCCGCGACGAGAGCCTCCTCGTCGATGCCGAACGCGGCGCCGACCGCGCGGCGCAACCCGAGCACGTCACCCGAGCCAAGGCGCATGACCGCCGCCACCAGTCCGCGCAGCCGCTCATCCTCGGGCGCGACGCCAAGGATGTGAAGGCCATCCTTGATCTGGATGTCTTTGACCTCGCAGAGATAGCCGTCGATGTGGCCGACCAGCGCTGCGACGTCGTCGGGGCGCTCAAGCACGCCGAGGTCCGTCTGCAGGTTCGCTCGCTCGATGGCCGACCAGATGCGCGTGGCGAGGGAGGGGAGCTTCGGCGGATCGAGCACCTCGAGCCGTGCGTACTCATCGAGCAGGTACTCGAGCTCGGCCAGCTCGTCGTAGGTGTCCGCTCGCATCATCGGCGGCACGAGGTGGTCGACGATCACCGCGTGGGCGCGGCGCTTGGCCTGGACGCCCTCGCCGGGATCGTTGACCACGAAGGGGTAGACGAGCGGCAGATCGCCAAGGGCGACGTCCGGCGCGCATTCGGCCGACAGTGCGAGCATCTTGCCGGGGAGCCACTCCAGGGTCCCGTGCTTTCCCAGGTGGACCATCGCGTCGGCACCCCAGAAGCGATCGAGCCACCAGTAGCAGGCGAGGTAGTGGTGGGCGGGCGCGAGCTCGGGGTCGTGGTAGATGCCGACGAGATCCTCGCCGTATCCGCGCGGAGGCTGGATGGCGACAAGGACGTTGCCGAGCTGCAATCCAGCGAAGACCAGGTCGTCGCCGTCGATGAAGCGGTCCCCCGGAGGGGGACCCCAGCGCGCTTCGATCGAATCGCGCAGACCCTCCGGCAGGGTCGCGTAGATCGCCAGGTACTCGGCGATAGGAAGCCTCAGATCGGACGCCGCAAGCTGCGCGTCGGTGAGGAAGTCAGCGTCGTGGCCGCCGCCCGCGATCAGGGCGTGCATCAGCGCGTCACCGTCGTTGAAGGGGCGCTCCACCCGCATGCCGTCCGCCGCGAAGGCGTCGAGCAGGTGGATTGCGCTCGCCGGCGTGTCGAGGCCGACCGCCATGCCCACCCGGGCATGGCGGGTGGGGAAGTTGGTCAGCATCACCGCCACCCGCCGGTCCTCGGCGGGGGTGGAGCGCAGGCGGGCGCTGCGGACGGCAAAGCGCGCGACACGTCGGCATCGCTCGAGGTCCGGCACGTACCGCGGGACCGGGATGCCGACCGAGTAGCTGCCGAGCTCCCGCTCCTTGAACGAGATCACCCCTCCCGACAGCCGCCCGTCGAACTCGGGGATGGCGACCTGCGTGGCGGCGTCGAGCGGTGACAGCCCGGAGTTGGACGCCAGCCAGCCCGCCCGCGTGGATGTCGCGCAGACCGCCTGGATTACCGGCACGCCCAGCGCCGCGAGTGCCGACGCGTCCCACTGCTGCCAGTGATCGTCGGCGCCTTCGGTGGCGGTCACCGCGGTATCGCCCGCCCCGGACCCACCTGTGGCGAGCATCGTCGTGATGAGAGCGTCGACGTTGCCGTCGAGGAGCTCGAGCGCGGGCACCCGCCCCTCGGAGTCGCGGCGGAGGGTGTAGCTCCAGAGTGTCACCACATTGGCGCCGGCCTCCTCGATGGCGGCACACAGCGCATCGATGAAGCCCGTGTTTCCTGTGAGCCGGTGGGGCGGATCGCGCTGCGCGAGGGCGTGCTCCAGCGTCACATCGCCCTCGCCCGGCAGGTACCAGCCGAGGTCGGCCACCTCGCGCGGCGGCGCGAATCCGAAGCCCTCGAGCAGGAATGTGTCGGTGAGGAACCGCAGCAGCTGCTCGACGTTGTCGACGTCTCCATGGCGCAAGTACTCGCCGGCCTGCGCCACCGCGCCGGCCGGCGCCAGCGACAGCCCGGTCATCTCCGCGTCCGGCTCACGCTCCCCGCCGAGCGCCAGCAGCGGGATGCCCCCTGTCGCACAGCGCGCTCTCAGGACGTCGAAGCCCTGCCATCCCCGACGGCCGCCGAGGATGCGGCACAGCACCACGCGAGCGCCATCGACAATCCCGTCCACCGTCGCCTCATCGTCGCCCCCCATACCCGGGTTGACGCACCGCAGCTCGGGGAATCCGCTCGGCAGTCGCTCCACCGCCGCTGCCGCGGCGAGGATCTCGGTGTCGGCGGTCGTCACGAAGCGAAGCACGAGTCCAGCTCCGTCCTTATGGTGGGCAGGTCTCGCGGAGCACCGGCGGCAATCATCGCCCGCAGCCCTTCCGTGTCGAGGTGGCCTTCGATCACATCCCCGAGCGCGTCAAGTTGCGCCTCGCGCGCTGATGCGAACGACCTCGTGCCTGGCTCGTAACGGCGCCTGCGCGCGGCCGCCACCCAGGCGAGCATCGCGCGCCGCAGCTCGTCCCCCTCGAGGACGCCGTGCCACGAGGTCCCGATCACGGCGCCGAGTCGACACCCGTCGGGCTCGCCGTCGGCGTCGACGAGGATCGGCGCGCCGCCGGTGCGCGTGACGCGTCCGTGACGGATCTCGTAACCGGTCGCCGCGGCGCCGAGCCACGACGAGGAGCCGACGCGTCGTCGCAGGAGCTTGTCCGGGAAGAAGCGGGTGCTCACTGGCAGCAGGTCGAGCCCGGCGACCTCACCCCGCCCGGATTCCACGTCGTCTTCGATCATTCGGCCGAGCATCTGGAATCCGCCGCAGATCCCGAGGATTGGCGCGCCGGCGGCGGCGCGCGCGCAGATCGCACGGTCCAGGCCGGCGGCCCGGATCCGCTCGAGATCCTCGACGGTCGACTTGGTCCCCGGCAGGATCAGCAGATCGGCGCGTTCGATGTCAGCCGCCGATCGCGTGAACCGGACCCGCACGCCGGGCTCGAGCGAGAGCGCGTCGAGATCGGTGAAGTTGCTCATCCAGCGCATCCGGAGCACCGCGACCTCGAGCGTCCCGGCCTCTGCGGGGCGGTCGGACGTCGGGGCGTCGAGGGCGAGCGAGTCCTCCACGTCGAGCCAGAGGTCGTCCATCCACGGCAGCACGCCGAGGGTCGGGCGCCCGGTGAGCTCCTCGAGCTGAACGAGCCCCGGAGCCAGGACCCCGTGGTCCCCCCGGAACTTGTTGATCGCGAACCCCGCGACGTGCGACTGGTCGCCGGGTTCGAGGAGCGCGAGCGTCCCGTAGAGCGACGCGAAGACGCCCCCCCGATCGATATCTCCGATGAGGAGAACGGGGAGCCCGGCTGCCCGCGCGAGTCCCATGTTCGCGACGTCGCCGGCGCGCAGGTTGATCTCGGCCGGACTCCCGGCCCCCTCGCAGATCACGACGTCGAATCGCCGTCGCAGATCGTCGAGCGCCCCGTTCACGATCGGGCGCAGCTCGTCCTTCAGGCCCTGGTACGAGCGAGCGTCGACGTCCGCGTAGACCTCGCCCATCACCATGACCTGGCTATGGCGCTCGCCGGACGGCTTGAGCAGAACCGGGTTCATCGCGGCTTCCGGGGCGACGCGCGCGGCGGCCGCCTGCGATGCCTGCGCCCGGCCGATCTCGCTGCCGTCGGGGGTGACGACAGAGTTGAGCGACATGTTCTGCGCCTTGAATGGGGCGACGCTGACCCCTTGGCGCACAAGCCACCGGCAGAGGCCCGCGGTCACGACCGACTTGCCCGCATCGGAGTGCGTGCCGCAGACGAGGAGAGCGCCCTTCATGCTCGCCCCCGAGGTGGACACAACCGCGCAGCCGCAGCGAGGCCGAGCGTCGCGGCCAGGCCGATGGCGCGCGAAAGGCGCACGGCACGTCGGACGTCGCGGTATGTAGGCGTGCGGCCGTCACCGAGGAGGGGCCGGCGTTCGGTCAGCCCCTCGTACGCGAGCGGACCGCCGAGGCGCACGCCGAGCGCCCCTGCGAAAGCGGCCTCGAGGCGGCCGGCGTTGGGACTTGGGTGGGCGGCACCATCTCGGCGCAGCGTCGCCCACGCCCGGTTCGGCGAGCCGCCCACGACGGGGGCGCACGCGACCGCGAGGCCCGCGGCCACGCGCGCCGACGGCCAGCCGAGGACGTCGTCCAGGCGGGCGGAGGCCCAGCCGAAGCGCTCGTAACGCTCGGTGTGATGGCCGACCATTGCGTCGAGGGTGTTCGCGGTGCGGTAGGCCGCCACTCCTCCCGCTCCGGCCAGGGCTCCCCACAGCAGGGCGCCGACGACGGCGTCGGCGGTGTTCTCAGCCACCGACTCGACGACGGCGCGACAGACGCCGGC
>LNFM01004923.1_pt1 | contig 23881 bp, 24 predicted proteins | sample 596031 | NCBI WGS metagenome assembly LNFM01 (sample SAMN04254537, study PRJNA301005) | activated carbon metagenome | isolation source: dual media filters at the Ann Arbor, Michigan drinking water treatment plant | place: USA: Ann Arbor | reverse complement strand
GCGAGCCCCAGGCCAAAAGCGAATATTGGCGGGTTCCAGATCGCGTTCCTTGGGCGAATGATTTTCTCCTGTCTGGTGGATGCTGATTTTCTTGATACGGAAGCCTTCTATGCGTCGGTGGACAACCGCCAGGTCGATCGCACTTGGCCGCTTCTTTCGGATGAAATCCAGCGGATGATCGTCCGCTTCGATGCCCACATGTTGGCAAAGCGCCGGGATGCCGCCGATACCCCGCTGAACCAGTTGCGCAGCGAGATTCTGACCCATGTGCGCGAGAAAGCCAGACAGCCTCGCGGCGTGTTCACGCTGAATGTGCCGACAGGCGGCGGCAAGACCTTGGCCTCGCTCGGTTTTGCGCTCGATCATGCCAGGCATTGGAAGATGGATCGGATTGCCTACGCGATCCCCTTTACGTCGATCATCGATCAAACCGCCTCTATCTTCCGCGATATACTTGGAGACGATGTCATTCTCGAACATCACTCATCGATCGAGCAGGAAACGGCGGCGAAGGAGGAATCGTTTCGGAGCCAACGAGCCGATGCCAAGCTGCGGCTGGCAATGGAGAACTGGCAGGCGCCGGTGATCGTCACCACCAATGTGCAATTGTTCGAAAGCCTGTTTGCCAATCGCAGCTCGCGCTGCCGCAAGCTGCATAGTCTTGCCAACGCCGTCATCATTCTCGACGAGGCACAGACGATTCCGCATCACGTCCTGATGCCCTGCGTCGCGGCGCTTGACGAACTGGCGCGCAATTATGGATGCAGCATCGTGCTGTGCACGGCGACCCAGCCGGCGTTGCAGGAGCCGCGCTTCCCTGGAGGATTTGAGATCGGCCCGGAACGCGAACTCGCGCCCGATCCGGCACGGCTGCACCGCGACCTCAAGCGTACGACCGAGCGCCTCGCCGGTGTCATGACGGACGACGATCTCGTCGCTGAAATGTCCGAGATCGATCAGGCCTTGACGATCGTCAACAGCCGTCGGCATGCCTTGAAGCTCTATCAGGCGGTCGCGTCAGCCGGTATCGACGGCCTGGTTCATCTCACGACTAGGCAGACGGCTTACGATCGGCGAAACATTCTCAGGGATGTGCGTGAACGGCTCGAAGCGGGTAGGCCCTGCCGTGTTATCGCGACTTCGCTGGTCGAGGCTGGCGTGGACATCGACTTTCCAAAGGTTTGGCGGGCCGAGGCAGGCCTCGACCAGTTGACGCAGGCGGCGGGCCGCTGCAACCGCGAAGGCCGCCGACCGGTCGAGGAGAGTGTCGTCACGATCTTCAAGCCGGCCGAAGCCAGGGCGCCAGCCGAGATCGAGGGACTGATCGGCGACATGCTGCGAATCCTCGGCGAGCACCGTGGCGATCTGTTTTCTCCGCAGACGATCGAGGCCTATTTTCGGGAGGTCTACTGGCGGAAAAGCGAACAAGGGTTGGATAAGCATGCGGTGATGAGAAAATTCGTTCTCGATCACAGCGGGACGGACTTTGCCTATCGCAGTGTCGCAGAACAATTCCGCCTGATTGAAAGCGGCATGGAGCCTGTGATCGTGGCGATCGACGAGGAACCTCAAGCCATCTTGCGCGCGCTGAGGGCGGGGATGCCGCCGGGCCTCGCAGCCCGCAAGTTGCAGAATTACATCGTTCAGGTGCCGCCGCGAGATCGTATGAAACTCATCGAGAACGGACATGTCCAGTTCGTCGAAGAATTTGCCGACCAATTCGCAGTGCTGATGACGGAGGATTTCTATTCGAGAGATACAGGATTGGTTTGGGAGAAAGCAGACGAACTTGGGTTTGATGGGATCGTGTAACTCGAAGGAATATAGTTCGAGATCGAACTCGATAATAGTTCTTGATTTGTTCCTTGTGACGTGCAACGTTTGATTGCAGACTTCATTTTTCGGTACGTCGGAGTCTAGGAATCTTGTTCGGGTCAGGAAATGGCATATGGAATCCGTCTCCTCGTTTCGGGGAAGTGGGCACTGTTTACGCGTCCGGAAATGAAGGTTGAGCGCGTCTCCTACGATGTCATGACGCCTTCCGCCGCGCGTGGCATTCTTGAAGCGATCCACTGGAAGCCGTCCATCAAATGGATCGTCGAGGAGATTCACGTCCTCAAGCCGATCCGCTTTCAGTCGATCCGGCGCAACGAAGTCGGTGCCAAGGCCTCGACGCGCGCGATCGGCGCAGCGATGAAAGCCGGGGACATCGGCAATCTCACGCTTGTTATCGAGAACAACCGGCAGCAACGCGCTTCGACGGTGCTGACCGATGTGGCCTATGTGATCTGCGCGAGGTTCGCGCTGACGCCCAGGGCAGGTGCTGACGATAACGAGGGCAAGCATCTCGACACCTTCAATCGCCGCGCTCGCAAGGGCCAGTGCTTTCACCAGCCCTGTCTTGGGAGTCGCGAATTTCCTGCGGAGTTCCAGCTCATCGAGCCCAGTGCGGCGTCACCCCAGGCCATCGGTGAAACGCGCGATCTCGGATTCATGTTGTACGACATCGACCACTCCGGTGACCGAAGCTCGCTGTTCTTCAGGGCAGCGCTCGACCAGGGTGTAGTGCGTGTGCCGTCACCTGATTCTCCGGATATTCGCCGATGAGCGCGCTGGCTTCTCTCGTCCGTGCGTATGACCGTATGGCCGAACGTGGCGAAGTGCCTCCCTTTGGCTATTCGCAGGAAAAGATCGGCTTTGTCGTCCCGCTCTATCCGGATGGAACGGTCGCCCACCTGCCGATCGACCTGCGGGAAGGGCAAGGAAAGAAAAAATCGCCTTGTTTGATCACCGTGCCGCAACCTGCGAAGCGCACCTCGGGCGTTGAGCCCAACTTTCTTTGGGACAAGACCGCTTACGTCCTGGGCGTGACCGCGGGTGAGAGGAAGCGCACGTCCCGAGAGCATGAAGCATTCGTTGTCCAGCATCACGATTGGCTCGCCTCATCGGCGGACGAAGGACTACAAGCCATGCTGCGTTTTCTCCATAGCTGGAATGTCGATCAATTTGTGGGTCTCGGCTGGCCTGAAGACATGAAGGACCAGAACATCGTCTTTACGCTTGAAAGCGATCGGCTTGCGAATGTCATGATTCATGATCGTCCGGCTGCGCGCGAGCTATGGGCGCGTCTGGTTGCGGCTGGCGAAAAAACATCTGCCGCTTGTCTCATCACTGGCCATCACACCCCGGTGGCGCGATTGCATCCGGCCATCAAGGGTGTGTGGGGTGCGCAATCGTCTGGCGCCTCTATCGTCTCCTTTAATCTCGACGCCTTCACTTCCTATGGCCACGAGCAGGGTGACAATGCGCCCGTCTCCGAAGCCGCGGCCTTCGCCTACACATCTGCACTCAATCATTTCCTTGAGCGCGACAGTGGACATCGCATTCAGGTCGGTGATGCGTCGACCGTCTTCTGGGCCGATTATTCCGATGCGCAGCCAGCTTTGGAGGCGGAGAGCCTTTTCCTCGGGTTCCTTGACGAAAGGCAAGCGGGAACTGTCGGTTTGAACAAGGTGCAAACCATCCTGGCAAAACTCCGCGCCGGTCGCCCGATCGAGGAATTCAAACCCGACCTTCCGCAAGGCGTTCGCTTCTTCGTTTTGGCGCTGGCACCAAATGCGGCGCGGCTCTCGGTGCGCTTCTACATTGAGGATGATTTTGGTGTCATCGCCGAACGCTATTTGCGGCATCTCGATCGATTGCGTATTGAGCCGCCGCCGAAGGATGAAGCGCCATCGATGTGGCGGATGCTGATCGAAACCGCAGTGCTGCGCAAATCGGAAAACGTTCAGCCCAACCTCGCGGGCGAATGGATGCGAGCGATCCTGACGGATGCACCGTATCCGCTCATCTTGCTCTCGACATTGATTATGCGGCTGCGTGCAGACCATGATGTCAATGCGCTGCGCGTCGCGATTCTCAAGTCCATTCTCATCAAGAATTTCAACATGGAGGTGCCGGTGTCGCTCGATCCTGAATACAGGGAGCCCGGCTATCTGCTGGGACGTTTATTCGCGGTCTATGAACAAGTCCAGACTGCTGCGCTTGGTCGCAATGTCAACGCTACCATCAAGGACAAATTTTACGGCGCAGCGTCCGCGCAGCCTCGCAAGGTTTTCCGGATGCTGGAAGCCGGCTCAGCGAACCATTTGTCGAAGATCGGTAAGCAAAGGCCCGGCCTCAAGGTCAATCTCGAAAAGGCCGTCGGCGCGATCATGGAGGCAATGTCTCCGCAAGGTGATCCGTTTCCTGCGAGCCTTCCTGAGAAGAGCCAGGCTCTGTTTGGGCTCGGCTATTACCACCAGCGCAACGAGTTCTTCAAAAAATCCGAGAAGTCTGCACCGGAGGAGGCTGCCTGATGACCGCGCTCGCCAATCGCTACGATATCGTCTTCCTGTTCGACGTCACCAACGGTAACCCGAACGGCGACCCCGATGCCGGCAACTTGCCGCGCATGGACCCCGAGACCAGCAGGGGTCTGGTGAGCGATGTCTCATTGAAGCGCAAGATCCGCAACTATACGGAGCTCACGAAAGGCGACCAGCCGGGCTACCGCATCTATGTGCAGGAAGGATCGATCCTCAACGAAAAGCACCGCGAGGCTTACAAGGCGATCCGCGGCGACACCGACAAGGTCGGGAAGGATGGCAAGCTCAATCCGCAGAACGATGATGAGTCCCGGGCGTTGACCAAATTCATGTGTGACAATTTCTTCGACGTTCGAGCCTTCGGTGCGGTCATGAGTACCGGGATCAATGCCGGGCAGGTGCGTGGCCCGGTGCAGGTCACTTTTGCCAGTTCGATTGAAACGATTCTACCGCTTGAAATCTCGATCACGCGCATGGCTGCGACAAATGAGAAGGAAAAAGCCGCACGCCAGCAGGGTGACGACAGCGACGAGCGAACCGAAAATCGCACCATGGGGCGCAAGCACATTGTGCCCTACGGCCTCTATCGCGCCCATGTGTTCGTTAACGCAAAGCTGGCGGAACGAACCGGGTTCGGCGAGGCCGACCTCGCCCATCTTTTTGAAAGTCTGGGCTCGATGTTCGAGCACGACCGTTCGGCGGCCCGCGGCGAGATGTCGTCGCGCCGCGGCATCGCCTTCAAGCACGCCTCGGCGCTCGGCAATGCCCATGCCCATGCCTTGTTCGATCGGGTGAAGGTGCATCGTAAGATTGGCGATGAGTTTTTCGAACCAGGGAGCGATCGTTTAAGCAATTACCCGCCAGCCAGGCGGTTCTCGGACTACGAGGTCATGGTGAACCGCGACGGACTTCCCGAATCGGTTGAGGTGGTCGAGCTGTTCTGAAGGTGGAGGCGGGGATGCAGGAACCCAATGATCCGATTCCACTCTCAGCGCTACAGCATGCGGTCTATTGCCTGCGTCAGGCCGCGCTGATCCATATCGAGCGGCAATGGGAGGAAAACCGCTTCACGGCCGAGGGGAGAGTCCTACACGACGTCGCCCATGACCCTGCTGATCGGAAGCGCGGCCATATACGCCGGGTGATGGCGCTGCCGCTGGCCTGCCGGCGGCTCAATCTGGCCGGCGTCGCGGATCTGGTCGAGTTCCGCGCCGGTGCGGAGCGCGAGACCGCCTATCCAGTCGAGTACAAGCGCGGCAAGGCCAAGCTGCACCGCGCCGATGAAGTGCAGTTGTGCGCGCAGGCGCTTTGCCTGGAGGAGATGACCGGCAACGCCGTGCCCGAAGGGGCGCTGTTCTATGCTGAGACCCGGCGCCGCGTCGCTGTTTCGTTCGACGCCGAATTACGGCGGCTCACCGAACAGACCGCGCTGGAGTTTGGTGCGTTGTTCTCCGCTGGCCACACGCCGGCGGCGGTTTACCGGGCGGATCGCTGCCGGGCCTGTTCGCTGATCGAGGTGTGCCAGCCGAAGGCGGGGTCAAAATCCGCGCTGGCCTTCCGCGCGCGCGAAGTCGATGCCGCGCTCGACGTCGACGATCGAACGCCGTGAAGAAGCTTCTCAATACCGTTTATGTTACGACCGAAGGGACGGCGCTCCGCAAGGATGGCGAGAACCTGGTGGCGGAGGTCGAGGGCGTCGAACGAGCCCGCGTGCCTTTCCATATGATGAGTTCGGTGGTCGTGTTTGGCGCCAGCTTCGTTTCGCCGCCACTCATGCAGGCGGTCGCGTCCCGCGGCATCACGGTCGTGCTGCTCGATCGTGCCGGCAGGTTCCAGGCCCGGATTGAAGGTCCGGTGAGCGGCAATGTGCTGCTGCGCCGGGCGCAGTATCGTGCTTCCGAAAAGCCCGACGAGATCGTTCGAAGCATCGTTTCGGCCAAGGTAGCCAACCAGCGCGCCGTGCTGCAACGATCGCTGCGTGACTACGGCGCGGAGATGGCGGCCGACCGGCGCGGTCGGATTGATGCAGCCGTGGATCGGCTCGCGCAGATTTTGCGCCGGGTGGCTTTTGCGAATGACGGTGTGGACGTTATGCGCGGCGCGGAGGGTGAGGCTGCGCAGAACTATTTCTCCGTCTTCGGCGAGCTGATCCGGTCGCCGGACCCCGATATCAGGTTTTCGGGCCGCAGCCGGCGACCGCCCCTCGATCCGGTGAATGCGCTGCTTTCGTTCCTCTATACCCTGCTGACCCATGATTGCCGCAGCGCTGCCGAAGGGGTCGGCCTCGACCCCGCCGTCGGCTTCCTGCATCGGGATCGGCCGGGCCGGCCGAGCCTTGCACTCGACCTGATGGAGGAACTGCGCCCTGTTCTCGCCGACCGGCTGTCGCTGTCGCTTTTCAACCGTCGCCAGTTGCGAGCGCGTGACTTCGAGACCCGGGATGGCGGCGCAGTGCTGCTCTCCGACCACGGACGCCGTACCGTTCTGACAGCCTGGCAGGAGCGCAAAAAGGAGGAGCGGCGTCATCCGTTCCTCGAAGAAGCGGCGCCGTTCGGCCTCGTCCCCCATTTGCAGGCGCAGCTTCTCGCACGGCATTTGCGGGGCGACCTGGACGCTTATCCGGGTTGGTTCTGGAAGTGAAACTCGATTTGAGGCGGGCATACTTCCGATGAGGGATAGCCATGCTGGTTCTCGTGACTTACGATGTTCGCACCTCCGAACCCGGCGGTGCCGCTCGCCTGCGACGTGTCGCCAAGGCCTGCCGCGATTACGGCCAGCGCGTGCAATATTCGGTATTCGAGATCGAGGTTGATCCGGCGCAATGGGCCAGCCTGAGGGCAAGGCTCGAAAGCCTGATAAGGCCAGACCAGGACAGCCTTCGCTATTACTTTCTCGGAGCGAATTGGCGCAGGCGTGTCGAGCACGTCGGTGCCAAGCCGGCCCCAGATCTCGGCGGGCCGCTGATCGTCTGACGCCGGCCCGAAAGTGCGAACCTCAAGCGCGCCTGATTTTTCCGGCTGATTCGCGCTTCCCAGAACCTGTTGAAGCAATGCGATATTTCAGAGGACCTCGTCGCCGGGAACGTCTCAGGCTGCGGACGGATCGACCATCTCGCACGGATAGTCCTGATTTCTTTGGAAGCAGAATGCGCTATTGATGGAGGGTCGCTCCCTTCACGGGGGCGTGGATCGAAACATCAAGAACCTCGTCACGATCCTGGGCGAAGAGCGTCGCTCCCTTCACGGGGGCGTGGATCGAAACAATCGAATCGATCGCGGTCATCAATGGCGGATCGTCGCTCCCTTCACGGGGGCGTGGATCGAAACGCATCAGTGAACCAAGCGGCGACGTTGCGCAGAAGTCGCTCCCTTCACGGGGGCGTGGATCGAAACAACGTCACGGTCGGCGCCGCGTCCGCGCATGAATTGTCGCTCCCTTCACGGGGGCGTGGATCGAAACTGCCTGTTGACGCGGATCAGGCGACCGTCGCACCGCGTCGCTCCCTTCACGGGGGCGTGGATCGAAACGGAATGTGTTTCGGAGAGGTGCGCGGGGCAATGATCGTCGCTCCCTTCACGGGGGCGTGGATCGAAACTTGATCCTGACGAGCTCTTCGAGGCGCTTTTCGAGTCGCTCCCTTCACGGGGGCGTGGATCGAAACTTCCACTCCTCTCGGTTTACGCTTTCACACGCCGTCGCTCCCTTCACGGGGGCGTGGATCGAAACTGCAGGTGTTGGCTGGTCTCGCGGTAGACGAGAGTCGCTCCCTTCACGGGGGCGTGGATCGAAACACGTCAACCGATCGCGAGACGATGAAAACGACGAGTCGCTCCCTTCACGGGGGCGTGGATCGAAACGGATCAGAAGGTCGGGCTGCTTCCGGACTGGGTGGTCGCTCCCTTCACGGGGGCGTGGATCGAAACTGGTAGGGCTAGTCAGTTGCGGTTGACGGCATATGTCGCTCCCTTCACGGGGGCGTGGATCGAAACACCAATAGCGAATCCAAGGTTCTTGAGTGCTTGCGTCGCTCCCTTCACGGGGGCGTGGATCGAAACGATACCGCGCTGGCGGCGTAAAACGGTTTTCATGTCGCTCCCTTCACGGGGGCGTGGATCGAAACGTCTCATGTCTATCCTCTACGCCAACACCCCGGTCGCTCCCTTCACGGGGGCGTGGATCGAAACAATATCGTAGGCCCCCAGTCGCCATAGCCGAGATGGTCGCTCCCTTCACGGGGGCGTGGATCGAAACGTGCCCGTCGCCTCATAGATGCGCCGCAGCGGTCGCTCCCTTCACGGGGGCGTGGATCGAAACCTCTCGATCGCCTCGGCCTTCACCGTGGCGGCGGCGTCGCTCCCTTCACGGGGGCGTGGATCGAAACCGCCTTGAAGTAGTCGCCGTCCTCCGGTGCCGGCCGTCGCTCCCTTCACGGGGGCGTGGATCGAAACTCGCCATAGAGGCTGTTCAACTCGGAAAGCTTGTCGCTCCCTTCACGGGGGCGTGGATCGAAACCTTCGCAACAGGGAAAGACCCCATGATTTATCGAGTCGCTCCCTTCACGGGGGCGTGGATCGAAACGTACTCGAAGGGTCGCCGCAGCAATATCGAGCTTGTCGCTCCCTTCACGGGGGCGTGGATCGAAACAGCAAACTCAGGCTTGTAGGACGATGGTCGGCCGGTCGCTCCCTTCACGGGGGCGTGGATCGAAACGGAAAGGTGTTTCAGCGCGTTTTTCAGAGTGGTCGTCGCTCCCTTCACGGGGGCGTGGATCGAAACTTGACCGGCGGCTCGACGTTGAACCCGGCGTCCCGGTCGCTCCCTTCACGGGGGCGTGGATCGAAACAAGGTCGTGGTGATGTCAAGCGCCAGAACGTCCAAGTCGCTCCCTTCACGGGGGCGTGGATCGAAACAGGAAACAAGACCAAGCGAAGCGCGAGGAAGCCCAGTCGCTCCCTTCACGGGGGCGTGGATCGAAACAAGATGATGAATTAGACCGTAGCCGAGAACGGCGTGTCGCTCCCTTCACGGGGGCGTGGATCGAAACAATGACCGCCTACGTTCCCGGCCTGACCGAGACCGTCGCTCCCTTCACGGGGGCGTGGATCGAAACAGTTCGAGACCCTTGAGCATTTCCTGGTAGGCCAAGTCGCTCCCTTCACGGGGGCGTGGATCGAAACATCTCAGCCATTTTGGTTACCCCGTGCTATCTGGTCGCTCCCTTCACGGGGGCGTGGATCGAAACGACAAAGGAAGAAATCCAGACGATCAAGCGCGAGGCCGTCGCTCCCTTCACGGGGGCGTGGATCGAAACATCGTCGCCATGGTCGCATCGTTCGCGACACTTGTCGCTCCCTTCACGGGGGCGTGGATCGAAACAAAAGGAAAGCGCCGAGGCTTCCAGACGCGCGGGTCGCTCCCTTCACGGGGGCGTGGATCGAAACGTCCCCAACTTGAAGTCAAGTTGCCTAGCATCTTGTCGCTCCCTTCACGGGGGCGTGGATCGAAACGTCCTATGTGGGAGACGATCAAGGAAAACAAATGGTCGCTCCCTTCACGGGGGCGTGGATCGAAACCGCGCGCCCGATCTTGAGTTGGCGGAAACGGAAGGTCGCTCCCTTCACGGGGGCGTGGATCGAAACGGCAAACCCGGCGGCTAGGCCGTCGTCAACACAAGGTCGCTCCCTTCACGGGGGCGTGGATCGAAACATTATTGGCTAGGATCGCTTGCGATTCTGCCGATGTCGCTCCCTTCACGGGGGCGTGGATCGAAACCATGCGCGGTGGTATAGCGTAAAACGAGACAAGACGGTCGCTCCCTTCACGGGGGCGTGGATCGAAACGCCAATTACGCCATGCCGTACTACCAGGACGGTGTCGCTCCCTTCACGGGGGCGTGGATCGAAACCTTTGGCTTAGGCGGAGTTGTTGTGTTAGTCGCGTCGCTCCCTTCACGGGGGCGTGGATCGAAACAAGGCGTGACAAATGATACCAACGTCACCGGCTCAAGTCGCTCCCTTCACGGGGGCGTGGATCGAAACACCGTAGCCAAGCGCGAACGAGTTGGAACGGGCTTGTCGCTCCCTTCACGGGGGCGTGGATCGAAACTTCAGCACCCGCGTCAGCAGCGGCTTGACCTTGCGTCGCTCCCTTCACGGGGGCGTGGATCGAAACAACAATCGTCGGCCGTAACGGTACGGGTAAGACGCGTCGCTCCCTTCACGGGGGCGTGGATCGAAACCCCGTACAATAGCGGTTTCATCCATATTACCAACGCGTCGCTCCCTTCACGGGGGCGTGGATCGAAACGTCGAACGGGTTGGGCAGCATGCTAATCTCCGGAGGCGCGTCGCTCCCTTCACGGGGGCGTGGATCGAAACAGCGATACGCTTGCGCTCGGCGTCGGTCGGCACCCGTCGCTCCCTTCACGGGGGCGTGGATCGAAACAGCAAGACCAGGCGCTGGGTCGCGATCGGCCTCGTCGCTCCCTTCACGGGGGCGTGGATCGAAACAAATTATAGCCGGCGGGGCCGGCTTCACCGGGCCACGTCGCTCCCTTCACGGGGGCGTGGATCGAAACTCAATGCATCGGCTGTCAACGCGAACGCCAACGTGTCGCTCCCTTCACGGGGGCGTGGATCGAAACATGTTCGTCGTCCTTTCCTGTGTTTTCGCAAAGCGTCGCTCCCTTCACGGGGGCGTGGATCGAAACAGTCGGTTGCCGTTTTGCTGAGATCGGGAGAGTCGTCGCTCCCTTCACGGGGGCGTGGATCGAAACGGTGCAGTCTCGCGTTCTGCGGAGGAAAGAGTTTGTCGCTCCCTTCACGGGGGCGTGGATCGAAACGCTTGAAACTCGGTGCTATAAGTCGCCAGCGGCGGTCGCTCCCTTCACGGGGGCGTGGATCGAAACTATTTCGGCGGGCGCGTCGAATGCCTGAAAGGCCGTCGCTCCCTTCACGGGGGCGTGGATCGAAACTGCATTTGTAGGGCGGCCACGTCGCTCGCCATCTGTCGCTCCCTTCACGGGGGCGTGGATCGAAACTCCCTGGACTGGCGCTGGTCTATCTTGCGCTGAGGTCGCTCCCTTCACGGGGGCGTGGATCGAAACGCATCCAGTGCAAGGGCATCAGCACCGCGACTAGGTCGCTCCCTTCACGGGGGCGTGGATCGAAACGCTTGAAACTCGGTGCTATAAGTCGCCAGCGGCGTCGCTCCCTTCACGGGGGCGTGGATCGAAACATGGAAAAGTCCATGAAAGAAAAAGAAACCAAGGCGTCGCTCCCTTCACGGGGGCGTGGATCGAAACCTTTCAACGATCGCGATCTTCGACAACGGCGGCGTCGCTCCCTTCACGGGGGCGTGGATCGAAACTCTGACAACCCAGGCGCATTGCGCCGCGATCCGTGTCGCTCCCTTCACGGGGGCGTGGATCGAAACTTTGCAGCTACGTTCGGCGTCACCGAGCGCTCCGGTCGCTCCCTTCACGGGGGCGTGGATCGAAACTGGATGAACATGCAGCGGCAGATCACCGAGGCCAAGTCGCTCCCTTCACGGGGGCGTGGATCGAAACCATGATTGCCGTCTTGCTGCGCTGAAACTCTGGTCGCTCCCTTCACGGGGGCGTGGATCGAAACACTGTGGACCTCGATCAGGCCGCAGGCATCCTGGTCGCTCCCTTCACGGGGGCGTGGATCGAAACAAGCCGAACGCGCGGAAATTCTGCCAGCGCAAGCGTCGCTCCCTTCACGGGGGCGTGGATCGAAACTTCTCGAAGGTGGCGAGCTCGCTGATGCGGGTTTGTCGCTCCCTTCACGGGGGCGTGGATCGAAACTGTCAGGTCTACAACCAGGTGATCGTGGCGAAGGGCGTCGCTCCCTTCACGGGGGCGTGGATCGAAACAATCTCTTCATCGAGTACGCCCGCGTCAAGCAGCGTCGCTCCCTTCACGGGGGCGTGGATCGAAACGCGACCTGCGTCGACTTCATCCGCACGGTCCCGGGTCGCTCCCTTCACGGGGGCGTGGATCGAAACCCGCTTGAGCCGTCTGACCTGAACGTCGCGCAACGCGGTCGCTCCCTTCACGGGGGCGTGGATCGAAACCCTTTCGCGCGGTATTGCGCGGCAAGCTAGGGGACGTCGCTCCCTTCACGGGGGCGTGGATCGAAACATAGAAGTCTTCCCCCTCGCTACCGTTGCTTGGGTCGCTCCCTTCACGGGGGCGTGGATCGAAACGGTAACTCGCCCTTGTCATTCAACCGATTAATGCGGTCGCTCCCTTCACGGGGGCGTGGATCGAAACCTTAGCTAAGAGATTCCTAAGGGTGTCTTACGTCAGGTCGCTCCCTTCACGGGGGCGTGGATCGAAACTATGTCGCCAACACGCTGCTGGATCAGGGCGTCGTCGCTCCCTTCACGGGGGCGTGGATCGAAACCCGAAAGGAAATTCTCTCTTGTCTCCCGCTGTTGTCGCTCCCTTCACGGGGGCGTGGATCGAAACCAAGAGACCAAGCCACGCAGCGCGCCACGCGGCCTGTCGCTCCCTTCACGGGGGCGTGGATCGAAACCGGGTCAACCCGCATCGCCAGCGCACCACGGCGGCGTCGCTCCCTTCACGGGGGCGTGGATCGAAACATTTCAGAGCACTGCATTATCAATCTCGGCGCGGTCGCTCCCTTCACGGGGGCGTGGATCGAAACGCCTACGACTCCGCCGACACGACCACCGTCCATGGTCGCTCCCTTCATGGGGGCGTGGATCGAAACATCGCCTGCGCCAGCAGGGTCATGCCGAGGCTGGTCGCTCCCTTCACGGGGGCGTGGATCGAAACCTCGTGTTGAACCGGCTGGCGCGCCAGTCGTCGTGTCGCTCCCTTCACGGGGGCGTGGATCGAAACCGTCCCGGCTCGCCAAACGCGCCGAAGCCGTCGAGTCGCTCCCTTCACGGGGGCGTGGATCGAAACTCGGCAACGTCCTCGCGGGTCTTTTGCGAGTGACGTCGCTCCCTTCACGGGGGCGTGGATCGAAACAAATCGAATACCGGCTCGACGCGATCGTGCGCGAAGTCGCTCCCTTCACGGGGGCGTGGATCGAAACTCTTAAATTCAGCGGGTTCCGGGCAAATGGCTAAGGTCGCTCCCTTCACGGGGGCGTGGATCGAAACAAATACCAGGGCGCCGAGATCCATGTGCTGCTGATCGTCGCTCCCTTCACGGGGGCGTGGATCGAAACGTGCTGGAGAACTATTTTCCGACCGCGACCGGGGCGTCGCTCCCTTCACGGGGGCGTGGATCGAAACACTTGTCCTTATCGTGCGACACGGCCGCGTGCGAGTCGCTCCCTTCACGGGGGCGTGGATCGAAACAATTGCGTCCCTGGTGCCGAATCTTGGGGTGGCGAGTCGCTCCCTTCACGGGGGCGTGGATCGAAACTTCATGTCTTAGGCTCCCTTGTGGTTTCACCGGGGTCGCTCCCTTCACGGGGGCGTGGATCGAAACTGGATTGGCGAGATACTTCTGACGACGCTGGAGCGCGAGTCGCTCCCTTCACGGGGGCGTGGATCGAAACAGGAACTCAAGGCTGCGTCAAAGGCGGGATATGAAGTCGCTCCCTTCACGGGGGCGTGGATCGAAACCGCAAGCTGCCGGCCAACATCGTCGCCATCTTCGTCGCTCCCTTCACGGGGGCGTGGATCGAAACGGCCATAGTGACCAAAGCGTTCCCGGGCAGGCCCGGTCGCTCCCTTCACAGGGGCGTGGATCGAAACACCTACCAGTGGCGCAAGGCGGCGGTGAACATCGGGTCGCTCCCTTCACGGGGGCGTGGATCGAAACTCTATGTCGCTGACGGCAAGGTGATCATGAGCGATGTCGCTCCCTTCACGGGGGCGTGGATCGAAACCGCAGGGTGTGGCCGCCAACGATACCGCGGCAGCGGGTCGCTCCCTTCAATCGCCGCCGCGGTAAAGGATGCACCGTGTCGCTCCCTTCACGGGGGCGTGGATCGAAACTTCTTCGGCGGGTGACATTTCTAAATGGCGCCAATCGTGACTTCCGTAAACGGCGGCGACACTACCCGAGAAGTTGACGTTGCTGGTCCCACGAGAGGGGGAGCGCCTTCGGAATCTGACGGAGGAGAATGGTTGCCTCGCCGGAAATGACAGCCGCCGTCAGTTCTGGCGGTAGGAACGCCAGCCGCAATCCTTGCCGGATCACCTTGGGATGAAGGTTTGCCGCTTTGGCGAGGTCTTCGATGCAGGCACGGCGTCCGCGCGACAAGTCGGTGAGCCAGGCATGCGCGCGGACAACCGACTTGAGCAGCTTCTGGTCGATTTTCTCGGCCGGCGATGCGGGTTTGATCTCGGCAGTTCCCTTCGGCTTGGGTGACCAGGGAATGTCGATCGACCGTTTCCTTCCTTTGACTTGCTTGAGGGCGATGCGGATGCGCCCTGTCGCCACGGTGATCTGGTCGACGTGTTCGAAAAGTTCCTCGCTTGACGCATCGAGTTCTTTGTCCAGCGCGGTCTTGACGAGGTTTTCGACTTCGGGCGCCGGGACCCTTGTAACGGTGCCAGCCTGATGCTTGCGCCCGCGAAGCGCGGTACTGACGTAGAACCGGTACCGCACGCCGTTCTTGCTGGAAAAGCTCGGGCCCATCCGATTGCCCTTGTCGTCAAACAGCTTGCCTTGGAGCAGGGCGCCGCTTTCGGAGAATTTGACCCTGCGCTTGACCACATTCGACTTGAGAAGTTCCTGCACGCTGTCGAACAGGGAGTGGTCCAGAATTGCCTCGTGCTCGCCCCTGAACCACTTGCCGCCGTGATGGGTTTCACCGAGGTAGATTCGATTCTTGAGGAAGTGGGCAAGGGGGCCATAGGTGAAGGGGATGCCCCCCTGAAACTTTGCGACTTTGGTCTTGCGACGCTTGGTGACGATCCTCCGCAGGTCCAGCTCGGCGACAAGCCGGCTGAACGAGCCAAGCTCCAGGTAGAGGCGGAAGATGGTTCGGACGGTTTCTGCCTCGGCTTTGTTGATGACGAGCTTCTTGTCCTTGGCGTCATAGCCGAGCGGCACGGAGCCGCCGGTCCATTTGCCCTTGCGTCGACTGGCGGCGACCTTGTCGCGGACCCGTTCGGCCGACAGCTCGCGTTCGAACTGCGCAAAGGAAAGCAGGACGTTCAGCGTCAGCCGACCCATCGAGGTGGTCGTATTGAACTGTTGGGTGACGGCAACGAACGAGACTGATCTTGCGTCAAAGGCCTCGACCAGTTTGGCAAAATCGGCGAGCGACCTGGTCAGGCGGTCGATCTTGTAGACCACGATCACATCGACCTTGCCGGCCTCGATGTCGGCAAGCAGCTTTGTCAGGGCGGGGCGGTCGAGGTTGCCTCCGGAGTAGGCCGGGTCATTGTATTGCTGGGGCAGGGCCCTCCACCCCTGAAAGGCCTGACTCTTGATGTAGGCCTCGCAGGCCTCCCGCTGGGCATCCAGCGAGTTGAATTCTTGCTCAAGGCCGTGCTCAGTGGATTTGCGGGTATAGATCGCGCAGCGAACGACCTTGGTGTCACTTGCCATCAGCGGCCTCCTGCTGGCTTGCCGATCGCAGTCCAAAGAACCGGGGGCCGTTCCATCTGGTCCCCGTGATCAGGTTGGCGATCTCGGAAAGGCTGGCGTAGGTCTTGCTGTCGAAGGCAAAGCCGTCCTTCAAAATCATCACCCGGTAGGTCCGGCGATTCCACGTCCGCACCAGCTCGGATCCTGGCTTGATCCGCTGCGGCAGCTCCAGGCGGCCATTGGGCTTGGCGGCGGCGACCTTCACCATCTGGTCGAGCAGCCTCTTGGTCGACGGGGGAAGGCCGCCATAGGCCTTCGCTTGAATCGTGTGGGCAATGCTGCGCCGCAGGAGGTCCGGGCCGAATGCGTTTGGCGGTTCGGCTTGGAACAGCTCCCGGTAGCGTGCCCGAAGGTTTGCGATCGGCATGGCCGGCAGCCGATCCAGCTCCGCCTCGACGGCTGGATCGGCCTTGGCCAGTCTCTTCTCGGAGTTCACGATGCCGCGCCCGACCTGGCAATGCGATAGACGCGCGTGCCCTCGAGCTTCTCGGAAGTGAGGTTCAGCTTCAGCTTCTTCTTGATCACCCCGGCAAAGAATCCGCGCACGGAATGCTGCTGCCAGTCCGTCGCCTTCATGATCGCGGCGACCGTCGTTCCCCTGGGCTGGCGGAGCAGGCCGAGCACGGTCTCCTGCTTGGACGGCCCGGCTGACGACTCTGCGGCCTTTGAGACTGCCGTTCTGGTTGGAGCGGGTGCTTTGGCAGCCTTCCCGGCCTTGGAGGCCGACCGGCTCGCGCGAGACTTGGGGGATTTTGCTTTTGACTTCGATTTGCGGGTAGCCATCTGGCTCTCCATCGTTCCAGCGACAGCATCATGTGCTGCCACTGACACGAACCCGGCTTTCGAAGCCGGGCGAGGGAGAGCCGCGGAAGCTGCTCAGCGCTGGGAGAGCCGGTTGAGCAGCGAGGCCGCATCCTGAAGCCGGCCGGCTTCGTAAATCAGTTGCTCGACATCCATCGAAATCGTCACGGCCTCCGTAAGGCTGCCGGCCTGCGCGCAGGCTTCAGCTGCCTTCGCGATCCGGGCGGCTTCGGACAGCCGCCCATGGATCTCGCTGAGGCAGGCGATTACAGCGTCGTCGAAAACCGGCTTGGCCATGTATCTTTCCCCTGTTGCCGGGGATACTGACGCTCCGATCGGCCCTGAAGTCGAGCGAATTCGGAGCAATCTTATGGCTCTTTCGCCGGGTCAGGCTCTGCGCAAGGCCTCGAAGGGGCGACGTCAGGCCCCCTTGCGAGTCGCTTTAGTGGCTTTGCCCGCCACGAAATCGCGAAACAGTCTTACAGGATCGGCACCCAGCGCTCGCGCAATGGCGACGAATTCCACGACGTCGATCCGCCGCTCGCCGCCCTCATATTTGGCAATGAACGATTGGGGTCGGCCGAGTTTCTTGGCCAGTGCCTGCTGGCGAATGCCGGCATTTTTCCGCACTGCGACAAGAGTCGCAATCAACCGGGCATATTCCGCCGATCTGAGGGATTTTTGCATGCACCGCCAAGCCAAAGATTCGGCGGCCAGCAACCTGATCCTGAAACCGGATTATCCCAAAACTGGATACTTTCTATTTCCTGAGCTATCAGACCCCTGCGGGAAACGGGGGAGGGAGATTTGGCCGGTCTATATTGTCGGAGCTGCGGCGCTGCTGTCGCCAGAAATGCTACATTCTGTTCGGAATGCGGTGTCCGAAGTCCGAGCGTCAAGAATCCCCTGTCCACGTTCGATGGACCGCCCCTGGAACGGCCCCGAACCAGCGCTTCTTCTCATAGGCGGGGAAGCCAGGGACTGATCCTCGGGGTAGTCGGCAGCTGCTTTGGAATCTTGGGCATCTTTACTCTGGGCCTGATCTTCGTCCCGCTGGCACTTCTGTCTAGCGTGGTCGGTTTGGTCCGAGGTTTGGCAAATCGATGCACTGCGGGCACCGCCATGTCTATCTTTGGCGTTACACTTTCGGTGATAGGCTTTTTCGCGTCTCCTAGTCTGATGCTACTTGCGGGTGTACTCTTCGTTGCGGGGCAAACAAACAATCCGCCCTCCAAGGAAGTTCGATCCGCGAGCTCTGACGAAAGCGAACGGTTGCCGCTTCAGGAGCGCCGATTCTGCGAAATCATTTCATCAGCGTCAGCGAAGTACGCCGACTTGGCTCGCGATGCAAAGAATGCGCGAGACGACAAGAACGGAGTACTGGAAAAACGAGCAGAAGATGCAATGACGTCAACGGCCCGCGACCGAAATGCCGACATTTTTAAGCTTGCGCAGGAGTCAAACTTCAAGTTCGAAAAATGGGGCGTGGAACTGTTAAAGGTGGGCAGTCCTAACGAAAAGCGTGTGACTTTTTCGGTACGGCCGCTTTGTTCGGACATTGTAACCATCCATGTTACGGCGGCGCCAAACGGGTCTCTACTTGAAACGCTTGCCGCGAAGCGCAAGGGAGAGGCCTTCCTGGTGTCGGGGACCTTTGTCGGGACGCGGGCGGATAATGATGCCCCGCCCACCGTGCCAGATGCTAAGCGGTTCGAAATAAGCATAACGGAGCGCGGGTCGATGCAAGAACCAGAGTACTGGGCGCTGCTTCGATAACGCGTGGGACCGCAAATCGCCTCGGGCGGGCGTGCCGGACAATCGCAAGATTGCTTATGGGGCCTTCGCGCTCACCGCTCGACTGGGATGTCGACCTAGAAGCCCTCGCTATTCCCCAATGAGATCGAAATCCCATAACAAAAAGTATCCAGCAGGTCGTCTTCCCGATCATTGTCTTTATCGCCGATACGAAAGCTCTCGACCTGATCGAGCAGATGGTTGCGCGACTTTCTCTTGTAAATTGCCACCTTGTTGAAGGCGTGGTCGGAATACTTGACCCGCCCCTGGTGAACGTAGCCCGACACTGATATCGCGCGTTCGTCCTTGCCCATCGCCGTCAATTTTGTGTCGATGGCATGCGCTCCCATGCCCCGCCGATTAGCTTGCTGGAGGAGAATTGTTCCGGAATTTTTGTCCTCGATGAACGGCCCAAGCGAACCGTTGCGAGCGCCGCACATTCTTGCGAGTTCTTCCAGGCGATTGAACACAGATGGAAGCCACGTTTCCAGGATTGCGCCCTCGATTTGCACGATATCCCAGTCCAGGATGACGAGCGGTATCCCCGACGAGTCGCGGCTATATGCGAAGTATGTGACGGCTGTTGCGTCGTGGTCTGTGCCGGTTTTTGATGCTGTATCGATGATTGCAAATACTACATCAGAATGGCCGGGATAGCCCACGGGTTGACCATGGTTCAGCAGTTTCTCGCGGCTGAAGAATGCCACGCCCGACCAGTCAACGAACTCAGCGAGGTATTCTTGCGCGTAGACTAGGGGATCGTTGTCCCTGATGAGTTCCGCTTGAAAGCGATCCCTGCGTGCTAGCCATTCCTCCACGCTCTCGCTTTCCATTCGCTTTGGCAGGAGCTGATTGGCCATAGTCGGGGCGTGATGTTCCTTAAATCCGTACTGCGGGTCCGTGCAGATATTGTAAAAGAAGTTCTCAGGGTTCTTGCCGGCGGAATTAGAGCAGACTAGTGCCTCTCCGCCGAAGTCGTAGAGGGTCGGTTTGATGGATTTTTCCCAGATCTCCATGGTTGAGCCGTCGGTCTTGTTGTCCCCGTCTTTGCCGAATGCGGCTTCGTCGATCACGATCCGGTGGTACCTTCGACCGCGTCCCGCAATTGGGTTTTCGAGTGACCAGAAATCCAGTCGCCCGCCAGTTCTGAATTTCATGACGCCCGCGGTCTTGGAAGTTCGATCGATGAGGGATGTCAAGCCAGATACCAGCTCCGAATACACCTCCGACCAGGTCTTGTGCTGAGGAGCAAACCAGGCGCATTCGAACCCCTGAACGAGCCCTTCCTTGATCCAGGTTTTGGCAATTTCGGTTTTCCCAAATCTTCTGCCGCAGCGCAGCGCTTTGAAGCGGTGGTTCCGTAGTGCCAGAAATGCCTTCACTTGGCCGGCATGGAGTGGCCCGAGTGAGAGTGCTTTCGGAGCGGTGTGCGGCTTTTGAATCATTGCGCCACCGACGTTCAGCGTTTCTTGTCTTGGCTAGGCTGGTTCCACCATTCAAGCGCCGCGGCGCTTCGCTTTTGGGAAAAGGCACGAGTTTTCTCTTCGGCAGTTTGCCCGGGGTAGTCAGGCAGCCAATCTTCGATCACGACCCGTTGCACGCCGGTCTTGCTACGCTCCGCCTTGAGCCAAAATCTCAAAACCGACATCGCTGCGGCAACATTGCCGCTTAGCGCTCGACGGATTTGCATGTTCAAATTAAGTTCCCAACCCGGCGTGGTCTTTGTCTGGTCGCCCTCTCGATGTTGAATGGGTGCGTTCAGAGTCTGTGTGATTATCGCTGGGAGATCAGCCGGCTGCCGGCGCGGACGCCCCTTTGGGTTGCCGGAAACACCGGGCCGGAATCGAGAGCCCTGCGGAGGTTTTCCATATCCGACATCATAGTCAGTCATTGATCGCCGTCCTGTGAAGCCGCAAACGCCTCCGTGTACGCGTTGTCAACGAAAACGATTTCATACTGTGGCGCACTATTGCGCTCGGCAAATTCTGCGAATTCTTGCAGCGCGCGCTCGGCTTTCCCGTCGCCTTTCAGGGACAGCTGTAGTAGTTGGAGAATGATCGCCTCCAACACCGGCATCTTCGTCGGACTACCGTCCTTTACCGTGTCAATCGGCCTAAGCATTGCACGCTCGACCACTGCTAATGGGCTTTCGGCAGGTTTAGGCTTGGCTTGCTTGCGGGGATTGCCGCTTTGGCCCTTTCGCCAGCGCTTATTCTTAGGCGGCCGACCATAACCGACGCCATCGTCATCGGGTTTTGGGGCCATCGATGACGCTCCGCTGGGACTTGAGGATGTCGAAGCTCTCACCCAAGTGATTGTGGGCTTTGCGACCAGTCATTCGTTGCCAGCGCGTGACGGCCGTGTCCACGTAGAGCGGGTCAAGCTCAATGCCGAAACAGCGCCGGCCGGTTCGTTCAGCTGCGAGGAGCGTGGTTCCGCTTCCCAGGAATGGATCAAACACAATCTCATTCCGACGCGTACAGTCCAGTATCGCATCGGAAACCAGCAGCAGGGGCTTTACGGTGGGGTGCGCTTCGGTCTCCGTTAGTGCACCTCTCCGCCTTAACGGACTAGGTGAAGAGTAATTCCAAACGTTGGTTCGATTCCGACCGAACCTGCCGAGCTGAATGTTGTTTTGGTGAGCCTCTTTGCCGTTCTTGAAGACAAAAACCAGCTCGTGTCGCGACTTATAGAAGGAACCCAGCCGACCGTTTGGTTTCACCCAGACGCACAGATTGACCAAGTGCAGATCGGCAATGTGGGCGGCGTGAAGCATCTCCTGAATATGCCTCCAATCCATGCAGCCATATATCAGTGCCCCCGGAACCGAGTGCGACCTGACATTTGTCAAAGCCATTGCCAAAAAGTCGGTAAACTCTGGTTCGGACATTTCGCCGGTTGCCATCGCGAACTCGCGATAGGTCTGGTTGCCGTGCCCTGCGGCGTTCCCCTGAATCTTGACGTTGTACGGCGGGTCAGTGAACGTCGCATTGGCTTTGTCGCCAGCGAAGATTTGTGAGACGACCTTTTCGTCCAAGGCACTACCGCAAATGATGCGGTGGTCGCCTAGATGCCAGATATCGCCGGGCGTCGCTGCGGCGGGACCTGACGTGAACTCGAATTCATCAGCGCGGTCAATTGTCTCGGCTTCCTCGGTCGATTGAATGCGAAAATCAATCTCTGGAAGTTCAAAACCCGTCGCGTCGATATCGAAGCTGAGGGCGAGACTGGATAGCTCTTTCAGCTCCACTGCAAGAGCCGTGTCGTCCCAATTTGACCGGTCAGTCAGCTTGTTATCTGCCAGCATGTACGCCCTGGCTTCCTCCTCCGATAAATGGTGCAGGAAAATGACTGGAATGCTCGGCAGGCCAAGCAACCGTGCCGCTTCGACGCGGCCATGCCCGGCAAGGATGTTCCCGTGCTTGTCGGCAAGCACGGGTGCGTTAAATCCGAAGGCGTCAATGCTTTTGGCGAGGGCTCGAATTTGAGCCTGGCTGTGCTTGCGGGCATTTCGCGGATGAGGCCTGAGATCGGAAATAGCCCTCAGTGCAATTTGCGCGGAGCCCCCGAGCAACCCCTGCTCATTACTGTTGCTACTAGTATCCATGACGTCGCCCTCCGCACAAGCGACGTCAGCCTACTGAAGTTACTCAATCGGAACAGGGGACTTAATTTCGATACTCTGAATGGGAAAATAGGTCCCTTCGTACCAAGGCGGGCCTCCGCGGCGCATGGCTTGCTCTAGATCTCGCCGCCAAATCAATTGTTTGAGGCCGATCGAGCCCGAATTGTCTCTGACCGCCTTGAAGTAGTCGAACCAGCCATTGAGCGGATTACCGTATCCCTTCCTCTCCCCTCCACAAGCGAGCCAGTAAGCGTCTGCAGCTGCCGCAGCTTCCAAGTTGCCGATCCCGGGTACGTTCTTGCGGAAAAAGCGCCACATCTCCAAAATGCGAGCGGCGAGCAAAGTTCGAGCGTCGAAAATCCCTGGAAGTTTGGGCTTGCCGCGGCCGCGCTTTGCCTTGCCGTCGCCGGCATCCAACAGAGGAGATGAGTAGGAAAATTCCGCTTGCGACACTAATTGTCGCATTTCCCACGAGGAAACAGGAAATTTGCTCGTGGGGTTCGCGTCCAGCAATAGGCTTTGGACTACAGGATCATCAAGCTCACGGTCTAGTAGCGCTGCTGCGGCTGCAACTGCAGCTAGTCTTTCCCGCGCCCGCTCCCGTGTAGGCCTGCAATCATCGAAAAGGCGGTCGTGCCAAACTCCTTGTGCCCACCATTCCAGGTGCGCGGGCAGCCAGAGTTCCTGGTGGTTCGGCGCGATGAGGTTCGCAATGTCAGCAAATGTTGGAATTATGGGAGTGGCAGGCATTGATCGGCCTCCTAGAGCCGATGTCTTTCTTACACGAAACTGCCTACAGAAGCGTGTGCTCGGGGAGCACAGATGGTGAGAAGATGTTGATATCATTGCTGTGAAACAAAAAAACTTGCGTTGTCTTCCATGAACCCAGGACAGCTTCGCGTAATGAGCGGTTACGGAATATTCAGGCTAAGGTCCGATAGCGCGGTCACGGCGGTTAGCAATTCCCTGCTGATACAGTCTTTGCTTTGCGCTAAGTTTAGCGATCAACGATAACGCAGGTCCAAAATGCAGGTCCGGGTCAGTGATGATGATTTGCTGTTGATAATCGACGTGCAGAATGATTTCTGCGCCAGCGGCGCGCTTGCGGTTGCTGACGGCGATGCCGTGGTGCCGGTCATCAATCGCCTCACTGAGCGCTTCGACCATGTTATCCTGACCCAGGATTGGCATCCGCCGGGCCATAGCTCCTTTGCTACATCGCATCCGGGCTCTGCTGCCTTTGACGTCATCAGCATGTCATATGGTCAGCAAACCCTGTGGCCCGACCATTGCATTCAGGGCGCGCCGGGGGCCGACTTTCATCCGCAACTGGCGACCGAGCGGGCGGAGTTGGTGATCCGCAAGGGTTTCCGGCCGGCAATCGATTCCTACTCCGCGTTCTATGAAAACGATCGGCGCACTCCTACTGGCTTGGCAGGCTATTTGCGTGAGCGCGGTTTGCAGCGCATCTTCCTGGCCGGGCTCGCCACCGACTTTTGCGTCTATTATTCCGCCGTAGATGCGCGCCGTCTCGGCTTCACGACCGTGCTCATCGAGGCCGGGTGCAGGGCCATCGATCTGGCGGGCTCGCTCGACGCCGCCCGAATTGGGATGGCCGCGGCCGGCGTGCAGCATGTCAACGATCTCGGCGAGCGCGGCTACGCGGTCCGCGTTGTCCGGTTCGGCATT